>Ga0156402_1450_pt1 | contig 76524 bp, 52 predicted proteins | sample RifOxyA3_FD_108045 | JGI IMG/M metagenome (GOLD analysis project Ga0156402, IMG submission 108045) | Lentisphaerae bacterium RIFOXYA12_64_32 | reverse complement strand
TCTGGCTGGAACCGCGCCACGATGCGGTCCACCATTCTCCGAATCAGTTCGGTTACCGGTTCGGTGGGTGTGCGTCTGTGCTTGCTCATAGACTGATAGGAATTTCCTTTCTTCGGCTCACGAGGGAGAAGATAGTCCGGATGGGGTGGGAGCGCAAGGGATGGGGGAAATGCGCGCCTTCCCGCCCGGCCAGGCCCGGCAGCCGGGCCTGGCCGGGCGGGAAGGACGGTCCGGGGCGGGGCCGGAGGGCGGAAGAGCGCTGGGAGAGCCGGAAACCGGGCCGGGAGACGGCTGACGCGGGCGCACCCATACGGTGTGCTGGGCGACCGGGAGCGGGTCACAGGGCGGCCTGCCCGCATTGCTTGAGCCTGAGCTCAAGCGCAGGCGATGCAGGCGCGCGAGGAACTCGTCGGTATCCACGTATTGACGTCCCTGCGGGACTCCGCAGCCCTTGCTGCCGCAAGGTCGCTCGAGGGCTCGCCCTGCCTCTTCCAGCGCAAGCTGGTCCTGGGTGGGTGCGGCGGCGGGCGGACCGCGCGCGGCGGTGTCGTCCCACAAACCACAGTGCTTCAGGATGCGCTCGACGACGGCGGGCTGGCTTCGGCGCTCGAGGAACGCGGCAATTTTCATCTTCGCCCCGCACTTCGGGCATACCAACGGACGGCCTGTGCGGGCAAATCCGCCCTCGCGGAGAAATGGCGTGCTCCGGCTGGGATGCGTTCGAGCGCGCGGTGGCTCGGCGCGTCCCGCGCCGAAGCGGAGTGCGTCGGCCGGTCCCCGGCCGAGGTCCTCGGGCCGGGACGGCCCCGAGCACCCTGCTGCGGTCCCAGAGGTCCCGCGCCACTGCCCGCCACTGCGCACAACCGCGAACGGGCGTATCCTGGCACCCATTGCACAGCCTTCTCGCTCTGTAGATTTACCCGCACAGGTCGCCAGCGGGTCTGCTTCCAGGAGCTTCTTGATCAGGGCGGCCCAGCGCATCCGGCACTCCCGACGGGGCGGCACGTGCATGGGGTGGCGACGCGCGGGGGGACGGCCCGCTCGCTGAAGCGTCGCTGCCACTTCCGCCTGAATGGCGGCACTCAGACGGGAGTCCCGGGCAGCCGGTGACGCCACGCCGACGCGACAGCCCTGCATGGCTGGGGCCGTCAGGCGGGCGGCGCTGGCGGATGGCGGGGGCGTGGGACGGATAGTATCGTAGCGGGTGGATAGCGTGTGGCCGGAGGCGAAGTTCGATGACGGGTCGGCACTGAATGCCCCCCAAGGCGGTTCCGAGCGCGAAACGCGAACGTCGAACGCTGGACTTCGAACGCCGAACGCTGAAGTAAAACCGGAATGTCGGTTGGGTGCGACACATCATCTGGGTTGGACCTTGCGGGAAGCCGGAAGGTGCTGTATCGTCAGGGAAAGTGGAAGTCCCGGGAAGGTCAGTGCATCGCGTGGTGAGGTGGTGCTGGGGCCAGACATCGCGGCAGGGGTGAAGGGCGCCAAGCCCCCGAAATGATCGGTACGCCCGTGATCGTTAGAGCAATTCCTGCGTGCTCATAGGAATCCATTTAAGGAATATCATGAGCACGGTTGTAACCGTCAACCGGCTCATTACCAGTAGGTTAGATTACGCAGACCCTGTGGGAACGGCCACGGGGCTTGTGGTCCCGCCTTTAGGCGGTCTGGGGCTTTCGAGTTGACGACGCCTCACCCGGACCGCGTAAACGCGGAACCACGAACCTGAGTCGGGCCGCGTCGGGGGCGGCGTCACGATGGCATGCGATAGCTGCGTGAGACGACGCGTCTCGCGCCCGGCTGAAGCACAGGCGCAGGCTTCCGGCTGAAGCCGGGACTCAGGCAGGGAAAGCCGGAGTCTGGCGTCTGAGTACCGCCTTTCAGGCGGAAGTGGGCGCGAGTCTTCAGCGAGCGCACCGGGGGGGGGCGCAGGTGACTTCGACCTCACTCCAGGACCAGGTAGCCTGCGTTCTCGAGTTTCCAGGTTGGGCCGAGGGCGCCGACCCAGATGACCCAGTCGCTGGTCTCGGTGCGGTTGACGCCGAGGTTGAACGCCAGCTTCAGCCCGGGCTTGTACGTGATGCCGGCCGCGGCCAGGGGAATCGCCCACTCGCCGGTCCATTGCGTGCCTTCGACCTTGGCCGCGAACCGGATTACATCGCCCAGCCTTTTCGCCGCGTCCGCCGGCGCGCCGGCTTCCACGCTGCTCTCCGCCTTGCCGGACGCGAAGGAATGGACGACGAAGATCGGGCCCGGCGTTGAGCCGGAGATGTCTTGGAGGCAGACCTCCGCGCCGTCGTCCTTGCCCCATGCCGCGCCGAGTTTGAGCTTTGCGGCATCCGCAACCGGGACGGTGATGGCCACGTAGAGGTTTGCACCGTCGTGGCACGCGGTCGCGATGCACGGGGCGCCGTCCAGCGGCTGCCGGCCCGGGTCCTGCTTCATGAGCATCTGCGCGGCGGGCCATTCGCCCGCGGCCAGCGCGCCGTCGACGGTTACGGGGGCGCTGACCTTGGCGGCGACGTACGGTGTCGTATTGCGCGGCGGTGGCGGCGGGGCGGCTTTGGGCGACCAGTCAATCTTCATGTGTTCGCGCGCGCCCTCGGCTTCGCGGATCGGCCAGGTGGCGCGGAGCTCGGACTTGTACGGGCCGATCTGGTCCACGGGGATGGGCACGAACCCGAGCGCGAACGCCGGCGAATCGGTCTTCAGCCGGTAGTCGTCCTTGGCCGGGTTGACGAAGCGCGGATCGGCGACCACGGAGTGCTGGTCCAGGCCCTTGGCCTGCCATGCCTCCCACTCGGTCATGGGCGTCGCTTCGCGCAGGCTGACATCGTCGACCCAGATCGTTCCTGTTCCCTGCGACACGTCGAAGCGGATTTGCACCTTGTTCATTCCGGGCTTGAAGTCGCTGTCGCCGGGCGCGGGGAACTTGAAGATCACCTCGTATTCCTTCCAATCGCTCCCGGCTTTGCCGTTCATGCCTTTGGCCCAGAAGTACTTGCCGGCCTCGTAGGCCTGCGGCATCATGGCAAAGGCCGTATCCGGGGCCGCGGCCTTGATGTTCGCGGTGAGTCGGTAGGTGCAGCCGGGTGTGAGTGGGATTTCCGCGCTCACGAAGTTCGAACATAGTGTCTGGCCGCTGGTATCCGTGGTCGTGCCGCGGCCGTCGATGCGGACCGACTGATTCCCCGCGACATGGACGTCCGTGTCAGCGGCGGCCTTGGAGTCGTTGGGCCGGACCTGCCATTGCCAGTCGGCCGGGATGCCGTCGGCACCGTTGGCCTCAAAGCCCGGGTTGGGCACCAGGTTCGGGCCCGCGGTTGACTTGGCGCCCGAGAGGCCGGTGAGCAACGGCAGGTTGTCGTGCCAGATGAGGTTGTAGTCTGCCTCAGTCTTGTCGAACGGCAGGTTGTAATAGGCGTACAGCTTCGCCTCGGGGCTGGAGTAGAAGACGATGTTTCGGCGGAACTTGTTCCCGGCCATCTGCCAGGCGTCATCGAGGCTCTTCTTGAGCTCGGGATAGCCAGGGTACTTTTCGTACACCGGTGTGCCGGAGAACTTGTTCCAGGTCTCGGTCATCATGGGTACCGGGTGCCCGCCGGCGACGTAGCCGCTGAACTGGACCTGCGAGTCGCGGCCGTCGATGAGAATGTTGTTCTCGACTACGTTGTCGCGGCCGCCGTGGTAGTGCACGCCGCCCAGGATGGTGCGGGCAACGACGTTCCCGTAGAGGTGCGTGCCGCAGGTACCGTCGTCGAGGTAGATGCCCCAGTTCATGTGCGGGTAGGTCCACTTGCCGTGTTCCTGGCCGAAGCCGATGATGTCGTGCAGGTAGTTGTAGCGCATGACGGTGCCGCGTTTGGTCCAGTCCACCTGCCAGGAGTAGATGGCGCCGGTGTCGGCGGTCTCGAGTGTGCAGTGCCGGATGTGATTGTACTCGAACAGGTGATCGTTGCCGCCCCAGACGATGCCGAACCGCGGACAGTCGTGGATCAGATTGTGCGCGACACGGTTGCCGACGCCGCCGACGGACACGCCGACGCCCTGCTTGTAGAACACGCCGACGTGGTGGATGTAGTTGTTGTCCGCGAAGTTGCCCGCCGGTTCGAGCGTGTTGAAGTCGCCGCCGTCGAGCGAAATGGCATTGCTGCCTACCTCGTAGACGTCACTGCCGATCGCACCGTTGTTCTTGCCGCCGCGGATCGCGATGCCGGATTCGCCGCCCTCGGCGCGCGACCCGGCGTTGCGGACCGTGCAGGCGGCGACGAGGCAGTTCTGGCACTTCTGCAGAATGACCGCCGTGCCGTCGGCGCACTCCAGCGTCAGCCCGCGGAAGGTGACGTGCGCCGCCTCCTTGAACTCCACCAGCGTCTGCAGGGCAGGGGCGTAGGCGACGCCCTTGGCAACGTCCGATGGCGGCCAGAAGTAGAGCGTCCAGGTGCGCTGGTCCAGGTACCACTCGCCGGGGGCGTCGAGTTCTTCGAGCAGGTTGCGGAAGTAGTAGCGGTCGTTGGGACGGTTCCCGTACGAGGCGTCGCCGGTGAGCGTGATCATCCGTTTCTGGCGGTCGATCGCGGCGATGCGGATGATGTTGTTCCACCAGTTGTAGCGCGGGAAGACGAACACCTCGGCCTCCTCGGGGTGCGCCCAGTCGTGGACGTCGCCGGGCTTGTACTGGAACGTGCGGCGGTTTTCGTTGTCGATGTTCTTGTACATGGGCACAAGCTTGCCGTCCATGTAGGTCCAGCCGCCGGCGACCGGGTCGGTCGGGTCGTAGTTCGGATAGCGCGCCAGGATCTGACGCTTGCCGTTGAAGAAGAACTGGCGGAAGTAAATGTCGTTGAAGCCCTGCGCGCCGACGTCGGCCTGCACGATCTCACCCTTGTACGGTTTCCAGCCGGTGATCTTGCGCCCGCCGATGATGACCGGTCTCTCGCGCTTGTACGCGCGGTAGGTGATCGGGAACTCGGCTGTGCCCGAGTCGCCAGGTCCGAGTTGCAGCGTGTGCGGTAGTTCGTAGATACCGTCCCGGATGCAGACATTCACCGGCTGGGTGAGATGTCCGGCGGCCTTGAGTTTGCGGATCTCGTCGCGTGCTCGCTCGATCGTCGCAAACGGTCCGTCCTCGGCGTCCTTGCTCGGCGCCGCCAGTGTTCCGGACCAGGCATCGTTGCCATTCACGGCGACGTAGAAACCAGTTGCCGGCCCCGTCTCTTCTGCGAACTCCGCATCGTTCGCCCCCATGTGACAACCGCTGCCCAACAGGAGTAGCACTGCAATGCCCGCCAAGCCGCCACCACGACTGCTGGAAGAGATTCTGCACCCCATGTTGCGTCTCCTTTTCCCCGTCCCCGTTGCTGCCGGTCAGGGAGTTTCGCCGCCAAGGGTAACCTTCGCTGCGCTCGGTTGCCCGCGGGTCGCGGGGAAGGCAGCAGAACAGGCCTGTCTCTTCCAAGGGTAACCTTCGCTGCGCTCGGTTGCCCGCGGGTCGCGGGGAAGGCAGCAGAACAGGCCTGTCTCTTCGGACGGCACCCGCCGTCTCGGTCCCCGAACGCGATTCCCTCGACGAACAGAGAAACTACACGGACGCCGAGTCAATGTCAAACGCGATGCAGGCGTCTTCCGTAATGCGTCAGCGCCCCCCGGCCGGCGGACCGGCCGATCATAGGTTGGTGTTACTCGCGCCGGTTCTCACGCCGCTGGCGGGTCGCCGAAGTCGGGGACGTCCAGCAGCGCGCCGTTGCGCACGGCCGACTCGTGCGCGATCAGGCCCGGGACCAGGTAGCGTGCCGCCATCCACACATTGTTCGGCGGTTGCCGGCCGCTGACGCAGGCGGTGACGAAGTCGTCGACCAGGAACTGGTGCGAGCCCTGGTGCCCGTTGTGCAGGCCGCGGAATTCCTTGGGCAGGCGTCCGACGGGGTGCACCTTGGAGACGCCCGTGTAGGCGGCATCGCCACCCACCGTTTTCGCGGTGCTGTCGTCGGCCGCCGCCTTGCCGGAGCAATCCAGCAACGCGTTGAGGTCATCGCGGACGTTGCGGTCTTTGCTGACCCAGATCTGGCTCTTGTACTGCTCCTCATAACTGCCGGCGGTGCCGAACAGGCTCATGCGGCACTCGCCCGGGTGCCCGACGCGCCGGAACTCGTTGACCCGCGCCACGCTGCCGTCCGACATGCGCATCAGCGCGGTCTCGTTGCTGAACTCGTTGTGCCAGCGGTTCACGTCTTTGCGGAACAGTCCGTCCTCGTGTCGGTCCACGAAGCCCATGCACGAGACATGCGTGGCGTGTGCGCCGGTGACCGAAACGATCATGCTGACCGAGTGCGTCGGGTAGTGCATGGGCGGGGCGCCGGCGATCTCGCGCCAGCGTTCGCCGCCGCGCCACTTGTACACGTCGTACAGGCCGTGGTCGAAGTCGTGCAGGTATTCGCCCTCGCCGTAGACGACGTGGCCGAAGTCGCCTTTGCGGAAACGCTCGCGGCAGTACAGGGCGCAGGGGTAGTAGTAACTGGTCTCGCCGACCATGTAGATGCGGCCGGTCGTCTTGACCGTTTCGACCAGCGCGGTGATTTCCTCCATGGTCACGGCGGACGGGACTGCCGAGTAGACGTGCTTGCCGGATTTCAGCGCCTGCGCCGCCTGCGGGCCGTGCATCCAGTTCTGCGTGAAAATGGCAATGGCGTCCACATCGCTCTGGCACAGTTCGTCCAGCCCCGGGCAGGTCTTGGCGATGCCGTACCGCGTCGCCGCCTGCTCACGTTTGGCCTTGTCCAGGTCGCACAGCACGACCTCGCGCACCAGCGGGTGGGCCTTGAACAACGGAATGAAGTTGCGCGAGAACGCGCCCGTCCCGCAGATGCCGACGCGGATCTGTTCCATTGAATGAACTCCTGTTTTGCCAATCGCTCCTCACGACGAATGCGGAGAATCCGGACCGCCTGAAGGGCGTGTCGATTTGACCACATCAGATGCGCAACCACACCCAAAGTGGCCGGACCGGCTCGGTCCGGCATGCGGAAGCGAGCCCTTCGACAGGCTCAGCGTCTGCGACCGCTCCCGCCACTCTGGAAGGCCTGCTGCCGCACTGAATCGACGCGCCCTGAAGGCGGAACTACGAACGGGGAACGCCAGGCTTGTAGTCCCGGCTTCAGCCGGTCCGGATTCGCTTGTTCCCTCAAGTGGCGCTTCACCTCCGGACGCACCGGGACGCCTGACGACGGTTCAGCCCGCGAGACCCAGCCTTGACCCGTGGCTGCGGCGGACAAACTGCGGGCGCTCCAGGGGGCAGCCTTTACACTGAACACTGTGGCCCGTCGACATCGCCCTTCGCCTTGAGGCAACCTTCCCGGCGCGCTACGCTCGTGCCGCCTCGATGTAGGCCAGGATATTCTCCACCGGCGTATCGGTCATGATACTGCTGCTGCTGCCCAGCATGACGCCGCCGCCGCGTTCGGCGGCAATCCGCTTCATGCGCTCCACGGACATGCGGACGGCGGTTGGCGATTCGTAGAACGTCGTGGTCACGTTCACGCTGCCGCAGAGGACCGGCAGCGCACCGTTACGGGTTGGGGTCGCGGCGAGCCGCAGCATGTCCATGCCCTTGTCTTCCTCGAAGCCTTGGAATCCGTTGATCCCGCAAGCGAGCAGGTCGTCGAGGATCGGCAGGATGTTCCCGTCGCTGTGCCACAGCCAGAGGATGCCGTTGTCGACGAGCGGGGCAACGGCGTGCTTGAGGTGCGGGAAGTACACCTTGTGCAGCGTCTGCGGCGAACACAGCGGGCCGTCGTTGCCGCAGATGTCCTCGCCGGAGTAGACGACGGGGATCAGGTCGTGCTCGCGAATGCAGCGGGCAATAGCGGCGTTGCGCAGGTGTCCTTCTGCGCCGGCGAAGGCGAAGAAGCGGTCCAGCGCCTCGGGGTACAGGGCGTGTGCCATGAGCCAGTTTTCGTAGCCGACACTGGTGTACCACATCCAACCGACCGTTCCGCACAAGTGCCCGGGGATCCACACGGCAGGCTTGAGGAACTCGCCCCAGCGGTCGAGTTCGAGCCAGCGCTGTGCGACCTTGGCGGCGTCAACGAAAAGTGCTGCCTCATGCGCTGACGGCACGGCCAGACAGAAATCGCGCAGGTCTTCGGGCGTCTGCACGTTGCCGTGCTTTTCGACCCAGTCCCCCAGCAGGCGGTGCAGAACCGTCACCAGGCCGTCGCGGAGTGCCACGGCCGTGCCCGGGCCGCACTGCTGGTCGCGCCGATCCGGGAGCACGAACTGGAGCACGTAGTCTACGTCAGCGTTGCGCATGGCCTCCATGGACACTTCCTTCGGGTGCTCCGCATAATCGACCCGGCCGCTGAGCCGCGCCATGAGCTCGGCGGAACCCTGGAAGAGGGTGAATGGCAGCCGATCGGTCGGCTGGAACCGGACTGCTGCCATGAGCCGATCCCGCTTTGTCCGGTAGGACTCGCTGGCATGCCTGAGGGTGGCCATGAGTTGCGTTCCGTTGTGTTGTGGCTTTTCTTGCCGCGCTCGCAGATGCTATCCTCTCCGCAGCCATTCCAGTACGGTCGGGACGGAGCGGGCCCAGTCCGGCGGAATGTCCTCACTGATCATGAGGCAGAACCGATGTCCGCCAGCCGCACGGGCCTGGCGCTCAAAGCCCCGAAGCATTTCCGCTTCCGGCAGGCGGTACAACCCCAGGTTTGGATGGATCCAGAGAAACTTGTCGGGCCAGGTGGCACGCGCTTCGCCCACGCACATGTCGCCTTCCGGTGGCTCGGTAAATGAATCGATGCCGTCGAACGGCAGCCCTGCGATGTCCGCAGCGATGCCGTGCAGCTTGCCGTCGTAGTGGACCTGGAGTTTGTGCCCGGTGCGATGGAGGGTGGGGGCCAACCGCTGATAGACGGGGACGAGGTGGCGCCGGAAGAGCTGCGGGCCCATGGTCTCAAGGCTGAGGTTCTCCCAGAGCTTGACCTGACCGGGCGTGACCTTTGCGGCCGCGGTGAACTCGCGTTCTTTCACGGCGTTGAGTTGTTCGAGCAGGTCGAGCAGCGCCGGCTCCTCCACGGCAATGTCGAGCGAGAAGCGTTCGAGTCCGGCCAGGTCGATCTGGACGTGCTGAAACGGCGAGCGGCCGAGCTGGCCGACGACGATGTCGCCCGGTGTCGCGGTGGCTTCGGCGGCACGGACCGCTTCATGGTTCGGGCGGATGACCGCATCCTCCCAGGCGCGGCCGACGATCCGATAGTCAGCGGGGGTCTTGATCAGGTGCTCCTGCCGCCACTCGCCGAGGTACCACTCGTGCAGACTGCCGCGATCCGTTTCCCAGGTCACGTCGCGGCGCGGACCGTCCGGCGTCTCGCGCCGGGTCTCGACCAGGCGCAGGTGCGGGCGCTCGACCTGGACCAGGTCCACGTGCACGATCTGGCGCAGCCCGAGCCCGAACAAGCGCGGCCAGTCGACCTGCGGCCGGTTTTTCACGAACCAGTCGTAGACAAGGAAACACGGCCGCGCCACCGGTGCGCCGGCCAGAGCGTCGTGAATGGTGGGAGTCATGCTCATCGTCGCCGTCACTCCGTCACTGCGCGCAGGGGCTCTGCCCCCGTACCCCCGCCGGGGCGTCTTGACTCCCCGGACCCCTCGGTGTTGGTGCACGCGTCCGGCGCTGGCGCGTGGGCCGAAGGGTCGTTGGTATGGGCGCAGTCATGTTGTATTCCTGTACGGTTGACCGCCTCGCACAATAATCCTGTACCATGCTAGTACCATACAGGTACCAGGGGCGCGTGTCAAGCTGGAAGCGACGGCTGGCGGACGGTGCCACCGCAAGGCGGGGCTTGCCCCGGGCCGTCCTTGCCATGGACGACTACTTCGTGTGGTGCGGGTCGGTGATCCGGGCGGAGGATGGGCGCTACCCCATGTTCGCCTCGCGCTGGCCGAAGGCGACGAAGTTTCCCGACGGCTACCGCCAGAACATGGACCCCTGCCACCTTGTGTGGCAGGTGAACGGGTTCATTTCGGTTACTACGCCGCACCGTGTCCCCTCTCTTCCCTTTCCCCGTCCGCCGCCGGCGGACGGGGAAAGGGAAGAGAGGGGAGAGCGCCTACGTTTGGCGGGCGAACCCGATTCACCCGTGGCACAAGGCCACGGGGGTCTCACGCATGGGCCAGCACGCCGTCGTTCCACCCCCGACTGGCGCATCACCTCGCTGTCCGGCAGGACAGCGGCGAGAACCGTGTCATGTTAAGCATGTCATGACACACCCGACGCAAGGAAACGGACTCGAAACAGCGGCCGTCTGGCTCGCCGCTGGCGCGGTTGCTTTGGCGTTTGTGCACCGCGCGAGTTTGCCGTTGGCTGAGTGCATGACCGGGTTGCTGCTGCTGGTCGTGCTCGTGGCTGCCGTCAGGGCGCGACGCCTGCCTGTAGGGCTGCCCGGGCCGGTCCTGCTATTTTGTGGCTGCGTGTTGCTGGCACTGGCCGGCTGCGGAGACCGCAAGGCGTTCCTGGAAGTGATCCAGCTTGTGGGCATCACGGGCGGTGCGGTGTTCGCTTTCCAGAGCGCCCTGACGATTGAGTCCGGACGCCGGATGATGGCGGCCATGACGGGCGGATGGGTTGCGTCGGTGGCAATCGCCGCGGCGCAGTACCTGTCCGGCAAGGCGCCCGCCGATGTGGGCGGTTTGCTTGGCGGTCGCGCGCTCTTCGGGGTCGCGATCGCAGCCACCGCGCCGCTGGTGTTTACGGTCCTGGCCGCGGTCGGCCCGCGCCTCGGACGCGTTCTGCCGGCGGTCGCGTTCCTGGCCGCCTGCCTGGTGACGCTGTACCAGCCGGCGTTCGTGCTGCTGGTGGTCGGCGCGACGGCCTGGGCCGCGCTTTGCGCGGGACGCGCCGTGCGCGCGGGACTGCTCGGCGCCGTGATCCTGGCCGTGCTGCTGGTGGCGACGGGGCGGACGCCGCGGCCGAATCTGCTGTACATGGCGCAGAGCGTGGCCACGCGGGACATGTCCGGCGTGGCTCGGCGCTGGACGCTCGAGCTGCGCGCGGGCATGGCGGCCGTGCGCGACCGGCCATGGTTCGGTTTCGGCCCCGGCCGGTACCAGGCGGTGGTGAGTTCGGCCGAGTACCGGCGCTTTCTCCCGCCCACGGCCGAGAACCGCGTCGAGCCCGGCACGCAGAGCGGTTATCTCGTATTGGCCGTCGAGTACGGTCTGCCCGCCGCACTCCTGCTCGCCCTGGCACTGCTTGCTGGCGCGAGCACGGCGGGGACGCTGTCCCCGAACCCCTGCCGGGAAGGGCCATTGGCCCTTCCCGGACCCATCCCGAGTTCTTCCTGCGATTGCGCGGCGCAATCGCAGGAAGAGCGGGCATTCGCGGATTCCCCCGGCGGCCAACTCGCCATGTCCGTGCACGGAGCCCGTGCCGCCGGGGAATCCGCGAATGATGGCATGGGGGAATGCGATGTGGGCGTCCTCACGTCCGGCTCTCACGCCACGGCCCGGCGCGCGCTGGCGTTGACAGCGGTGCTGCTGGGCTTGGGGTTGCTGGCGACGCCGCTGCTGGTGCAGGGTGTAGGTATGTTGGTCGCCGCGGTGCTCGGCGCCTGTGGCGCCGTGAGTTGCGGACTTCGCACTGCGGGCGGGGCTGGGCGCGAGCCGCTGTGGCGGCGCGCCTGGGTGCAGGCGGTCGTTCTGGTTGGCATCGCGATCGTGGCGCTGTCGGTCGGGGGCCGGATGCGGGCGCAAGTTGCACAGGTCGCATCCCCGGCGCCCAAGCTGGCAGCGGGCGAACTGGTGGTGCTGCATGCCAGAGATGCGGCCATTGTTCCGCCGCCTTTCACGGTTATCGGCGCCCCCGGTGCTGTCGTCGGTTTCTGTCTGGCGATTCCCGGCACGGACAAGCTGCCGCCGGGCATCGCGGAGGGGCCGGTGTACGAGGTGACACTGCCGCGCGCCGGGCGTTACCGTGTCTGGGTGCGGGCTTGGTGGCAGGACGGTTGCGCCAACTCGTGTGCCATTGCGGCAGACGACGGCGCGCCGGCCATGATTGGCAACGATGCGACTTACCGGGTCTGGCACTGGATCGACGGGCCGATCCTCGATCTGGCTGCCGGCACGCACCACCTGCGTCTGCTGCCGCGCGAGAGTGGCGTGCGCGTGGACCAGTTGGCGTTGGCGACCGACCTCGAGTACCAACCGGTCGGGGGCTTGCAGCCGAGTGGCGCAGCGGTGACGTCGGTGAAGGCAGAGGAGCGTCAGCCCGTGTCGGAGCCGGGACAGAAATCGGTAGCGAAGCCTGGCGCGACACGGGAGCCAAGGTTCGAGTGCCCGCCTGCCTGGACGAGCGAGGGGCGCCTCGGCGGTCCGCCGTTCTGCGTCGGTGTTGGTGGCGCGTACCAGGTTGGGCCGGAAGGGTTCATGGTCCGGCTCGGTATTCCGTGTCGGCGTCTGCGCGAGAATGAGCTGTTGGACCTCGATACGCTGCGGCAGGTGAACCTGGTCTGGATCTCCGGCCCCCAAGGCGACACGGTGGCGCTCGGGCGCGTTTTGCAGACCCTGGCGGAAGAGGGAGGGACGGTGATTCTGGAGAAACCGGAAGGAGCCGGGCTGTTCGGCGCCGAGTTGCTGGGTCCGCTGCAGATGGCGCAACAACCGGTCGGACACGGAGTCGAGATCCGTGCCGAAGGTTCGCCCTTGCTGCAACGACTGCCGACGTCAGCCGTTCTGCCGCGCGACATCTGGTGCACGCGCTTGTCCGGGCCGGTATCAGGCGAGGGCTATGCCACGCACGGGCAGTTGCGCGGCTGGGGCCGCGCGGTCGGGCCAGCTCTGGTGAAGAAGCAAATCGGCAAGGGCACGCTGTATTTCCTCTGCGCGCCGCTGGGGTTCGTGTCCATGTGGCGCGGCACGTGGTTCGATCCTGTGGCCGACGACATCTTGCGCGACGCGCTGGGCGACCGTTGCGAGCGGCTCTTCGAGAGCCTGGCGTGGAGTCCGGCGGCGTCCGAGGCGAATCGGTTCGATGACGATTTCATGCGTGTCGCCGGAGAACTCGGGGCCTGGCATGTCGAGGACGGCAGCGTCACGCTGACAGGCGACCGGCCGCCGGCCGCGGCCCTGGCATTCGCGCTGCGTGCCGAGGGCAGGGCGGTGGTGCGCTGTGACCGGCCGGTGTCGAACGTGCGCGTTTCGGCGGCCATCCTGGCAGATGCGTCGCAGGGCGGGGTCTGGTTGAGTGCGGCGGCGACGCGGCGTCTGAATCTGGTTTATGACGGTGCCGCCGGTCTGCTGCGGCTGTATGCGCAAGACGGGCAGAGCGAAAAGATTCTGGGTGAAGCGACGGCGGCGCCGCCGCCGAACCCGGGCTGGCGCCGCGTCAGCCTGATGCGCCGGGGCGATGCATGGGAAGCGTGGCTCGACGGCCAGCGGCTCTTCACCGCCCCGGCGGCGGGCGACACCGCGCAGGCGTCGTTCGGGCTTGTGAACCGTGCCGGCACCACGCACTTCGACGACGTCCACGTGCGGAGTACGCAGGAACTCCTGCCCGGCCGCGACCTGTGCATCGGCGAGGAGGGCAGTTCACGCGCCGACCTGCCGTACGCGGCCGGTGTCGAGCCACGGACCGTTTACTCGCCCGTGTGGTGGCTGCGTCCCGACCCGCAACAGCGCCACGCGGTGCGGCTCGGCATGCCGACGTACGCCCCGGCCGTGTTCAGCCTCGACGACGCGCGGTTGGGCGTCGTGCCGCCGGATTCGGAAGGCCCCCTGGTGTACCTGCCGGAGCACCAGACCCCGCAGCGCCAGATCGAGGTTGCGTGTCCGTTGTGGCACGACTATACGTTCGGCGGCCGGCCGGTCGAGTGGTACGCCACCGGCAGCGCCTGGCAGCAACTGCCGCGCTGGGCCTGTGACCGGAAGTGGACGTTCCTGGGCGTGAACACCACAACGCCGTCCGTGCTGTGGCATCGGCAGCCGCGGACTGCGCCGTACGCGGTGTCCGTGTTCGTGGCTGCGGGGGCGGAGGATACGCAACTGCCCAGCCACGAGGCCGGACGCGACCTGAACCTGGTGCTGGCGGGCAATGGCAGGGACTTGGCGGAAGGTTACACGGTCCGGGTCGGCCCGGCCGGGGCGCAAGGCTGCGAGTTGTGGCAGGGCGCGACGAAGCTCGCGGCTAATTCCGCCATCGGCCTGCCGTCCGGTCACGCCCTGCACCACCGTTGGTTCTGGCTCAAGGCCGTGGTCGAGAAGGACCGGCTCCGGTTCTACTACGAGGACCAGTTCGCGCTCGACGTGAAGCTGACCGCACCGCCGCCCAAAGGCTGGCTCGGGTTCTGGACCCAGAACAACGCTGTGTGCATCGCGCGCGCCACCATTTCCGCGTCGGAGTGAGGAGACTGGGGGCGCCCATGTCACGGGCGGCGTCGCCGGGCGCTGACTTGGTCAGCCCTGAGCAAGCGTAGCGCGTCGAAGGGCTCACTCGCCCTCTGCCGCCGCACTCCACATGCCGCCGTCGATGGCCACGATTCGCCGCGACATCGACGCGTTTGCCAAGTGCGCGGAACACGCAGCATTGTGGGGGCGACCGCCCGGGAGTCGCTGGCGCCGTGTTGCCGACGACCGCGGTTCAGCGGGCACGCTGGCGTACGTACTGTGACGGCGACAGCGCGAGTCGCTTCCGGAACAGGCGCGAGAAGTAGTTCGGATCGTCGATCCCGACGGCGACCGCCACTTCGGCGACTGTCATCCGCGAACTCCGCAGCAAGTGGCAGGCGTGGTTGAGGCGGATGTCATTCACGTAATTCAGGGGCGGCGTCCCGACGAGTTGCCGGAACGCGGTGCAGAGGGCGCTCTTGGACAGTCCGCTCACCGCGCAGAACTCCGGGTAACCGAGGGGCTTGCGATAGTTCTCCTCCAGATAGTATTTCAGCGCCAGGACCGCCTTGACACTTCGCGCGGAATGGGAGGGGGGCTTTTGCGAGTCAGGGGCCGTCTCCCGGACATGCCCCAAGAGAGCCTTGAGGACTGGCCAGAGCGAGTAGGCGGCGTTCGGGCACTCGCGGTTGACCCGGGCGAAGAGCTGCTCCAGCAGCTCAACATCCTGCGTTGGCAGAGCGTGGACGACCAATGGCAGATACGGCATGAACGCGGCGGGAACGGAGTGTTCCAGCCTCGGGTTATACTCCTCCTCACGCATGACGGCCAGAGGAGACTGCAGGTGCCGGTGGTCCGGGCGCCAGTCGAAGTGCAGACAGCACCGGTAGGTGGTCTGCGCGGCCCCGGTGCGGCTCTCGTGCCAGTGGTTGGGCGGAATGACGGCTGCGGAGTCCCGGCGCATGGAGTGCAGGCCCTCTTCCAGTTCCAGGCAGAACTCGCCGTCACGAACAAAGACCAGTTCGCAGTCGTAGATCTTGCGCCTCGGCTCGCGGCGGCAGGGCTGCCACTCGCCCTGCCAGAAGACGCGTAGGATAGGGTCGAAGTAGTCCATGTGCGAATCCTGTCCGTCTGCGACCTGTGCAATAGCACGACACCTTCTGCCAGTGCCGCGGGGGGCCGCCCGCGGTACGGGGTACTCGGAAGGTGACAGGCCTTGGTCCGATTATTGCACAGGTCGAAGAATATTGTGCTACTATCAGAAACCGAGTCCTATTGATGTTCAGGTAAGAACAGCGTATTCTATTTGAAAGGGATGAGCAAGCATCAAAAAACTATTATGCTACTCGAGGTGCTCAAATGCAAGTCGTGAAATTGGGCAAGACAGGTGTTTCGGTCAGCAAGTTGGCGATGGGCGGGTTGTTCGTGTCGTCGGTGGGCGGCGAGTTCGAGCAAGCGAAGCAGGCGGTTGAACGTGCGGTCAAGCTGGGTGTGAACTACGTCGACACGGCGCCGACGTATGCGAACAGCGAAGAGGTCCTGGGGAAGATCCTTGAGAACATCGATGCGCCGTTGGTCATCTCCACCAAGATCGGTGGCCGTCCGAAGCCCTTCGAGCCCCGCAACAAGGACCACATCCGTGCCTCCATTGAGGAAAGCCTGCGGTTGCTGAAGCGCGACCGCGTCGACATCCTGATGGTTCATGAACCGGACCGGCCGGGCCAGTACGACTGGTGGACGAACTGGCAGACCATGGATGGTCCGGCACTGGAAGTGCTGCATGAGTTGCGGGATCAGGGCGTGATCAAGTACCTGGGGCTGGGCGGCACGACCGCCTACGAGATGGCACACATCATCCGCAGCGGCAAGTTCGATGTCGTTCTGACCGCGTTCAACTACAGCCTGCTCTGGCGCGAGGCGGAGATCGAGGTTATTCCGGCGGCCACGGCGCAGGGCATGGGCATCGTGGTCGGGTCGCCGCTGCAGCAGGGTGCACTGTCACGGCGCTTTGACGCGCAGTTGGACGATCCGGCCCTGTACTGGCTCAGTCCCCGGCGCAAGGCACAGTTCAAGACGCTGTACACCTTCCTCGACGAGACCGGCATGTCCATCACGGAAATGGCAATTCGCTTCGTCATCTCGAATCCCGCGATCCACACGGTCCTGATGGGCGCGCGTTCGGCGGCCGAGGTTGACAGCAACGTCGCCGCGGTGGCGAGAGGTCCGCTGCCGAAGGACATCCTGGCGCGCCTGGACGAGATCTATGCCATGGTGCCGTACCGTCCGTTCGCCGAGCCGTTCGGCCTCGGTTGGCGGCTGGGCAATCCGTCGAGCTACCGCGGCCCGGGCGCGGGGTGAGTTCATCGTGCTCTGCGGCGACGGGGCGTACGCGGAACGACAGTGGCGCGGGACCTCCGGGACCGCGGTAGGGTGCTCGGGGCCGTCCCGGCCCGAGGCCCTCGGCCGGGGACCGGCCGACGCACCCTGCTTCGGCGCGAGACGCGCCGAGCCACGGTGCCGCAATTCGTGAGGTCGGATTTGACGGGAGGGACGAGAATGAACACGCACGTGTGCAGGTTGGGGATCACTCTCGCGATGGCCGGGGCGACCGTGGCCTGCGCGCCCATGGCGCGCGCGGCGGAACCGGCAACCGCGCCGGGTGTCAACCTGTTCGTCGCCACAACGGGTAACGATGCCTGGTCGGGACGGTTGTCCGTCCCGAATCCGGCAGGGACCGATGGCCCGTTCGCGACGCTCGACCGCGCCCGGAACGAGATCCGGGTACTCAAGCAACAGGGCGGGTTGCCGGCTGGTGGCATCGTCGTGGAGGTCTTGGGCGGCAGGTACGAGTTGACGGCGCCGGTTGTGTTGACGGCCGAGGATTCGGGCCCCGCCGAGGCGCCCATTGTCTTTCAAGGCCGGCCGGGTGCGGAGGTCCGGATCAGCGGCGGCAAGATAGTCACCGGTTGGCAGCCGGTCACGGACCCCGCGATTCTCGAGCGTCTGGATCCCGTTGCGCGCGGGAAGGTCTTCCAGGCCGACCTGAAGGCGCAGGGCGTCACCGAATTCGGCGACCTGGGGCTGGACGCGGCCTGGGAACTGCAGCTCTGGCTGTCCAAGATTGACGGTCAGGGTGAAGACGCGATGGGCAGTACCTACGCGAGTGTCGGCAAGAAGGTCAGCCCGCGGCTCGAGGTGTTCCTCAACGACACGCCCATGGACATTTCGCGCTGGCCGAACGAGGGTTTTATCAAGATCGAGGCGGTGCTGGGGAGCACCGAGAGGGATGTGCGCGGCTGGAAGAGCTGCGTGGAGGGGATCTTCCAGTACGAAGGTGACCGGCCGCGGCGCTGGGTGGGCGAGAAGGACGCGTGGGTGCTCGGCTACTGGGGTCGCGACTGGGCCTTGCAGCGGCACAAGATCAAGACTCTCGATCCGGAGAAACGGGTCATCGCTGTGGAGCCGCCCTACCACACCTACGGCTACCACAAAGGTCAATGGTTCTGCGGGCTCAATCTCCTGTGTGAGATCGACCGGCCCGGCGAGTGGTACATCGACCGGGAGGCGGGAATCCTCTATCTCTGGCCGACGGACTCCCTCGACAAGAGCACGGTCGAGGTCTCGATGGCGTCGGGGCTGTTCACCCTGACCGACGCGTCGTACGTCACCATTCGCGGTCTGCTGCTGGAGGCCGCGCGCGGCACGGCGGTCGCCATCACCGGCGGCGAGCAATGCCGCGTTATCGGCTGCACGTTCCGGAATCTCGGCAACCACGCCGTGACCGTGTTCAACGGCAAGGAGCACGGCGTCATCGGTTGCGACATGTACGGCATGGGCGGCGGCGGTATCTACCTGGTGGGCGGCGATCGGAAGGAACTCACGCCGGCCGGGCACTTCGCCGAGAACAACCACATTCATCACTATGCCCGCTGGGACCGCATGTACCGGCCGGGTATTTTCATGAGCGGCGTGGGGCTGCGCGCGTCGCACAACCTGATCCACGACGCGCCGCACTCGGCGATCCTGTTCGGCGGCAACGATCACCTGTTCGAGTACAACGAGATCCACAATGTCTGCCAGGAGTCGCACGACTGTGGCGCCATCTACGCCGGTCGGAGCTGGACCCTGCGCGGACACGTGATGCAGTACAACTACATCCACCATCTGGCCGGCAAGGACGGCGGGGCCTGCAACGGCATCTACCTCGACGACCTGTTCTCGTCAGCCACCATTCAGGGAAATGTGTTCTACCAGGTGCTGCGGCCCGTGTTCATTGGCGGCGGCCGCGACAACATCGTTCAGGACAACGTGTTCGTCGATTGCCCCAAGGCCATGCATGTTGACGCCCGGGCCCTGGGTTGGTGCGGTCCGCATGCCGACGGGCGAATCAAGGAAGCGCGCGAGAAGGGGACGATCATGGGCGTCCGCTACAAGGAGCCCCCGTTCAGCACGCGCTATCCGCAACTGGTCAACATCCTTGACGAAGACCCGAAGTCGCCATGCGGCAACATCGTTCGGCGGAACATCTTCTGGCTTGGAAACGGCGAGAACATTCGGCGCGTGCAACGCGGCGAGCCGCCGACAGATACGTGGTGGGATGGCATCGAAGCCAAGATCAGACCGCTGGTGAAACTCGAGGACAACCTGATCAACGAGGACCCGAAGTTCGTGGACGAGAAAGCCTGCAACTTCCAGCTCCGCGACGACTCGCCGGCGTGGAAGCTCGGCTTCAAGCGCATTCCTGTCGAGAAGATCGGTCTCCACCCGGACGACTGCCGCGCGTCCTGGCCGGTCACGCATGCGGTCCGGCCCCTGCCGAGCCTTCCCGCGTTGCCTGCCGCGCCGCCGCCGCGTCAGTCGCTTCGGACCGGGCCGGCGCCGGTGTTTGCGGTGGCACGGGCGGTGGCACCGATCACGATTGACGGCCAGGTCACGCCCGCGGAGTGGGCGGGTGCGGACCCCAAGAACGCCCTGGTCATCGAGCGCGGACTCTACCACGAGCCGCTGCTCCCCAAGAGCTACGCGTGGTTCGCGTACGACGACCGGAATCTGTACGTGGCGGTGGTGAACGACGTGGACACCGTCAAACCGCTGGCCATGGGCGCGCACTGGGGAACGGACGATGCGGTGGAGGTGGCGCTGCGCAACCCGGCGGCGGGCAAGACCGCGCCGATTTTCGTCCTGCGCGGGTACCCGAACGGCCGGTTCGAGAGTTCACCTGAGGCCGGGGCTCCCGGCGATCAGGTTCAGAAGGCTGGCGCCGCGGTGACGTTCGCCGCGAGCGTGGTTGACGCCGCGCTCTGGGCGGCGGAGTACCAGATTCCGCTTGATGTCTTGGGCCTGAGTGCGTCCGCGCCGGCGAAACTCGAGATGAACATCTCTGTTCGCAAGAGCGCCGGGGCCGCATGGGTGATGTGGCAAGGCACGGGTGGGCTGACCTGGGAGACCGGCAAAGCCGGGTTCATCGAACTGTCGAAGTGAGACGGGCAGCCATTGTGGTGCGTCGCCCGCCAAGAACATCGGCGGCGCCATATTCGGCGGTGGATTCACGGACCATCAGCTCGTGGGAACTCACGGTTTCATGCCTTCAATACGTTTGACCTCGCGGTCGAAGTCCGAGACATATTGTCGACCTGTGCGGGTAAATCCGGCCACGGCCCCGTTCGTAGTGGTCCGTTCGTAGTGGTGTCGCAGTCCCGGCGGTAGCCCGCCGGGCAAGACACCATCCCCGTGCCACGCCGCCGCCAGATGGGCTCTTGGCGCTCCACTTAGTTCCGCGCGCTGCGAGCCCACTACGAACGGGCGTATCCTGGCGTTCATGGCGGGGTCTCTTCTCTCTCAGGATTTACGCGCACAGGTCGCAAATTTAGCGTCCTGCCGCTTTCGGTAGGCCTCGAATTCCCCTTCGGCTTTGAGTTTCGCCGCCAGCGCGCGCACCTTGCCCTTGTGCTGCAAGATCGGGTAGTTCGACAACTCCAAGAAGCTGTTCAAGAACCCCACCCAATCGTCCATCTGCATCAGGATGCCCCGCTCGGCCCGATTCTCCGCCAGATCCAGGTAGGCGTCGAGGTTGTAGTCCCGGGTGTGGTAGTTCTTCCCGTCGTCGGCAGTTGTTTCCAAAATGGAAATAACGGATTCCTCAACTTCCGGCTTCTCGCAAGGCCACAGATCCCCAAGTCTGGCAACCGCCCGCCGAGATCAGAGGCTGTCTTCCCCACGCAAGAGCCCACACCGCCGGACGAGGGGGGCGTGCGGCGCTCGACACGACGCCGGACGGAATGCCGCCGAAGCAGGCTTCGGCGCGGGAAAGCTGTGCCAGAGCACAGTCACTCCAAAGCGGCTGGCGCCGCAAGTTCTTGACATCTCGGCCGTCTCGATCCGGGATGGCCAAATCGGGAGACTTGGCGGCATTGGTCTGTCCCCGTTGTTCTCCCCGCGGCCTTTTGCCGCGCCCTTCTCCGTGCTATCTTGCCACGAGTCCAAACCCATGGGTCGCCGAGCACTGACGCGGGACAGCAGACTGGGGAGAACTTCCTGATGGACGCCGCACACCACCGCTGCCGCCTGAAGAATCTCAACGATGTCAACACGTTGCCGAAGAAGGTCGTGCGCGAGCACTGGGTCCATGACTATCTGGCCGGCCAGGTCATCTACCATCTGGGCGAGTATCCGAAACGCTTCTCGATGGCGCCGACGGAGTATGACGAACGCCTTCTGGAAACGTTCGCGGCACACGGCGCCAAGCTCATCCAGCTTCACGAAGACTGGCACGACTCGCAGCGACTCCTCGGCGCGGACAAGTTCACCCCGCACGACCGTGACGGCTTCATTCGGTTCGTCGATCGAGTGCATGCGCTCGGGATGAAGATCATCGTCTACGCCTCGACCGGCTACTTCGAGTCCCGTGACCCGGACTTCGACCCGGCGTGGGACATCAACCTGAAGCACATCAACGTGCACTTCTACTTCAGGTATGCGCACTGCTCGCCTGCCAGCCCGGAGTGGCGCGCCTATCTTCTGCCCAGACTCGAGCGGATCATGGACGAGTACGGCGTCGACGGCCTGTACAACGATTTCGGGTATATGCCGCTGGGTCAGCACCCGGTGCCGCCGGGGCACGTGTCGCCGGCCCCGGAAACGTCCGCGCACGATGCGGCCCTCGAAGACCTGCTCTGGACCGTGCTGAACCTCGTGCACCACCGCAACGGGGTCTACAAGGCCCACTATGGCGGACTCCGCAAGCCGTTGGGCGACCGCAAGATGTACGACTACATCTGGGTCGGCGAGTACATCGCCAGCACGGATACCATGCGCCTGCAAACACGATACTACGAGCCCTACGTCGTGCCCTGTATCGACCTTTCTCACGCCACGCTCCGGGACGATGACGAGCCCTACCGCCTGGCGGTGCCGTACCTGCAATTCCCGCTGCGCGTGGACGGCCGGCCGTTCACCGGGGAGTGCGCCGCGGTCCCGAGAGTCGAGTATGCGGACCCGGATAAGTGCTTCGTGGTGAAGAACTACCGGAAATACCTGGAGTACTACCGGACCCATCCCGAGGCGCCGGCTATGTACGGCGAGTGGGACAGCTTTCCCGGCAAGCCGGAGCGGCGCGAGACGTGGCTGCGCCACCTGGACATGTACCTGCCTATGGTGAAAGAAGGCACACGTGTGTGGATCGACATCAGTGATTCACCCGTCATCGAGGGCAAGAAGGACGAGAGTCTGGTGGCGTCGCTGTTCGTCAACGATGAGGTCTACATGGTGGTGGCGAACTACGCCGCCCTGCCGGCGACGTTCACCAGCGTTTGGCCGTGGAAGGACCGCGAGTCCGGCGTGACCGCCAGGACCATTACCGTGCCGCCGCACAAGTTGCTGTATCTGGTGCGGGCAGAGGAAGCGAGATAGGGCCCGTTTCGGGGAATCGTTGATCTTGTTGGAGCAGGCGTCGTTGCGGAGTTGGCAAGCCGAAAGAAGGCGACCTGCGCGGGTAGATCACCGGAGAGAAAAGGCCCCACCGTGCGCGGCAGGATACGCCCGCTCGTAGTGTGCTCGCAGTGCGCAGAACGAAACTGGCGCGCCAAGAGCATACGTGGCGCGGGGATGGTGTCTTTCCCGGCGGTCGACCGCCGGGCTTGCGACACCACTACGAGCGGGGCCGCGACCGGTCCTTGTCAGCACAACGAGGTCTTCGCACGAGAGCGGATTTACCCGTACAGGTCGAGAGAAGGAGGGACCCAATGGCAGGGAACCAATGCGTGTGGGGCTGGGTGCTGGGCGTGCTTGCGGTGGCGTGGCGCGCGGCGGCGGCCGACGTGGTTCTGGTCGAGAACGGCCAGGCACGAGCACAGGTGGTGGTCACCGACACGGCACTGCCTGTGGTGCGTGATGTGGCGGCTGATTTCGTGCGCGTTGTGAAGCGCATGAGCGGTGTGGAACTGGCTCTTGTCGCCGAGAGCAAGAGCGATGCGGCCCAGCCGCGAGTGCTCATTGGCGCCTGCAAGGCGCCGCAGGGCCTGGATGCCGATCCTGCGACCATCACGGGCGATGAGGCGTATGCAGGCTACGTGATCGCCTGCGGGCAGAACTGTCTGGTACTCGCGGGCAACTCGCCGGCTGGGACCGCAAATGCCGTGTACGGGTTCCTGCAGGACCAGCTCGGCGTGCGGTGGTTCCTGCCGACGGAGTTGTTCGAGATCGCGCCGCCGTTGAAGAGCATTACCATCCCGGAACTGCGGCGCGTGGTGACGCCGAGCTTCGTCTGCCGCCTCGGCAGTGCGAGCTGGGACAAGGAAAGCCTGCCGTGGGCGCGGCACAACCGCTGGGATGCGGGCGCCAACGAGTTCACGATTCCCTACGCGTCCGGTTTCAGGCACTGGATGTATGCGGTGTTTCCGCCCAGCAAGTATGGCAAGACGAACCCCGACATCTACCCGCTCCTGAACGGCAAACGCGCGGTCCCGGAAAATGACGGTGAGCAGCTCGCGCAGCCGTGCACGGGCAACCCCGAGACCGTGCGTATCGCCATCGAGGTCGTGAACACGTACCTCACCGAGCATCCCGACACACACACCTACCCGTTCAGCATCAATGACAACAACACGTGGTGCGAGTGTGATCTGTGCCGCGCGCAGGACGTCGAGCGGCCGGAGTACCGCGGTCGGCGCATCTACTCCGACCGCTGGTTCACATTCGTTAACGCGGTGGCGAAGGGCGTCAGCGCGAAACACCCCGGCAAGTTCATCGGGTGCTTTGCCTACTGGGGTGTCGAGTTGCCGCCACTGAAGATCGAGCGGCTCGAGCCGAACGTTTTCGTGAACCTGACCCAGGACACGGCGCAGTATTTTGACTCGGACTACAAGACGGTCGACTACGACCTGATCCGCGCCTGGCAGCAGAAATGCCAGCATGTCGGGAAGTACGACTACTACGGGCTCGGCGCGCTGGCGCCGCGGTACTTCCCGCACCTGCTCGCGGCCGATTTGAAGGCCATCCACGGCATGGGCGCCCGCGCGTTCCACAGCGAACTCTATCCGTATTGGGCCAATATGGGGCCCATGCTCTACGTTGCCAGCCGCCTTCTCTGGGACGTGACGCTCGACCCGGACGCGCTGCTCGAGGAGTTCTACACCGCCACGTTCGGGGCGGTGGCCCCGGACATGCGCGCGTTCTACCAGACTCACGAAGCTGCGTGGATGAGCCAGAAGAAGGGGCTGTGGTTCGGCGGCATTGGCAGCGCCGCGCAGCAGATGGACTTCTACACTTCGGAGGAGGTGGCGGAGGCTGCATCGCACTTGCAGAAGGCCGAGGCCCTGGCGGCCGACGACACGGTCCGGGCGCGGGTCCGGTACATCGCTCAGTGCTATGCGTACCCGGACCTGCTGCTGCGCGCCTGGACGGCGGCGCGGGACGTGACGCAGGTGAAGGCCCAATCCACCGCGGCGGCGAAGAGTCTGGCCCCGAGGATCGAAAGCCTGCTCGTGCCACTCGGCACGGAAGATGCCGGCTGGCAGAAGAGCATTGTCGAGGACCCGATCGTCGACGCGTGGTATAAGAACGGGGCGCGTCCGAATATCCGCGGCCTGTGGCGCGCCAGGGTCCAGGGAGGCCTGATCGATGGCGTGCAGGCGTTGGGCGCCTGGGCCAAGACGCCGGAAGGCACCGCGGCATCGGCCGAGGAGCGCCAGGTACTTGACCGCATCGCCGCCCACCCGCAGGTCGGGCTGCTCTGGCAAGCATTGCAAGGCACGTTGCGGCGCGGTCCGAACCTGCTGCCCAATCCCGGGTTCGAGGAGTCCAAGACCGACAAGGCGGGCCCGGCAGGGCCGGAGTGGCAGACGGCCAGTGTGGCCGCGGGCTGGAGCACCTGGCAGCAGTTCCAGGACAAGGGCAAGTTCTTCCTCGATGGCAGCGTGAAGCACGCCGGGAATTCCGCCGGTGCGTTCGAGGGCGGCGAGTGCCTCTGTTACATCACGACTGTCCCGGTTGAGGCCGGCAAGACCTACCTCGCCGAAGTCTGGGCCATGGCGCCAGCAGTGCGCGAGAACACCAAGGTCACGCTCGAGGTACGCTGGCACGACGTGCAGGGGCACTGGTACAACGGTGCGGCCAACCACCGCGTGGAAACGAAGTCCTCCGGGGCGTGGGAACGGTTGCTGATCCCGTTCGTGGCGCCGAAGGACGTGCCGCGGGCGGTGTTCCTGCTGGTGGGCGAAGGCATCGCGGTCGAAGACGTGGTGCGGTACGACGACGCGTTTCTGGGCGAGGCGGCCACGGGCCCGGCCGCGGGGGACGCCAAGCCGGGGGCAGAGCGGTAGCGTTCAGTGTCCCCCCACGGGGGTGATGCGGTGCAAGGCATTGGGGCACGGACGGTGAGCGACATCCTTCACCGTGTAACGGGCGAAGTTCACGCCGTCGAGATGCGCTGGATTCACCCGCACGAACATCTGCTCCTCAGCATGGGGGAGTGTCGAGGCGAGACGATTGCCAAGTACCCTGGCAACACGGAGTATGCGCGCCGCCGGTCTCACGGACGCGCACATTCAGACGATCATGCACGACAATCCGCTGGACATGCTGCGGCGCAGGTAACCCCCTTATCGGAGAGTTGTCACAGATGGACCGCTTTCTGGGTTTGCGAAAGAGAGGCCCGCAGATGAACGCAAGATGGCTGCGAACCCTGGGCCTTGCCGGTGCGGCACTCGCCATCGCGTCGACGGTCGTGGCCGAAACACCAACGCCTGTCCGGGAGGGTGCGACGATGATCGTGATCAAGCCGAGCGTGGCGTGGAACGTGACCGGGAAGGATGACCTGGCGCAGTTGCAGCACCTGGCGTCCGGGACCGGCTGGGAGTTCGAGCCGAATGCGGACACCGCAGCGGGCCTGAAGGCGGTCGGGATGAAGACCATCCGCTGCATCAATGTCGACCCACTGCCTGGGCAGTTCGCGGCGGACGGGAGTTTCCTGGTTGGGCAACCGGACCGGTTGCTCGCGCACCTGAAGACATGCCGCGACGTCGGCGCCAAGCCGCACATCATCATGGCCACCGGGCTGCACCCGGACCTGCGCCTGACCGTGGAGGACGTGAAGCAGCAACCCGGGCTGATGGGGCTGATTCCGTCGGGCACGTTCGGCCCCAAGGATTGGTCGAAGTTCCAGCGCTACTGCCAGGCGTACTTCGAGTACGTGCTGGTCACGCAGCAGTTCCCGGACGCCGAGTTCGAGGTGGGCAACGAACCGGACATTGGCGGCACCATTTGTCCCACACCGCCGAAGCCGGCGAACGGGTCGCGGGCGTTGTACGAGGCGTACTTTAGCCTGTACCGGAACGTGGCGCTCGCGGCCGCCGAGTTCGAGCAGAGCCACCCGGGGCTGAAGGTCCGGCTCGGCGGGCCGGCGCTGGCGTGGGCGTTCACGTTCAAGTATGGCGACCTGAACTGGGCGGAGCGGTTTCTGCGCGACTGTGGCGCCGAGAAGCTCAAGCTCGACTTTGTCGGCCTGCATTTCTATGGCAACATCAGTTCGCTCGACGGCGAGTATCCGGCCAACTACCCGTCGTTCCAGGAGATGCTGAAGTCGACCATGGGCTGGCGCGACCAGTACTGTCCGGGTGTGCCGATCTGGATCACCGAGTGGGGCGCGAGCTACCACACGTCGAACGAGCCACAGTCCGTGATCAACGGCAATTACGTTGGTGCGGTGTGGGCGGCGGCGTTCCTCAACAGCATGCTGCAGAGCGGCGTGGATGCCGCGCTGTACCTGGTCTCGACTGACTTGCGGCAACCGGTGAAGGATGAGCCCGGCAAGTTCGTGAACGTCTGGGGCTGGCCGAGCCTGTTCGTGAACCCGAGCGTTTTCGGTAAGGCGTACCCGAAGGCGCCGTACCACGTATTCGAGATGGTTTCGCGTCTCGAGGGCAACCGGGTTGAGGCGACGCGCGGCGAGCGCACGGTCAACTGCATTGCGTCGGCCGACCGCGAGAAGAAGCGGGTTACCGTCCTGGTCTGGAACTACGGCCTGCGCGTGCCGGAGTCTGGGACGCCGGTCGAGAACGCGCAACGCGAGGCGCTGGTGCTACGCGTCAAGGACGCCGCTGCGTTTTTCGGTTCCCGCTCGGTCCATATGCGCCGCTGGATGGTCGCGGACGGCGTTGGCGACGCCCACGCGCGGTTCGTCAAAGGCCAGCCTCTCGACGCGCAGCGGACCGCACTGCAGGAGTTGGACACCGGCACGTTTGCCATCACCGACGAGCAGGTCGATGTCGGCTTCGCTGTGCCGCCGTCAAGCGTATCGCTGGTCGAACTTGGGGCGGAGTAGAGCGAGGCGAGGGACCGTGTGTGAGTATGTGAGTGGGGGAGTGGTGGGAGTTGCTGGAGCAATGCGCCGAAGGTGCGCGGGCGGCGGTGTCCGCGCAGAGCCGAGGAGGAACGACAGCGATGCTTACCCGTGCGCTATGGCTGGGATGCCTGGGCGTTTCCGTGGCGGCCGTTACGGTGGCGACGTTCGACGCCGCGGCGGCGGACGAAGTCGTCGGGCCCGGCAGCACTCGCGTTGCCAAGTGGAAGGACGACAAGCAGGGCGCCTTACTGTTGACGTTCGACGACAGCCTGCCGAGTCAGATCGACAACGCGGTACCGGAGCTGAAGAAGCGTGGGCTGGTGGGCACCTTCTACGTCAATCCCGGCGGGGGCCAGTGGAAGGCGCGTCAGGATGTCTGGGAGAAGACGTTTCCCCAGGAATTCCCCACCACGGGAATGGAGTATGGCAATCACACGATCACGCACCATGGCGCCAAGGACCAGGCGGATTTCGACGACGAGATCGCCAAGTGCAACGACGTGATCCTGCGACTGTTCCCAGGCAAGCAACCGCGCCTGATTTCCTATGCGCTTCCAGGCGTGAAGAAGGAGCAGTGGAGTATCACTCCCGAGGAACACAAGGCGGTGCTGGCGAAGTACCACCTTGCCCAGCGGCCAGCCTACGCGATCGCGGGTGTCGGTGCCTACACGTCGGCCGATCGCCTGATGGCACTGGCGGACGACGCGATCGCCAAGGCTGACGTGCGGTGCATCGTCTTTCACGGCGTGGGCGGCAACCACCTCAGCGTGGCGATGCCGGTGTTCGCTGAATTTCTGGACAAGTTGGTGGCCAAGCGCGACCAACTCTGGATCACCACGGGCGTTCCGGAGCACAAGTACGCGACCGAGCGCGACAGCGCCACCGCCAAGGTGCTCCAAGCCGACGCGCAGGAGATCCGGCTGGAATTGACCACCCAGGCGGACCCGCAGTTCTACGACCACCCGCTCACCCTTGTCACCCAGGTGCCGGCCGGCTGGACGCAATGCGAGATCGTACAGGGCACGAGCAAGGTCACGGGCCAGGCCGCCGGCGGCGCCGTCCGCTACCACGCACTGCCGAACGGCCAGCCGATCACCATCCGGAACGGGGCGAAGTGAGTGGCAATGCGTCAGCGCCTCCCGGCCGGCGGACCGGCCGATCATGGGTTGATGTTGCTCGCGCCTGTTCGCGCCGCCGCGGGTCTTGCGCCCGCGGGGCGACCGATTGGGGGAAAGAGGGCGGCGTCCCCGCCCCTTTTCCCCCAATCGTCGCCCCGCCCGGACGAGCCGGGCGGCGGCGCGGAGTCACACGCGAGTAACATGGGAGGCGCGGGTGGAAACGCACTGTGACCGGCATCCGGCCGGTAACAAGCGGTTCTCCCTCGCAAGACCGCTGACTACCGTGCGCGGCTCGGACAGAGGGGCGCCCGCAACCGACGCACTGCAGTGAGAGTCCGCCCCGCTCTTGCCTTCTCCGTATCGTGGCGTTAGGTTCTCCCGAAATGGGCTGAGAGTGGTCTCTTGCGAGTACCTATCGATGGTCCGATGTGTTGGCGCGGCGCAGCGTCGGCTGCCCGGGCCGGAACGGCAGAAGGGGAGACACGCAGATGAACGTGCGGTACGGTCTGAACTTGCTCACCTACACGGCGTCGTTCTCCAAGGCGGATCTGGACCTGATCCCCAAGGTGGCGGACATGGGGTACGACGGCATTGAGGTGCTGTTCGGCGACCTCGATGTCCTGGACGCGCCGGCCACGCGCAAGGCCCTCGAGAAGCACCGCATGGGTATGACCGCGTGCTGCGTGATGACGGAGCGCACCAGTCCGTGCAGTCCCAACGCCGCGGAGCGCAAGGCTGCGGTGGCGCGACTCAAGCGCATGATCGATCTGACCGCGGAGATGGGCGGTGACGCCATTGCCGGGCCGCTGTACGCGCCCGTCCGGTACCTGACCGGCAAGGCGCGCACCGCCGACGAGTGGCGTTGGAGCGCGGACACGCTGGCGGCGGCCGCTGCACACGCGGAGAAGGCGGGAATCGACATGGCCATCGAGCCACTGAACCGGTTCGAGACGCACCTGATCAACACGATCGCGGACGCCGTCCTGATGTGCCGCGAGGTCGGCAGTGAGGCACTGAAGGTGCAGGTCGACACCTTCCACGCCAACATCGAGGAGAAGGACACGGCTGCCGCCATTCGCGCGGCCGGTCCCTACGTCGGGCACTTCCACGCCTCGGAGAGCGACCGCGGCGTGCCGGGCACCGGGCAGGTGCGCTGGTCCGAGGTGTTCGCCGCGCTCAAGGACATCAAGTACGACCGTTGGATCACCATCGAGAGTTTCGCGACCGGGATTGTCGGGTTGTGCGCGGCGGCCTGCATCTGGCGCCCGATCTACGAGTCTGCCGACGGCCTGGCCACGGACGGCCTGAAGTTTCTGAAGAAGACGGCGAAAGGGAAGAAGCGGTGAGGGTGAGACTGCAGGGGTTTGGCCGCCTTGGCGGTCACCGGCGCGACGGCATGCCTGTCGCAATGGGTGTCGGGTGCCGAGGGCCACTGAGTCACTGCGTCACAAACCGGACCGCGACGGCGCGACGCGCCTGAACAACCTGGACTTGAAGGAGATTCCCATGCAACCCACGTCTGTGAAACAGCTCAAGACGGTCTCGAAGAACGTCCGTCCGGTCGTCGACGCCGCATTGGCAGCGGGCGGCGGCGTATTGCGCCTGGCCCCGAACTGGGTGCCGCGCTCGTTCCTGCATCCGGGCAAGCGTCTGAAGCTGCACCCCGACGATCTCTACGCGTACGGTCTGAACCGCGGCGGCATCGACGAGCGCTGGTTCGCGTCCACCACGGAAGCGGCCAACGACGGCCGGGTCCCGGACGAGGGGCTCAGCTACGTCGTGTTCGAGAAGAAGCGCGTGCTGCTGAAAGACGCAGTCGCGGAACTGGGCGCGGACATTGTTGGCGGCAGCATCTGGAAGAAGTACCGGCGCTGGCCGGTGTACAGCAAGTTCTTCGACAACATGGGACCGATCCCGCACCACATGCACCAGAGCGCCGAGCAGGCCAAGCGTGTCGGGCAGGAAGGCAAGCCGGAGGCGTACTACTTCCCCGCACAGCACAACAACGTCGGCAACAACTTCCCGTTCACCTTCTTTGGCCTGGTGCCGGGGACGACCAAGGCGCAGGTGCGCAAGTGTTTGGAGAACTGGAACAAGGGCGACAACGGCATCCTCGACCTGGCCCAGGCGTACCGGCTCAAGCCGGGAACCGGCTGGCTGGTCCCGCCCTGCGTGCTGCACGCGCCCGGCTCGCTCTGCACCTACGAACCGCAGTGGGGCTCGGACGTGTTCGGCATGTACCAGAACGTGGTCGAGGGCCGCGAAGTGCCCTGGGCGCTGCTCGTCAAAGACGTCCCGGCCAAGAAGCACCGCGACCTCGATTACCTCGTCGAGCAGCTCGACTGGGAGCAGAACACCGACCCCAACTTCAAGGCGAATCATTACCTCGAACCCATTCCGGTCGCCGATGCGTGCGCTGACGGCTACTGCGACAAGTGGATCTGCTACGGCCGCATCAAGGGCTGGCAGTGCGTGAGCGCGAAGGAACTGACCGTTGCGCCGGGCCGAACCTGCACGGTGCGCGACAATGGCGCCTATGGCCTGATCACGGTCCAGGGCGAGGGACGGATCAACAAGCTCCGCCTCAACTGCCCGAAGCTCATCCGCTTTCACGACCTGACCGAGGACGAGGCGTTTGTGACCGAAGACGCGGCGCGCGCCGGCGTGGTCTACCAGAACTCGTCCGCCACGGAACCGCTCGTGGTCCTGCGCTACTTCGGCCCGGAAGTGAATCCCAACGCGCCGGATATCGGCGCTGCGCGGTAGAGCAGGTGCGGTGTAGGAGGTGTCAGTGTCCCGCAGGCGGCGAGTCTCCTCGGTGCGACACACGCCGCATCGCGCCCAGACCGCCTGAAGGCGGGACTACGAACCTCGGACGGCATCAGGCTCGTAGTACCGCGTTTACGCGGTCCGGGGCGCGCGTTGCCAGGCAGTCCCGCGCCGGTGCGGGACTGGACACCAACGGAATGCCGGCACGCGATGTCGTGACAATCCGCCGTTTTCGCCGCGCCCGCTGGTGTCGTGAGTCACAAGAGAGGAGGGTTGCCAACAGCACCCCCTCGTCGCTGACACCTGAACACTGAAACCTCAACACTCTGTCCTTAACCCCCACAACGAAGAGGGACCACCCCATGGCAAGTGCACACCCCAACACGTTCCCCAAGCTCCACAATGCGGCCTGGCCCGGCGTCGTTGGCAAAGGCGGCGACGGCGAGCCGATCATTGCGCTGGACACCATGCTTGATCTGACGGCTGCGGCCGAGGTGGACGGCGTTCGTTTTGACGGTGTCGACCTGTTCCTGTTCGCGCCGCACGTGGACATTGACGCGACCGACGACGACCTCAAGCGCCTGGCCGACAAGGTGCGGGCTCGCGGCTTGGTCATTGGTTCGGTGGTCGCACCGGTGTGGCCACCGACCGGCGGCGGGTCGGCCATGGGCGGCGCCGAGGATCGCAAGAAGTTCCTGGCGCAGGTGCGCAAGGGCTGCCGCATCGCGCGGATACTGCGCGAACTGGGCGTGCGGCCGAATGGCATCGTCCGTATTGACTCGGCGTGCGATCCCTTGACGTGGGCCAAGGATCCGGCGGGCAACACGCAACGCATTGCGGAGAGCTTCCGCCAGGCCTGCGGTGTCGCGGCGGACGCCGACGAGCGTCTCGCGGCCGAGGGCGAGATCTGTTGGGGCGGCATGCACTCCTGGCGCGAAATGGTCAAGGTGCTCGCGGCGGTCGGGCGCCCCGATGTCCTGGGGTTCCAAGCCGACATGGCACACACCATGCTCTACCTGCTGGGCTACAACGCGCCGGCGGACCGCGTCCTGCCGGCCAACGCGGACCTGGCCGACAAGTCGGTGCTCGACGAAGGGCTCAAGACGCTCACGGCAGCATTGCGACCGTGGATGATCGACATGCATATCGCCCAGAACGACGGTACGGTCAAAGGCGCCGGTTCGCACGACAAGACGGGCCGGCACTGCCTGCCCGACGATCCCAACGGCAAGCTCGATATCGCGCACCACGCCGGCTTCTGGCTGCGCGACGCCAAAGGCAAGTTGACGAAGGCCTGCAAGAGCGTCTGCTGGGACGGGTGCATGTTCTCGAACCAGGTCATGATGGACCCGAAGACCTGGAACAGCATTCTGCGGGTGATGATCGCCGTCCGCGACGCGCACGGCTGGCGCGGTCGGGCAGGCGGGCGGTGACCGTTTGTAGTGTGCTCGCAGTGCGCAGAACGATAGTGGCGCGCCAAGAGCATACGTGACGAGGCGTCGTATTGGGGGATGGTGTCTTGTCCCGGTCCGCTTCGGCCAGCGGACCGGGCCTGTGACACCACTACGAGCGGCTGAAACGCAAGAACGACCGGGAACAGGAGGGAGTTCACGAGCATGAAGAAACTGAATGTCGGGATGATCGGGTACGGGTTCATGGGGCGTACGCACTCGAACGCGTACCGCCAGGTCAATGCCTTCTTCGATCTCAAGTACCAGCCGGTCTTGAAGGCCGCATGCGGCCGGAACTCGGCCGCGGTCAAGGCGTTTGCCGACCAGTGGGGCTACACGTCGTGCGTGGCCGACTGGCGCGAACTGGTCAACAGCCCGGACATCGATATCGTGGATATCTGCGTGCCGAACAATCTCCATGCGGAGATCGCCATCGCTGCCGCGAAGGCGGGCAAGATGATCCTGTGCGAGAAGCCCCTGGCCATGAATGTGGCCGAAGGACGGCGAATGGTGGCGGCGGTCGAGAAAGCGGGCGTGCCCAACCTGGTCTCGTTCAACTACCGTCGTGTGCCTGCCGTGGCCCTGGCGAAGCGGCTCATCGACGAGGGCAAACTCGGCCGCATCTTCCACTATCGCGCCAACTTCCTCCAGGACTGGACCATCTCGCCGGACGTCCCGCAGGGTGGCGCCGGCACCTGGCGGCTTGATGCGGCGGCCGCCGGCAGCGGCGTGACCGGCGACCTCTTGGCGCACTGCATCGACACCGCGCAGTGGCAGAACGGTGCGATCACGGGCGTGAATGCCATGACCGAAACCTTCGTCAAGGAGCGCCTGCACGCCGTGAGCGGCAAGAAGCAGCCGGTGGGGATCGACGACGCCTGCACCTTCTTCTGCCGATTCGCAAACGGCTCACTCGGGAACTTCGAGTCGACGCGTTACGCTTGCGGGCACAAGGCGCTCTACACGTTCGAGATCAACGGTGAGCACGGGTCGATCCGCTGGGACCTGCACGACCTGCACCGCCTCGAGTGGTTCAGCCATTGCGATCCCGGCCGGGAACGCGGCTGGCGCTCGCTGCACGTCACCGACCACGGCGGCGATCACCCGTACATGGAGCACTGGTGGGTCCCCGGACTGCAGATCGGTTACGCGGAATCGTTCGTGCACCAGGTCGCGGACTTCCTGACCGCGGTCGCCGCGAAGAAGCCGTGTTCCCCCACCTTCCGCGACGCGCTCCAGACACAGAAGGTCTGCGAGGCTGTTCTGGCCTCTGCCGCCAAGGGACAGTGGGTCGAGATTGCGGCGGAGTAGGGGCGCTCGATTTGGCCAGAGCGCCCTCGGAGCCCGCGAGGACGCGGGCGCTCCAGGTTTCGTGCGCATTCTGAACTGGAGCGCCCGCGTCCTCGCGGGCTCCGGGGAACGAATCGACATACCCCACAGGCGGGACTACGAGCGGGGAACGCAACCGTTCTTGTGCCGTTCATATGTCCGATGTCTCTGAACTTCGGGAGGACAATCCGATGGCGAAGCGATGGCGTGTTGGGCTGGTCGGGGTCGGGCGCGGTTCCGGGTACGGGAAGCTGTTTGCCGAAGAGCCGCGGTGTGAAGTCGTGGCCTGCTGCGACCTTTCGCCCCAGGCGTTGGCGCGGTTTCAAAAGGAACTGCACCTGCCCGACTCGGGCTGCTTCACGGACTACGCGAAGTTTGTGCAGAGCGGCCTGGACATCGTGTTCGTGGGCACGCCCATGCCGGTCCACGCCGACCAGACGGTGGTTGCGCTCGAGGCCGGTTGCGCCGTGCTCAGCGAAGTGACGGCCGCCTCAACGGTCGAGGACTGCAAGCGCATTGTGGACGCGGTGCGGCGCACGGGCAAGCCGTACATGCTGGCCGAGAACTGCATCTACTGGCATTTCGTCGCACAGTGGAAGGAGTGGGTCGCGAGCGGGCGTCTGGGCGAGATCGTGCACGCCGAATGCGAGTACCTGCACCCCATCCCGACCCTGATTTACGACCGCGCCACCGGGGTGAAGAAGTGGCGGTTCACCCGCGCGCCGCTGCACTACTGCACGCACTCGCTCGGCCCGATCCTTGAAATGACCGGCGACCGGATCGTGCGTGCCTGCGGCTTGGGGCAAGGCCACCGGGTCATGCCGGAAGCGCCGATCGGCGGTATCGACATGCAGATCGGGCTGTTCGAGACGGCGAAGGGCATGAGCATCAAGATCCTGCGCACGTCGGTCCTGCCGCGCGAACCGGCGATCCACTACTACGTACTGCACGGCACGAAAGGCTTTGTCGAGAGCAGCCGCGTCGGGGTGGGTAACCCGGGCCTGCTCTACGTCGTCGGCGAAATGAAGACGCACCAGGCGATCGAAGTGCCGATGAATGACCCGTCGCTGCCGGAATCGGCGCGTGCCGGCGGGCACGGCACGGCGGAGTACTCGCTCATTCACGATTTCCTTGGCTCCCTGGAACGCGGCGAGACGCCGCGGCTCGACGTGAAGCGCGCCATGGACATGACCGTGCCCGGCCTGGTGGCGCACGAGTCGGCCATGAAGGGCGGCGTGTGGCTGGACGTCCCCGCACTGGCGTGAGCAGGTCTGCCGCTGCCCGTGCGGGGGGGGGCGGGCCGTGCCTGAGTCCCGCGTTCACGCGGAAGTCGCAGCGACGCTTCATCGAGCGGGTGGAGGGCGGTGTGGGGCAGGGCGACGTCGTGTGCGATGACATGGGGCCGCGCGCGCGGGCGACGCGGCTCGCGCCCGGCTGAAGCACGGGCGCGGGCTTCCGGCTGAAGCCGGGACTCCGGCGCGGAGAATGCCGCCGCCGCGCTACTGTGCGTCGAGCCACAGCAGGCGCATTCGCGACGCGCCGAGCGGGACGGTGACGGTCCCGTTCTCGCACGGGAACGTGTCGCCGGCGATGGCGTCCTTGGCCTGGGCACAGGCGCCGGCGGCTGGGTCGAGTGTGACCGTTGCGTTGACGTTTTCCGATGGCGAGAGGTTCGAGACCACGAGCAGCGTGCGCTGCCGCGCCTGCACGTAGGCGCTGACCTTCACGGAAGCGGGAGCTGCGGTGAAGCGGTTCTTCCAGTATGGCAGCCACTCGGCGGTCGCCACGTCGAACCGGGTCATGACATCCCAGATCCGCGACATGGTATCGAGGCGGTGGTTAACGCCGTGCGGTCGGACGCGCACGTCGTGGAGCATGGACACGGTCAGGGCGTGGTCGAAGGTCCACTGCGGCGGGCGTTCGTAGGCGAGGAATTCACACGGCACGCCGTAGTTCCGGCCCATGAACTCGGCGCGGAACGTGGCGAGCGACAGGGTCTTGAGCGGGTCGGCGGCGTGGTCGCCGCTCGTCAGTTGCTCGCCGTCCCAGTAGCAGTGCGTGAACCCGAGGATGGGTGTGACGCAGCACGTGCTCTGGTGCGCGCTGATCAGGCCGCCGCGCGGGTGGATGAGGTCGTAGAGCCGCTGCATGAAGCGGCGCACGGCGAGAATCGGGTAGGTGGGTTTGATGGTGCCGTCTGCGGTGCGGTATCCGCAGCCGTGCCGCTCGTTGCAGCAGGCCCAGGGCTCGATCATGCCGTCGATGTAGATGCCGTCGAAGCCGTAGCGCTCCATGGCTGCCGCAATGCCTTCGGCGAGGCGGTCGGCCCAATAACTGTTGTAGCACACGACATAGTCACGCTGTTTCGGCGGTCGGAACCAGCCACCGGTGGGCGAGCCGTCGGGCAGTTTCACCAGCACGTCTTCCGCGCACTCCTCCCACTCAGGGGCAAGCGTCGAGAGTTCATAGCCGAAATAGACAAGCACCTTCATGCCGCGCTGGTGGCAGGCGGTCACGATGTCCTTGAACTCGGCCTCGGGGGTCGTGAACGGATAGTTCTGGATCGGCGCCCAGTCCTCGTGGAATACGACCGTTTTCACCCCCGCCTGCGCGGCACGGTCGAGGACAGTCAACGGGTTTCCGTCCGGGAAGGCGCGGTGACAGACGTGCCAGTCCTCCGGCACGGGCAGGGTGACACTGACCCCGAGCTGCGGTGCGTGCCAGACCCGCCACTCGTGGAAGTCCGCCGCCCACGGCTTGACCGGCGAGGCCTGGAACCCGAACGCGAACGTGGCCGGGAAGCGTGGCGGCGGTGAGTCGAGCAGGTGGATGCGCAGCACCATGCCCTCGGTTCCAGGGACGATCTCGATCGCGTGCGCCGGGTCGGCGGGTTGCCAGTGCCGGTCGGACTCGGCGAACCATCCGAGGCCGCCGTCTTCCCAACCGATCCAGACGAACGGCTTGAACGGCAGCGCCAGTCCGGCATCCGTGAGTTCGCCGCTGTTGCTCGCGCCGCCCCAGGTGCCGGGGAAGCAGTGGAAGAGCGTTGCGCACTCACGGCGGAGCGGCACTTCGAGCCAGAGCCGGTCCAGGCGCGGCGACACGCGCGCGGGCGGGACGAGAACGAGCCCGATGCGGATCAGGCCGTCAAACTCGACGCGCACCGTGGCGTTGGCGAGCATCGTCGGGCTTGCCTGCCAGGCGCTGAGCACCACCTGCGCGTCGGTCTTCTCGGTCACGAACATGCCGGATGTTTTCCACTCGATCGGGTTGCCGTCTACCAGGCCGGCCAGGCGCACCGGCCCGGCCAGGATGTCCACGCCGGCGGTGCGGATGCTGCTGGGCATGGGGCCGCTGAACGAGTGGGTGCGGCCCCAGACGTCGACTTGGTGGGTGTCGCCGTGTGCGTTGACTCTGACCGGCGTCCACGGGGCTGGGACGGGTGCGGGCTTCGGTTGTGTTCGGGTCATCATGGTTGGGTCTCCTGTTTGTACAGTGGCTCGGCGCGTCTCGCGCCGAAGCAGCGTCCTTGGGCCGGTCTCCGGCCGAAGGGCCTCGGGCCGGGACGGCCCCGAGCACCCTGCTGCGGTCCCGGAGGTCCCGCGCCACTGGCTGGCGCGGCGCGCCATTCACTCTGCGGTCATGCGGAAATCGATGGTCATGGGTGGCGGGTTGTCCTTCGTGACGGCGTCAATCTCCAGCGGCGTAAGGTTGCGGCCACGCCGCGCCTCCTCTTCGCGGATGTGGAGCGCGAACCACAGGTCGGTGAGTGTCTTTTCGCCTTCGCGGATGGTGTTGAACGGGTGGTCGAAGAACGCGTGCACCTCGGCGAACCGGCCTTGGGCGAGTGCGACCTCCGCAAACGCGATCCGGATGCGCTCGTGGGTCCGGGCGTGCTCAGGCAGGCGCACCGTGAACTCGACCATGGCCTGTTCGAGCCCGCGTGCCTTCAGGAACATGACGATTTCCGCGGCCAGCGGCACGCTCTGCTCGGAGAGTGCGTAGGCCTTGAGGTAGCACTCCAGAGCGCCGGGCACGTCGTCCTGGCGGTCGCGGATGAGTGCGAGATTCCGTGCCGCCTCGAACGAGTCGTGCCTTCTCTGCGATTCGAGGAAGTGCTGTTCTGCGGCAGCGAGGTCGTTCTGCTCGAGGGTCGCGACGCCGAGGTACAGGTGGTGCAGCCACGTCGCGCCGTGGCGGTGTTGCGAAGCCTGCAACGCCTTCACCCAGTCGGCCGAGACGTTCCACGAGGTCGGGTGTCGGGCGAGGGTGGCGGCGGAGAAGGTGCCGGTGGTCAGCAGTTCGTGCCAGGGCCGTTCCTCGTCGGAGATGGGCGCGTCGAATGCGAGGCCCGCGGAGAAGCTTTTGTGGTACAGAGTTTCTTGGAGGTGGCCCCACGCCGACCCGTGGTGCAGGACCTGGCTGACTGGCGTGTCGACGTTCGCGCGCAGGAACGCATCGGCCGCATCGAACTCAGCCTGCGGGAGGTCGGCGTCGATTTGGCGGCAGGCGTGGTCGCACGCCGTGGCGTAGTTGGTGCCGTGCGCTTCGCGTGGGGCGAGCGCCAGCGGCATGTAGCACTCTGTCCACTCCAGGCGCGAGTGCGCCGCGAGCGGGCGCATCTGCAGTTGCGTGGCCGTGATACCGCCTTGAAGCTCGATGTAGTCGCCGCGGCCGGGCAGGGACAGGTAGTCCATCCAGTGCTTGCCGCCGGGATTGTGGCCCCAGGCGAAGATTTTGCGGCCGTGCAGTTCCGGCGACGAGAGATGTGCCATGCCGCGGCCGCTCTCATCGACGTACGCCTGCCATGGGCGTTGGAGCGGTGCAGCCGGACGCACGAATGCCGACTCGGCGGTCGGGTAGTTGGCCGGGTAGCTCGCATCGAACCCGGCCATGAACGGGTAACTGACCCTCTCGATGCGCTGACTGAGCCGGTGCATGACCGCGTAGGCGGCCGGTGACAGCACGCGTGTGCGCTCGGTCAGCGGCACGGCGATGTTCGTCCACCAGTACACGTCGCAGTCGTGGGCGTGCGGGTTCCGCAAGGTCACGTGCACCCAGAGCGCTGACGATGCCGCGGGCAGGTAGACGTCGACCTGCCAGACGATGCCGAAGAGTCGGTCGAACTCGTACAGGCGCAGGATGTCGCCTGTGGCGGTCGGCACGGTCGCGGCGAAGATTGGACTGCAGGTCTGCATGCTGTGGCCGTAGACCGGGCAGTTCCACTCGACGCCGCCGGCGAACCAGGCGTTGCGGAGTGCCAGGTTTGCAGGCTGGAACACGGGGTTGTCGAACAACAGTTCGCGGCGGTTGCGCTTGTCGTAGAGCGACGCCATGCGCCCGCCGTCGTCCGGGTAGAACACGGCTTTCAGTCGGTCGTTTTCGACGTCGATGGTTGGCATCTCGCCGGGCGCTTGCGCGCGGCCGTAGTCGTCCTGCATCGTGTAGGGCAGGACGGGCAGGTGCACCTCCATGAAACGTCCGGCTATGTCGTCGCCCGTGAGCGTGGCGTCGTAGTCGAGCGCCTTGACGGGCACCTGGAAGCGGTAGCGCGGCAACGGATTCGGCGGCCGAAGCTGCGAGACCAACATCTGCCGCGAGTGCGCGGCCATGGTCGTCCGTAACGCACCGGCTTCCTTTGTCGGGGACTGCTGTCGTAGGGCGGTGTTCATCATCTATCCTGTCTGAATTCCTAACCTTGTCGATTACCTCGTTGAGCGCTTGCCTTGCGTGGTCGCGCCGTCGACTCGCGCACGACCAGTTCCGGTTCGAGCATGGTGTTGTCACTGGGCAGGCTGGGTTGTTCGATCAGAGCCATGAGGCGAGAGGCTGCCTGCCGTCCGAGTTCCGTGACCGGGAGCCGCACCGTTGTGAGCTTTGGGGAACTCATGGACGCGATGAGCATGTCGTTGCAGCCGACGACGGACATGTCGCGCGGCACGGTCTTGCCCGCCGCGGCGAGGGCCTGGATCGCGGTCACGGCCAACTCGTCGTCCATGATGATCAGTCCGGTCACGTCGTGGACGCTGGGGATGATCTCCTGGATCGCGTTGACCGACAACCCGGCATCGTGGATGTTCTCCGGCGCGAGAGTCAGGCCGTGGGCGGTGCAGGCGGTCTCGACGCCGAGGCGGAAGTCGCGAGAGATGGCCGTCGCTTCGCCGGCGTAGATAAGCCCGATCTGCCGGTTGCCCAAGCCGATGAGGTGTTCCGCCGCCAGGCGCCCGGCCTGGACGTAGTCGAGGAGCACGGCGTTGATCTTCAGGTCGGGCAGGTAGTTCTTCACGAACACGAACGGGAGCTCTTCGGCAATGAGGCGCGCCACCGTCTGCTTGTCCATGGACGCGGAACCGAGCAGGAAGCCGTCGTAACTCTTGGCCAGTCCGGACAGGTTGGCGCGGTCTTCGTCGCGACCGCAGGGCAGGATATCGAGGCTGTAGCCGCCGTTCTCCAGGGCTTCGCCCAGGCCGCGAATCATGGCGGACGTGAACGGGTGTGTTGTGTAGGCGATGTCGTGCAGCACGAGAGCGACCGTGCGCCGAACCGAACCACGGGCCCGGACAAACGTGCCCTTGCCCTGCACGCGGTAGATCAGCCCCTCGTGCTCAAGGTCGCGCATGGCTTGGCGGATCGTATTGCGCGAAACGCCCAGGTCGCGGGCAATCTTCGGCTCGGACGGCAGCGCCTGGTCCGGTTTCAACGCGCCCGACCGGATCCGCTGCCGGAACCGCCGCGCCAGCGCCCCATGCTTGGTCGCCTGGCCGGCTGACTTGCTTCCATCTTCTCGCGTCATGTCTGTCTCCAGAACAACTTGTGGGGTTGTCTCAACAACTAATACACCGCCAGCGGCTGTCTGTCAAGCCGTGCACCCGAACGGCAGGGCGTGTCCGGGCAGGCGCCACGGACTCGGCGAGAGACCAGGCTCGTAGTCCCGCGTTCACGCGGTCCGGGCGCGCATGGCCAGGGAGCGAACCGGGGACCGCCTGATGGCGGGACTACGAACGGGTGGGGGCGTGCCAGGGCAACGTCGCGGCGTTGGGCGGCGATGGCACGGGTTCGCTGCGTGAGGCGACGCGTTCCGCGCCCGGCTGTCGTGCCGGGGGCAGATCCGCCGCAGCGGAAAGCACGGGCGCCGGCTTCCGCGTGAGCGCGGGACTCTGGCGGGGACACGGCGCTTGGTTTGAGGGCAGTCCCGGCGCTACGCCACGAACGGGACCTTGGGGCCTTGGCGGATGGCTTCCTGGCGCAGGCGTTCGCGGGTCGGTCCATCGAGCAGGCGCAGTCCGGCAGCCACGAAATCGGCAAATTCCCGAGCGGACAACGCGCGCTGCGGCGACTCCGGGATGTTCTTGAGGATCGGCAACTCGATGTCTTTCATGCACCGTCCTCCGTGATCAGTAGTCGCAGCCGCTCGACGATGGCGGGAGATCCGAACCGCTTCACCAGATCCGCGAATTCCGGCGAGTCCGGGCGCCAGCCGCGCAGCCGCAGGAGGTTCGCCACGTCGGGCAAGTCCTTAGTGGCGCGTTGTGGGTAGTTGTACTTGAGGGCGTGGAGTTTCATGGCGAGCATGTGGTCCAAGGATGGGATCGTGACGGTGGCGTTGCCGACGGCGACGTGCCGGCCGGAGTCGGTCACGGTCCGGAGCGTCTCTGGGCTCACGAACAGCAGATCGATGTCCGGGCTGCCTGCGGCTTGGTCTCGGAAGCGTGCAAAGAGCTCGCTCTGGAAGACCATGCAGTACGCGCACAGCTCCAGCGCGGCGGTTGCGGCAGGCAGGTTCTCAGCGGCGATCATCAGGTCCAAGTCCAGCGTCTGCCGCGGCATGCCGTGGAAGTTCAGCGCCCACCCCCCGACCAGCACGACCGCGGTCTGGCGGCGCTCGATTTCCACCAGGATCTTCTCCAGTATGCCCAATGAGTCCATCGGCTGTATCTCCGGACGGCCGGTATCCCCGTCTACAAGATACTGTCCCGCCTGCCCCTGCAGTTGTCAACTCCGGGATCGGTTGCCGTCGCCATACCCTGGCCAATATCGTAATGCTGAGGGATACGGCGGTTCCGGGAGTCAGTGGCATCGGAAGGGCGAGGCGCTCGAGCAACTCAACCGGGTGTATGCCGACGCTCCCGGGGCAGAGGTGGCGGACGTGGCCCGAGTTGCCCGCAAACGGTCGCACCGGCGGTTGGTGGAGGGCTCATGGTAGTCCGCCAGGGCGACATCTTCTGGGTGAGCCTGGGGGAACCGAGCGGTTCGGAGCCGGGCGATCGGCACCCGCACGTGGTCATTCAGAATGACGTGTTCAACGCCAGCCGGATCAACACGGTCGTGGTGATCGCGCTGACGTTGAACCTGCAGCGGGCCCAGGCGCCGGGGAACGTGCTCTTGGCCAAGGGCGAGGGCAATCTGCCGAAGAAGAGCGCGGTCAACGTCTCCCAAATTTTCACGGTGGACCGCGGCCAACTGGAGCAGAAGATCGGCACTCTGGGACCGACGCGGATACGCCAGATCCTCGATGGCCTGTTGACGGTTGTCGAACCGGCCGACACGAATGAGTGAGTGACGCGTGAGCTACCGGAAGCCCTGTCCCCGTCACGGGGTATAGGCGGGGTTGAACAGACTGGGCATGAGCGTGTCGATGAGATAGGCGGCAACGTGGCCGTCGGCGAAGTTGGCGTTCATTCGCGTATAGTCGCGGTGCGGGAACCCGAGGCGCGGGTACTGGCAGGCGGTGTCGTCCGCGGGGGTGTTCGGCCAGATGAATACCGACGAGTCCATGCCGCGGTGGCAGGTGGCCCGGGCTTCCGGGAGTACGCACGTCTTCTCGGGGCTCTTGACGCCTGCGGTGCGGCGGCCGCTCAGGTAGCAGTCCGTTCTAAGGACTGTACCCCTGTCGCGGCTTCCCGTCAACACTTCTGGCTGGAGGGTCAGGGCTGTTTCAAGATCTGGCGCCGCGTCTCGGAAGGCCACGCCTCCGCGCACACCAAGTAGGGGCGGCCTGTCCTCAGGCCGTCCCCCCCCGGCGTGGGGACACGCCGGGGGGACTCGCTGCAAGCGACGGTCACGAATCTTGAAACAGCCCTGCTGGAGGGTGAGGGCCTTCCGAGCCGTCCGCCTCGGACTCCCACGTCAATCGCGGAGGGGATGTTCGCGTTGCGGCGTCTCTCTCAGCGTGTCGACATGTGCGCGGCTGGCAACGGCGTGCGCCCGCTCGCTGAAGCGTCGCTGCCACTTCCGCCTGAAAGGCGGGACTCAGACGGAAACGCCGGAGCAACAGTTTGATATGACCGGGCGGTCGCCGCCCGGGAACGGCTGACGCATCACCTTCGCGGGGCCCGTTCGCGGTCTTGACTCACGCCGCGCCGAACCTACATTTGAACGACTTGCGCGGTAACGTGGTTCGGATTTCAAGCGGGAGTCAGAGCACACAAGGAGAACTTGCCATGGCCAGGATTCCGATCGGTTTGGAACTGTATTCAGTCCGGCACGACCTCGACAAGGATGTGTACGGCACGCTCAAGGCGGTGAAGGCGATGGGGTACGAAGGTGTCGAGTTTGCCGGGCCGCCGAAGCACAGCGCGCCGGTGCTGCGCGCGATCCTCGACGAGGTCGGCCTGGTCTGCTGCGGCTGGCACGTGCCGTTCGACATGCTCAAGGACGACAAGCTCGCGTCGACCATTGCGTATCACAAGATCGTGGGCAACCGGCGTCTGGTCGTGCCGTGGCTCCCCGCCAAGACGCGCGCTGAGTGGGAGAAGATGGTCCCGTTCTTCAATGAGCTTGCCGACAAGCTGGCCGTGCACGATATGATGACCGGTTACCACAACCACAACGTCGAGTTCACGGCCGTGGATGGCGCTACGCCGTGGGACGTGTTCTTCTCCGGTACGGAACGCCGCGTCATCATGCAACTGGACACGGGCAACGCCTACTCGGGCGAAGGCGAGCCGGTCACCATTCTGAAGAAGTACCCGGGCCGCGCCAACAGCGTGCACCTCAAGCCGTTCTCCCGGACGGCGGCGAAGGAGGACCGGAAGTTCGGGTTCCGGCCGATCATCGGCGAGGACGAACTGGACTGGGCCGAGATCTTCCGCCTCAGCGAGACGATCGGGAACACGGACTGGTACGTGGTCGAGTACGAGAGCGACGCCTTCGCGCCCATGGAGGCGGTGGACCGCTGCCTCAAGGCGCTGAAGAAGATGGGGAAGTAGACGGCGGGCGAACGGGCTCCGATCGCGGCTCCAGGGGCGGCATGGCGTACGGCGGCAAGTCCGCCGTACGCCTCCGTGCTGATCCGCGCATCTTCGTTGACGGCGTCTTGCTGTCGTCGCACGCTGAAGGAGAGGGAAGGCATGCGGAAGCCATTGTCATGCAGGTTGTTATTGCCTTCACTGTTTCTCGTCGGGTGCGGTCTGGCAACGTTGTGGGCCGAGGTGGGAGACAAGACCATGCCCAGCGATCAGGATGCCTTTGTTCGTGTCAGTCCGCGGGATGCGCGCTACTTCGAACTCTCGAACGGCCAGCCGTACGTGGCCATCGGGTTCAACCTGGTGGGGGCGCCGGAAGAGAAGGACTTTGAGTCGGTGATCCGGAACATGGCCGACAACCGGGTCAACGACTGTCGGGTCTGGATCGGGGCCGGCGTGTTCGACGTGGAGCACACCCGCAGCGGCGAGTATGATGATGTGGCGGCGGGGCGCGTTACGGGGGGCGATCGCGGATAGCCGTCGCCCGCGAGGTATCAGCGGCGTTCCGCGCACTTGGCATGGTCTCGCCCCCAGCGCAGGACCATAAGCCAGGCCAGGCCGCCGGCCAGCAGCAGGGTGACGGCCCAGGTGTTGGCGTTGGGTTGTGCGGGGAAGACGCAGAGCGAACCGGCGGCCACGGCCGGCCCGACACCGATGCCCAGGCCGAGGGCCGCCTCGTGGAACCCGCCGTGTTCTCCCTTGGTGTCCCCCACGTCCATCGAGTAGAACAGGGACGAATAGTAGATCAGGCCGACGGCGGCGCCGAACACGATCTGCACCAGCACCAGCACCCACAGGTTCGGTGCGACGAGGATCAGGGCGAAGCAGACGAGCATGGCGGCGTAAGCGCTTGCGAGCCACCGGAAACGGTAGTGCCAACCGGGCCACAGCCACAACCCGACAAACGCCGCCACGCGCGCGAAAAACCACACCGAACAGACGAACCCGGCGAGCATGGGCGAGAGCTGCAGGCGCTCGGCCAGGCGCGGGATCACCGGAATGATGCTGTTGATGGCCACGTACGCGAACGGGTTGGCGATCCAAGCCATGGCGAGGAAGGTGTTTGGCGAGGGACGCGTGGCGCCGCCCGGGACGCGATCGCGCCCGACGGGTGGATGCGGGGCGGCGTTGCTCCCCCGAGGTTGGGCTTCCGGACTGGCGGCTACGGCGCCGGCGGGTGTATCGTCGTATGCCGTCAAGGACACGTACGGTTTGCGCCCCAGAATGACGAGCTGGGCGACATGAATGGCCAGCGGCACGAAGAAGATGCTGCGCGGGCCGAGTTTCTCGAGCAGGACGCCGCCGAGGAAGTAGGCGATCGCGGTGCCGGAAGCCCAGACAATGTTGTAGATGCCGACGTACCGCTGCAGGCGCTCTCGCGTTTCCCTCTCGCCCAGGATCCCTTCCATGGCCGGCCAGATGAAGCACATTCCGACCGTCCACAGTATCATGGTGGAGTACTGGCCCGCCACGCGGTGCAGGGCGCTGGCTGCGAGTAGTGAGGTGGCGGTGAGGGAGAACCCGATGCGGAGGGACAGCACGTACCCGTGGCGCTGCGCGAACTTGCCGCAGACCCAGGCGGCCACGGCGTAGGTGAAGCCGCTGGTCGAGCCGAGGAAGAGGTTGCCGACGTTGGTGAAGCCGAACTCGTGCCGCATGTAGAAGAAGAGGTAGTTGAGGTAGAGCGACGCGGCCAGCGCGTTCAGTCCCTCGAGAACGAAGATGCGTGCCTTGAACCGCGTCGTGAACATGGTGTGGGTCCGGTACGGGGATTCCTGTAAGGGGTGCATCCTGAGCGAGCGGGTCGGCGGGGTGCGGGGGTTTCAGGGCCTCAGCGGAGGTCCGGGACAGTAAGCGCGGACGGGGACGTTCTTGCGTCGTCCGTCAGAATGCCGGACACAATTCCGAGCAGCGCGAACGTGTCCTTGGACGCGAGGTCCGCGTGGTCGGTGTAAGACCCGTTGTCCTGTGTGCGGGTGGCCTGAATGCGCTGGCCTGTGATGCCGCCGGGGAGAATGAGCCGCTGGAAGGGGATTCTGCGGCGGACGGGGTGCCTGAACATGCCGGTCTCCTTGCGTTTGCGGGTAATATACCCCAGGTGCCGGGGCTTCAATGGGGCGGAACGTCGGTTGGGGCGGTGTGTGTGGGCGGAGTGTGTGAGTGGTGGAGTGGCGAGTGGGCAGCCTTGGAAGTCGGGTCCTCGCGGGCTGAAACGTTGTTACGTGTGCCGGTGCGTGACGGGGGGGGGGCGTCCGCGATCCGGCCCGGACTCTTGGCTTGGGGGCCATTCCGGATGGCGGTATATTGCATTGAGCCGTTGGAGAAGGGCCGGAAGTGACTCGCACTTTCGGTTCAGCTCAGGAGGCGGGTCTGATGAAACTCCGCGAAAGAATCCTTGTGATGACTGTTCTTGTGGGCGTGGCGGCTCTGGGCGCGTTGCCGGCGGCCTGCGCCGGGGACTTGCTCGCCAAGCTGCAGTCGATCCGGATCGAGAAGATCGATGTGCAGGACGTTTCGGTCGACGAGGTGTTCAAGCAACTGCGTGCGACGAGCAAGGAACTGGATCCGGATCATGAGGGTGTGAACTTTGTGTTCAAGCCCTGCGCAAACGGGGACACGTCGTTTCGGAAACGAAATGTGACGATCAGCTTCAAGCGCCTGCCGCTGGGCGAGGTGATCCGTTACGTGTGTCTGTCTGCGGGGCTGCACTACGGCGTCGAGGACTCGGCTGTCGTGGTGGCGGACCAGAGTGTGTCGCTGGCGGGGATGGAGACCCGTTTCTACCGTGTCGAGGCCGGGGTCCTGGACGCGCCGCGGACGCGCAAGGCCAAGCCCCTCAAGGGCCCGGGCGAGAACTGATCCTGCCGCGCAGGTATTCGGGTAGGCTGTCAGGGCCAGGCTGTAGGGAGAGCCTGCTGCGGGAGGGGCGGGATCGGCCTGCAAGGCCGACGCTACAGCCGATCCCGGGCGTGTGTTCATAGCTGTAGTGGTCGCGTTGTACGCGGCTCCGGGCTTTTCAACGGGGAATTGGCTGTAGGAGAAAACGACCTGTGCGAGCAGAGTGACGCCGGGTAGGTCGCGGTGCGAGCCCAGACAGCCTTGCCTGACCGACAGTACTGCGGGCGGTCCTCCGCCCGCCATCCGAGCCTTGTGCTACGCGCGTGCCGCGAAGCGGGCGGAGGGCCGCCCGCAGTACTGTCAGAAGGTGACGACGCTTGATCCGGTGCTTGCACAGGTCGGGAGAAAAGATGCGTGACCACGTGAAACTCGGAGCGCGTGAAGGGGGCGACACGATTGCCGCCATTGCCACGGCGGTGGGCGGGGCGGTGGCCGTGGTCCGGATTTCCGGGCCGTGTGCGGCGGAGATTGCCGGCGGCGTGTGGCAGGGGCGCGAGCCTCTGCGGCAGGCGCCGTTTCGCGTTTTGCGCCTCGGGCGGATCGTGGCTGCGGAGGGTGAAGTGGATGAGCGGGCTCTGGCGGTCTTCATGCCGGCCCCGCACAGTTACACTGGTGAGGACATGGTCGAGCTGCAGTGCCACGGCGGGGCGTTGAGCGCACGCCTGGTGCTGTTGGCTCTGCTGCGCGGCGGGGCGCGGCATGCCGAGCCGGGCGAGTTCACGCGGCGGGCGTTCCTGAACGGGAAGATGGACCTGACCCAGGCTGAAGCGGTGGCAGACCTGATTCAGGCGCACAGCGAGGCGGCCTTGCGGCTTGCCAACCGGCAACTGCACGGCCTGTTGGGGCGGCAGATCGACAGTATTCATGACCGGCTCAGTGACCTGCTGGCCGAGATCGAGGCGCGCCTGGATTTCACTGAGGAGAACCTGGACTGGGCGTCGCGGGAGCACTTGGAGCAGGGGTTTTCCGAGTGCGGAGCGGCGATGGCGCGTCTCTTGGCGTCGCAGCACGACGGGGAAGTGCTGCGCGACGGGGTGCGGGTGGTCATTGCCGGCCCCCCGAACGTCGGCAAGTCGAGCCTGCTGAACGCGATTCTCGGTCGGGACCGTGCGATCGTCACGCCCATTCCGGGCACGACGCGGGACACGCTGGAGGAGTTCGTGCAGATCCGCGGGATTCCGGTTCGGTTGACCGACACGGCGGGGATCCGTGCCACGGACGATGTGATCGAGAAGAACGGGGTCGAGCGCGCCGTGGCCACGGCGCGGAGTGCGCACGTGGTGCTGTGGGTCTTCGATGCGTCGCTGCCGTACGAGGCGCAGCGGCGGTCGGAGAACGAGCAGGGCGACAACGTCATCTTGGTGGCGAACAAAGCCGATTTGCTGCGTGGCGAGGGGGCAGGGTTGCCGTCCGAGGTTTGCCGCACCTGCGCCTTGACCGGCGATGGGCTGGAGGGGCTCTACGCTGCGCTCGAGCGGGCGGTGTGGGAAGCCTCGGATCACCGCGAGGCTGACGTGGCGGTGAGCGCGCGCCACGCCGCGTTGCTGCACGAGGCAGGGCCACTGGTCGACGATGCGTGTCGTTGTGCGCTGGCGAACGCCTGGGAATTGGCGGCGGTGTCGCTGCGTGGCGCGATCTGGGCCATTGGTCAGATCAACGGGCGGACCGCGACGCCCGATGTGCTCGACCGCATCTTCGCGCGCTTCTGTATCGGGAAGTGAGGCGCGGCAGCACTGGCATTGCCCGTCCGGGACGCGAACACCTGAAACGTAGCGTCACGCTCGGGCCTGCGCAAGGGCGGTTTGGCCCCGCCCGTTGGTCAGGCTGCGTTGGGGTGGGCGGGGAGGGTGCGGGGGTCCTTGACGGTCAGGGCGCACCATGCGAACGCCGCCAGGCTGAAGGCCAGGCAGATGCAGAAGAGAACGGGTCGGCCCCAGACATCGGCGACGCGGCCGCCGAAGACGGCGGCCAGGCCCATGGGCACTCCGATCAGGAGGTTGCCGACGGAAATATGGGCCATGCGGTGCGAGTGTGGGCAGGTTTCGAAGATCATGTTGTAGTGCGAGACATAGCCGCAGGCGTTGCTGATTCCGGCGCAGGCGAAGGCCATCAGGCAGCCGCCGACGCCGGGCACGAGGAGCATCACCAGCAGAGTCAGCACTTGCATGCTGATTCCGACCAGCACGCCGATCCGGTGTCCGTGCCGGTCGCCGACCCGTCCCATCACGACACTGCCCGCTGCCAGTCCGAGCGTCAGCGCTGCGCCGCAGCACACGACCGCACTCTTGCTCAGGCCGCCCTTCTCGGGTGCCATGTAGGTGAGGGCGATGAACGGGATGACGCAGAAGCCGAGTGTGGCCAGGATGCGCGCGATGACAAAAGCGAGGAAGTTGCGGTCAGCCAGGCTTTGGCGGAAGTGGCGGGTCAATTCGCGGAGTGACGGCGGCGGCACGTCGGGCGTGTTCCGCAGAGTGCGGTCGTCGACGGGGAACCAGAGGAACATGGCGCCGGTGGCCAGGGCCCAGGCGGTCACGTACAGCACTCCGAACACGGTGGGGGCGGGGAACGTCCGGATCATGTAGCCTGCCGTCAGGCCGCCGGCCGCACCCGCCAGCGATGAGGCGAGCATGGCCACGCCCATGGCCGTACCGCGGATGGCGGTCGGGAACAGTTCCGCGAGGAAATCGGTCCAGGCGGCGACGACCACGCCCACCGCCAGGAAGAAGTATGTGTGCAGCCCCAGCATGGACCAGCGGTAGGCGGCGGCCGACATGCTGTTCGCGCGGAAGGTGAGCAGGCCCATGAGCAGAAGTGCGGGCAGCATCAGGAAGATGTGGTACAGGATCATCTGGGTCTTGCGTTTGTGGCGCGAATGGAACACGTAGATGCCGGCCAGTTGCGGGATGAGGGCGGAGGTTGTCTCGATGCCCCATATGGCGCCAATCATCTGTTGGCTGGCGCCGTAGTCGCGCAACAGCACGGTCAGCACCGTGCACGAGCCGATCAGGTAATACTTGAACCCGAAGATCGTCTCGCCGACCGTGTTCAGAATCGTGTTGCGAAGGTGAATGCGTTCCATGTGTCCTGCCGCCGCCGCGGTTTCACCCCGAGATGACCGGCCGGTCCGCCGGTCGCGAGACGCTGAACACTCCACTCACCCCCCCCCACTCACCTTTCCGTCTTCGTCACCTGCGCGATCAGGGTCATGAGTTCGTGGCGGCGGAAGGGTTTGCCGACAAACCCGAGAGCGCCCTCGTTGAGGATCGCCTTGGCTTCGTTGTCGACGCTGAAGCCTGAGGACAGTAGAGCGCGGACGCCGGGGTTGATGGCTTTCATGCCGCGGAAGGTGTCGCGGCCGTCGAGTACGGGCATGACCATGTCGAGGATGACCAGGTCGAGTTCCTGCCAGTGCTGGCGGTAGATGTCCAGCGCCTCGCGGCCGTTCGCGGCCGTGGTGACCGTGTGGCCGTCGTTTCGGAGGATTTCACTGACCAGGTCGCGCACCAGTCCTTCGTCGTCGACGACCAGCACGCGGAGCTTGGCGAGCGTCGGCGCGGTGACGTCGCTGTCGGGCGTGGAGGGCCGGGCGCTCTTCTTGTCCAGGGGCAGATAGATTGTGAAGGTCGTGCCGCATCCGACCGTGCTCGAGGCCGTGATCGCGCCGCGGTGGTTGCCGATCGTGCCGTAGACGGCGGCCAGGCCCATGCCGGTGCCCTTGCCGACCGGCTTGGTGGTGAAGAACGGCTCGAACAGGTGTTGCTTCACCTCGTCGCTCATACCGTGGCCGGTGTCGGTAACGGTGAGCTGGAGGTAGTCGCCGGGCTGGAGTTCGCCGGGGTGCTTGGCGCAGGTTGCGGCATCCAGGTACGCGACCTGGGTTTCGAAGGTGAGCGTGCCGCCGTCCGGCATGGCGTCGCGCGCGTTCAGGCCGAGATTGAGCAGGGCGTTTTCGAGTTGCGAGGGATCGCCGGTGACCACGGTGGCGTTGGCGCGCAGGAGCAGTTCGAGGTGGATGCGCTTGTCAATGCTGTGCTGGAGTATGGCGACCGCTTCGGCGACGAGGTGGTGCATGTCCACGGGGACGGACAGGTACTGGCCCTTGCGCGCGAACGCGAGCAGCTTGGCGGTCAGGTCCGCCGAACGCCGGGCGGCGGTGCGGATGTTCTCGGCATAGCGTTTGAGTCTCACGTCATCGAGCCGGTCGTAGAGCAGGTCGGCGTAGCCAAGCACGCCGGTGAGTTGGTTGTTGAAGTCGTGGGCAATGCCGCCGGCGAGCTGGCCGATGGCGTCCATCTTTTCGACCTGGCGCAGGCGTTCCTCGCTCTCGCGCAGCGCGGCTTCGGCCTGTTTGCGTTCGGTGATGTCGGCCATCACGACGCGGCACACGGGCGCGCCGTCGACGTCCTGGGCGGCGGTCGCGTTCAGCCGCGCCCAGAAGGGCGCGGCGTCGGCACGCAGCATGCGGAGTTCGCAGGCCTGCGGCGCACCGGTTTCGAAGAGTTGTCTGCGGTGCCGGTAGTAGATGTCTTGGTCGTCGACGACGATGAAGCGGGTCAAGGGTTGTCCGGCCAGCGATCTTCTCTCGACGCCGAGCAGGTTGGCGGCGGCGAGGTTGGCTTCCAGGATCATGCCCTTGTCGCTGACGGTGACATACCCGATGGGCGCCAGGTCGTAGAGGTCGAAGTAGCGTGCCCGCGACGCTTCCAGGTCCACCTGGGCCTGGCGCAGTTCCTCGTTCTGCATTTCCAGTTCGATCTGGTGCACGCGCAGTTCGTGGAGCAGGCGCTGCGTTTCCGCGGGGGACAGCGTTTCCTCGGGTCGGACGTCGTCGTCGGCCTTGGCCTTTTCGGTTGCGCGGCGGCGCAGGTTGTCCGCCGGGGATGTGGATTCGGCACCGGTGCGTTTGGTGGGCATGATGGTGGCCTTGCTTTTCTCGGCAACTACGCAACACGCGAAAGGCGTCGGCGCGGGACGCGCCGAGGGGGGGGCGGCCGAGGGCCTGGGTCCGAGACGGACCCGGCGCACCCTGCTGCGGTCCCGGAGGTCCCGCGCCACTGGCACCCTGCTGCGGTCCCGGAGGTCCCGCGCCACTGGCACCCTGCTGCGGTCCCGGAGGTCCCGCGCCACTGGCACGCACTCACCTTTCCGCCATGGCCAGGAGGATGAGGCGTTCGTTGCCGGATTTCTGCTGGAGTTCACGCGCATTCAGCAGCAGACTGCGGTGGCCGATGAGCGGGAACTCGTGCGTCAGTTCATAGTCGTTGAAGTTCTCGTGCTTCGACAGGATTTCCTCCAGCAGGGTTCGCAGTCCCGGGATATTCCACTGCCCGTTGCCCAGGTCGTACAGCCGGCGCCCGACCGTTTCTTCCGGCGCGGCTTTGAAGAATTCGCGGAAGGCGCGGTTCGCGGAAACGACGGTCAGGTCGGCGTTGAGGACCAGCAGGGGTTCGCGGATGGTCTCCAGGACGCTCTCTGCGAAATCCTGAGTTTCCTTGGCGGCTTGCGCCAGTTTCTTCATCTCGGAGATGTCGAAGAAGGTGATGACCGCGCCTTCGATGACGTTGTCCAGGGTGCGGTAGGGCTGGATGCGCATCGTGTACCAGGCGCCGGTCCGGGTCTGCACTTCCACCGTCATGGGGATCAGGCTGTTCAGCACAGTCTGCGTGTCCGCCACCAGGCCGTCGTAGCCGACCAGGTTGGAGACGATGTGCCCCACGGGCCGCCCCACGTCGCTGAGGATCAGGTTGATGATCTGGGTGGCGATGGGAGTGAAGCGCAGGATGCGCAGTTGATGATCCACAAAGACGGTGGCGATGCCCGTGCCGGCCAGCAGGTTGTTCATGTCGTTGTTGGCCCGCGACAGGTCCCCGACCTTGGTCTGCAGTTCGGAGTTGACCGTGGCCAACTCTTCGTTGACCGACTGCAGTTCTTCCTTGGACGTCTCCAGCTCTTCGTTGGTGGACTGCAATTCCTCGTTGACCGACTGCATCTCCTCGTTCGAGGACTTGAGCTCTTCGTTGGAGGTCTCCAGTTCCTCGTTGGTGGACTGGAGGTATTCCTCCTTGGCCCGCAATTCCTGCGTGAGCGCCGCAACGCGCGCGTCGGTGTCCGGGCCCGGGGCGCCCGCCGCGGTCCCGGCCTGGAGGGCGGCCTTCTGCGCTTGCTCGGGCGCAAAGGGTGGCGGTTCACTCAGCATGACCAGGTACAGGGGCGTCTCGGTTGTCGTGGCAGGTTCCGCGGCGACCGGTTGGACGGTGAGGTCGACGGTGGTGAAGTCGCCGTTGGTCTTGACGCGCAGGCCTGGGTGGCGTACGATCCCCTGGCCCGCCACGGCCTTGTGCATGGCCGTGGTCAGTTCGCGTCGCAATCCGTCACGGGCCATCTTCAGGATATTGCTGACTCCAACCTCGCCCGGGGCAGGCTCCAGGTACATTCCGGTGCGGCCGTGGAGGTAGAGGATGTCGCCTTGGCCGTTGACCAGCGCGCCGGCCGGTGCGACCTGCTGCAGCAGCGCCTGTTCGGTGAGTTCGCGCAGTGACCGCTTGCCGGGCTCGGTCGTCTTTCTGGCGAGCTGCGGGACACGCTCCTGAAGCGGCGGCGCGGGCGGCTGGAACCGGTCCATGGCCGCGCGCTGTGCAGTGTGAAAATCGTCCTTGCGCTGATACAGCTTCTGCTTGCGGTCCAGCGTGGCAAAATGATCGATAAACTCGCCCACGGTTTCCGAGGTGCCGAGGAAGAGGAACCCGCCCGGGTTCAGCGCGTAGTGGAACAGGGGGATGAGCTTCTTCTGCAGGTCGCCGCTTACGTAGATCAGGAGGTTGCGGCAACTGATGAGGTCGAGTTTGGAGAATGGTGGGTTTTTGATCACGTTCTGCTCGGAGAAGACGAGCATGTCGCGGATGCCTTTGTGGATGCGGTAGGCACTGGCGTCGGGCTCGGCCGTGAAGAAGCGCGCCAGTCGCTCCGGCGAGAGGTCGGCGGCGATGCTGGCCGGGTAGCGGCCGGCGCGGGCCGTGGCAATCGCCTGGCTGTCAATGTCGGTGGCAAACACCTGCACCTTGAAGCTTTGCTTCAGCGCCTCCAGGCGTTCCTGGAGCAGGATGGCCAGCGAGTAGGCTTCCTCGCCGGTGGAACAACCCGGCGACCAGACGCGGATCGCGGCGCCCGCGGGCTTGCCGGCAAAGAGTTTTGGGATAACCTGTTCCTCGAGCGCCTTGAAGGCCTCCGGATCGCGGAAGAAATTGGTCACGCCGATCAGCAGGTCGCGGAAGAACGCCTCCACCTCCGCGGGCGTCTGTTGCGCGTACTTGACGTAGCCGTCCATGGTTTCGATCTGGTGTACGGCCATGCGTCGTTCGATGCGTCGGTGGATGGTACTTGGCTTGTACTGGGAGAAGTCGTGGCCGGTCTGGGCGCGCAGCAGGATGAAGATCTTTTTCATCGCGTTCTCGGTCTTGGGAACCGGTGCGGTGGCGGGCCGGGGCGGCTTGCCGAAGGCGTGAGAAACGTAAGCGATGATCTGGGCCGGCATTTCGGCCGGGGGCAGTACGTAGTCCACCAGGCCGGTGCCGATGGCGCTGCGCGGCATGCCGTCGTATTCGGTGGACTCGGGGTTCTGTGCCATGACCATGCCGCCCTCGCCCTTGATGGCGCGCACGCCCTGGGTGCCGTCGCTGCCGGTGCCCGAGAGCACGATGCAGATGGCGCGCTCGTGCTGGTCCTGGGCCAGGGAGCGGAAGAAGAAGTCAATCGGCAGGCGCTGCCCGCGCGGGGCGCCGGGTTCCAGCAGTTGCAGCGTGCCGTTCAGGAAAGCCATGTCGCGGTTGGGCGGGATGATGTAGGCGCAGTTGGGCTGCACCGCCATGCCGTCTTCGACCTCGAAGACCTGCATGCGCGTGTAGCGGCGGATGAGGTCGGTGAGGATGCTTTCGTGGTCCGGGGCGAGGTGCTGGACCAGGACAAAGGCCATGCCGGGATCGGTATCGGCGGGCGTCGGGACCGGAGTTGACGCGGACGGGACCTCCGGTGCGCGCGCCGGGGCTTTGCGCCGGGGTGCAATGCGTTGCCTGCGGGCGGGCTTGGCTTTCTTGGGCATGGGGTGCAGACTCCAATCCGATCGTTTTTCGCCTGTGCGCGCAGGATCCGACCTTTGAGGACATCGCGGACGTCGCCGCTCGTAGTGGTGTCGCAGTCCCGGCGGTGATCCGCCGGGCAAGACACCATCCCCGCGCCGCCGCGACACGTCCGGCTTCGTTCAGAAACTTCGCCGCGACACGTCCGGCTTCGTTGCGAGACTTCGCCGTGACACACCGGATGGGCTCTTGGCGCTGCACTTCGTTCCGCGCACTGCGAGCCCACTACGAACAGGCGCATCCTTCTCCCAGGCCGGCGCTCGCGCGCGAGAACACGTGCGGTCGGTCACCCCTGGGCTTGGGCCATGCGTCGGTCAATCCCACTTCGTCCACCGCTTGGACTACCATACATGTTGCTTTTCGCGAGCGCTACTGCAAGCCGTGCGACATCAGGGCTGTTTCAAGATTCGTGACCGTCACGTGCGGCGAGTACCCCCGGCGTGTCCCCACGCCGGGGGGGGCGACCTGAGGACAGGCCGCCCCTACTTGGTATGCGCGGAGGCGTGGCCTTCCGAGACGCGGGGCCGGATCTTGAAACAGCCCTGGTGCGACATCCGGGTCGAATGCATTGCGGTGCTGGACCGTCAAGAGTAGATTAGAGAGTTCGGTGCCGAGAACAGCGCCAGCGGAACCCGTAGAATCAGGCCCGCCGCGAGGCGACCATCGGCTTGCCCTGAAGGGGCAACGTATGATAGCCCAGGGCAGAGCGACAGCGTCACCCTGGGTTCTGGTGTCGACCGGTGGCAAACGGTTGCCCGCGCGGGGCCGATTCAATATGGAAACGGAAAGACGGACTGGACGGAAAGACGAAGACTAGAGACGAAGACTTAGAGACGAAGACTTAGAGACGAAGACTTAGAGACGAAGAGTTGGAGACAAAGAGTTAGAGACAAAGAGTTAGAGACAAAGAGTTGGAGACGAAGAGTTGGAGACGAAGACCCAGATTTCGGTCTCCCATCTTTGTCTCTCATCTTTGTCTCTCGTCTTCGTCTCTGGAAGGAGGCGGTCATGACGACACGTAGTGGGTGGCGGTTGGTGCTGGCGCTGTTGGCCTGGGTTGGCGTTGCCGCGGTGGCGGCGGAGAAGGAGAACCTGGTCCGGAATGGCGATTTCTCGGACGGCAAGGGCACGCAGGCGGAGGGCTGGAGCAAGCAGGACGGGATCACGACGTTCTGGGAGACGAAGGGGAATCCGAGAGGTTGCCTGCGGTTCGACACGTCGGTGTTGCAGGTGGACAAGAAGAAGTTTTTGGAGAATCCGGACGCGGTTCAGGGCAAGAGCCAGGGCGGGCAGTACGACACGGTCGGGGCGCACGAGGGTGTGTGGGCGTTCTGCGCGCCGATCGAGGTGCGCGACGGCGACCAGTACTTCATTGTCGAGGCGGACGTGAAGGGGCCGGAGCGTTCGACGCCGTTGTTCTATCCGCAGGTGTTCATTCGCGGCTACCAGAAGTTCGATTCGCAGCGCGACGCGGGCACGTCGTCCTGGTTCCAGACGCCGCACGAGGGCGGGCCGGCGTACTCCGAGCAATTTGGCAAGGAGCAGCGTCCGGCCGTCGAGGGCGACTGCCTGATGGTGTACCGTCACGCGCTGGTCTGCCGGTTGACCGAAGCGGAGAAGTGGGAACACTTCGAAATGGCGTTCAAGATGCCGAAGGAGAAGAAGTACCGGCCGGACGTGCTGCTGCTGAAGGTCTACGCGATGTGGCCGTTGGGCAACTACTGCTTCGACAACGTCAAGCTGACCCGCGCCTCGAAAGAGGACTACGACGCGGCGAAGAAGAAGGGGCACTCGATCAAGGGATTCATGCCCACGGCGGAGGACGCCGAACCGGGTGCCAAACCGGGCGGCAAGCCGGCAGCGAAGGAAAAGCGGGGGAAGGCGAAGGAGTAAGCGGGCAGGCGGAACCAGTGTTCAGTGTTCGGTGTTCAGGAAGAAAGGCGAGATGAGCGGGTAAGTCTTGGGAGAGACAAAGATCCGCCATGCACGCCAGGATGCGGCTGTTCGTAGTGGGCTCGCAGTGCGCGGAACGAAGTGGAGCGCCAAGAGCCCATCTGGCGTGTCACGGCGAAGTTTCTGAACGAAGCCGGACGTGTCACGGCGGCATGCCCCGGGGCTGGTGTCTTGCCCGGCGGACTGCCGCCGGGACTGCGACACCACTACGAGCGGCGCCGTGGCCGGATTTACCCGCACAGGTCGCTCGTTTTCGACGGTATCCGGTGGCGGCAGAGCGATCAGCGGAAGACGAGGCGGATGGCAAAACCGTGGGAAAAGTGAATGCCGTCGGTGCGGCTTGCGCGAGGTCCACGCACACATGAGAATTGCGTTGTCCATTGTTGCGCGGGTACGGGTGTGCGGCGTGGTCGCAGTCTTCGCGTGCCTGTTGTGCGCACTCTGCCAGGCCGGCTCCGCAAAGACCGACAACCTGGTGAAGAACCCCGGCTTCGAGGAGGGGAAGGACGTGCCGGTCGGGTGGACGAAGCCCGATAACCTGACGGTGTTCTGGGAGGCGAAGGGCGGGGTGAAGGGCAATGGCCTGCGGTTCGATACGGACGTGTACCGCAAGGAGTGGGAGGCGCACAAGGACGCCCCGGACGCGAAGGTCGAGAAGACGGAGACGGAAGGGACGAAGTACAACACGGTCGGGGGCACGGCGGGCGTGGCGGTGTACAGCGAGCCGATCCCGGTCGAGAAGGATGCCTGGTACCTGTTCGAGTACGACGTGAAAGGGCCGGGCGGCGAACCGTTTATCTTCCTCAACGGGTACTGGGTGGCTACCGAAGAGGCTGTGGCCAAGTCCGGGACGAAGATCTTCTTCAAGCCGTTCCCCAACGGTCCTTCGTTCTCGCTCGTTGCCATGGGCTCGTCCGGGGAGGAGAAGCGTCCGCCGGTGGTCGGGGACTACATCATGGCGTTCCGGCGCCGGTTCGTGGTGAAGCTGGGCGAGGCGCCGAAATCGGAGAAGGGTGATTGGCGCCGGTACAGCGGCGTGGTGCACTTCGAGAAACGCTTCAATGTGGAACTGGTGCTGCTGGAGCTGTACGCCTACTGGCCGCCGGGCAACTACTTTTTCGACAACATCCTGATGCGGAAGGTGACGGAAGCCGAGGCCCAGCAGGTCCTGGATGAGAAGAAGAAAATGGGCAAAGCCGCGAACTGCGGCACGCGCGTGGGGAAGTGAGGGGGAGGGATGAGGGCGGAAAGCTGAAAGCTGAGGGAAGAGGCGGAGGGGGGAAGGAGCGATAGCAGTATACGTCCCAGCTCCGTCCGTTGGGTCCGTTGTGTCCGTGGGCCGTGAGGCAAGCGGACCGGCGAATCCGGACCGGCTGAAGCCGGGACTACGAGCCGGGTGATCCCCGTTCGTCGTTCCGCCGTTAGGGCGCGTCGATTTAACCGATGCAGAACCAAGGCAGCCCGCGAGGACACGGGCGCTCCAGTTCGGATTGAGCACGAAACAGCGAGGGTCTTGAATGATCACGAATCTGCTCGACGGCCTGTACGTGCACGCGGCGGGATCGAATGTCGGGATTCTGCGGCATGCGGACTCCGCGCTGCTGATCAATGCCGGTAACCCCGGGCTTGGCGCGGTGCTGCACGAACTGGGGATCCGTACGGTGGAGCGGGTGCTGTTTACGCATCACCGGCGCGAACTGGCGGACGGGCTGGGTGAAGTGCAGGCGGCGTTCCGGCCCCGGATTGCCGTGCCGCAGGCCGAGCGCGAGCTGTTCGCGGCGCCGGGGCGCTACTGGGACGACCCGAAGAGCCGTTGGTACGGGTTGTGCAATCACGTGCCGTACCACGTCACGCACGTGGCGCCCATTCCGGTGTCGGAAGAGCTGTGCGAGGGGCAGGTCATTGAGTGGCACGACTGGCGGATCACGGTGCTGGCCACACGGGGCTACACGGACGGCGCGGTCAGCCTGGTGGCGCGGCGCGGCGATCGGAGTGCGGCCTTCACCGGCGATTTGATCTACGCGCCGGGGCAGATCCGGGACCTGTACTGCCTGCAGCGTGCGAACGAAGAGAACGGGCACAAGGTTGGCGACTACCACGGCTTCATGGGCGCGATGCGGCCGCTGCTCGCGAGCCTGGAGCGGGTCACTGCGGAAGAGCCCGAGTTGCTCGTGCCGGCGCACGGGACGGTGATGGACCGGCCCGGGGACGCGGTCCGGTTGCTGGCGTCGCGGCTGACCAACGCGTACCAGAACTACGTCGAGGTGTCGGCGCTGCGCTGGTACTTCCCGAAGTACTTCGCCTCGCACAGTCAGACGGCGGTCACGCTGACGCAGCAGCCGGCGTACCCGCTGCCGGACCATGTGCGCGTGGTCCAGGGGACGTGCTGGGCGCTGGTGTCGGCGTCGAAGCGCGCGCTGCTGCTCGACCCGTGCTCGGACGGGGCGATCGCGGCGGCCAAGGCGTTGGTGGACAAGGGCGAGATTGTGGCGTTCGACGGCGCCTGGATCACGCACTACCACTGCGACCACCTCGAAGGTGCGGAGTCCGCACGGCGCGAACTCAAGTGCCCGGTGATCACCGACCACGGCATGGCGGACATTGTGGCGAACCCGGGCGCGTACTTCCTCACGTGCCTGGCCAACCGTCCGTCCACGGTGGACCGGCCGACCGCCGACGGCGAGACCTGGCGCTGGGAGAACTTCACTCTGACCGCTTATCACTTCCCCGGGCAGAGCTACTACCACTCCGGCCTGCTGGCGGTCGCGGACGACGGGGCGCGGTATTTCTTCGCCGGCGACGCGGTGACACCGATGGGGATTGACGACTATTGCGCGTGGAACCGGAACTTCCTCGGCGCGGACGTGGGCTTCCGGTATTGCATGCGGCTGTTGCGGCGGCTGCAGCCGACCCTGGTTTTCAACCCGCACGTTGCCGTGGGGTTTACGTTCACGGAATCGGCCTACGATCTGATCGACCGGAACCTGGCGGAACGGGAACGCCTGTTCGCAGCACTGCTGCCCTGGGATCACCCGGACTTCGGCACGGACGAGTGCTGGGTGCACACGTATCCCTACGAACAGGACGCGTCACCGGGGGCCACGATCCGGCTCGACGTGCGGGTCCGGAACCACGCGGACGTGGCGCGGGACGTCGACGCGTTTGTGCTGGTGCCCGAAGGTTGGGCGGCGAATCCGGCGCGGCTTGGTGCGAAGTCCGCAGGGCGTGACGAGGTGCGATTGCGGTTCGAAATCGTTGTCCCGAAACGTGTTGCATCGGGTCGGGTTGTCATCCCGGTGCGCGTGCGTTTCGGCGACCTGGACCTGGGCTCGTTCCGGGAAGCCATTGTGCGGGTGGGGGCGGGTAACGAGGGGCAAGGGTCAAGGGGCGAGTGGCAAGCGAGGGGCGAGGGGGGCATTCCTGGAACCCTGAACCCTGAGCACCCTGGTCTGCGCTTCTCTGTCTGACGCACCTGCACCCACAGCGCCTCGTTCGGGTTCCCGATCGCCCGTTTCGCCCGGTGCGACCCGAGTCGGTATTGAATCGGCCCCGGGCTGGCGAACGTTTGCCACCGGTCGACACCAGAACCCAGGGTGACGCTGTCGCTCTGCCCTGGGCTATTATACGTTGCCCCTTCAGGGCAAGCCGATGGTCGCCTCGCGGCGGGCCTGATTCTCCCGGTTTCGCTGGCGCTGTTCTCGGCGCCGAACGACGGTTCAGCCCGCTCCAGGGCTCTTACCCTCCGCCGCTGCGCGTGGCGGGGCTACCGCGGTTCCGGGCCAGGTCCGTCGTCGGGCGTGACGGCGTAGATTTTGCCCCAGTCGGCGGTGTCGCGGAGCGAGAAGATCTGCGGCGTTTCGGCGGCCCAGGCGTCCTCGATTGGGTATCCCTCGGGAGTGGCTTCGAGGTGTTGGCGTTCGACCGGTCGCATTCTGAAGACGACCAGGACTTGCGCGCCGGCCTGGCGCAGGTTCCGGACCCAGGCGTCTTTGTCGGGGCGGTCGCGGTAGATGCCGGGCTTGTGGTACGCATATGTCCGCTTCTCGTCCTTCCAGAAGTCGAAGAACCCGGCGTTCAGCCCTTTCCTGACGTTGCAGTAGACCACCTTGTTCCGCATTCTGTCGCCCACGAGCGTGTAGGGTAGGTTCAGGCCCGCGTAGGCGATGGTTGTCGGCGGTGGGCCCGCAGGGGCGGGCTGGTTGAACCGGAGATACACCGGCGCGACCGCGGTGTAGTCGGCGAGCAGGAGGCTGACCGGGCGCAGTTGCGCGGACGCGCCCATGGCGCTGAGCGTGACGAGCAGTGCGGTGGCGGCGAGGGCGACCAGGGCGGTGCGGGTGGGGAGCGTCCTCTTGAGCCACAACGCGATCCCGACGGCGGCGCCGACCAGGACGGCGGCGTCGGCGATCAGGAGCGGGCGCGGGAGCAGGCGGGCCGATCGGCATGCGTGTTGCAGCAGCGGGATTCCGAATAGTGCCATGGCGAGGATTCCGATCGCGTACACGACTCGCGGGCTGCCGGCCCTGTCGGTTGCGAGGGCCATGCCTGCCGCAGCCAGGGCTATGGCGGGCAGGAGGAACCGCGTTTCCAGGTTGTGAGGGATGCCCCAGACGTAGATGACGGTCCACGCAATGGTCGTTCCCGCGACGGCGAGGTCCGCGCGGCGGTCACCGTGTTTTTCCGCCAAACCGTAGAGGATTCCGGCCAGTCCCAGGCCCGCGAGCGCGACGGTGAGGATGCCCTGTTCATTGAGGACCGCCCGTGCTAACTGGCCCAGCGTGGCAGCGTGGAATTCTCCGGCCCTCACCGCGGCGGCATCGTAGGCGCCCGGGAACATATTCAGGCCCGGTAGGCCGAGGGGGAAGAGGGGATTGCCGTAGAGGAGCCAGTTGCCGACATACCACGCCCCGCCGGAAAGGAGGAGCAGGGGCAGGGCGGCAACCAGCAGGTGCACGTGCCGGTTGACCGTCGCCGTCACGACGAAGCCGAGCACGACGATCGCAGCAAACGGCAAGGCGGCGGTTTTTGCCCCGAGCGCCAGTCCTGTGGACAGCAGGCAGAACGCCCCGTCCATAGGCTTTCGGGTCTGGAGATAAAGGGCCAGCCAGTACGCGCCGCCGAGGAGGAACGCCAGCGTGAAGAGGTCCGTCTTGGCGGAGTACGTCTCCAGGCAGAGGAACGGGAAGCAGCAGAACAGGGCGGCCCCGAGTCGGCTCGAACCCGGTGCGGCGCCCAGCAGGCGCGCCAGTCGGTAGACGCACACGCCGGCGAAGAGCAGGAACAGGAGATCCACGCAGTTGCAGAGGCAGTCGGTATTGAGGAGTGCCAACAGCGCGGCGGTCAGGACGGCGGCGTTCTTTGGTGCGAATGCGGCGGCGTTGTCGCCGAAAACGGTCGGTACGTGGAAGATGTGTTGTTCCTGGACCCAGCGGCAGGGGATGTAGAGGTGATAGGTCATGGCGTCCCAACTGCTGGGTGTGAGGGGCAGACAGGCGAGGATCAGGGCAATGTGGAAGAGGGCTGGCAGGATCCATTCGACCGGGAAGGTGCGTGCCGGAGCTTCGATGGCGTCCGGTATGGCGGCACCGGTGCGGTTCAGCCGCAGGCTCAGGAGCAAGCCGAGTGTTAACATGGCGAGGATGCCGGCGCCGTTCAGGATGCCGCAGAAGCCTGCGGCGGCGGTGGCGGCGATCAGGAGCAGGGCGGCCAGGACGGTGGTGCGCAGGAACCGGTCGCTGGGCACCGGGCAGGCGGGATTGGGTTCGAGGGCGCAGAGCACTCGGCGCGCCGTGGCCACGGTCAGCAGAAGGGCGACGGCGAACTGACCGAGGTGATATGCGTGATTCCCGATGTCGATACCCATGGCATGGTCTCGCGCGGCAAGAGTCCGTTGGCTGTCAATGAGATGCGACCTGTGCAACAGTCAGATCCCACCGGCCTCGCACCGGTGGCGAATGAGGTCGGTTGGCTAAGTGGCAGGGGCCTCGGTTAGCCGTTGAACCTGCTTCACCACCGGCGCAAGGCTGGTGGGGTCGCCAAGCCGTCCCTAATGCACAGGTCGAGGAAATGTGCAGCGCTTCCTGGGTGTTAGGATCCGGTGGCCGAATCGTCGTCATCCGGTTCCGGTGCGGGTTCGGTCTCGGCCTGGGAGCGTCTGCGGGCGTCGATGATGCCGCGTTTGGTGGACTGCACAAATGCCACGAAATGCGAAACCTCGGGGATGCCGCGATACCGCTCCGTGATCGTTGCCAAGGCATTGGGCCGGTTCAGGCCGGAGAAGAAATAGACCTTGATGGCGCCGCGGACGGCGAGGCGCGTCTTCTGGTTGATCCCGCCGCGGCGCAGTCCGACGTGGTTCATGCCGCACACGCCTCCCTCCTGCAGGAGGCAGTATGGCGGGACGTCCTGCAGGATCAGGTTGTGTGCGCCGATCATGGCCATGGTGCCGATGCGCACGAACTGGTGCACGCCGACGGAGGCGCTGAGGAAAGCACGATCTTCCACCTCAACGTGTCCGGCGAGGACGGTGAGGTTGGCGATGACGACGTCACTGCCGATCCGGCAGTTGTGGCCAAGGTGAACGAAACCCATCAGCATGCTGCGGTCCCCGACGACGGTCTTGCTGCCGGGCGCCGAGCCCCTGTGGATGGTGGCGTACTCGCGGATGGTGCACTTGCGTCCGATCTCGGTATGCGTGACGCTTTTGCTGTCGTAGGCGAGGTCTTGCGGCGTGTCACCCACAATGGCGCCGGCGTGGATGACGGTTTCCTCGCCGATGGTGGTGTGCCCCGAGAGGTGCACGTGCGGGCCGACCCGGCAGTTGTCCCCCAAGATGACGTGACCGTCGATGACCGTGTACGGACCGATTCGGACACCCTTGCCCAACTGAGCCGTCGCTGAAATGATGGCGGTGGGGTGGATCGCCGACCTGCTGCCCGTTGCGGCGCGGGCGCGGCGTGGGGTCGTTCTGTTCCGGGGCGCCTTGGCGCTCGTCGTGCGCTGGGTCATCGGGGTTCCTTCGCTCCAAGGAGAGAATTACCGTTCCGCGACGCTGCTCAAGAGCGACCCTTAGCCGACGACAATGCGCCGCAGGTTTTTCTTGCCGGCGCGGAGGATGAACGGGCGATTTACGGCATCGGCACAGGTCAGGACTCTGGTGTCGTCGCTCAACCGTTCATCGTCCATGTAGGCCCCGCCGCCTTTGATCAGGCGTCTGGCCTCGCTGTTCGAGGTGCACAGACCCGCGTCAACAAGCAGTTTGATGACCCAGATTCCTTCCCGCAGCGTTGCCTCGGCAAGGGTGTACGTGGGCAGGTCGCTTGCGGCCTCCTGCTGGGTGATGGACGTAATCCTGCTGCTGGTGGGGACCTGGGCTTGCGGGTCGGCGAATCCGAATTCGGTTCCTGCGGCCAGGTAGGCCTTTCGGGCTTCGGCTTCACTGTGCGCCAGGACTGTGGCCTCGAACGCCAAAATCTCCTTGGCCCGGTTGATGCCCGGCGAGGGCAGGGTTCCTAGGCGTCGGGCCTCGTCCATGGGCAGGGCGGTGAAGAACCCCATCAACCGGGTGACGTCGGCGTCGTCAACATTGCGCCAGAACTGGTAATAGGCGTACGGTGAGGTGCGAGCCGGGTCGAGCCAAACGGCGCCGGACGCTGTCTTGCCGAATTTCTCGCCGTCGCTCTTGAGCAGAAGCGGGAAGGTGACGCCGTGGGTTTCCTGGCTGAGCATGCGTCGGGTCAGGTCGATGCCGGCCAGGATGTTGCCCCACTGGTCCTGCCCGCCGAGTTGGAGCTTGCAGTTCTGGTCCCGCCGCAGCACGTAGAAGTCGTAGGCCTGAAGAAGCATGTAATTGAACTCGAGAAAGGACAGACCGGTTTCGAGGCGCAGCTTCACAGACTCAGCCGCGAGCATGCGGTTGACGCTGAAATGTCGTCCCACGTCACGGAGGAACTCGATGTAGTTCAGGCCCGCGAGCCAGTCTGCGTTGTTGACCAGGATGGCTCGGCCGTCCGTGAAGTCGAGGAAACGACTGAGTTGGCCGCGGATGGCGTTGGCGTTGGCGCGGATTTCGTCCACGCTCAGGATCGGGCGCGCCTCGGTCTTGCCGGACGGGTCGCCCACCATGGCGGTGGCGCCGCCGACCAAGGCGATGGCGCGGTGGCCGCTTTGCTGCAGCCATCGCATGGCCATGACCGGCAGGAGGTGCCCGATGTGCAGGCTGCTGGCGGTGGGGTCGAAACCGACATAGAACGAGACGGATTCGCTGTCCAGCAGGGCCTTCAAGGTTGCCGCGTCGGTCTGCTGATACAGGAAGCCGCGTTCTTCGAGAATGTCCAGAGCGTTTGTCATGGTTAATGAGGTCGCTTGGGCTGTAGGCTGTAGGCTGTTAGGTTGTTAACAAGTCTCGGGCATGGAGATGCGGTTTGCCGATCGGATTGGGAGACGGCCAATTCGCCGGTCCGTTCAAACACTCCGAGTCTTACCGAACCGTCTACAGCCTATTCATCTACCGCCTTCGACGCCTGTCAGGCGGTCGGCAGGACTTCTTTGAAGGCCTGAACGAAGCGTTCATTTTCGGGCATGGTGCCAAAACTGACTCGGATGTGGTCCGGCAGTCCGTATCCGGCCACCGGGCGCACGATGACACCCCGTTTCATCAGCGCCTGGGTAACGGCCGCGCCTTTGCCCTTGCCCACCTTGATCAGGATGAAGTTGGCAAAGGTCGGTTCGTACTCCAGGCCCATTTCCTTGCAGACGTTTTCGAGGTACCGTTTCGCCTTGCGGAAGAGCCGGCGACTGCGCTGGACGAACGCGTCGTCGTCAAGGGCAGCCAACGCCGCCTCTTGAGCGATGCGGCTGACGTTGAAGGGCTGGCGCGGTTTCTGCAGAGCTTCCATGATCGGCTGGGGGCCGATTCCGTACCCGATTCGGAGCCCGGCCAGGCCGTAGGCTTTGGAGAACGTTCGCAGCAGGATCACGTTGCGTCCTTCGTGGACGTAAGGCAACGTGTCCGGCATGCGGCCAAGCGCAATCTCGGCGTAGGCCTCGTCGAACACGACGAGGACATCGTCGGGGATTGCGGCCATGAACTGGCTGACCTGGCGCTGCCGGACCATGGTGCCGGTGGGGTTGTTGGGGTTGCAGACAAAGACCACGCTGGTGTCCTTGTCGATGGCGCGACGCATCGCCGTCAGGTCGTGTCCCAGTCCCTTGGCGGGCACTTCGATCAACCGGGTGCTGAACGTCTTGGCGATCAGCTTGTAGACGATGAAAGCATGGGCGGAGGCCACGATCGACTTGCCGGGGCCCATGAACGCGTGGGCAATGAGTTCGATGATCTCGTTGGAGCCTTGGCCAACGACGATCTGTTCACGCTTCACGGCGAAGCGCTGTGCCAGTTTCTCCCGCAGATAGAAGGCGCCACCGTCGGGATAGAGATAGGAACCGGACAGGGCCTGGCGCATGGCGCGTTTGGCCTTGGGGGAGACGCCGAGGGGGTTCTCGTTCGACGCCAGCTTGCTGATTTGGGCGGGGTCCAGGCCGAACTCGCGTGCCACGTCCTCGATGGGCCGCCCCGGTTCGTAGGGTGTCAGGCTTGCCACGTCGGGGTTAAGCCATTTCATCGCCTTCATGCGCGGATCACCTTCTGTACTCGATTGGGGTTCTGCGTGTCGCGCGTTCTCGCGGGAGCGTCCGAACACAGTCTGTCCGTGCAGGCCATTACGCCGTGGATGCTGCCCGCGGGTAGCTGCCGACGATTTTGACGAACTGACAGTGTTCGCCGAGTTCTGCCAATACTTCCTGGACTCGTTTCTCGGATACGTGACCGAGAAAGTCGACGAAGAAATAGTATTCCCAGCGTTTTCGCCGTGACGGTCGGCTCTCGATGAAGGTTAAGTTGATCTTGTGCGCGTAGAATGGTCGCAAGCTCTCGTACAGGGCGCCGACCCGGTCCCGGAGAACGAAGAACATGGATGTCTTGTCATCCCCGGTCGGTTTGCCGTCCTGTCGGCTAAGGACCAGAAAGCGCGTGAGGTTGTCCGAGAAGTCCTCGGTGTTCTGGGCCAGGACATCCAGGTTGTAGCGATCGGCGGCCAGGGCACTGGCCAGCGCGGCTGCGGCGGGTTCGTTAGCGCACCGGGAAGCGGCTTCCGTCGTGCTGGAAACTTCGACCAGTGGGATCGTGGGCAGGTGGCGTTGCAGCCAGTGCCGGCACTGACCGAAGACCTGGGGGTGGCTGTAGATGACTTTGATTTCCTCCTTGGTCCGGCAGTGGCTCAGGAGGTTGTGGTGGATGGCCATGTTGATCTCGGCGCACACCTTCACATTTGAGTCAACGAACATGTCCAAGGTGTGGGTTACGGCGCCTTCGGTGGAATTTTCGACCGGCACGACACCGTAGTTTGCCTGGTCATGGTCAACGGCCTCGAATACGTCTGTAATGCTAGGCTGGGGTACGTACTGGGCGCTACCGCCGAATCGGGTCCTGGCTGCCTGGTGGGTGAAGGTCGTCGCCGGACCGAGGAAGGCAACGATCAGCGGCGCGTCGACCACCATGGCGCCGGAGATGATCTCGCGGAACACGGCACGCAGCGTCTCGTTCCGGACCGGACCCTTGTTCAGTGCGGACAAGCGAGCCAGGAGTCGGGATTCGTACTCGGGGTCGAGCAGATCTCCGGACTCGTCTTTCCGGCACTTTCCGAGCCGCTTGATCAGGGCCGTGCGTTCATTCAGCAGCGCCAGAATCTGGTCATCGGCGGCGTTGATCTTTGACTGGATTTCACCCGCATCCATCGAGGGTCCCCTCTGGAATCCGGGCTTGCGCCGGACTTGGTGTCGTCAGGCGGAACATCGTGGTCCGAGCCGTACGGGATGCTACGGTCGGCGGTCCGCCCTGTGTAAGGTGCGGCGGTTGGGGCAGTTCTGTTTCCCTGGCTGTTTCCGTGGGTTGGCGACCGACAGCCCGAGAAAAATCCTGCCGCGCGTCGCTTTCCCGTCGTCAGGGCCCGAGTCTGCGCCGGTGGTTCACGGATGGCAGAGGGCCTGCTGCAGGAGCTTTTGCCGCCCGGTCTACTCTTCCCGGATGTCCTTGACCAAGACCTTCGTCAACTCCTGGCGATGTCCCTGGGTCCTGCGGTAGCGCTTCCGGCGCTTCATCTTGAACACGACGATTTTGTCGCCACGGAGGTGTTCGACGATCTGGAGTTCAACCTTGGCCCCGGGCACGACGGGAGTGCCGATCTTGACTCCGTCATCTGTGCGCAGCAGCAGGACGCTGTTGTCCAGGTTCAGGCTTTGGCCGGGCTCGCCTTGGAGGCGATCGGTCTCGAACTCAGTGCCCGGTTCAACCCGGTATTGTTTGCCGCTTGCCTTGATGATCGCGTACATGAGGCCTCCCATTTGACCACGTGATGCTGTCCGAGTCGTGTCCTGTTAGTCTTGGCCCAAACTTGAATTGGAAAAGCCTAGAAATTTAACCTGTCTTTCCGGTGATGCAACCCCAGTGCCTGTGGGCGACCTAAGTCGGCGAGCGGACGGGACGGGCGTCGCAGGGTGATTCTGCGATCGCCGACAGCCCGCGGGGCCGAGTTGGCGAGCGCTGTCAGCGCGGGGCAGGCACGGCGGTGTACTAACCCGGCTCCGCCAGGATGCTCACCGACTCGCTGACGTGGATGGTGGCGCTGGCGGCCAGGTCGGCGGGCAGGATAGGCACCACTTCCAGGGGGTAGTTGGAATCGATGACGGCCTCCAGGTGTCCATCCTCTGCCTGGCTCCACTCCACGTTGATCCTTCCATAGGGCGTGGGCACCTGGCACTTGACCCAGTCGGTGACCCCAACCAACGGGTTGAAGTAAACGGTCGTGAATCCGGGCTTAGCGGGTCGGATCCCGGCGACTTCGGTGCAAAGGAACCCGTTGGGCGACGTTCCGTAGCCGTGGCACATGCTGCAGTCGGGCGCTTCGGTCTCGGAGCTTTCGGGGTCAAAGAATTCCCACCAAGCCTTGGCGCCGCGTTTGATCATGCTTCCCCAGTACCAGCGGAGCATATCCACGGCCCATTTCCGGCGTTCCAATGCAAAGGCGGCCTCGAGCACGAAATACTTGAAGAACGGGTTGTTCGTCTCGCCTGCGGCGAACAACTCATAGGGTGGATCACCCGAGAAAATCTTATCGAAAATGCTCCCATAGGTGGAGGATTCCGCGATGCCGCCGTAGATCGCGAGCACGTTGGTCTGCCAGGAGTAGAAATCCGACATTTCACCGTTCTTCCAGCCGTCTGCGAACAGTCCGCGTTCCGGGTCCCACGCGAGGTCCCGGACACGGTGCGCCACGTTTCCCGCGCGTTTGCGGAGTTGGTGCGACGCGTCAGGTTGGTCCATTTCCTTGAGCAACCAGGCCCCGCTCAACAGGGCGCGGCAGTAGATGGCGTTCAGGCCCGTGACCAGGCCTTGCCGGTCGATCGGGCCGTGATCCAAGAAGCAGTAGGCGGCATTCTGCAGTTCAACGTCCTGCAAGACCTCGTCCGTCGGGCCGGCCAGAAACGCGTAATAGTTGAAGAGTTTCTCCAGAGTCGGCGTGCATTCGTCAAGGAAGGCGCGATCGCCCGTGTACATGTAGTGGCGCTGCAGCCAGACGGGCCAGAGGAGTGCGGAATCGGGTGTATTGACGTGAAAGTCGCTGGGGCAGAGCGCTGGGATCTCTCCGGTCTCAAACTGCGCCCGGGCAAATTCGCGCAGGCTTTTCGCGGCCAGTTCGAAGCTGCCGAAGGAGTGGTAGGCGGCCCACGACTGGATCATGGCGTCGGCGACGTACTGCGCGTTGGCACGCGTGGGCGAGTCCACGAACGCTTCCTGCATGGTCGCGCGGAGCGTGCGGCAGGTGGTTTCCCATATCCCATTGAGCGTTTCGTCGGACGATGAGAATGCTCCGGCATTGTCGAATACGTACTCACGATGGGCGACTCCCAGGTTCTCGATGACCATGGTGGTCGAGCACCGTCGCGCCACCAACATGAGATAGCGCAACCCTCGGGGGTTGCGGGCACGCCATGTGCAGGTCTGACCACTCAACACCAGCGTGTCCACGTGGCGCTGTCCCGAACGGTAGCAGAGCAACTGCCCTTCCACGATCCGCTCGCCCCACACAACGTCGAGGATATCGCCCTCTTCGCCGTTGACCGTGAGTTCGGGGCACCCATAGACGAACGTCTCCAAGTCCAGGACGATGAATTCGTCCTGCTGCAGCGGGATGGGATCGGGGGATTCCGTAACGGTGTCGGATTTCTCGAACGAGAAGCTCATGAGCAGGGCGGTTTCATCCACCGGCTCTTCTTCGCTGGGCACGTAGACCGTCTTGGGCAGATGCGACAGTTCCAGCGGGCCATTCACCAGCGCCAGGGGCGTGCGGATGGGGCCGGTCACGGACCACCCCGTCGTGGCGTCGTCACCATCCTTGCGCACGAGTCGGAGTTCGTCGGGCTTGAGGGTGGGGAAAAGGAACGTGGCCCCGACGCTGTCCGGCTCCGTTTGCTGGACGAACGTCAGCACATTCCAGCCCTCAACCAAGGTTACCTCTCCCTCGGGTGTGTCCGTGCCCGACTGGCGGAAGCAGAGGGGGACTGTCGTGCCCATGTCGGCTTTGGGCGTGACCGCGGTGATGCCCTGACGTTTGATCATACGACCGTTGAGGAACAGGCAGTACGGGTCGTCCGTGTAAATTTCGAAGTCCAGCGGGGCTTCGGGTGCCTTGTCGCAGAACCAGTAGGCTTCTGCCGCGTAGACTCCTCGGCCGCGTTCTTCGACAACGTCCGAGAATGACACGTGCGATACTGCCGCAGCGTGCTTGAAGGTCGAGGGGCCGATTGCGGTGACGAAGCTCCGGCGCTCCATGTTCCACGGGCAAGTTGCCAGAGGAACGAGCTGGATTCGTGCTTTCCCGAGGCTTTGCGTGTGGTCGGGGTGAACCCAGTGAACCGGGTTAAACTCCTTTTCCTCCCATCCCGCAGGATAGTCGCGAAAGTCAATTTTCTCGACAAATCCCCCGGACACGGAAGCTCGTGGGCGCCGTCGCACGTAGCACTGTGCGTCCAAGCAGAGCCACGTCCGGTCGGTCCACACCACCGGGACGTCGTCAATGTTAATCTGGCCCCACAGGCCTCCCTCCTGACGTCTCGCGGAATATCGTCCCACAGAAGTATTGGAGGCCAGGATGGTGATGGTGTTCTTGCCCGTCTCGCACAGGAATCCCAAGTCGAGGTACATCACGTAGGAACTGTCGCCGGATGCCGCCGGTGGTCCGAACCCCAAGTACCGCCCGTTGATGTAGACATGGCAAAGCGTTCGAGCGGTGATCCAGAGTTCAGCGGAGGCAGGGGTTTCCGCAAGAGTGAACTCCTTCCTGAAGAACAAGTGGCTCTCCAGGCGGGCCAGAGAGTCGGTCCTCCAGATCCATTCACCCCGGATTTCTTCAGGTAGGGAGTTCTTCTCCATGGGCGTCTCTTCCCTAAAACATTCCGCTTCAAGTTCGCGTCGTTCACGCGTTGAGGATTACTCGTCGCGCTTGAAGTCGAAATTCGTCTCAAACAACGCCACCATGCGTCTGCACACGACGTCCTCGTCCGGTCCTGACACACTGACCAGCACGCTTTCGCCGCAGGTGATCCCCAAACCCACAAGCGGCAGGACCGCTTTGGCTTCAGCGGTGGCATGCTTTTCCGTGGTCACGGTGATAGTTCCGGAATAGCTCTGCGCTTCTTTCGCGATGAGAGCTGAAGGCCGGCAGTGAATGCCGTACTTATTGCGCACCGTGGCTTCTAACGAGACCATGTGACGGACACTTTGTCCCCTTGGCTGTGACGCTCGGCACGCCCCCCTTTGCATGACGGGCGCCGTCTCTTCACGCCTGCCACCGTCGTCGCGGGATCGCGGTGTGCTGCGTGTGCCTGCCGGTCGGCTGTTTCAAATGCCCACTGCTGTGCCGGTATCCCCCTTCCCAAGCCGTCGCCAACTTCCTCGTGATCAGGGTTGAGTTTTCGCGCCTTCGCCTTGCGGCGCGGGCGTCGGTTTTGAAGCCTCTGCCGGTGCTGTTGCGGTCGTGGCGCCGGTTGCTGCCGCGGGGGTGTCGACGGATTTCGCATTCTGCGTGGCGGGTGTCGCCGGGGGCGTGACGCTGTCGGGGGCGGTCGCCGGCGTCGACTCAACGGTCGTCGTTTGTACGGGCGTGGTTGACAGTCCCGGTTGTTGCTGCGGGGCGGCATTGGCGGTGGGAGTTGCCGGGGTAGCGGCAGGTTCTGCCAACCCTTGGATAAGGCTCTTGCCGGGTTGGCGATGTCCTGTGATGATGGCCAGGATCAGGGTGATTCCCAAGAATAGAGAAGCGAGAATGGCCGTCGCTTTGGTGAGCACGTTTCCTGCGCTGGCCCCGAGGACTGTCTCAGTCATACCGCCGCCCGCCAGTCCGATTCCCCCGTGCGCCTTACTTTCTTGGATCAAAATAACCCCGATGAGCAGGAAGGCGACAATGACCTCAATAACCGTTAGCACGGCTATGGCAATCCCGATCATAGTAAACGGTACTCCTGTCCTGGCTTTTCAGTTTCTTCGTCAACCATTGGTCGGATCGAGGAACCACATACACAGCGGACTCGATATTGGTTCCGCCCCTGTTCTCTTGACACCTCAGCGTGCCAGACAGAACGCGAGGCAACTCCGACGAGGCGGTCTACTGGCGGCGTTTGCCTGTCCGCCATGGATGCAACCGTCACAACCGTCGGGTTAACCACCCAACCTCACGACCCCAAAAACATAGAGGGGGCCACGCCAAAAAGCAAACCTGTACGGGGTTATTTTAAGGTAAACGGGAGTCTGGAAGCCGCGGCCGTGCGCAGGGGACTGGCGTTTGGGGACCGATGAAGTCGGTGAAGTTCATCGTTTTTCCGCGTTCTTGGGTTTGATTTTGCTTCGTGGCCGGCTAATTTAGGGTAGCAGTCACCGAACTGCATGTCTTAGCTACTTGACTCGTGCCAGGGTGGCGGAATTGGCAGACGCGCTGCGTTCAGGTCGCAGTGTCCGCAAGGACGTGGGGGTTCGAATCCCCCCTCTGGTACCAGCATTCTTGCCCACAGAAACTGTGCCTGTGGCGCGAAATTCGCGTCTGGCGATTGCTTTTTCCACAACGTCGATCTATATTACCGATTACTTGTGTTTGCTTTGCCCCGGAATGTTGCTGCGCCCGGGCTGTTCCTGTCGGCAGCGTTTGTTCCGGGGTCGGTGTGAGAGCGCGGCTGGAAGCAGGCACGCGGCAGTTCATGTCGTGATCTGGAACTGGCTTCGTCCCAAGGACTGGGTTGATCGTCGCACCGGCGGTCGCGTAGCGTCCACTCAAGGAGGCATCGGTCAGGTATGCTTTCCGACAATGACACCATGAAGCTGTACATGCAGAACATCGGGCAGTACACCTTGGTCACGCCCGATGAAGAGGTCGAGTTGGCAGCGCGCATCGCCAAGGGCGAAGCCGAGGCGCGCGCGAAGCTGATTCGCAGCAACCTCCGCCTGGTCGTCAAGATTGCCCATGATTTCAAGGGGCTCGGACTGCCGTTGCTCGACCTTATTTCGGAAGGCAATATCGGCTTGATGCGTGCGGTTGAGAAGTTCGACCCCTCGAAGGGCGCCAAGCTCAGCAGTTACGCCGCTTGGTGGATCAAGCAGTCCATGCGGCGCGCCTTGGCGAACCAGGCGCGGACCATTCGTATTCCTGTGCAGTCGGCGAGCAAGATCAGCAAGATCCAGGCCGCGCGCACGAAGCTGGTCGAGCGGCTCGGCCGTGAACCTGCCGACAAGGAAATCGCCCGCGAAGTGAACCTCACCGAGCGCACGGTCACGGGACTGCGGCTCGGCAAGACCACGACCATCTCGCTCCATGACCCGATCCAGCACGGCGAAGACGGCGAGTTTCGGGACATCATTCCGGACGAGAAGGCCGTCTCTCCCGATGAGATCGTTCAGGACCAGGAGACGCTCAAGCACATGCTGGCGCTGGTGAACCGGCTGGACGAACGCGAGCAGACCATCCTGAAACTGCGTTTTGGCCTCAATGGCGAGCGGCCGCGCACCCTGGAGGAAGTCAGCCAGACGATCGGCCGGACTCGGGAACGCGTGCGTCAGATCCAGAACCAGGCGCTGGAAAAGCTGCGGGCTTTCCTGGACGAGGACGGGACGGAGATCGCCGTCGCTTAAGCGTTCCGGCGTTCAGGCGTTCAGTCGATCTCTGCCTGTCTCACCGAACCATCCGACGGTTGCCTTTTTCTTGGAGGCGACGGTCGACCTACTCCTCGGACCTTTCCGTGGGCGACCTTTTTGTCGTGCTCGCGCCGCCAATGCCCGTGGGACACCGTGAGTAGACATCAAGGCACGACAAGCAGCGTCCGTGTCGTCTTCATTCGGCACCCGCCATTGTCGAGGCGGTTGCGCGGCACGCAAGTCCCTCCGAGGCGCGAGACGAAGCGTGACGACGGAGGTCAGGGCATGTCCGCGGTTCGGTCCTGTGTCAGTCGCTGATAGGCGCTCACAACGGTTTTTCCGAGGGGCGACTCGGGGTCGATGCTCGTCACGTTGGCCAGGACCTGGCCGATCCCTTGAGTGCGGATCTGCTGCTGCAGGTCCACGGAGCACGAGTCTTCCTGCGGATCGAACCGGAGGGCGGCCGCAATGCCCCAGGCCAGATGCCGGGGGAGGTGACCGGTCTTGAGGGCCAGCAGTGCCGCTCCGACGAGGCGGTCGGACGGGTTCAGTTTCCGGACCGGGTCACGGCCGAGGCGGAGAACAGTGTCGCCGAGGGCCTGGTTGGCGAACCGGCGTTTGAGGTCTCGCACGTGTTCCTCCAGCCAAGCCCGGTCGGCGCCGTACTCGGCGACGATGCCTGCTATGCTCTCGTTCAGCCCGCCCTCAAGGACGCGTCGGACCACCGGATCTTCAAGCGCCTCGTACCCATAGGTGCAGCCGCGCAGATACCCTGTGTACGCGAGCAGGGCGTGCCCGCAGTTGTGAATGTAGAGCTTCCGTGCCGTGAAGAGGGGGAAATGGTCTTGCGGCATCATGGCGGTGACCGTGGGGATGGGGCCCACGAAGCCGCTGCGGTCCACGGGCAGCTCTTTGTACGGTTCGACGCGGATGAAGCTCACGTCCGCCTGACGCATTTCCGGGGTCGGGACCGGCACCATCCGCCCGATCACGGTGTCCACAAACCCCACGTTCCGTTCGAGGTATTCATGGGTCTGCTTGGCCAGGCGTTCGCGCACCAGCCCCCGCATTGTCTTGGCCGCGCCCTTGAGGTTTTCGCACACCAACACGTTGAACGGGCCGGCGTTGCAGCCGGCCCGGCGCTCGAGGCCTTTGGCGATCAGCGGCGCGATGTGTTTGAGGGCGCTTGCGCCGACCGCTGTGGCGCCGATAGCGGCCCGGGAGACGACCTCTGCAACGTGATCTGTTTGGCTGCCGTGAATCGCGCGCACCGGCCCGACTTGCAGGTCAACCTTCTCGTCGTTGTACACGGTCTGCAAGCGGTAGGTCCCGTGACGGTTCATCGTTTCGACCAACTCCCGGTCGATGTCGACGAAGTGGACGAGAAATCCGGACTCCGAGAACAACTGCCCGATGAAACCGCGGCCGATGTTGCCCGCGCCAAAGATGACTGCCTCGGCACTCACTCTTGCCCCTCCTTCTTCTCGCCTTTTGCCGCCTCGGTCGCCTGGCGTGTTGCGGTGATCTTCAGGGTCTCTGTGGCGGTCAGTTCCAGATGGTCGGCCGCCCTCATGTCTATGACTCCACTCGTGGTCTCGATGCCGAATCGGTATCCGTTCGGCAGTTCAGTCATGGACCAGTCGATGCGGATCGGTTTGCCCGTGTAGACCTCTGCGAGGAGGTTCCAGGTAACGCCGTCCCCCGGAGCGCGGACGTCCTTGTACAGGGGCGGCAGAGCCTTGTCGGGGGGCATCAGGACGGTGTAGCCGGTCTGAATGCCACGCGGCGGTGCCAAGTCGTCGTGGCCTTGGTCGTAGCCTGCGGTTGCGCCTTGGGCGCAACCGATGAAGACCTCTCGGATGTGCCCGTTCTTGACTCCGAGCCGGATCAGGAATCCGTCTTCCGCACAAAGGGTGGAAGCCACGGTCAGGATGGCGGCGGCGAGCAGGGCGCGGAACCCGTGATGCATGTGGAGTTCTCCGTTCCAAAGTCTTTCAAAGGTCTTCCTACAGTAATCAGCCAGGCTCGCGTGTCAACCGGGCAACGTGGCGCGGAGCACGGAGCACGGAGCACGGAGCGAGAAAGGAGAGGTGGGGGGAGAAGGATGCACTGCCCTGCCGTAATGCGTCAGTGGCGGGTGCTGGGCTGGGGGGGGGCTCGCCAAAAGTGGCGGGACC
>Ga0156402_1457_pt1 | contig 76975 bp, 51 predicted proteins | sample RifOxyA3_FD_108045 | JGI IMG/M metagenome (GOLD analysis project Ga0156402, IMG submission 108045) | Lentisphaerae bacterium RIFOXYA12_64_32 | reverse complement strand
TCGCTCCCGCGGGTGCCGGAGCGAGCCGCTCCGGCCACTCTATCGCAGCCCGTGAGTAACATGGGAGTGGCGGGTGGAACGACGGCGCGCTGGCCCATGCGTGAGACCCCCGTGGCCTTGTGCCACGGGTGAATCGGGTTCACCCGCCAAACGCAGCCTCCCGGCTCCCCGCTCCCGGCTCCGCGCTACATGCTCTCAAGCGTGCCGACGGTCAGGGCGCTGAGGCCGGCTTTGAGGACAGTGCGCGTGACGGCGCTGAGTTCGAGACGGGCGCGGCGCAGTTCGGGCGTGGGCGCACCGAGCACCGAACAGGCGCGGTAGAAGCGACTGAACGACTTGGCCAGGTCGAGCAGGTAGCTGGAGAGGCAGGAGGTGTCCAGGTCAACCGCCGCCTTGCGCACCACCGTGCCGTACTGCGAACAGCGCAAGGCCAGGTCCTTCTCCTCGGGGACGCCGAGTACGCTCCAGTCGACAGCACCGGCAAGCGCGCCGGCGTCGGCCTTGCGCAGCATGGAGCTGATGCGGGCGTAGGCGTAGAGCACGTACGGTCCGGTATCGCCCTCGAACGTGACCGAGGCCTGCGGGTCGAACAGGATGGTGGTGCGCGGATTGACCTTCAGCAGCATGAACTTGGTCGCCGCCATCGCGATGACCTGGGCCCGCTCGTCCAAGTCGGCGGGCACGTCGGCGCCGGCGCGCGTCAGCGTCTCCTGACGCGCCAGGTCCCGCATCTCGTCGAACAGGTTGTCGGCGTCGACCACCGTGCCTTCGCGGCTCTTCATCCTGCCGCTCGGCAGGTTGACCATGCCGTAGGCCATGTGCGTGAGTTCCGACGCCCACGGATAGCCGAGTTTCTGCAGGATCGCGAACAGCACTTGGAAATGGTGCTTCTGCTCGTCACCCACGACCCAGATCTGACGGTCGGGTTGGTGCTCGTTCTGCTTCAGCAGCGTGGTCCCGATGTCCTGGGTGATGTACACACTGGTCCCGTCACTGCGCAACACGACCTTGGTGCCCAAGCCCTTGTCCTCCAAGTCGATGAACACTGCGCCGTCATCGCGCTTCTGAAAGACACCGCGAGCCAAGCCGTCCCGGATGATGTCCTTGCCGAGCTGGTACGTGTTGCTCTCCAGGTAGACCTTGTCGAACCGCACCCCCATGCGGGCATACGTCTGTTCGAACCCGGCCAGTACCCAGCCGTTCATCGTCTGCCACAGGTTGTGGACCGTCGGATCGTGGTTCTCCCAGGCAACCAGCATGTCCTGTGCCGCGCGGCCGATCTCCGTCTCGAGGAACAAGTCCTCGTCGGCCTTGTCCTTCAGCTCGGGTTGCGCAGTCCGCAACGCGGCGAGTTGCTTGCGGAACTCAGCGTCGAATTTCACATAGTAGTCGCCGACAAAGTGATCGCCCTTCTTGCCGACCGATTCGGGCGTCTCGCCGTTGCCCCAGCGCTGGTACGCGAGCATGGACTTGCAGATGTGAATGCCGCGGTCATTGATGAGGTTCACAGGGACCACCGCGTGCCCGGCCTCGCGCAGCACCGCAGCGGTCGCCATGCCCAGCGTGTTGTTGCGCACGTGCCCGAGGTGCTGCGGCTTGTTGGTGTTCGGCGCCGAGTACTCGATCAGCACCCGCTGCCGCTGCGCCGCCGGAAAGCGCGCGTCCTCCAGCAGTGCCCCCAGGTCCGCCACGGTGTCGCGGAACAGCGCGGCCGGTTTGAACGTCACGTTCACGAACGCCTTGAGGCACTCCGCGGCGGCCACATCCGCATGCCCGGACAGGAAGGCGACCGCCTTGGCCGCAATCTGCGGCGGCGCACGCCGTAACTGCTTGGCCAGTACGAAGCAGTTGACCGTGATATCGCCCGCGAATTCCGGCGGGCACAGGTCGGCCGCGACATCCAAACTGCCAGCACCGAACTCCGTTGCCAGGTGGCTCTCCAGGTCTTTGATGGCTTGAAACTTCATGGCGTCTCCAATCCCGATCAGCGACCGAACGGACGATAGGGCACCTTGGCGAGGCGGGCGCTGCCTCCGGGGCGACACGTCACCCGGACCGCGTAAACGCGGGACTACGAGCCTGGTGCCGGCGGAGTTCGTAATCCCGCCTTCAGGGCCTGTCGATTCAATGGGATCCAGAGCCCGCGAGGACGCGGGCGCTCCAAGTTTGTGCGGCATCCGAACTGGAGCGCCCGCGTCCTCGCGGGCTGTCTTGGTGCCGCATCGGTTAAATCGACAGACCCTTCAGGAAGTCCGGGCGCAACACCGCGAGTCTTACCCTGAGACGACGGGACGGTCTCCCGCTCGTCAGCAGGGCGAACGGGCCTGAAACCTGACACCCGAAACCTGAAACCTCCCACGTCCCCTACCGGTACCCCCAGCGCTTCAGGTTCTCGTAGCTGATCTTCAGGCTGTTGAACGGATCGCCCGGACAGGTGTCCTGCTCGACGGGCATCCAGCGCGTGCCGCACTCCTCGCAGGCCTGGAGAATGCCCGGCCAGTCCAGGTTGCCTTCGCCGATCTCGGTGTAGAACTGGGCCCGGTCCGGCTTGATGGCAAAGTCCTTCAGGTGCACAACCGGACAGCGACCGGCGAGTTTCCGGATCCAGGCCACGGGACTGCCGCCGCCGTGCGCGACCCAGTACGTGTCCGGCTCGAACATGAAGTACTTCGGATCCGACTCCTCGAACAGGATCTGCATCACGGTGCGCTTGCCGTGCCGGGCAAACTCGTGACTGTGATTGTGATAGACGAAGCCAATGCCGCCTTCCGACAACTTCGCCGCCACCTCGCTCGCCTCCTTGGCGAACTTCACCCACGTCTGCTCGTTCTCCTGATACTGCCGTGGCGCGCCGCCGATGCCAGCCCACTTGCAGCCCAGCGCGTGGTGGTCCTCAATGACCTGCGCGGGATTGTCCCGCATCAAGTCAAACGAGATGTGCGTGGCACAGATGGTCAACCCTTCGCTGTCGCAGACCTTTCGCAGGTCCGCGGCCGGCATCGGTTCCACCGTGCCCATGCCCGACGTCTGGATGGCTTTGTAACCAATCTTCGCCACCTTCTTGCAGCTCTCCACGATGTCCTTGGGAACCTTGCAGAAATCCCGGACCGTGTACATCTGCGCCGCCACAATAGGTCTCGCCATGCCCTGAACTCCTTTGCCCTATTCTGCCCTTGCCCTTGCCCGTAGCCGCTGGGTTGCGCCCCGTAACCTGCCCTGGCACGTCGAGTTAAAGCTCGTCGCACCCTGAACACCGAAACCACCGACGCTGTTCAGCCACCGCCCGCCCGGGTCAGTCGGCGCGCAGCAGGCGCTTGCCGCAGTCGTCATCGATGTCGGGATTCGAGAAAATCTTGCCCGCTGTCACCAGGACATTGTACTTGACACGATGAAAAACCACCACGTCGGGCATGAGCTCAACATAGCACGCGCGCGAGTCGCCGTCGCGGGGCTGCCCGACCGAACCGATGTTGACAATGGTCTTGCCGGACAGAGGTAACGGCAACCGGAATTCATCGCCCTCGGCCCGCAGGAATTGCAGGCCGAAGCGCTCGGTTTCCTGAATCATGCCGGGAAAATGCGTGTGGCCGCAGAAGGCGTAGCGGTCCACGAAATCGAACACGCCCTGGTACTTCTCGATCATGGCCTTGCCCCCTCCCCCGCCCACGTACACGTACTCGCCGACCGGGTCGCGAGGCGAACAGTGCACAAACAGGAAGTCCCCGCACTTGTAGGCCCGGGGCAAGTCGCGGAGAAAGCCGAACAGGCCCGCTTCCGGGGCCGCCCGGTCGGCGGCCTGGACCGCTGCGGTGTTCGCACGAATGGCACCCGCGGCGAGGCGATTGAAGTCCACCGGGCCCTGGAGCGCCGCGTAGTCATGGTTGCCGAGGATGCAGATCCGGCAGGTGTCGCGCACCGCCCGGATGCATGCGACCGGGTCCGGACCGTAGCCGACGATGTCGCCCAGACACCAGACCTCGTCGATCCCGCGGCGGCGGATGTCGGCCAGCACGGCCTGAAGCGCTTCGAGGTTCGAGTGCAGGTCCGAGATCAGGGCGATTCGAGCTGGAATGCTTTCGCGCGGCATGGCTCAGTCCCTCGCCCCGGCGGGGGCCGCGCCCAGACGCTCGATCCATTTGCGCAGCCGCAGTTCGTGCACGGCTTCATCCGCGGCGAGCTTGAGCAGCAACCGCTGCAACTCGGGGATCCGCGCCAGTTTGGCGCTCTCCAGGTAGCGCGCCTGCGAGATCCGCTCCCGCTGCAGGGCGTACTTCAATTGACTGACCAACTGGTCCTTGACAGGGCGCTCAGCCATAACGACCTCCTGGCGAATCGAGAAATAACGATCTGTGCGATTAGCGGCCCCACCGGCCTCGCGCCGGTGGTGAAGGAACCCGCAAGACTGCCAGAACTGCGGAGTTCAAGGCTTGGCCTTCTCTTGCGCCGCCGCCTTCTTCGCCTTGATGCCGGCCTTCTCGACCATCTTCTCCCAGACCTTCATATTGAACCCTCGAGCCTTGGCCGCCTCGATGGCCTCCTTCGCCTTGACCAGGTCCCCCGCCTGCACGTGCGCGTCAACCAAGTCCCCGAAACACATGATGTCGGACAGGGGCGCGTAGTCCGCAGCTTTCCCGTAATACTCGACGACCTTCTCCCATTCCGCGGGGTCCTTGCACTGCTCCTCGAGCAACTGGTTGTACGTCTGATGCGCGTACTGCTCCCATGCCCGCCCCACGTTCTCCCAGTCCGTCTTCTTCCCGGCAGGATCCTTGGACTCGGGATACAGCGCCCAGAACGATTCATAGGCGTCGATCGCCTGCCGCCACTGGCCACCCGAGTACAGCGACCGGGCCTGGTTCAGCTTCTCGGTCATGTCCTTGGTTCGCGACCCGCGCGGGATGAAGACAATGGCCGCCACAATGACGGCGATCACCAGCGCCACGTCAAAAACCAGTTTCACGACGTACCACGCACCCTTGGCTTTCGATCCTGCCATCGCCCTGTCCCTCCCGCCTGTGGATTCGTCTCTGGCCGTTTGAGTAGGTCCGCTTCGCCAGCCGTGGCCTGTGGCTGGGAAGACCCGACGCGCGGCCTGTCCCGGCACGCCAGACAGGACGAGGCCGCCACCATCGGCCCGCTTTCAGGAAACATACCTCCGACTCGGCAATCCGTCGCCCGAACGCGTGGCTGCGCACGTCAGATTCCGAATCCGGCGCGACAGACAAGCATCAGGCCGGCGGCAAACACGGCGGTCAGAACCGGGGTGGTGACCCAGCCGAAAAAGATACGTCCCAGCATGCGCCGATCGATGAGGCGCACGCTCTTGACAAAGGCGACCCCAATCACCGCACCCACAATGGCCTGCGACGATGACACCGGCACGCCGACCCAGGCGTAGACGTGCACCGTGACCGCGGACGCAACCACGGTGACCAGGGCGCCGAAACCTTCCAGCGGCACCACGCCCTGCCCCACCGTCAGCATGACGTTCTTGCTGAACGTAAGTACTCCCAAGGCCATGCTGCATCCGCCCAGGAGACACGCCGTGCGCATGCTGATGGTGCCGGTCTGGTAGAAGACCCCGGTGACATTGGCCACGTTGTTGGCGCCCAACGAGTAGGCGCCGTAGACGCCGAAGATGATCAGGCAGCGGCGTACGAACGTGTCGTATGTGAACAGGTTCAGGTGCATTCGGCCAAGGGCGAAACTGAACACATAGTAGAGACCGAACGCCAGGACCGCCGCACCCACGGGTGTGCCCAGCCAGCAGATCACGATCTTGCGCAGCACCCCCCACCGGATCGGCTCGCCGATGACCAGACCAACGCCGATCATGGCACCCACCACCGCCTGGCTGGTCGAGACCGGCAGCTTCAGCGTCGTCATCAGGGCCACGCACAACGCTGCCGCCAACATCGTGATGAACGCCTGGAACGTATCCTGACTGGCGAGGCTCCCGAGCGTCTGAATCCCCTTGGTCCCTTCCAGCATGGCGCCGGCAAGAATGAAAACGGCCGACAGAACGGCGGCCTTGAGCCAGCGTATCACCTGCGCACTGACCGCCGTACCAAACACGTTGGCCGCGTCGTTGGCCCCCAACGACCAGCCCATGAAAACCGAGGATGAGAGATACAGCCACATAGCGTCTCGCACCGCGAACGATCGCCGTCACAGCCCGGCCCCACCCTTTCGCGCCTTCCGCGTCTTTCGTCGTCCCGTTTCCCCCGGAGCCAGCCAGAACTCAGAACAGCCGCTTCACCGCACAAACCCCGACCAGTTCGGCGAAATCCTCCGCCTCGTCGGAGATCCGGCCAAGCACCACAATCAGGTTGCGCAAAATCAGCTTCTCGACATCCCGAATCTGCGGGTCGCGGAAGATGCCATAGACCAGTTCGCGCTCGAGCCGGTCAGACTGACTCTCGACTTGGTCAATATGACGAACACTCTCCCGGACATTGCGCTCGCCGCGGAGAAACAACAGGAACAAGGCCACGGATTTCTGAACCGTCTCCACGTTCAACGCGGTCAGTTTCGTGAACCGCTCCCTGTAGTTCGCCGGGAGCTGAATCGCTTCCGTGTAGATGGTCTGAACCACCGCCTCCATCTGGTCCGGAACATGGTCCATGGCTTCGAGCAGGGCCATGATGTCGCCGCGCGACTGGGGGATCAGCCCCTTCTCATACATCATCTCTTCCAGGGCGTGGCGGCGATCGTCGCCCTCGGATTCGAACTGATGCGTCTGGCGCTCGTAACGCATGAACTCATCCGTCAGAAGACCGGTACTGAAGTACTCCTGCATCGAGTGATGAAACGAATCACAGCAGAGGGTGACCGTGTTCAGGTACCCCTCAATCAGCACCTCGACCTCGTTCTTCTTCCTCGGCCGATTGAACAGTCCCATGGGACCCCCACACACACTCACACACTCACACACCGACTTCCTCTGTCCCCCACCCCCCCCCGACCCTCGTCCCTCCGACACTACTCGAAACGGATCTGGCCGAAACAGCGCGGCAGGTGGAAATTCAGTTCATCGACCGGGTTCCAGGATGCCCAATGCGGATGCGAGGTCTGGTCGCCGCATTTGTAGAGGTTGGCGTTCCAGACCTGACCGGCAGGGTCCGCGAGCGGCCCGGTGTAGCGCGCCAGCATGGCCAGGGGAATCGCAAACTCCAGGGACCATGTCTTCTTCTCTGCAATCTCCGGCTCGACGATCGTCGGCATGGAGTGGAACATCCGCACCTGCCGCCCGTCGTCGTCCGTGAGCTTGACGTAGTCCTTGAACCCGTCCGCCGTGCGCGTGTGATCGATCACGTAGAACACCAGAAACGTGCCGCCGCAGTTGAACTCGAAGTTGAAGTAGCCCTTGGCATTGCCCGGCCGGAAAAAGAACTCGACGCAACTGTCGCGACAGACCATGCCCTGGAACGAGTCCGCCACCGCACGAATGTAGCGGTCCTCGACGCGGTACAGCCCGTAGACGTTCTGCGCATCGTACAGCAACCGCGCCTGAACCTTGGGCCGATGATCGCTGCTCTCGGCGCGGAAATTCGCCACCGTGAGCGTCTCAGCCCGCTTCCACACCGCACCGCTCCACTTGCCCTGCAACTCCGGCACCTTCGTTGTCCTGCGCACCAGGTATTCCATGGCAACCGTCCTTTCTCTGACGACCTCCAGCGAACTCCGCCCTTCGCGACGGCCGACTCACGCGTCGCAGCGCCAGCACAGACCTCACGGATCGGAAAATACACCCCCGGCCCGCGAGTGCCAGCCCGGCGCTGGGACTCGGGGTACTGCGTCAGCGCCCCCCCCGGCGGCAGACGGCCCGGGAGGCGCTGACGCTTCACCCCTATGTGCGGGGGCGCGGTTGCCGCCTCGCGACTCTGCAGCTATGTTCCTCGCCACCAGAGGTAGAGCCGTCCACGCAACGCACAGTCCGGCCGGGAAGCAGAGGAGGGTCTCGCGATGGTGATGAAGCAGTTCCTGTCCGCAGCCGGAATCGTGTTGGGGGGCATCGCGATGTCGGTCGCCGTCGCGGGTTGTTCCGCGCCACGCCCAGCGCCGGAAACCGTCGCACCGCAACCGTGCGCACTGCCGCGCGAGGGCCTGGTCTATTATGTGGCGCCCGCCGGGAACGACGCCTGGTCCGGCCTGGTGGCCGAACCGAACGCCGCGCGCACGGACGGACCGTTCGCCACCGTCGAAAAGGGACGGGACGCCATCCGCCAGAGCAAGGCGGCGAACGCCGGCCTGAAGCAACCCGTGACCGTACTGCTGCGCGGCGGCGTGTACCGGCTCGCGGCACCCCTGGTCTTCACCGCGGCGGATTCAGGGACGAAGGATGTCCCCATCACCTACGAAGCCTACCCCGGCGAACAGCCGGTACTGAGCGGTGGACGGCGGATCAACGGCTGGCAGCGCGACTCCAGCACGCAGAGCAAAGCCAAGTGCAACGGGAAGCTGTGGAGCGTCGCACTGCCCGAGTGCAAGGCGGACGGCGGCTGGAACTTCAACCAGTTGTTCGTTAACGGCCAGCGCTGCATCCAGGCGCGTACTCCGAACCAGGGCGCCTTCCTGCGCGCCGCCTGCCCAACGTCGAAGAACAACTCGCGCGGCTTCATCTACAACGACGGTGACATCAAGCCGTGGGACAACCTGCGCGACGCCCTGGTGGTCGTGTACCATTCCTGGGAGACCTCGCTGCACCACATCGCGTCGATTGACGAGGATGTCTGCCGCGTCAAGTTCAAGGAACCGGCGCCGTGGGGCATGGGACAGTGGGAGAAGCAGCAGCGTTACTACGTCGAGAATGTATTCGAGGCTCTGGACGAACCGGGCGAGTGGTACCTGAACCGCACCACGGGCACGGTCTACTACTACCCGCGGCCGGGTGAGGACATGAAGTCAGCCGAGATCATTGCCCCGGTCGTCACGACGACCCTGGTCGACTTCCAGGGCGCCTCGGACAAAGGCGAACTCGTCGAAAACCTGCACTTCCGCGGCATCGCCTTCCAGCACACCAATGCCAAGATTTCCCGTATCCGCAACCCCGGCCAGGGTGAGATCTACCAGGACGCCATGCTCCAGGCCACCGGCCTGCGAAACTCGAGCTTCGAGAACTGCGAGATCGCGCATGCCGGCGGGCACGCGATCTGGCTCGCGGGCGGCTGCGAAGGCAACACCGTCCGCCAGTGCCACATGCTCGATCTGTGCGGCGGCGGCGTCTACATCGGCGGCGGCTGGGGCCGGAACGACAGCAGCCCGGCCGGACACAACACGGTCGATAACAATTTCATCCACGAGGCTGGGCTCCTGTTCCACGGTGCGCACGGCGTCTGGATCGGCAAGAGTTCCTACAACACCGTCACGCATAACGAGATCTCGAACCTCGACTACTCGGCCATCTCCTGCGGCTGGTCGTGGGGCTTCCAACCCAGCTCTGCAAACAACAACATATTGGATTACAACTACATACACCATCTCAGCAACGGCGAAGGCCTGAGCGATATGGGCGGTATCTACACGCTCGGCGTCTCGCCCGGCACGACCGAACGGTTCAACCGCCTCCACGACATCTACAACTACGCGGGCGTCTCGCACGGCTCCGGGATCTACCCGGACGAAGGCAGCTCCGATATCCAGATCGAGAACAACGTCGTCTACCGCGTCCGGACCTGCCCGCTGTTCCAGCACTACGGCAAGGACAACCTTGTGCGGAACAACGTGTTCGCCTTCGGCGGCGAAGGCCAGATCCAGCGCTGCCGGGAGGACATTCCCTGTCACTACATCGCGGAAGGCAACATCCTCTACGCCGACATCGACCAGATGCTGGGCGGCACCTGGAAAAGCGGGGAAGACAAGTTCAAGGTCGGCCGGAACGTCTACTGGAGCACCGCGGGTGCGCCCAAGTTCAAGGACATGGACTTCGAGGCCTGGAAGGTCTATGCGAAGGACGAAGGCTCGATCGTCGCCGACCCGCTCTTTGTGGACGCCGCGAACGGCGACTTCCGCTTGAAACGGGAGTCGCCCGCCCTGAAACTCGGGTTCAAGTCAATCGACCTCAGCCAGACGGGGCTGTACGGCGACAAGGCGTGGGTCGAACTGCCGCGTCGCTACCCGAACCGCGCGCTGAACGAAGTCCCGAAGCCCGTGGTCGAGCCGGAAATCATCAACTACGACTTCGAACTCGACGAGACTGGCCAGGAACCGCTCGAGGGCAACATCGTTCTGGGCAAGAAGAACGACTCGATCACGGTCACCAAGGAGACGGCCGCGGCCGGCAGCCAGTGCCTGAAGTTCACCGACGCGCCCGACCTGCCGCACGAGTGGATGCCGCACATCTATTTCAACCCGAAATACGACACGGGCCGGGCGCTGGTGTCCTGGGACATGATGAACAGCAAGGACGCGCCGGCCAGCTTCTACGTCGAAGTGCGGGAATACGGCAGCGCCGACCCGTTTATCGTGGGCCCGACGGTGTCGGTCACGTCCGAAGGCAAGGTGACGGCCAGCAAGCAGGATATCGGCACGATCCCGTTGGGCGAGTGGGTGCATGTCGACATCGCGTTCGAACTGGGCGGGGCCGCGCCCGGCACCTACAAGCTCACCCTGAAAGTGCCCGGTCGCGATCCGGTCGTGACCGACGTGCCGCATCAGAACCCGGCGTTCAGGAAGGTCACCTGGTTCGGCATCAGCAGCACCAGCCAGACCAAAACGGTATTCTACCTCGACAACCTCAAGTGCGGCTCGCCCGCCGACCTGGCCAAGCCGCCCTCGCGCAAGGTCAACGCGGCAGCCATGGCCCGGAAGGCCGCAGCCAAGGCGGCCAAACCCACGAACCCGCAGAAACTGGTCGGGCACTGGACGTTCGACGCGGGCCCGGACGACGTGGCGCGCGACAGTTCGGGAACCGGCAACGACGCCGACATGTCGGCGTGCTGGGCCAAGGGCGCGTTCGGTACCGCCATGTGCTGCCGCGAGGACGCGTACTCCGCGGAAGTCCCCGACGACCCGAGCCTGCACTTCGGCACGGACAGCTTCACGATCGAACTGTGGCTCTGCCCGGCCCGACTCGACATTGACTCCAAAGACGCGCGCCGCCGCTTCATGAGCAAGTCCGCGTTCCCCAACACCTGGTGGAACCTGAACGTCACTGCCGACGGCAAGCCTTTCATCGAGATGACCGACTCAAACAAGGCCGGATTCGGCGGCCGCCCGTCCGGCTCGATCCCTGCCAACGCCTGGTCGCATTTCGCCGTAGTTGTCGACCGCACCGCGGGTAAGGTGCACTACTTCATCAACGGCAAGGAAGACAGCGTGCTTGACTTGCCGGCGACATTCACCGGCAACCTCGACGTGGACGGCGGCGAACTCGGGCTCGGCGGCGACTGGCAGCCGTTCCTCGGCCTGCTCGACGACGTGAAGATCTACCGCCGCGCCCTCGCCGCCGACGAGGTCCGGACCAGCTACGAGCAGCAGAGACCCAATCGCACCAGCGTGGAACACACCGTGGTGGAGTAAGACGTACGAAACCTGGAGCGCCCGCGGGCTGGTATCCGGTCCTGACTTCCATTTGCCGCCTGTTGCGGTTTTCGCACCGTCGGTTCTGGCGCCACGTCTCCCGGGACGAGTCTCGGGTGTTGGGCACCAGTTGCCAGGTTGCTGAGTTGCCAGGGGAACGTGAGGCCCCCAGCAACTCAACAACCCGACAACTCACCCACGGACACAACGGACCAAACGGACGGGTCCGGGATGTGTGGTGCTGTCGCTCCTCCCCAATGCACCTCGCCTGCCCCCTACCCGATTCTCTTGCGCCCCCAGAAACCTGACACCCGAAACCCGAAACCTCCCGCCCTCCCGCCCTCCCGCCCTCCCGCCCTCACTCACTCACTCACTCACTCACACACTCCCGAACCCGCTTCCGGAACGCCCGCGCCGGCATGCCTTCATGCCGGGCGAACACGCGGGAGAAGTGGTTCGAGTCCACGAACCCCACTTGGGTGGCAATGTCGGTGATGCGGTCGTCCGTGAAGCGCAACAGGTTACGGGCTTCGTTCATCCGGGCAGCCAGGACCAGATGCCCGAGGCTCATGCCCGTGCGCTCCCGTACGACGTGCGCCGTCCGCGACGGGCTCAGGTGCAGGTGCGGTGCGAGGTCCGCAACCGTGCCCCGGCCACGGTAGTTGGCCGCAACCCAGTCCAGGATGCGGTCCGTGATCGAATCGCGCCGCGCACTGACCAGGGTCAGCGCATTCTCCAGCATGACCGGGATGACCGCCTGCAGGAGTCGGCCCAGTTCGCGCAACGGCCGCTCGCCCAGTTGCGGCCGCAACCGGTACAACGCCTCCAGCGATGCGCCAACCCCGCCGACCACGCGCAGTCCGGACGGCAATCGCGACGCCCGGCGTACCGGCCCGCAGAAAATGCTGCCGAGAATCTGCCCGCCGCGCAGGATCGGGACCGCCATCTCCCACACCCCGGCGTGGCATGGTTTCAGGAACGGCCGCTTCTCGCGCCGCCCGCGGTCATTGGCACGGTAATAGTCCGACTGGCCGCAGAGCCGGCGCCCCGCGGCACTCGCCTTGACCGCCATGCAGAACGGGTCGCAGTGGATGTAGCGCGCGGGTGGCAACTGCCGTTCGCCGTTCACCAGCGTCCACCCGCGCAGGTCGTGCACGCAGATGCCGACACCGGCCATCCGCTCCAACTCGCGGAAGAGCACTTCGATCGGCGAAAACAGGTTCGCGCCGAGATCCGCCTCCGTGTGACCGCGTGTCCGTGGCATGGCATGACCGTTTCTGCTGTATAATGCTGATTGTACAGCAGTAACATCCAGATAAATGGCCATCCTGTCAAGGACGCCTCAGAAGAAACGTGGTAGGCTGAGAGCATGATGACAGTCGATGCCAGTCAGAAGATGGAACCGCACAGGCTCGTAGTGCCGCGTTCACGCGGTCCGGGCGACGCGCGACCGTGGGACCCCGGACCGCCTGACGGGCGTGTCGATTTTACCACATCAGATGTGCAACCACGCCCCGCTCCCGCCACTCTGGAAGGCCAACTGCCGCACTGAATCGACACGCCCTGGTGGCCAAACTACGAACCGAAAACCCCGAGTTGCAGTCTGCCGTTAACGCATGAGAAGGAGCCCACCCATGAACAGTCACAAAGTCATCCTGCACGGCACCCTGATCGACGGCACGGGCGCGGCGCCCGTCGCCGACTCCGCCATTGTCGTCCGCGGCAAGTGCATCGAAGCAGTCGGGCGCGCCGGCGTCACGCCCATCCCGGCCGACGCAGAGGTGATCGACGCCACCGGCAAGACGGTTATGCCGGGCATCATCGAGGGTCACGCGCACGTCGGCGGCGATGCGCGGGCGCAGAAAGTCCTGCGCCTGTCGCTGCAGCGCGGCATCACCACGGTCTGCAGTGTTGCTGCCAACCCGCCGGGCCTCGCCTTGCGCGACGCCATCGACAGCGGCGACGTGCGCGGCTGCGCACGGCTGCTGGCGGGCAGTATTGTTTCGTGCACGAACGGCCACGTGACGTACCGGACCGCCGACGGCCCATGGGAAGTGCGCAAGGCGGTGCGCGAGATGGTCAAGGCCGGCTCGGATTTCATCAAGACCGCGGCATCCGGCGGATTCTGGGGCCGGCACGAGGGTTGTTCCTCACCGAACTACACGCCAGAGGAACTCACGGCGCTGGTCGAGGAGGCGCACGCCTGGGGCGTTCCGGTCGTGGTGCACTGCCACACCCAGCCCGGCCTGAGCTACTGCATCGACGCGGGTGTGGACCAGATCCACCACGGCGCGTTCATCGACGAGGCGGCCGTGCACGGCATCCGCGACAAGGGGCTGTTCTACATGCCGACGCTGGCCGTGACCTGTCAGCGCAACATCGAGGCGCTGTCCGACCAGCCGTGGCAAACCCGCGAGATGCAGCAGGCGCAACCGGGCCACCGCGAAGGCGTGCGCCTGGCGCATTCGCTCGGTGTCAAGATCGCCGTGGGCTGCGACTACCCCGGCACGCCGCGCACCTGGCGCGTCGGCGACCGCACACTCCACGAGTTGCAGGAACTGGTGCAGTGCGGCCTGACGCCGATGGAGGCCATCGTCGCAGCCACGCGAACCAACGCAATTGCCTACCGCCGAATCAATGAACTCGGTACCATTGAGCCGGGCAAGCGCGCCGACCTGCTGGTGGTGGCCGGCAATCCGGCCGAAGACGTTGGCATCCTCTACGACGCGGCGAACATCCGCCTGGTCATGAAAGACGGCGCCGTCGAAGTGACCGAGGCCGAGTACCAGCCCCACTACCGCACGCGGGAGGAGCTAGGCTGATACGGCCGGTTGTCCTGCCTCGCTGGCTGTCCCGCCTGAGTTCCGGCCTTCAGCCGGAACCCTGCGCCTGAGCTTCAGCCGGACGCGTAGCCCACGGCCTCGCACAACAAGCGATGGCCATCGTCCCGCAACGCCACCGCCCGACACGACCCCATGACGTTTGCCCACACGCGCACCGCAGCATCGGTCGGTCGCGGGCGACGGGTGGGGGAGTGCGCGTGGGGCGCGTACTTCCCGGCGCGTCGGAACGTGTGCGGATGGCAACACCGTGCGCCCGCTCGCCGAAGCGTCGCTGCCGCTTCCGTCCCGCCCGACGGGCGGGAGCGGGACTCGGACGGAAACGCCGGAGCAAAAACTTGATATGACCGGGCGGTCACCGCCCGGGAACGGCTGACGCATCACCACGGCAGGGCCAGGTCAGATTGAAAACCACGCCCGCGCGGTTACGTTTCTCATGCGTTGCCGGGGTGCCCGTCGTGGCGGGCTGAGATCATACCCGTTGAACCTGACCCGGGTCATACCGGCGGAGGGAGCGAGTCAGACCGGCGCGATCAACGCCGCACCTGCCTAACTCCCCCCCGTATCAGGTTCTCCTCCCGGCAGTGTTGGCTATCGACAGACGATGGCGACGAGGATTGCGAGAAGCGATTGGACGGTCCCGGAGACTCCGATGAACATCACCGTCAACGGCGTCGACAAGGAGTTGCCGACTGAGGCGACGATTGCCGATCTGCTGCGCGTAATGAATGCCGACACGGCGCGCATCGCCGTGCTGGTTAACGAATCGGTCGTCCCGGCCGAGAGCCGGCCGGCTCACATCCTGCACGACGGCGACCGCGTGGAGGTCCTGATTTTCGCCGGCGGCGGATGATACCGAACCGGTTGTAGGTAGGTAGACTGTAGGCTGTTAGGCAAGAACCGAGTACGTGGGTATGTGAGTACGTGGGTGTGTGCGCAGCGGAGCAGGACGGGAAACTCCCCCCCGGCACTCAGCGACCCCCGGTAAGCCGGTCTGTCCGTTGGGTCCGTTGGGTCGGTTTCGTCCGCTCCATCCGCCGAGTCCGCGCCGACACCCGACACCCGACACCCGACACCCGACACCCGACACCCGACACCGAACCCTGGAACCCGCACCATGGACACCGACCACCTCGAACTCAAAGGCCACCGCTTCACCTCACGCCTGATCATGGGCACGGGCAAGTTCGCCGACACCCCAACCATGTGCGAGGCAATCAAAGCCTCGGGAACGCAGTTGGTGACCGTAGCGCTGCGCCGGTTTAACCCCGACCTTCCGGGCGACGACCTGCTCGGGCCGCTGCTGGCACTGCCCGGCGTCACGCTCATGCCGAACACGTCCGGCGCCCGCGACGCCCGCGAGGCCATTCGCGCCGCACACATCGCGCGCGACCTGAGCGGGAGCCCGTTCATCAAGGTCGAGATTCACCCCAACCCGCACCACCTGATGCCGGACGCAATCGAGACCTACGAGGCGTGCAAGGTCCTGGCTGCCGAGGGATTTGTCGTCATGCCCTACATGCCGCCCGATCCAGTCCTGGCCAAACGCCTCGAGGACGTGGGCTGTGCATCCGTGATGCCGCTCGGTTCCGCGATCGGCAGCGGCCACGGCCTGGCCGCCGCCGAACTGCTCCGACTGATCCTGCGCGACAGTGGAATCCCCGTCATCGTCGACGCCGGACTGCGTGCACCGTCCGAAGCGGCCGCGGCCATGGAAATGGGCTGCGCCGCGGTCCTGATCAACAGCGCCGTGGCGGCCGCAGCCAACCCGCCGGCCATGGCCGCCGCGTTCGCCCAGGCGGTCCAGGCCGGCCGCGCCGCACGGCACGCCGGACTCATGCCGCGCAGCGAAATGGCCGTCGCCACCAGTCCGTTGACGTCGTTCCTTGGCGCGGCGCAGTGAGGGACGAGTGTCGAGCGTCGAGGGGGGGGGACGGGAATGGTTCAGGGTTCAGGGGGGAACGGAAGGTAACGCCACTCGATCCGGAAAGCGGGACCCGCCAGGCTCGTAGTTCCGCGTTTACGCGGTCCGGGTTACGCATAGCCACGGGCTGGGGACCGCCTGAAGGCGGGACTACAAACAGGCCCCCCCGACATCCGACACGTACCCCCTGAACACCGAACACTGAACACCCCTACACCGGAGAACTCGTGCCGAACCCACTGCCAGACTGGCTGAGTCCGCCCCCGGGCATCAAGCGCCCGGAGTTCTGCACCGAGCGCGACGTGCTGGCGGCGTTGGCGGCTGACGATGCCGGCCCTGCCGAGTTGGCGGCGCTGCTGTCGCCGGCCGCCGATGCGCTCCTCGAGCCCATGGCGCAACGCGCCCAGGCCCTGACCGTCCGGCACTTCGGCCGCACGATCACGCTGTACGTGCCGCTGTACCTCTCGAACTACTGCTCAAGCGGGTGCGTCTACTGCGGGTTCGCGTCGGACCGTACGACACCGCGCTCGTGCCTGAGCGAGGCCGACGCCAGCCAGGAGATGGATAAACTGAAGCAGATGGGATTCGAGGAAGTCCTGCTGCTGACCGGCGAACGCACGCCCAAGGCCGATTTCGAGTACCTTGAGAGGTGTGTTGCCATGGCAGCAACACGGTTCCACCAGGTCACTGTCGAAGCATTCCCGATGGGGGTGGACGAGTACCAACGTCTCTCGCAGGCCGGTTGCGCCGGTATCACGCTCTACCAGGAGACGTACGACCCGGAACAGTACGAACGGCTGCACCGCTGGGGCCCGAAACGCGACTACGCCGCGCGCCTCGAAGCACCGGAACACGCGCTGCAAGCCGGCATGCGCACGGTCGGGATCGGCGCGCTGCTCGGACTGTCCGAACCGGTCATGGAGGCTACCCGCCTGCTCCAACACGCGCGGCACCTGCGCTCACGGTACTGGCGTTCGGGAATTTCGATCTCATTCCCACGCGTCCGCCCGGAAGCCGGCGGGTTCAAGGCGCCCTTCCCCGTGGATGACACGTTCCTCGCCAAGCTGATCTTCGCCTTCCGCATCTGCCTGCGCGACATGCACCTCGTACTCTCGACCCGCGAAAGCCCGCAGTTCCGCGACGGCATGGCGGGCGTCGGCATCTCAAAGATGAGCATCGGCAGCCGGACCACGGTGGGCGGGTACGTCGAGGACCGTGCGAAGTCCGCACCCGGCGGCCAGTTCGAGGTCAGCGACCAACGCGATATCACCACGTTCTGCAACATGCTGTGCACACATCATTTGCAACCGCTATTCAAGAACTGGGACGCCGCCTACCGCGATGCCCCGCCCCGCGCCGCGGCCGCCTTCACGGTGTGCTCATGAGTCGCACGTTGCCCCACAGGGCGTGGTCGCTGTTGATACTGTCCCCGGCATCGGTGGTGTACAGGCGCAGGAACTTCGCGTCGCCGAGGTCGACCTGGATCGTCTGCGCCTCTGCGCCGCCGCGCATGATCGGCGAGGTGTAGAGCGTCTCCCACGGCCCGGTGGCGCTCGCGCTGCGCTGTACCATGAACACGACACTGCCGCCGGTCTTGGCCATCTCCTCGATGCCGATGTCGCTGTGCAGAATCCGCGGCGCATCGGCCGGGAGTTCAAAGACCATCTCGCCGTGCGCACCCTCAGTGCTGGGCTCGGGACAGACCATCAAACACTTGGGGTAGACGCGGTCGCCGATGGTCGCGACATCGCCGCCGTAGTCACGGTCGATATTCGGACCGCCGTGCGCAAACGCCTTCACCGACTTGAGGTCGCTCAGGTACACCGCCGCGGGATCCAGCGGCACCTTGCCGATGTACGAAACTGTCACGCGCGCCTCGTGGGGCGTAACGGCCTGGTCGGGGACGGTGACCACGAGAGTGTGCCGGCGCAGTTGGTCGCGGTCCGCGGCAGTCGCCTGCTCCAGGTTCACCTCGACAACGACGCTCTTGCGGTCCGCACCCCACGTGGTCTTGACCACGTCCGGGGCGTTCAGCGGCTTGCCGTTCAGACTCACCTGCAGTGATTTCTGCGTCAGCGGATTCTCGACATCACTCAGGGCGATGGTGACCCGCTTCGGAGATTCAATCCACCCCAGGTCAGCCGCCTTGGCCGGGTCCAACGGCTGCCCGTCCAAGGTCAACTGCGTCACCTGTGGCGCGGCGGCATCGTCCAGAATCAACCAGGCGGGCTTGCCGATCAGCACCTGCGTCACGCCGTTGTCGGCTGGCGCGATTTGCAGGGGCAGGTTCACTGCGGCGTCCTTCCACGGTTCGGCGCCGACCTGGTAGCTGCAGCCCCGGGACAAGGCCGGAACCGCAATGGTCACCTCGCCGGTGGCGCGGACACTGTACTGCTGCCAGTCCGTAACCGGTTCCCGGCGCCAGGCGAAGTCGTTGGCCACATGGACCCGCAGGCCGGGCCGCACCGCGTAGATGACATACCAGTCGCCGGGCTTGATGCCGTCGGCAGCGAGGTTCACGTCCTCGACCAGTTCGACCGTGTCGCCGCCGAAGCCACCGCCGACCTCGTTGACCTTCTTCATGGTGTAGGTCTTGCCGCGCTCCGGGAACCACAGCTTCAGCCCGCCATACCACGGGCCGTTGCCGTGGTCCACCATCGGCCGCCAGGTGCGGATGACGTTGGGCCGGTCGGCGGGCAGTTCGGTCACTTCGTGCCAACTCACCGCAAACGGCGCGTAGTCCTGCAGGTCGACACGCACCAGACCGCCTTCCATCAGCGTCGTCTTGGCGATGCGATACCCCTCGTCGCACGGCACGCGCAGCTCGCTCTCGACGCGGATGTTGAGCTGCCGCCCGTGCAGGTTCGCGCCGGCGGGCCAGGGCGTGTCCGGCTTGATGATCAGTGCAGACTCCTGCCGCGTCCCGGTGATGTCGCCGATGACGTCCACGATCGCGCCGCTGAAATCGCCGGGCAGTGTGGCACTGAAACCGCCACAGGCCAGGGTCGTGCCCCGAACCGCGTCGGCGACGATGACCGCGCCCTGGGCGTCACGGCGAACCAAGGCGTACCGGGCGTCGGTCCGAGTGCCGTCCGGGAGCGTGATCGTCCCGGGCTGGGACTGGTAGATGACCGTGTCCGTGTGCCCGGCGGCCATCTGCAACTTCAAGGCCACGATCTGGCGCGGGGGGCCATCGACACTGGTCGCGGCAACCGCTTCAACAGACCGGATGGCCGACGCCTCGCCCTCGCGATAGCCTTCCAGCACGTGCACAAACGAACTCTCGAGCGGCGCTTCGGCGCTGCCGCCGGTGCGGTACTCGACCAGGAAGTCGCGGGCGTCGGTGAACGCGACGCAGCCGTCCACGCGCTGGTTGTTGGGCAGGGGCTGGCGCATCCAGCCGATCCAGGGACCCTTGCCGCTGAGCAGTTCGGTGCGCTGATCGCCCGGGTTAAGGCCGATGAAGCGCAACCGCACCTTGCCCACGTCCTCAGGGACGGGCCGCTGGTAGGGCTTGCCGTCCACGTCGCGGGTGCCCCAGGCGCCGTAGTCCTGCTTCCAGGTCACGCCGAAGCTGGACGCGTCCGGCGCACAACGCTGCACGTTGTGGACCTTGGTAAAGTTGCGATAGTGCGTATTGTCCTCGGGCAGCTTGTCGCCGAAGAAAACCTGAGCCAGGTCCTTGGCCTGCGCCGTAGCCGGCGGCAGTTGCGCCTCGGCGCGCTCGGCCCAGGCCTGGTTGTAGAGCGCATGACGCTGACCGCCGACGAGGTGAGTAATGTCCAGCACGTAGGGCCGCCCGTCCGGGCCTTCGACGCCGATGGCCGTACGCCGCCAGTCGCTGACCTGCTTGTCCACGCGCGACCAGGAGTAGTGATCCAGCACGTCGAGAACCTGGAAGCCGCTGCCCGGTGTGCCGGCGGCTTCACCGCCCTTGAACGTGATGCACTCGCCGTAGCCGCGGTTGTCGGCCCAGCCCTTGCCGGTGCCGACCTCGTCGATCGTCAGGTTGTTCTGGTTCAGCGGGCTGTGCGCCCAGACCCAGGACCAGGAATCGAAACTCGAGTAGTCCGTCTCCTCGATCGGGTATGGGTACCCCATCTGCCGCAGCGCCTGGTACTCGGGCCGCTCCCATTGCAGATGCGCGCCGGTCCACCAGGCCGAGTAGCCGCCACGGCGCATCACCGGCACGCCGTCGAACCAGCACTCCATGCTCATGGCGTCCTGGGCATTGTGCAGGGCGGCGCGCGTGTAACCCAGGCTCATCTCCTGGCGATGCCCGGGACCGCCGACGCGGATGACGCCCACGCCGTAACCGGCCCAGTTGCGGCTGCCGGCCTTCTCGTTCTCGCGCACCCGCGCCGGGTCGCCGATGAAGTGCGGCGCATAGACCATCTCATGCTGGTCGCCCCACTCGAGCGACAGCCCGCGCACGGTCTGGCTCTTGTACATCTCGCTGCTGGCCGCCCAGTAGAACGGGTTGCGCTCGAGGAAGTCGGGCTGGTACTGCAGCCAGCCCTTGGGGTCCTTCAGCACCGGGTAGTAGTAGCCGCCCGGCATGGCCTGGTAGTTGGGCGCACCCTCGCCGTTCATGCCGTCCTGGTACGTGTGGTTGTACATCGACAGCTCCTGGCACGGCCCGGAAAAGTCAATGAGCACCTTGTCCTGTGTCAGCACGCCCAGCAACCACAGGTCGATGTAGATGGCTTCCTGGTAGTTGTGCAAAAGTTTCTGCGAGAATACGCTCTGGAACATGAGCGACAGCTCGCGCATGAGCTTGGTCAGGATCTTCTGGTCGAGCGCTTCAGAATCACCGTAGAGTTTTCGCGATACCTCCTTGAACGCCGGGTGATGCCGCACGCGCCCGAACGGCTCCACCCAGATGTGTTCGTCCATCATGTTCAGCCAGCCGGGGCTGCCGTAGGGCTTGCGCTTGCTCCACGGGCCGAGGTAACTGACCGCGAAGATGGCCGGACGCGGCACCGCTTCCCACTCCGCCCGGGTCAGCGGCTGGCCGTCCTTGCCGTTGCACAGGCGGTGCGCGCCCGCCAGGGGCAGGCCGTAGTAGGTGTCGGCCACCTTGTCGAGAATGATGGCGATCTTGTGGACATACAACGGGTCCGCCGTCTCGGCGAACTTGGCGGCGTACTGCTTGACCAGGTCGCAGTCCTGCTCGAGCCAGCGCTTGTGGGCGAAGATCGTCGGGATGAACAGCTCCCACTCGACGCCGTCCTTGTCCTTGTAGACCGTGCAGGGCACATCGACCCAACGGTCGTCCAGGTGCAGGAACTTGACGGTTGAATTGGGTTTCAGTACGGATTCCGCAGGCCAGTCGTTGTCGTTGGCGTAGAGCTCGGTCCGGCAACAGGTCGTCGTGGCATGGCCATAGGGGTTCGCGGGATCAAACGCCAGCGACATGGTGAAGGAACCGCAGACCGGGCAATAGCTCGTCAGCACCGTGTCGGCCTTGCCGCTTAGGTGGTGCGACGGCTTCGAGTCCTGAACGCCGCGCAGTCGCCCGAACGGACTGATGTGCACTGGGAAATCGGTGGTCAGTTCCGCATCCGTGGGTGCGGTCGCTGCGTACTTCGCAAACGCCTCTTCGGGCGGCAGCGGTGGATGGTCCTTCGCCCAGCGCTCGACCTGCTGCCGAGTCCAATCGGCAAACAGGGTCTCGGGCGTGAACTTCGGTGTATTGCGCCCGGGAATGAGCGTCGCCACCCTGGCCGCGCGGTCAGGCGCGTCCCAGGCGGAGCCAGGTTGCGTCTGCTGTGCCATGGTGGACATCGTCAGGAGCCCTCCGTTCAGCGTACCCAGTAACAGGAACTGTCGTAGTGTGTGACTCGTCACGTTGTGGGTCCTCGCAGTTGCGGCAACCTGGGCCAGGTGTATGGATGCGTTTATTCGCCTGAGTACTGCCTTTGAGGCGGAAGCCGCAGCGACGCTTCAGCGAGCGGCCGGGGATCGGCTCGCTCAAGCTCGCCTCCACTTCCGGCTGAAGCCGGGACTCAGGCGCGACGACGACGTTTCACCCCGAGATGATCCGCCGCGGCGGACGGGTCTTCCGTCCGTGGCCCGCTGAACCCTGACACCTGACCCCTGAAACCTCTGCCCCCGACCGCCGCGTTCACGCGCGGATCCCCGCCAACTGCCGCAGAATCGCGTCCGGGACTTGCCCGTCCGGCGTCACCGGATGATCCCAACTGACCACGCCCTCCCACGAGTTCACATACCGCGTGTAAGCCGCGACCATCGCGTCGGTGAAGCGCGGCCCCGAGTGACACCAGCACCCGCCAAGGAACGTCAGGATGTGGTACTGCGCGCCCTTGACCCAGCGCCCGACCGGGACCACGCACGGCTCAACGCCGTTGGTCGGGAGCGTGTTCGATATCTCGCCCGCCGTGTAGTCCTCGTACTCAGAGTGACAGATCACCGGATTGCGCACTCCGGGGTTGAACGCCACGATACTGTCCGGATTCCCGGCCTTCATGGCCGCGGCGAAGGAGCGGAAGTTGGGCGCGTCGGGATGTCGGTACATGACGTCGGCGACGTAGGCGCCGTCGATCCACCAGCCGTGCACCTTGGATCCCCAGCGCAGACTCCACTCGCGGATGACGGCTTCCCACTGCTGCTGGAACTCGGTGAGCCGCTCGTCCGTGCGCGCACCGTCGGCGGCCGGGTAGCGCCCGGCGGGGAACCCGAGCTTGCCGGCATCCCAGGGCGGGGTGCAGCGCAGCGCGACGATAGCTTCCGGATCGTTGCACGGCGCCGAGGATGTGAAATAGACCAGCAACCGAATGCCGCGCTTCGTGCACGCGTCCGCCAGGTCGCCGACCAGGTCGCGCCGCGACAAGCGCGTCGGGCGGCGCCCAACAATGCCATCGTACGTCTCGTTCGGCGCGCAGTAGTAACCCGAGTTCTGGCCGAGAGTCAGGAAGGTGTAAGGGCAGCCGATGTCCGCCAAAGTCCGCGCGTAGCGCTCGACATCGAACGAATCGACCCGCCGGTTCCACACGTCCGGCGAGAGCGCCACCGGCTCGACACAGCTCGGCGCGTCCGCCAGGTAGTGCACAAACGTGCCCCAACGCGCGTCCCGAAACCAGTCCGTGTTCGCACGTGTCCAGTCCGACATTCGATGCCTCCCTCATTCACCGTCCCATGGTTACCGTAACTCCAACCTTGCCGAGAATCTTGTCGAGAACTTCGCCGATTCTGATGTGCTGCCAGACCAAGCCATCGCACCGCCTGGTGCAGCACCTGCGAATTCGGTAGACAATGTATACGATATTGCCGCGATTCGACCGTTTGGACAGGTTTCGCTCCTGGTCGGGATCCCCGCGCCGCGCGAGTCCACATCGAAAAAGGCAGTGGCCGCTGAGTCTTCGGCCATGTCCCCCCAAGCAGGGGGCGTCCAATATCGACATACCAGGCAACGAACAGCTCGCGAGCGCGCAGTAGCTCGGCGCGCGGCAGTTCGAACCGGTTCGCGGTGAAGCGAACGTGGCCGAGCGGTTCGGACACGATGTGCAGGGGGAAGGCCTGCCCGAGGAAGAGGAACGTCTCGCCGGCGACGAACTCCTTGCCGCGTGACGGACCGGTGTACTTGTGCGGATCCCGCAACTTGCGCCATATCCAGAAGCGCCTGCTGTCCACAACGGCGCGCACCGCCGCAGGACTGACATGACGCGGCGCGCGCACCACAACGCGGCAGTCGCGCTCCACCGTGATGCCGATGGTGCGACGGTCAGAATAGACTAGGTCGTAGTCAAGGTTCATGGTCGGCGAATCAACTTGTCGTTCCTACGTGCCCACTCCATCAATCGGGCGGTGATGGTCTGATGCGCGGCTATCATCGGCCCGAACTGGTAGTACTCCGGCCCCAGCAATTCCTTCTTGACCTCCCCCTCCAGTCGCTTCTGCTTCAGCGGCGCGTCCCAGAAACCCGCTTGCCGAATTTCCGTCTGGATGGTCTGGAAAAGCAACTGCGTCAGGTTGACGAGCGCTGCGGTCCGCGGTTCGTCCAGTGCGGTCTCGGGGAACAGCGCCGCCTGCAGGACTCGGAAGATGGGCATCTCACGCTTGCGGTCCAGCCCGTGCGTCTCCTCTTTCTCCTTCGCCATCAGCTTCTGGCGCAACTTCTCCATCTCCTGGGAAATGCGTTCCCAGTTGCCGGCGAACTCCTTCAGGATCTTCTCCAGTTCCTCCGCCAGGGACGCAAACAGCGCCGGGTCCTCATCGAAGTTGACCTCGATGTGGTGCCGAATGGCATGCTCCACCTCTGCCGCGCTGGTCTTGGCGCGCTGGCGTTGCTGGGCGTGCTTCTGGAACTCCGGGTCGAGCACGGAGATGGGCGCAACCTTTTGCGTGACGCCCTGCGAGACCAGGAACTGGTCGGTGATCCCGCGCAGCTTGCGGGGCACCCCCTTCATGCTGAGGCGCCCGTCCCTGAGGAACTGGCAGGCCAGCTCGTTGATCGCGACGAGTCGCTGGTAGACCTTGAGGTAGTCGAGGGCCTCCGCCCGTGGCAAGGCCTTGGCAAAGGCCGCGGTGAGCTTCCGTGCCGCGGTGATGTACTCAAACCGCAGGTCCTCATCGTAGAACAGGTCGAAGAACGCCTCCGCCTCGCTGCTGTCGCTAAGGCCATTCCGCGCCAGGAACGCCAGCGTTTCGTCGAGTGCCTGTTTGAGATCGCCAATCACGACACTGGCCGGAGTCAGGCACTCGATCATCTCCTGCTGCTCCCGTGCCTTGTACTTGTCCAGCGCCAGACGCAGATTGTTCCCGACACCCACATAGTCCACCACCAAACCGCAGTCCTTGCCTTCGTCGTGAACGCGGTTCACTCGGGCAATGGCCTGCAACAGGCCGTGGTCCTTCATGACGCGATCGAGATAGAGGACCTGTTCCAACGGCGCGTCGAAACCGGTGACCAGCATCTCGTTGACCACCACGAAGCCGATCCGGCCGTTCACCGTCTTCTCTCCAACCTTCTCCTCACCGCCGAACGGCAGCTTGAAGCGCTTCACCACCGCCTCGGGATCGACGCCACGCATGGCATCCTTGATCTCGACATCGTCGTTGTTCCCCCAGGTGATAACCAATCCAACCTCGACGGCACGAAGCTCCTCGGCATTCACACACAGCGGGTTGTCTGTCCGCAGGGCCTCCGCCTCGGCAGCAATGGCGTCGCGCAGGGCCTCTGCATAGCGCACCGCGGCCATGCGCGAACTGGCGACGACCTGCGCCTTGTAGCCGCCCGGGAACACGTGCCGGGCATAGTGCCGCACCATGTCGCGCGCCTTGGCCTCGATGGTGGGTTTCGCGTCGAGATAGGCGTCGCGCGTGCCGTAGCCCAGAATCTGCAGTCGCTCCGTCAGCCGGTACTCGGAGAATACATCCTGGAACGCAGCATCCATGGCCATGACGCAGTTCGAGGACGGATCGCGGAGCAGTTCGAACAGGCTCTCTCCCGGCCGGTCGGGCCGCGGCTTGATCCACTGCGCAACCCGCACCGTCTGGCCAATGCTCTGACTGGTCTCGCCGAGTTGCTGCTCGAGTTGCGTGCGGTCGGTCACGAAGACGATCTTCCAGTCCTGCAACCCGGGTCGCCGTCGCAGTTCGCGCACGGCAAAGACCATGGTCAGCGACTTGCCCGAGCCCTGTGTGTGCCAGACGATGCCGCCACGCGCCACGGGAGTCTCGCCCCGCGCCAGCCGGTCCACGACCTCGGCGACCTGGTCGGGATCGAGCCAGTCGTTGATGGTCACCAGCGACCGCGTTAACCGCTCGCGTAGCACGACCTCGCCGAAGTCCTTCCGGCCCGAGTCCGCCGGGGTCTGCTGGTGCATGTCCAGACGCAGGACCGACCAGTCCAGGGCCGCCAGTTGTTTCAGCAGCGGCTCTTCGACGTGGCTCTTCTCGTCCAGGCGCAGTGCGTCGGCTCCCAGCCGATGCGCGGGAGTCGACGTGCCGGCCGTGAACGCCCCGACCGTCTGCTTCCGCCAGCTCGGATGTCGTAGGAGTTTGGCCGTCTCGGTTTCCGCCTGGCGCAGTTGCTCCACGTCGCCAACGAAGCGTGCCGCCTCGGCCCAGACGAAAGGCTGGGCGCACAGGTTGGGTAACTCCTCGCGCACCGCGGCCCCGACCTCCTCGCGCGGCCCCACCATGACGCGTCCGTCCGGACACTGGAAGGCGTAAAGCAGACTCTGACCGACGCGTGCCGACCACGGTACGCCTTCGGGCGCCCGCAGCGGCGCGTCGCTAAGCGCGCTGGCATCCGCCGGATACGGCGCGAACCCGGTGATGCGCCCGTCCGCGCCCGCTTCCTGCACGACCAACCGTCCCGCAACGTCGCGGAAGACCGGGATGACGAACCCGCACGAGCCGGATGACGGCCGTGAGAGCCCGACCAGTTCCAAGGCATCGCCCGATGCGCTCATGGGGCGCGCCTCCTGGGGTTGTCCACGCCGCGTGATCGACGGCTGGGAAGCGGCTCACGAGGCCGTTCGCCCTCCACCTGGCGGCCGGTTCTGACCGCGGAACGGCAGGGCAAAGCCACGGTTGAGTCGCCTTCAGATGGCCCCGGACGATCGCTTTGGCGGACCATCTTCGCGGCCTCGATCGCGGCACGGTCGCGGTCGACCAGGGTCTTGAGCTGCTCGGCACTGGGCAGGACGGTGAGGTACCGCGACACGAACAGGCGGTTGTCCATCCCGGCGGTGGCGAACTCGACCTCGGTGCCGTCCCGGTCGCTGCACAGCAGGATGCCGACCGGCGGGTTGTCGCCATCTGCCAACATGTTCGCCTTGAACCAGTTCAGGTAGAAGTTCATCTGCCCGGCGTCGGCATGACGGAAGGCGCGGATCTTCAGCTCGATCAGGACGTGGCAGCGCAACACGCGGTGGTAGAAGACCAAGTCCACGCGGTCGTGCTTGTGATTGACCGTGATCCGGAACTGGCGCGCCTCGAAGCAGAAGCCCGTGCCCAGCTCGAGCAGGAAGCGCTGCAGATGGTTCAGCAGTGCCGTTTCCAGGTCGCTCTCCGAATACTGCGGCCGTTCTTCCAGACCGGTGAACTCCAGCACGTACGGATCCCGGATCAGGTCATCCACGGTCGCCTGCCGCTCCTGCCGCTGTGCCCGGCGCACCACGCCCGCCTTGTCCGTCGACAGGCCGGTGCGCTCGTAGAGCAGCGTCTCGATCTGGCGCTGGAGCTGGCGTTTCGACCAGTTGCCTTTGAGACACTCGTTCTCGTAGAAAGCACGCTTCCATGGATCGTCGATCCGCAGCAGGTGGATGAAGTGCGACCAGGGCAAACGGAGCAGCGCATCCCACGAGAGCGGCTTCGGCAAATCGGGGGACACCGTACCGCGAATCCGGGGTATCTTCCTGCCGGGGTGAGCCTTGCTCGAGACGGCGATGCCGCCCGGCGCCGGGACGCCCCCAGCAGATTCTGCAACCACTGGTTGCGGAATCTCGTCTCGACCTGCGCCCAGAGCCAATTCCGCAACCACTGGTTGCCGAATTCGGCTGCCCGGAGACAGTTGCGCCAATTCGTCAGACAGCGCCTGACGACTCGCACGCAGACCGAGACGTGCAGTGAATTCGGTAGACACTGTCTGCCGAATCTGCGGATAGGTCAAGAACAGCAGCCGACAGTCGGCCAGCATGCGTTCGCCCAAACCCTTGATTCCCCGCGCCGCCAGGTCCGCGGCCAGGCGTTCGAGCAGCCGTGCGCCGTACTGGGCCCGGTCCTTGCCACCCTGCTCGTACTCGACCAGGTAGGCGCCGACCAGCCAGTTGCGCAGGACCAGGGCCTGGTTCACGGCCATAGCAGCGCGGCCCTGCAGGTCGCGGTGCGCCGACGCAATCGCGCCGACCAGCACGCCGTAGTCCAGCGTCTTGCCCCGGCGCGACACAGCGCGACCGGCATCGACTCGGGCGGACTTGCGTGCAACGCGTTTCTCAGCCATGGCGCCCCTCCGTGCGACTGACCAGGTTGTCCCCGCCTGCCAGCCAGCCATCCTGCGCGAACCGGTCGGCACCTGGATGGATCGTGGCCATCGTCAGCGACTTGTGGAGTGCGGCGGCAGAGCCCCGAGTCCGCCGCGGCGGATCAAGGGGCGGCGACGCCGCTTTGGCTGAGACGCATGCCCCGGACGCCGCGCTCCAGCCAAAGCGGTGTCGCACCCGCCGGCAGCGGGTTTGCCACCGCACTCCATATCGCGACACTGCCGAGAACCTTAGTGGCATCGATGTGCCCCCTCCAGCAACGGCGCGACCGGAACCCGCCCCGTCAGCAAGTCGTGCATCAGCCCCGCCTTCAGACGGCGAAACTTGGCGAGTCCGGCCTCCGCGTCCCAAACGGCACTGTCGTGGGATTTGCACGTCAGGATGATCCGATCCTGTTCGCCACGCGGAGGCCAAGCGAACACGAGCGACAAGAGGATCGCCGTGTTCACGACATCCCTTCCGCCCGCGTTGACTGACCGCCGAGTCTGCTCGGCTGTGCGTTCGCCAAGCAACGCGAGGTGCGCAAACGATGGTACGGCCTTCGCCGGGTCAAGGGAAATCCGCATCAGGTTGGACGACATGATCCAGCCTGCCTCGGAAGATGAGACGAGAATACAGCGCCCTACATCCGCCACACGCGAGAAGAGGATGTCGCCTTCCTCGACTCTGTACGAGGCCAGTTCCAACGCTTTTTCCTCCCGCAGAAACTGCAGGCCGGATCTGAGTATGCGTCCTGGGCCAAGTGACCCGATCGTGATGACGGGAACCCCGGTCTCAACCCAATCAGACTGCTTGATGGCCGTCCCAAATGGGCCTGTCTTGATGAACGGCCGATCCTCTCTTCGCATGGCCTCAAGCGGAGTTACCTTCCACTCCTCCGGGATGGGTCCGAGGGGTGAGGGTTTGAAGCGGTGGGTGGCGGGGTCGCGGAGGCGGCCATCGGCGTCGAGACCGCGGGTGAGCAGGTCGTGCAACAGTCCCGCCTTGATCCGCTCCTGTTTCGCCACCACCGCCTCCGTCTGCTCAATGGCGCGGTCCAGACAGTCCAAGACCCGCGCGATGGCGGACTGCTCGCGGGTGGAATGCGTACCTATCGGGTAGTCCCGCAGGAAGTCGGCAGGGACTCGCTGCTGGCCCGCGGAACCCACCATCGAGTTAGCAGCCCGTTTCCGAAGCTCGCGAGACTTGGTCCACTGGTAGAGATAGCCGGCGTCTGCGTCGCTCCTGGCCCGCAGCACGTGGAACTCCGTGGAGCCGAAACCGACGCCGTTGATCAAGCCAGCAGCCCTGCAACCCTTGCCGTTCTCCATGCATGGCGTGATCTTCGCGAACAGGACGTCGCCCTCCGCGAAGCACGTGTAGCCGTTGCGGACCGAACACAGTGGCCGGGCATCTCCTCCTAGCCAGCGTCCGTCGTCCGAAACGTCCGACATGGGGATGAACGAAACCGGGTCAGTTGGGCCAAGCCGACTGACATCGGTCGCGGGGTTGATCTCAGCTATGTCTGAGAGCCTCACGTATACCCCAACCTCCCCAAGAAGCCTTGGAGTTCGCCGAGGGTGGCCTGGCGCTGGGTCTCCATGGCCGCGGCGCTGGTGGCGTACTTCGCAAACAGGTTCTCGAAGATCGCGAACAACGCACGTTCCTCGGCCTGGACGTAGCGCTGCAGGTGCCCGGCGACCAGGTCGTGATGCTTCTGCAGGATCAGTTCGCGCGCCTCGCCGTCCGTGATCTGCCCGCCCGCGGCAGTGAATGTCGCCCAGACCGCCGCGATTCGGCCGGTGAGCGTGGCCACGTCCGCGGCCAGGTTCTGACGCCGCTTGAACTGCGCCTTCTCCTCGGCAGTGGGCTTGGGGTCACCCTTGGCACGGCGCGCCGGCGGCTCCGGCGGCGGCCCGCCCGCAGCCGCCAGTTCGGCCTGCGCCTGGTTGAGCAGTGCCTGTGCTTCCTGGACCCGGTCCTCGGCACCGTACAGTTTCATCTCGATCTTCAGTTTCAGTTCGTCGCTCAGTCGGTCGTGCTCGGCGCGGAGTTCGCGGAGTGCGGACTCCGCGGTCCGGAGCGCCTCGGCCGCCTCGCGGAACGGTCGGGTCTCGTCGGTCTCGACGTCACCGCTGGCGTCGCGGAGCACCGGCCGGATCAGCGCGGACGAGACGGTCTCGTCCTCGTCGGGTTCGTACTCGAGCAGGGCCTGCGCAGCTTCGACCGCATCGGCGACGGCGGTCTCGGCCTCCGCAATGCGCTGGTCGAGTGCGGTCAGGGCGTCGCGTTCCGCCGCGAAGAAACGGTCCACCACCATGGGCTCCGGAATGAGCGTTGGCGCCCACCCGGTCGTGGTGATGGTCTTGAGATCGTACTTGATCGTGTCCCACCAGTTCACGAACACGCCGCGGGCCTGGAAACGGTCGAGGACGCCGAGCGGCTCCAACGCATGCACGAGTTGGGTCAGCAGCGATGTGCGCACCTCAGGCAGACGCGAACCCGTCAGGCCCAGCCAGGGCGCCGCCGCGCCCTCGCGCGACTCGGGCCCTGCAGCCGGTGCGAGTTGCGCGAAATCGCGCCGCGCCGTCGTCCACCAAGCCCCCAGCGCCTCCGTGAGCCGCTGCCGTGTCGTGGCCAGTTCCGGCTGCGCCTCAACACAACGTCGGACCTCGGCGGCAGTGTCGAGGCCCTTGCGGAAGGCCAGGGGTTGCGCGTCGAGCTTCTTGAAGACGCAGTCCGGCGCCAGGCCGAACTTGGCGAACTGGCCGGCGTGCTTCTGGACTTCCGCTTGCGGTACGCCGCCGAGCAGGTGGCAGCGCACGTCCTCGGGCTCAGGCTCCGGGGTATTGTCCACGTAGCGGCGCAGGTTCAGGTTCCAGTCGTGGTCGCGTTCGATCTCGGTGATGGGTACGCGCCGCGAGTAGCCGGGCAGTTCCTCGCGATTGCGGAAGACGTGTTCGATCTTCTCGATGTCCTCCGGCCGCAGCGAATTCTGCTTCTTGCCTTCCGCGAATTCGCGGTCGGCGTTGATCAGGAAGACGAAGTCCCGCTCGCGGTCGGGGATGGCCTTGTTGAGCACCACGATCACCGCCGGGATGCCGGTACCGTAGAACAACTTCGGCGGCAGACCGACGATGGCCTCGATGACGCGCGCCTGCAGCAGACTCATGCGGATCTCGCGCTCTTTGCGACCGCGGAAGAGCACGCCGTGCGGCATGACGACCGCGCCGCGCCCAGTCGACTTCAGACTGGCCAGCATGTGCTGCAGGAACATCAGGTCGGCCTTCTTCCCGGTCTCGGGCGCATGGCCGTACTGGAAGCGCTCGGGGTGCTGACAGCGGGAGAGCTTCCAGTTCTGTGCGAAGGGCGGATTGGCAATGACCCGGTCGAACTGCACGACCTGGCCGTCGCGGACGTTGTGCGGGTCTTCGAGCGTGTCGCCAAACTCGATGTGCGCCGAGGACAGGTTGTGCAGGATCAGGTTCATCTTGGCGATGGAGACCACACCTGCGTCATTGTCCTGCCCGCGCAGGTCCAGGTCGGCACCGTCCTGACCTTGTTCGCCAACGTACTGACTGGACTGGATGAGCATGCCGCCGGAACCGACCGTCGGGTCGTAGACGCTCATCTTCTGCTGTGGCTGGATGAGCCGCACCATCAGGCGCACGACCCAGGGCGGCGTGTAGAACTGGCCGCCCTTCTTGCCGGCACTGTCGGCGAAGTACTTGATGAGGTACTCGTAGGCGGCACCGAGCAGGTCGGGGAACTCGAACGCATCGTTGGCCAAGGCGCCGCCGCGGCCGTCCACACTCTTGGTGAAATGGTCGAGCAGGTCCTTGAGATCCTGGTTCTTGATCTTCGGCTTGCCGGCGACCTCCTGATTGAAGTCGATGCTGCCCTTGAGCACCCCGTGAAGAGTCTCGTTCTCGTCTTCGAGTGCCGCGAGCGCCTTGTTGAGCATGGCGCCGATATCGGTCTGGGTATCCGTGAGCGCGGGTTGGCTCTTCCCGTCCCCGTCTGTCCATGGCTCGTTCCAGCGGGCACGAGGCGGGACGAAGAAGGTGTCGCCGTAGCTGGAGCGTTGCTCCAAGACCGCCGCCAGGGCGGCCGGCGGCAGGTGCCGGTACTGTTTCCCCACCTCAGCGCGTTTCTCATCGAACACATCGGAGAGCCGCTTCAGGAAGAGCAGGCCGAAGATGTATTCCTTGTACTCCGAGGCATCCATCTTGCCGCGCAGGATGTCGGCAGCGCCGAACAGGAAGGTCTCCAACTGAGCCAGGGTTATCTTGGTTCTGCGCATGAGAGTTGTCTGGGGTTCCTCTGGGTACGTACCCACCCCCGTGCCGGACCGACAGGAACTATGGCGGTCGCCTGGCGAGAGTCAAGCCGCGGGTGGCGACACACAGGGCTGTTTCAAAGTCCGCCCGCTCTGCCTCGAACGAACTCGGGAGGACGTCATGGGCTGAGAGGAGACCGTGCTTTCTTGAAACAGCCCTGGGCGACACATGGCGCGTCTCGAACGCCGCTGTAGGCGGCATTCACTCCTCTCCCAACATCCGCTCGGCATCGAGGATGACGACACCATCGATCTCGGCCGGAAGTCGGTCCGTCCGTGGCAGGAACACCCCCAGATGCACCCGCGGTGCCCCCGGCAGCGGCGGGACCGGACGCTGCCGGATGGTGCGAACCGCCGCCTCGACCTTCGCCCGCGTGACATCCCGCATCCACTTGCACTCGCCCAGGAATACGTGACGCCGATCGGAGGAGACGGCCGCCACGTCCCACTCGCCTTCGGACGGCTCGCGGCTGACCCAATAGCGCCCCGCGGGTTCCCACTCGATACCGCCGTGTTCGAGCCGGTGCCAGCGTTGCCGGCACAGTTCCTCCCAGACGGCGGCCACCTGGTGCGACCACGCCGTACGGGCGTGCCGCCGGGCTGACGGGGCGTCCATGTTGAGTCCGCTCAGGTACGGTCGCACACAGGCGTACCACATGGCCAGAAACGGGTCTGCCAGCCTGTAGAAGGCGCGTCGGCCCGCGGCGACCGGCTGCCCGCTGGCAAAGTCATACGGTGCCTGACGCTGAACCAGGCCAAGGTCCGCCAGGTGTCGCAGAGGTTTGGCCAGGGTCGTTTCCTTCACGCCCAAACGCGCCGCCAACTCGGACGGACGCCTGGCGCCGCGGCCGACCAGTTCACAGACCGCGCGCTCCAGGGCGGCAGCCTGTTCATCGCGCAGCACCCGGTCCGCCTCTTCGTGCAGAACGCCGCCCGGCGAGAACACCAGTCCGTCCAATGCGCTTGCCGCCGTCGAATACTGCCCTTCACGCACCAGCCGCCAGTAGCGCGGTACCCCGCCAAAGGCCGCGTACATTTCCACCGCCGCGACGGCATCGGGGAGCCCCAGCGCACGACGAATCTCGGCGACAGGCATCGGTTCCAGGCGCAGAAGGAACTGCGCCCGGCCGTACAAGGGCGCGGCGGAATCCAGCACCAATCCCTGCATCATCCGCTGACTGGACCCACAAATGACCAACGGAAACCGCCGTGCATCCGGGGCATCCACCATGGATTGCAGGATCGACGGCAGTTCCGGCGCGGATTGCACCAGGTACGGAAATTCATCCAGCACCAAGACTGGCGCCGGCTCCGGCCACTGCCGCCGCAGCGCCTCAAGCAACGCGCGCCACGACGGGTACGCCACATCCGCGAACCCAGGCAGCACGGGCCGCATGTCCTCGGCCACGGCGACCCGTTGTGCCACGGGGGTCCCTTCCGTGGCCTGCACATAGCAGCCGGCCACACCGTGGAGCCAGTGTCGCAGCAAGGCCGTCTTGCCCAGGCGTCGCCGCCCGTGGACCACGCCGAAGCGCGGTTCCTGTCCTGACCAGGCACGCAGCGTCTCCAACTCCCGTTGCCGATTCCAGAAGGTTTCCACTTAACTATTCTCCCAGGACTTATTCTATCTAGAATAGTAATATCCACCCGATTCGGCTTCTTGTCCAACGCCCCGGGGCCGGGGCGTGCTGCGTCAGTGGCGCCCTCTCGGTCCGCAGCGATGCAAGCTGCATCTTCCCGCCGCCAGCCGCTGTGGCGGACGGGCGCGGGCGCGAGCACCATCAGCGCCGGCGGCGACCGATCAGGATGAGGTCGGCCAGGTTGCGGGTGACCCAGTCGGTGAGGTGATTGAGCCGGAACAGGCGGTGCAGCCAGGTGGGTTGAAGTTCGATCGCCTTGACCGGGCAGAACTCGTGGCAGCAGTAGCAGCGGATGCAGCGGTGGTGATCGACCTGTTCGCGCGGTTTCTCCAGCGGCTGAATGGCCGGCGGTTGAACCGGGCAGCCCTTGGCGCACGCTTCGCATTTCACGCAACGGTCGGCGACGATCACCGGCCCTGGCGCAATGTGCCGCCGCATCCAGCGCGTCAACACATCCGGCATGGGCAGCAGCCGCAGAATACTGATGTACTGCGTGACCTTCTTGAAGTCCGGGACCCGGAACTGTTTCCAGTCCGGACCGAGGACCCGGATCCGAGCCAGGTCGGTCGTGCCGTAACCGTAGCGCTTGGCGGCGCGCGTCAGCGGCAGCGATTCGGGGTCCAGATCGATCAGGTGACAGGCGAGGCAGTCCACGGCGGCGAGGTCCGCACTGGCCAGGAGCAGTCCGATCGCGCGCGGGTCGCCACTGCTCGGGCCCTCGCCCTCCATGCCGACCACCGCGTCCATGATCGCCAGGGCAGGTTTGGCGGTGCGGTTGATCTCCAGGATCAGTCCTGCGAGCCACTCACGGTCCTGGAACCGGAAGTGGCAACGCGCCTTGGCGGCGCCAAGAATGAGGCCGAACTGGTTCTTAAGCGCCCCGGTGAACCCCATCTGCACGTGGGTCTTGAGTTTCGGCAGGGTGATGATGACGTCGGCGTCGGCAACGGCCTTGGCCAGCTCGATCCGTCGCGCCACGCGATTCCCGGCGTCCTCGAAGGTCGCCGTGTGCTCGAAGTCGGCGACGGCCGCGCCGACTTCCTCAATGACCTCGGCGACGCCGGTCCGCTTCAGAACTTTGTCGAGCGTCCCGACCGCCGGACTGTCGCCGATCGCCACCACTCCGCCCGCTTCACGAACCAGCAGGGCTGCGGCCCGGACCACCGACGGGTGCGTCGTGACCGCCCGGTCCGGCGCGAACCCACTGAGCAGGTTCGGCTTCAGCAGCACCTTCTGCCCCGGCCGCACGAAGGCCTGCATTCCCCCGAGCGGTTCGAGGCAGCGCCGCAGCGCGTCGAGCGCCGCCGCGTCACCGTACTCCCGGAGTTCAATGATACTGACGTCGCTCAAGGGATCGAGGGCCTCTCTGGCAGTGCCCGCGCACCGATGCGTTTCGCGGTACGCCCGGCGTGTCCCCAGGCCGGACTGCGCATCACACCACGGTCCAGTCTTCCTTGCCGGAGAGGCGCTGGACGAACGCCGCCAGCAACCGCCCCGTGTTCTCCGCGTCGTCGAGTGAGATCAATTCAGCCGGCGTGTGCATGTAGCGGTTCGGCACCGACACCAGACCGGTAGCGACCCCGGCGCGCGTGAGCTGGATGGCGTTGGCGTCCGTGCCGGTGCCCGAGTTCGCCGCCTGCACCTGGTACGGGATCTTGGCGGCCTTGGCCGCCGCGACCAGCCCGTCGAAGACTTTCGGACTGATGTTCGGGCCGCGCGTAATCACCGGTCCGCCGCCGATCTTCACGTCGCCCTGTTCCTTCTTCTCCGCGGTCGGGTAATCGCTGGCGTGCGTGACATCGATGGCAATGCCGACCTGCGGGTCGATCCCGAACGCGGAGGTGCGGGCCCCGCGCGACCCGATCTCCTCCTGCACGGTCGAGACCGAGTAAACCGCCACGGCCAATTTTCTGCCCTTCAGCAACTGCAGGGCGCGCCCCACGGCAAACACGCCGATCTTGTCGTCGAACCCGCGCGCCACGGCCTTGCCGCCGTCCAGGTCGGTGAAGGTCTCGTTGTACGTGACCGGATCGCCGATCTGCACCCGCGCCATGGCACGCTTCTTGTTCTTCGCGCCAATGTCGATCCACAACTTCTTGATCTCGGACGGGTGCTTGCGCTCGTCGTCGCTCATCAGGTGAATGGCCTTCTTGCCAATGACTCCTGGAACCGGCCCCTTGGCTGCGTGGATCGTCACGCGCCGTCCCGGGACGATGCCCTGGTCATGCCCGCCGAGCGGGCGGAAGTAGATGAAGCCGTCGTCGTCGACATAGTTGACCTGGAACCCGAGTTCGTCGCAGTGCCCGGCGAACATGATGCGGACCGAGGCGTTCGGGTTCAGCACCGCCATCAGGTTGCCGTGCGAGTCGCCGCGCACCTCGTCGGCGACCCCCGTCATGTAGCGCCGGAACACGCCCTGCGTCTCCTGCTCATATCCGGTCGGGCTCACCGCGTTCACGACGTCCACGAGAAACTGCTTGGTCTGCTTGTCCACGGATTAGTGCTCCTTCTGTCGTGTGCAAAGGCTGCTATGTTGTCAGGTTGCTGAGTTGCGGTAGGCAATGGTGGCGACTCAACAACCCAGGGACTGAACAACTCACCACCCTGCCATCTTCCTCCCTGCTCCACGCATCCTACCCCACGCACCTGTACCCCCGGCGACGGCAATTGCCCGCGAGGACGCGGGCGCTCCAGGGAACCGCCCACACACCGACCCACTTAACTCACCCACTCACACACCCTCCACCCTCCCCGTCGCTATCCCGCCTGAACCCTGCCCCCAAACCCTGAACCTTCCACCGTTTCCTTCCCCCCCTCAGCTTTCATCCCTCATCCCTCCATTGTCACCCCGGCACGATCTGCGTGCCGATGCCCTGGTCAGTGAAAATCTCCAGCAGCAACGAGTGCTTGACGCGGCCGTCGATCATGTGCACCTTCTGCGTGCCGGCGTCCAACGCCTCGGCCGCACTGCGCACTTTCGGAACCATGCCCCCACCGATAACGCCCTGCGCGATCATGGATTCGACCTCGCCCCGGCGCACCGTCGAAATCAGCGTGCTCTCGTCGTTCTCATCGCGCAGGATGCCGGGCACGTCACTGAGGAAGACGAGCTTACGCGCCTTCAGTTCAGCGGCAATCTCGCAGGCGGCCATGTCAGCGTTGATGTTGTAGACCTGCCCGGTCATGTCGCAACCCAGCGGCGCAATCACCGGCACCTGCCCGCGCTCCAGGATCCAGCGCAGTTGCGCCGTGTCCACGTTGACGACGCGCCCCACGAACCCGATGTCTTTCTCCTCGCCCGTCTGCTTGTCCTTGACCTTGACCCGCTCCGTACGCAGCACGTTCTTGCCCGAAACCGCGTACGGCTTGCCGTCCATCTCCTTCATCCAGGTCACGAGTTCGGCATTGATGACGTTGTGCATGACGTCGTCGACTACCTTGATCGTGCGCTCGCAGGTGTAGCGCAGGCCCTCGACAAAGTGCGTCGGCACCCCCTCCGCCTTGAGGCGCGCGCTGATCGCCTTGCCGCCGCCGTGGATGATCAGCGGTTTCATGCCTGCGCACTCCATGAACACGATGTCGCGCAGCACGCGGCGCGTGCACTCCGGATCCTCCATGGCGCTGCCGCCAAACTTGACCACCACGGTGCTGCCGCGGAAATCCTGGATGTACGGGAGCGCCTCGATCAGCGCCGCCGCCTTCTCGATCAGCTTTTCCATGGGCCCTGTTCTCCGTCTCTGTACTCCCTCAAACCACGCAGCGGAAGTGTACAGGGCGCAGCCGCGATTTCAAGACCGACTGCAATGCGTCAGCGCCCCCCCCCCAGGCGGAATACCGCCCGATCATGTGCGGACGTTACTCGATGGCGTCGGAGCGTTCTGGCAAGGTGGCGGGAGCGGCTCGCTCCCGCGGGTGCCGGAGCGAGCCGCTCCGGCCACTTTAGCGCAGCCCGCGAGTAACATGGGAGTTGCGGGTGGAAAGTGAGACGCCGGCCAAGGGACTGGCCGGGCCACTGGCGCCACGTGGTGCGGGCAGTCTCTTGCCCGCAGGCGCAGAACACGCCGAACCAGCCTGATTCGCACCCGCGACTGACGCAACACGTCCCGGATGCCGTGGCGCTTGACAAGCACCACTTCGCATGGCAGTTTCAACGAGGTCGGGTCGGCGCCCGGCCGTTGCGGCGGTGACTCGACCGGGGACGCTTCTGGTTCATGGGAAGGGAAATGCGGCATGCCGAACTCCAGCGGACGCGGCGGCGGATCGCTTGCTCGAATCAGGTCCGGTGCGCTCCTGCCGCTTCTCCTCGCTTTCGCAGGCGCCGCGTATCCTGCCCGGGTGCGGGCGCAACCGGCCGCTGCCGCACCGCCGCCGGCCGCACCCCAAACCATCGAGGTGACGCAGACCTTCAACGGCGCACCGTTCAGTTACACGATCACGCCGCTCGCGGCGCGGGAGCGCTACACGATCTACACGCTGCGGTATCCCTCACCCGTCGTAACCGCCGACCTACCGCAGAACAACACCATTCCGGCCGAGTACTACCTCCCTGTCGGGTTGACGCCGGGCACGAGCCAGGCGCGCCCCGCCGCGATCTGCCTGCACATCCTGGCCGGCAACTTCGAACTCGTGCAACTGCTCTGCAGCGTGCTGGCCTCCAACGGCGTCCCGGCGATCTGGTTCCAGCTCCCGTACTACGGCGAGCGCAGTCCGCCGGGCGGCCGCAAAATGCTCCTGACCAATCCGGACATCTTCGCCAAGGTGCTGCCGCAGGCGGTGGCCGACATCCGCCGCACCGTCGACCTGCTCGCGTCGCGCACCGAAATCGATCCGCAGAAGATCGGCATCTCCGGCATCAGCATGGGCGGCATCCTGGCGGGGGCCGCGGTCGGCTACGAACCGCGACTGAACCGCGCCGACCTCATCCTGGCCGGCGGCGACTTGCTGCGAATTGTCAATCATGCCAACGAGACGCGCAAGCTCCACGAACTGCTCGAACAACTGCCGCCGGACGGCCGCGCGGCCCTCGAAGGCCACATCCGGAAGATGGACCCACTCACCTACGCGGACGCATTGAGTCGCCTCGCCAAAGACGGACGCGTGCTGATGATCAACGACGACGACGACGAAGTCATCCCCAAGGACTGCACGCTGAAGCTGGCTGAGGCGATCGGGCTGCCACCCGACCGAATGGTGTGGCTGGACGGACTCGGTCACTACACCGCCATGGCGGCCATCGGCCAGGTGATCGACCGCACCGCCGCGTTCTTTGCCGAAGACTTGCCCGCAGGAGCTCGGAGCGAACCCGCGCCGGCCCCGACGGCACCCACCGTCGCCCCCGGACCCCTGCAGATGGTTCTGGCCATTCTGCAGCAGGCCTCGGAAATGCTCTTCCTCGCCCCCGCGGAAGGCCACTGTCACTTCGCCGATCTCAGCGTCTCGGTGAACGCGGGCGGGGACAAAGCGTACGAGGGCGAACTGCGCTACATCCGCGGCGCCGGCAAACGCTTCCGTCTCGAAGGCCGCGTCCCGGACCTTGGCACGGCCGCGTTCGGGCACGGCGAGTTTCCGTGGATGGCCATACCTGGCAAGAAGGTGTTCGTGGGCAGTCAGTCGCCCGTTGACGTCGCAAACCCCCTCGCCTACGCGGACAACCAGAGCGTGGCCAAAGTGCGCGTGGTGCAAGGCGTCGTCGCCGCCGCCAGCCTGGGCGCCATGTCCGTCGAACAGTGGGTCACCGCTACCCAGGAGAAGGATACCAACGGCGCCACCGTCATCGTCCTGACCAACCCGCAGGACCCGCGCGACATGTTGCGGCTGACCCTGCGCGCCGACGGCAAGACACCTGACAAGGCAACGTTCGCCGCGCGAGGCACGCACGGCAGCGTGACCTTCCGGCAGTGGCAGACCCGCACCATCGGTCCGGACGAACTCTTCGAACCGCCCGGCGACCTGCCACGCCAGGACGTTCTGCAGGACGACCTGTACCGCACCTTTGCCGCGCTGTTCAATTTCGCGGTCGAAAAGGCGGAGTGAGTAAGAAGGGCTGAGGGATGAAAGCTGAAAGCTGAGGGTGTGAATATCGGGATGAGGTTGGAAAAGTTCACACCGGAGGGTGCATTCTGGAGCGCCCGCGTCCTCGCGGGCTGAACCGTCGGCAGGTGTGCAGGTGCGTGCTGCGGTGTTCAGGGCGACGGCATGACGGGACCACGCTGGGGTACTGACGAGCCCGGCAGGAAGCGCGGATGAGGAACACAGTGCCACGACGTGGAGATTCCGGACGAAGACAGAGCAGAGAGACAAAGACTTGAGACGAAGACATGAGACAAAGATTAGGAGAACGGGATGCGGGTCTTTGTCTCCAGTCTTTGTCGACGATCTTTGTCCCCAATTGGGGGTCGAAGGATGAGTGACATGACACGTAGCGAGTTCGTGTCGGCTGCCGTGGCGCAGGACGGACGACCGGCGCCGGAGACGCCTGGCCTGTTGGCAGGCCGACACGGTCCTCAGCGCGGCCGGTTGGCGTGGCTCTGCGCCATCGTTGCCCTCTTGTTCGGAACCGGCCCGCTCCGGGCTCAGACGCCGGCGGAACTCGAACTGACGGCGCGCGACCCGAATGGGCACGGGCTCCTCTGCCGGTTCCAGAAGAAGACCATCCTCATCGTCGACGGCACGCCCGAGCAGATAGGGACGGCGCACGGGACGCTGCTGCGCGACGGCGCGCGCAAGCTCATGGAACGCGTCGTGTTTGGCGTGGGGACCGTGTGGACGTTCGAGAAGGCCGAGTGGTTCCCCGACCGCATGGCCGAAGTGCAGCGTCGCGCTGCACCGCACATTCCGGAGCGGTTCATCCGCGAGTGCGACGCACTCGCGAAAGCCGCCGATATGCCGCCGCGCTGCGGCCTGTACGCGAACCTGTTCCCCGAGATGTTCCACTGCAGCGGCGTCGCGGTCCGGGGCAAGGCCACGTCGGACGGATCGGTCATCCACGCCCGCGTCCTCGATTACATGAGCGACATCGGCCTGCAGCGGCAGGCGACGATCCAGGTGTTCATGCCGGACGGGTACAACGCCTGGATCAGCGCCGGCTACGCCGGGTTTGTCGGCACCGTGACCGCCATGAACGCCAAGGGCCTGGCCATCGGCGAAATGGGCGGCCGCGGCGAGGGCCAGTGGGACGGCATGCCCATGACGTTACTGCTGCGCGACATCATGGAACGCGCCGCGACCGTGGCCGAGGCCCTGAAGATGATCCAGGACACGCCGCGCACCTGCGAGTACTACTACGTCATCAGCGACAAGTCCAAGGACGTAGCGGCCGTGTATTGCACGCCCGCCAAGGTCGAGATCCTCCACCCCGGCCAGCAGCACCCCGAGTTGCCGCCCGTCCCGGAGGACACGGTGTACGTCTCGGGCGGCAAGCGCGCCGAGTGCCTGGGCCAACGGCTCCGCGACGCATTCGGCAAGATCGATGTGCCGGCCATGATCGAGATCGTCAAACGCCCAGTCGCCATGCGCTCAAACCTGCACACCGCCATCATGAAACCGGAGACCCTCGAGATTTGGATCGCCGATGCCGGCAAACGCACCCCGGCGTGCGATGAGCCCTACGTGCGCGTCTGCCTCACGGACCTCATCAGCTTCTACGAAAAGCAGAAGACGCCGCCCGCCGCGCCGTCCGCACCCGCCCCGGCACCAAAGCCGTAGCGACCTGGATGCGTTGGCAGGCAGCGCAGCCCGTGGCGCGGGACCTCCGGGGCCGCAGCAGGGTGCCTCGAGTCCGTCCCGGCCCGAGGTCCTCAGCCGGGGATCCGTCTTCACCCAGGCAGCTTCGCCGGACAGAGCCGGCCGGGCTACTGGGATGAGGTGCTCCACAGTACCGCGGGCGGCCCCCCGCCCGCATTCCGGGAAACCGCCCGGAGGCCGGGCGGAGTACATGGGATGAGCGGCTCCGCAGTACCGCCAGAAAATCGCCGCGGGCCGCCGCTACCCGACGGCGTGGATCTTGATGAAGTTCGTGCCGCGCGACTGGCCGGCAGGGATCCCGCCCAGAACCAGGATCCGGTCGCCCGCCGTAACGAGCCCGCGCTGACGCAGCGCGGACTCGGCCAGTTCCACCAGGCCCTCGAAACTCTCCGGCTTGCTCTGCACCAGCAGCGGCCGGATCCCCCACAACAGGTTCAGCGCGTGGTACACATGTCCGTCCGTCGTCAGTGCCACCACCGGTGAGCGCGGGCGCTCGGCGGCAACCACGGTGGCTGTGTAGCCGCTGGCGGTCAGCACCGCGATGCAGCGCGGTCGCACCACCTTCTCGATGATGCCGACCGATTCGCTCAAGGCGTTCGTCGCCGTGGTCTCGGACGGCGGGTAGCCCTTGAACTCAATCCGCCCCTCCACCTCGAGCGCAATCCGCGCCATCATCTCAACCGCCTTGACCGGGTACGCGCCCACGGCCGTCTCGCCGGAGAGCATGACCGCGTCGGTGCCGTCGATGATCGCATTGGCCACGTCACTGGCTTCAGCCCGGGTCGGCCGCGGTTCCTGGATCATGCTCTCCAGCATCTGCGTGGCCGTGATGACCGGCCGGGTACGGCGGTTGCACAGTTCGATGATGCGCTTCTGGACCATGGGCACTCGTTCCGGTGTCATCTCGACGCCCAGATCGCCCCGGGCCACCATGATGCCATCGGCCACCTCAACGATCTCCTCCAAATGCTCGACGGCCTGCGGTTTCTCGATCTTGGCAATGACCGGCTTGACCGCCCCCTTCTGCTTCAGCAGTTCCTTCAAGGCCCGGACATCCTGCGCCGTGCGCACGAAACTCAGCGAGATCACATCGACGCCCTGCTCCAGCCCGAAATCCAAGTCCTGACGGTCCTTCTCCGTCAGCGACGGGAGCCGGAGGTGCAGGCTCGGGACGTTGACGCCTTTGCGGCTCTTCAGCAGACCGCCTTCCACGACGCGACAGCGGACAGCCGGCGGCGCGACCGCGATGGTTTCCAACTCCATCATGCCGTCCGCCAGCAGGACCTGAATGCCGGGCATGGCGTCCGCCGCCAGGTGCGGGTAGTCGATCGGGATGGCGCCCGGCTGGCCGGTGTACTCGGCGACCGGCACGAGCGCAACCGTATCGCCACGCTGCAACGGCATCTCGCCGCCTGGCAACGCGCCAACCCGGATCTTGGGCCCCTGCAGGTCCTGGAGGATCGTCACGGGCGTGTCCAGCTCAGCGGAGATCTCGCGCAGGACCGCAATCGTGCGCGCGTGGTCGGCGTACGCACCGTGCGAGAAGTTCAGCCGCGCGACATCCATCCCGGCGCGGATCAGATCGCGGATCACCTCCGGCGAACTGCTCGCCGGCCCTAACGTTGCCACAATCTTGGTGCGACGAAACGTCGTGCTCATGAGGCTTGCATCCTTACTCTCACTCCAAGCGCGGACATCCACACGGCCCTGATGCGACCAGCCGTGTCCGGCAACGGGTACGCGCGGAAGCGCTCACACCACGACCGCAATTTGGCGTCCCGTTTGTCAGGCGCAAGCCAGCGCGAGAAACATAAGGCCGAGCAGATCCGGAGCCACTTCTCATCCGGCGGCCAGCAGATGCAGTTCAACCTCGTGAACCGTGAAATGCTGCTCGATGCCAAGGCGCATCCGGAGAAGTACGGCGACCTGATGGTGCGCGTGGCCGGCCGCAGCGCCCCGTTCACCGCGCTCTCGGGCGATCTGCAAGACGAAATCATCGCCCGCACCGAACACACCGCCTGCGGTTGAGCGGCACCCGGCCGGGCGCAACGCCGGACTCCGTCCGCCCCCGCCTGAGTCCCGGCTTCAGCCGGGCGAGGAACGCGTTGCCGCCCGCAGCCCCCCCCCACGCCGTCGCGCACAGCGGTACCGATCAGGTCTCAACGTCATGCCGCGCCTACCCGGTGCGCTCGCTGAAGTCTCGCGCCCACTTCCGCGTGAACGCGGGACTCAGGCGCCAGACTCCTGTCCGCCGTCAGCCGGTGTTTGCGCCCAGCCTCCACCCGGATTACCTTTCCACTCCGATTCTTCACCACAAGGGAGGCAGGACCATGCAGGGCGAACGACTTCTGTTCGGAACGGGCGTCGCACTTCTGGCAATGGCGGTCACCGGTGTCACCGTGACCAACGCGCAGATCGCCAACCCCGTGCCGGCCAAGCCGTGGGCCTACGCGACCTGGGCCGCACACCGCGACGCCGTGCTTCAGGATCCATCGCTGCTGCGCTACTACACGTTTGAAGGGGTTGCGGACGGCGCACTCGCGGTGCCGGACGTCGCCGCCAAGGGAGGCGGGGATCTCACCTACTCCGTCGCGGAGCAGAAGGGCGCGCCGGATGACACGTTCCAGTCCAGCGACGGTCGCTGGCCGGAGAAGCGCGCCGTACGCCTCGACCGCGGCTACCTCGGCGCCGTCCCGTTCCCCGTCACGAACAAGGCCTTCACTATCGAAGCGTGGGTGCAGACGCACGGGCTCGGCGTGCTCCGCGGCGATTCGGTGCGCGAGGGAGCAACCCTGCTCTCGGCGGGAATCGGGTACTGGGACGGCTGGCGCCTGACTCTGCACTATCCCGAAGGCCGGCTCGGGTTCGAGATCGGCCAGCCGCAACCCTCGCACGCAGTGTTCCTCGCCGGCGGCAATATGCCGGACGGCGCCTGGCATCATGTGGCCACGACCTGGGACGGCAAACGGATGCGGATCTACCTGGACGGCCTGTTGACCGGCAGCACAGACTACGCCGGCGACTACACGCCACCGGCGGGAGACGGACAATTCCGGATCGGCTTCGCCGGCTCCGGTTGGGGCTCTGCGGTGCTGGACGTCGACGAGGTCGCCGTGTACAGCCGCGCCTTCACGCCGGCCGAGGTGCTGCGCAACGCCTGCCTCGGCGACGCGGCGCCCGAACCCGTGACCGCGCTCGTGAACCGTGCCGAGGAAGCCTTTGCCGCCAAAGATCCCGCCACCGGCTTGGCCGCGTGCCAGGAACTCCTGAACCGGACGGACGTCAGTGCGGCGTACGCCGCGACTGCGCTCCTGCGCCTGGGCCTCGCCCACATGGAGCAGAACCGGATCAGCGAGGCGGTGAAGGAGTTCACAACCGTGGCCGACACGCCGGGCATCGCGCCATCTCTCGCCAGCCTGGCGACGGCGCAGTTGGTCCGTGCCGCGCGCGACCGCGCCGGCCTGCCACGCAGCGTGTACGACCGCGTCCTGAGCATGACGGACACTCTCAGCGCCGCCGACCGGACCGCCGTGCGCCGCAGCCTCGCCATGGACTGCTGCCAACGTCAGGACGTGGCTGGCGCGCGCGAGCAATACACGAAGATTCTCGAAGACGGGAACCTCTCGCCGCAGGACCGGCTCAACACCGTGCTGCAGATGGCGCACGCCCTGGTGCTCTGCGGCGACCTCGCCGGCGCACGGGCGCAGTACGCGCAGGTCGCCAGTTCCGCCGACGCGCCGACGCACTTCCGCAGCTATGCGCAGTTGCTGGTCGCCGGGGCCGCCGTCAGGGCCAAGGACTACACCGCGGCCAAGGTCGAGTACGCGAAGCTCGCCACGCTGCCCGACGCGCCCGAGTCGCACCGCTGGGAGGCCGGCGAGTGCCTGAAGGAAGTCGAACGCCTCGAAGCCGACCTGCCCGCCCGCGACCCGGCCTGGTCGCGAGTGCAGTTGCCCGCGCGCGCCGCACCGGGCGCCGAACTGTACGTGGCCCCGGACGGCAAGACCGGCAACACGGGCGCCAAGGACCAGCCCCTGCCCTCGCTCGACGCCGCGCGCGACGCCATTCGCGCGCTGAAGCGTGCCGGCGGCCTGCCGGCCGGCGGCGTGACGGTGCACGTGCAACCTGGCGAGTACCGACTGACCGATTCGTTCAAACTGACGGTCGAGGATTCCGGCACCGCGGCCAGCCCGATCGTCTATCGCGCCGCGCAGAAGGACAGTGTCACCGTGACGGGCGGGGTCCGCATCACCGGGTTCGTGCCGGTCACCGACCCGGCCGTGGTCGCGCGCTTGCCCGAAGAGGCGCGCGGCAACGTCGTGCAGTGCGACCTCAAGGCGCAGGGCGTGACCGAGTTCGGTGAACTGCGCGCGCGTGGTTTCGGCGTTCCCACGGCCGAGAACCGGCCGCCCGACGCACTTGAGCTGTTCGTCGACCGCCAGGCCATGCGCCTGGCACGCTGGCCGAACGAAGGCTTCGTCAAGACCGGCAAGGTACTCGACAGCGGCCTGGGCAGCAAGCCGCCCAAGGGCGCGACATTCGAATGCAAGGAAGAGCGCGCTCAGCGCTGGGCGCAGGCCCGCGACCCATGGGTGTTCGGGTTCTTCAAGTTCCTGTGGGCCGACGGCTCGCTCGGGATCGAGGCTCTGGACGTGGCCAAGCAGCAGATCACGCTGCGCCAGCCGTACACCTACGGCGACGGCGTGAACGCGAACATGCCGTACTGCGTCTTCAACCTGCTCGAAGAGATCGACCAACCCGGCGAGTGGTACCTGGACCGCGTCAGCGGCATCCTGTACCTCTACCCGCCGTCCGATCCCAACCAGGCCCTGGTCCAGGTCTCCATGCTGCCGGTCCCGTTCGTGACGACGGAGGACACGTCGTACGTGACTCTGGAGAACTTCATCTTCGAACTCGGCCGCATCGACGGCGTGGCCATCAAGGGCGGTGAGCAGTGCCTGCTGGCCGGCTGCACCCTCCGCCAGTTGGGCGGCGACGGCGTGATCGTCGACGGCGGTGCACGGCACGGCGTGCTGAGCTGCGACATCTACAACCTGGCGCGCGGCGGCACGCGCATCAGCGGCGGCGACCGCCAAACCCTCACGCCCGGCGGCCACGTCGTCGAGAACTGCCACATTTACGACTTCTCGCGCATCGACCGCACGTACACCCCGGCCGTGCTCATGAACGGCGTTGGCAACCGTATTGCGCACAACAAGTTCCACGGTTCGCCGTGCCACGCCATCCGGCTCGAGGGCAATGACCACGTCACCGAGTTCAACGACATCTACGACGTGGTCAAGGAGTCCGACGACCAGGGCGCCCTGGACATGTGGTTCAACCCGAGCTACCGCGGCGACGTGTTCCGCTACAACTACTGGCACGACATCAGCGGCGCCGACATCCCGTGCGGCCGCGCCGGCATGCGCCTCGACGACGCCATCAGCGGCGTGTTCATCTACGGCAACATCTTCCGACGCTGCTCGCAGGCGAACTTCGGCGGCCTCCAGATCCACGGCGGCAAGGACAACATCGTGGAAAACAACATCTTCCTGGACTGCAACTTCGGCATCAGCTTCTCGCTCTGGGGCCAGAAGCGGTGGGACGAGTTCATTGCCGGCGCCCTGAAGAACCCGAACGTCCTGGTCAACGACCTCTACAAGAGCCGCTACCCGGCGCTGGCCGCACTGCCCGGCCCGCAGGGCGTGAACCTGGTCTGGCGCAACCTGGCCTGCAACACCGGCACGTTCCTGACCCGCGACCAGGGCCTGCAGGTGCTGATGGACAATCTGGTGACGGCCCAGGACCCGGGCACCCCCGCAGCCGACGGCGCCGACTGGCGCCTGACGCCCGCCCCCGTCACCCTGAACCACCCCGGGTTCCGCCCCATCCCGTTCGACGAAATCGGCCTGTACAACGACGCGTACCGGACCGGGGCGACACGCTGAACAGCGGTGGCGCGGGACCTCCGGGACCGCAGCAGAGTGCTCGGGTCCGTCCCGGCCCGAGCTCCCCAGCCGGAAACCGGCCGCCACTGCAGACCCGCCGGAAACCCGCGCTCACGCCGCAGGGGACGGCGGGCGGCAGAGGTGATATACTACGGGCTTCACAGGGGTCTCCCGAACGACCGCCCCGCCTCGAATCCGCGTTCAGGATCCGCAGGCTTGTGGAGATCGTTACGGACCGTCTCGGGACGGCCCGAAACGGGGCCGCAAAACCCTGCGAAAGCGGAGGCTCCGCCGAATGAGAGTCCTGGGAATACATGACGGGCACAACAGCTCCGCGGCATCGTCCGGCACTTCGGCATCCCGCGGCTGGCGCTGTCGGGCGGCATCTTCATGAACGTGAAGATGAACAAGCTCATCGGCGAACTCCCGGAGGTGGAATCTCTGTTCGTGTTTCCATCGTGCGGCGATGAGAGCAACAGCCTCGGCGCGGCGTGGGCCGCCTGGGCCCAGGCCTGCCAGCAGGCGGGGCGCGAAGCGAACATGGCGCCGTGCGGACCCACATATTGGGGCGCCGAGTTCGGCGATGCCGACGTGGACCAGGCCCTGGCGAAGTATCGCTTCACCAAACAGGTCAAGGTCACGCCGTGCGATAACATTGAACGCCGGTGCGCCGAGCTGCTGGCCAAGGGCGAAGTGGTGGCGCGCTGCAAGGGCAGGATGGAGTTCGGCGCCCGGGCGCTGGGCAACCGCTCGATCCTCGCCGACCCGGCGCGCTGGGAAACCGTGCACACCATCAACGCCATGGTCAAGAAGCGCGACTTCTGGATGCCATTCGCGCCGTCCATCCTGGCCGAGCAGGCCGACCGGTACCTGGTCAACCCCAAGAAACTCGACTCGCCGTACATGATCCTGGCCTTCGACTCGGTCGCCGCGAACCAGCCGGCCCTGGCGGCCGCGGTTCATCCGTACGACAAGAGCTGCCGCCCGCAGGTCGTGCGGCGCGAGTGGAATCCGGATTACCACCGCCTCATCGAGGCCTACTCGGAACTCACGGGACACGGCGCCATCCTCAATACCTCGTTCAACCTGCACGGGTTCCCGATCGTTTACCGCCCGGAAGAAGCCATGGAAGTGTTTGACCGCTCCGGCCTCCGCTACCTGGCCGTGGGCAACGTCATGGTCGAGCAGGTCGGGGGTGCGTGAACCCGCGGAACCCAGGTGCGCGCCCGGCGCGAAGCCCGCGAACGCATCGAGCGCGAAGCCGTGCGCAAGACTGAGCTGCTGAAGGCCCCCGCCCTCACCGCCCTCACCGCCCTCACCGCCCTCACCGCCCTCACCGCCCTCACCGCCCGCGACGGACGCGTCAGCATCGCACTCGATTACCCCGTCGCGCGGCACGAAGGCGGGACGCTCGAGGCCGTACTCAAGTAGGTTGGGGCGGTGCGGGATGTCGAGACTCGGCGTTGGTTCACTCTTCCCCTCAGGGCGTCAGGGGGCTCCGATCCTGCGTCGACACCCAAGCGCCCGCCGGATTCGCGCCGGGTGCTGACACAAGTCCAGCACTCGCCAAACGACAGCCAAGTCTGCCTCCTCGAGAAGATAATAGACCGCATAGGGGAACCGCTTGGACAGGAGTCGGTGGTAGCCGAACACTTTCCCGTGAATGCCGGCGTAAAGGGCGAGGGAGTCGATGTCGGAGAACAGCGAATCGAGGAAGTACGCCCCCAGTCCTTCCCCCTGCCTATCGTAGAACTTCCGGCCAGCATCGAGGTCGTCAATCGCGGACGACAGGACCTTGATTCTCATCCACGGCGCTTCCTGAGCTTCGTCTTGGCGTCTTCCCAATCGAGGAGTTGCACCTGTCCCGTCTTCCGTCGGTCAGCGGTCTCCGCCAAGGCGTCCTTGTGCCATGCCGGCGACTCGGTCAAACTGTCCTCGCGGGACAAGTCCTCCCAGATCGCTTCCATGACCCGCAGTTTCTCAGCTCTCGACAACCGATCGATGGCTATGGTGCCTTGCATGGTCTGACTGTAACACCCGACTCGTGCCAGGTCAACTCCATGCCGTCAAGGTGGGTAATGCGTCAGCGCCCCCCGGGCGGCGCACCGCCCGATCATACCGGAGTGAAACGGACAACGACGCACCCAGAGCCCGCGAGGACGCGGGCGCTCCAAGTCGGTACGCCTCCCAACTGGAGCGCCCGCGTCCTCGCGGGCTCTGGGGCCGCAGTTTCATGGGAGAACCCCTCGGGTGGCAGACCGCCCGATCATATCAAGTTGTTGCTCCTGCGTTTCTGTCTGAGTACCGCTCCCGCCCGCCGCCGGCGGACGGGGGAAAGGGAAGAAAGGGGGGACACGCACGTTTGGCGGGCGAACCCGATTCACGCGCGGCACAAGGCCACGCGGGTATCACGCATGGGCCAGCACGCCGTCGTTCCACCCGCGACTCCCATGAAACAAATGCTCCAGACCGTCGACCTACCGTTGCCCTGGAGCGCGACGCTCCGCGGAGCATTCCCCCGCCCCCGGATGCTCGACGGAGTCTCGCGCTCCAGCTCGGGGGCGAAGCGAGGTGTTTCATCTCGAGATGACCGGGCGATCGCCGCCCGGGAACGGCTGGCGCGTCACCCAAAATGCGGACATCGCAGTTGACACGGTCCGGGCAGCGGGGTATTATGTAGGGTCCGATGAAAACACGCCCGCGGTCAGGACAACCGGGTGCTGTCCGAAGAGACAGGCGTGCCGTGCCTTGCTGCCTCTTCCGTATTCCTCAGGCAACCGAGCGCGACCATTGCCCTTGAAAGGGCGCGGCGCGACGCTCTCCGTCGACTCTGTCCCTGACCACCTATCGGGCCAATGGAGTTCCATGCATCGCGAACGGGGACCAGACCAGTTGTCACGTGCCGACAGACCGGGGACCTGGCGCCGGATCCGTCTGGCCAGCATCGTGCTTTGCCTTGCCGCCCTGCTGGTCAGGGGCGAGGACGTCGCGTTCAATCTGACCCTGCACAACGGTTGGAACTTCGTCGCCATCCCCGTTGTGCCCGTTGACGCCAGCGTCGATGCCGTCTTCCAGAGGAAGAACACCGGACCGGTCTGGCAATGTCAAGGTGGCGGATTCCAGGCCGTCGAGCAGATCACGGCGGGGACCGCATACTGGGTTCTGTGCCGGTTTCCCGGCGGTCGGGGACAGGAGGTCGTGACGATCCACGGCACCGCCATCGATCCCGATGCGGCAACCCTGACCGCCGGGTGGAATGCCATTGGCGGCAGACCGGATTATGCGCGCCCCGGACGCTCCAAAGTCCTGCCCAGGATCTGGGGGTGGAACGCCGGTCTGCAACGCCTGGAAGCCGTGCCCGGTACCACGCTGACGCCCGGACAGGGTTATTGGATGTATGCAAAGGCGCCCGGGCCGGTCAGTTTCCGCGGCCACACGATCACCGGGACCATCACCGGCGTCGGCGTCGCAGGGGTAACCCTGACGCTCACCGGTCCCGGAGTGACGCAAACCGTTTCAGACGGCAGCGGCGCGTTCAGTTTCACGACCGTGGCCGACGATACCTACCAGTTGGTCCCGTCCGCCACGGGGTACGCATTCCAGCCACCGAGCCTGGATCTGACCGTTAGCGGCGGGGACGTCAACGTGAATTTCATCAGCCGCATCGAAGGCATGGGGCTGATCCCGGCCGGCACGTTCCAGATGGGCGATGCCATGCAGCCCCCCGACAGCATCGGAACACTTGAGCAGCTCCACACCGTCCAGGTCAGCGCATTCAGCGTGGGGCAGTCGGAGGCTACCAACCAAGAGGTGTACCAAGTGATGCAGTGGGCCTACGACCATGGCAAGATCGACGCCACCACCGCCACGGTGCAGAACAAGACGGGTACGGCCCAGGAGTTGCTCAACCTGGACGGCCCCGGCTGCTACATCATCTTCTACGACGGGCACTTTTCCGTGCAGTACGGCAAGGAGGGTTACCCGTGCGTCCAAGTCACGTGGTACGGCGCCGCGGCGTACGCCAACTACCGAAGTGAGAAGGAAGGCCGAGAGACGTGCTACAACCTCACGGACTGGACCTGCGACTTCTCGAAGCATGGCTATCGGTTGCCCACCGAGGCGGAATGGGAGAAGGCGGCGCGCGGCGGACTGGTCGACAAGCGGTTTCCCTGGGGTGTCACGCTTCCCAGTAACCCCGGTATCGGTGACATCATCAGCCATGATTTGGCCAACTATCTGAGCAATGACGGCTACGCCTATGACACGAGCACGACGCGGGGGCTGCACCCGCTCTACAATGGCGATCCGGCGCCCGGCGGCGCCTTTGCCGCGAATGCGTACGGTCTCTATGACTCAACCGGAAACGTCTGGGAGTGGTGCTATGACCGGTATGATAGTCAGTGGTACACCAACCAGGGCGCGACCACCGAGAACACGACCGGGCCCGCGTCAGGCTCAAGCCGCGTGATCCGCGGCGGCAGCGCGGCGGATTACGCCGACAAGTGCCGCTGCGCCGCGCGCGGCAGCAAGAGCCCGGGCACCAGCAACAGCCTGACTGGATTCCGGGTCGTACTGCGCTGATGATGCCGTGGCGCGGATCGGCTGCAGGCGATGGGGAGAAGCCTGTGAGGCCGACGGTGCAGCTCAAACCCAACGGTGACCATTCGGTGGTATGACCGTGCCTTCACCCGTCACGCTCCACGCAGCTCGAAAAGGCGACCTGTACGGGTAAATCCGACCGCGGCGCCGTTCGTAGTGGTGTCGCAGTCCCGGCGGCGCACCCGCCGGGCAAGACACCATCGCCGCACCCCACCGTCGCCACACGCCCGGCTTCGTTCAGAGACTTCGCCGCGACACGCCAGATGGGCTCTTGGCGCTCCACGTTGTTCCGCGCACTGCGAGCCCACTACGAACGGGTGTATCCTGCCGTCTGCGGTGGGGCCTTCTCTCTCTCAGGATTTGCCCGCACAGATCGGAAAAATAGGCATGGTTCACGGTTCAGAGGTTCAAGCGCATGAGGCCGTCGGATGTGAGCACCGACTCGCCCAACCTTGAACCTCTGAACGGTGAACCTTCGAACCCTGCCGAAAAAGAAGCCCCCCGCGGATGCGGTCATCCGCGGGGGGCTGAATAGGCGCTTACGCCAGACTCACGTCACGGCGTAGGCGTGATGTTCGGCGGCGTGAAGCTGAACCCGGTCGCGTTCACAATGTCGGACGAATTGGCGACATTCGTGAATACGCGAGTGCTCCCGGAACGCGTGAAGGTCCGCGTGATGCCGGTGCCGCTGAACTCGAGATTCGGATACATGGTGCTGTTCGTGTACAGCCACTGATCCAGGACCGGGTCGTACAGGACGCAGTCGTCGCTGGTCGAGCCGGGGGCCACGTACAGCGGCCCATGGTACTGATGGAAAATCCAGTTGCCGTCGAAGATCGGGCTGTAGTAGCCGAGCCAGGACGACAGGACCCAGCCGCCGCCCTCCGACGTGCCGCCCAACCGGCCGTCAACCGCATCCTGAGCTTGCAGAGCGGTAATCGACGCCTTGAGAATGCCGGCGGCATACTGCGGGTTGTGCACGCCGTTACTGCCATCGTTTTCGACGAAGCGGTAGTTGTAGACGGCGGAAAGTTGAGCCAGAGTGTAACTGCTGGTCGGATCGGCCACCGTGGCTTCACCCACCGGCGGCAGCAATATGGCCAACTGCTCCATCAGACTCTCGATCTCGTCCTCAACACCTTCAACGATGCCGTCACCGTCGAAGTCCTTACGGGTCGCGATGTTGAAGTCTTCTTGTTCGCCGTGGCATTCAGAGCAGACGCCGGCCTGGTCAACATCGTCGTCCGGATTGTCCGGCGTGAGGTTGTCATACACCATCCGGAGCGTGTGCGCGCCGGCCTGTGAGACGCCATTCAAGGCGCCGGAAGAAGGCAGCGCGGGATTGCCTGCCTCCAAGGTCTGCATGTGGCAAGTGACGCAGGCGTTTTCCGTGGACAAGAGGTGGCCGGACGACGACGCAATGTACTGCCCGAACTCGGCCGCATTCACCCCGGCCAGCATGTCGGTCTGCGGACTGCCGTGCGGGCCGTAGTGGCTGTGGTTCGCGAGCACGTACGTTTCAGCATCGCGACGCGACACATGGCACTGCATGCACAGCTTGCCAAGTCCGCCGTCGGTGACGGTATCGCCATTGAACAGCGCCGCGTCCTGCGTGGAACGGACCTGGCGCTCGTTGGCATCGCTGTGCGGGTCGTGGCAGGCGGCGCAGCCGATGTTCTCGGCCATGCCGGTGCGCCGTCCGAGCGGAGTCGCCCCGTGCATCCTGGGAGTCACGAAATTGATGAACCCGCTGCCCGTGTGACAGCGCGTGCAGGACGAGCTCGTCTCCAAGACCTGATTCGCATGGCGGGACAGGCCCCACTCCGCCGGCCGGACATGGCGACTGCCCGAGTCGTGACACTTGGCGCAGACGCCGACATCGTAGCTGACCGAAATCTTGGCCGCGTTGCCCGTGTGACTGGCGCCAGCGCCGTGGCAATTCTCGCACTGGATGTTGGCCAGTTCCTTCATCGCGGTGTTCATGCCCGTCCAATTGGATGCCTGGAGGGTCGTGAACCAGGCCGGACTCGATTCGCTCAGCCCCAGATCCAACATAACATTGTAGAAGCCGCCGTTGTTGGGGGCGTTCTTGTCGTAGCCGACGGCATGGCAACTGACGCAGGTCGTGCTGTAGTGGGAGTCGTAGGGTTCCCAGTTCGCATCCAGCCCCTGAATCTCGCGCTCGAGTTTCGTGGCGTGCAAGGTGCCCTGCCACCCTTCCAGTTTGTCGAGTTCATGGCAGGTTGCGCACTGTGGCGTCAGCGCGTCGGAAGCGGGATCACCGACACCGGCATAGGCCGCGCAGACGACCGTGACGGTGACGACATTCGCGCCGCCCACGTCAGTGTGGATCGTGCCGGTAATGGTGTACGTGCCGACCACGTCGGGCACAAAGGATGCCCGACCGGCGATCTGGCGGGTGTCGCGATCCATGGGATTGTAGATCGGCATGGCCCCGAGCAGGGACGCGCCGATCACATGCACGGTGGACTCAACCGGCCAGGCCGTCACCGCCCAGTCGGCATCGGCGGTCACAACAACAGACGTCCCGCCGCTCGTTTCCTGCAACACCTGGGCTTCCAGGTGTACCGTCTCACCAACGCCCACAGTCCACAGCCCCAGAGATGCCGTGATGGTTCCCAACGAGTAGCCCGTCGTCGCCGAAATCTCGCGCGGCGCAACCGGGCTGGGAATCACTCGCTCGCTCGCGGCAGTTGTAGCCGCCTGTCCCGCCGATGCACCTAGAATCAGTGCCAAACCGACACTGACCCGCCCAAACCAACCTTTGTAGTCCTTCTTCATCGCGATCAAACCCTCCTTGCCTTCCTTTACTTTACTCTCTTGCGTTTGCCACTTTGTTGCTGTTTGTCCCTTGGGTCATTCTAATTGTTGCCTTCTTGCCCTCCTTGGATTCTTCATCTGGTTCGCCGTTGCTTGGTTTCGGTTCTCTCAGCTAAAGATCTATCGTTCGTTCTCTACCATGAATGACGTGAAGATCATGAAGGTTAGGGACAACTCCGTGTTCTTTTATCGGTCGCCCAACGTCACTTCTCTTGCGGCGCCGGGGTCTTGGGCGCCGTCGCGCCCCCGTTTTGGAAAAGCTGCCGATACGCGTCCACGCTCTTGCGATCCTGTGCCAGATTGCGTTCCAGCAGCGCCTTGAAACTCTCGAACTGCCCGGGGTCCAGGAGTGTCTGGGCGCGCGCCAGAATCACACGGTTGCTCTCCGCGGTCTTGTCCACATTCACCGCCATCTGGTCGGGAATTGCGGTCAGGTTCTTCACGGCACTGTCCGCGGACACCGACGGCAGCTTCTGCCGTTCTTCGGTCACGATCGTGAGAAGCTGGGATTCCTGGTCTTTACTCAGCGTCTTCCCGAGCGCGCCCAAGTCACCCTTGTACTGCGTGACCACCCAGCGGTCCGGCAGGGTTGCCTCGTACTGCTGGTAGACCGCGTACCGGTCCTTGCCCAGCAGGTCCAGAATACTGTTCTCCAGCACCTGGTTGGAAGACAACGGCTGTTTCATACCTGCGGGCACGACGACGTTCGCGGGTTCCTCGCCCCCTTCCGCACGGCCCTGAATGCGCGGCTTCAGCAACAACATCTTGCCGAGCCTGTCCGACTCCTCAGGCGTGAGATTGAGCTTGGCAAACAGATCGCCGTACGTCTGAAAGACCGCTTGATCGCGCGCCAAGCGCGCCTCGGCTCGCCGGAGCACCTTTTCGGACGGTTCCTCGGGGGGAGTGTTGGCGAGGCCGGCGTCCGCTTCCTCGGCTTCGGCGCGTTCCTCCGCTCTTGCCTTGGCCTTGGCTGCAGCCTTCGCGGCCGCGACGGTGGTGTCCGTAGCGACTGTGGTCACCGTTTCGGTCGGGTTCGCCCCGGGTGCCGCTGACGCGTCGGCTCCCTTAGCAGAGGCAGCGGCCGCATCCGTCCGTGCACCCTCGTTGCTTGGGCGACCGGTCGTCGCGGATTCGGTCGTCTTCCCGGGGCTCAAACGCTCGTCACCGCCCTGGCCGCTGGTCGGAGCAGTGGTTGCCCGGCCGAGGAACAGAAATGCAACGCCGATCAGCACGGCAAGACCAATGCCCACCCAAAGAACCCGATTTCCCATTACAAACTCCTCATGGTGACGACGGCGCGCTGTGACAGGCGACCGTGCAGTCGTAGTGCATATTGACGGTCCCGGGGCCCCAGCCTTGCGGCAGATCATGCAACTTCCGGCCCGGAGGCAGGTCCCAGTTCACCGGAACATGATCCAGGAAGGCTCGCTGATGGCACACCTGACACGACGTTTGGGCTGTGGATACCTCATGGCAGACTCGGCAGTGGCCGCTGCGCTTGAATGACGACGTGTGGCTGGACGGTTCGCTGTGCAGGTGGCAGGCTTCGCAGAAATCCGTCTGATGGCAGGAGGAACACTTGCGCCGGTCCCCTTCGGCAAAGAAACCGTGCCCGCGCTTGCGGAATGTGGCGGTGTGGCTCCTGGGTTTCTCTGTCTTGTGGCAGTCGTCGCAGAAGGATGACGCCTGGTGACACGCCGCGCACTTGGGCAGTTGACCGGCCCCGGCCCGGGACAAGGGCCCGTGCGTCAGCGTCCAGTTCTGGCGTTCGGCATGATTCCTGGGCTGCACCTCCTGGCGATTCTCCGCGTGGCATGGAGTGCAGTCCTGCGGTGCGCTATTCTCACGGTGGTACAGCAAGGGGTTCTTGCGCTCGCCCTTGACCACGTCACCATGGCACGTGGCACACGCCGCCTTATCCTGGATGCGGCTGTGATCCCACGGCTGGCCGGCCGTGCTCGCCTTGCGCGCCGCCCGACGGCTGTCGTACATCGTCTTCAGGAGCGGCTTGAACTGGTCGGCGCTTGGCGCGTCACCGCGCGTCTTTGGCAGGATGTGGCACTTAAGACAGTCCTCGCCCGGTTTGTCCATGTCAATGTCGTGGCAGGAGGCGCACTTGTCGTGGTTTGGCCGCACGTCGGCGCCTGCCTCGGCGGTGTCGTGGCACAGACTGCACTCCGCATCCGGCACAAATTCGGTATTGTGTTGTTTGTGGTCGAAGCGCGTGGCGACTTTGTCGCCCGACTTGGTCAGCAGGCACCCGGTCAGAGCCAGCGCGACAAACACCGTCAACAGAACACTCGCCGTGGCGAAATGTCGCTTTGAATACCGATGCCACTCGGCAAGCCATTCCATAACACACATCCTCTTTCTACTCGCCGCAAGCAGGGCCATTGGACTCCGGTCGTGCACTGCGCCGGCGCCGCGCAACCCGCGGCCCGGCCTCCGCCTTACTTGCCCGAGGCCGTCCGGAAATGGTAATCCACGCGGACGCTGACCATGTACGCATCTTCTGCCAGTTCGTCGGCAACTTCGTATTCGCCCCGCGTGACGAAACGCCAGCGGTTTGACAGCTTGTATTGCGACTCGACGAAGAACACATCGCTCATCTGCTCGCCGCCGTTCTCGTCCGGAATGGGACGGCCCAGACGGTCGACGTAGAGCAGTTCGTCGGTGTAGTCGTACAGTTGGTGCGTCACGCCGCCACTGGCCCTGAACCGCGGGGTGAACGTGTAGCCAAGCTCGCCGGTCACGTCATAGAAACTCTCGTCCGGATGGCTGTAGTAGCTGGCCGACAGGTCAAAGGTCAGTCCGTCAATCGGCACGTCGGCGACGCTGAACCCCGCCGATAGACGCCCGCTGTCGACGTTCGCGACGTTCTCGCCGCCCTCTTTGCTCTGATCGAGAATGTAGCGGTAGCCGCCACCGGCGCTGAGGGTGTAGTGCTCGCCCAGGTAGTAGTTGCCGTCCAGGCTGAGGGAGAGTTGTTCCTCCGACGGGCCCATCAATCTGGAATACTCGGAGAAGTTGCGCGTGTCGTAGGTTCTGGCGTCTTCGCCCAGTTGCGCCGCCTGCCAGAAGACTCGGCCCGTGACGTCGAACCGGCCGGAATTCTGGTAGAACAGCCTGGCGCTCAGGTCACGGAAGTCGTCCTCGATCCACCGTGCCTCGACCGTGTCGCCAAAGCCCGGGGCAAAATACTGAGACATCCGCAGCGCAGACGCAAGAACATCCTCGCCCGTGTCATGAATCCCGTAGGCGTCCGCTTGAATCTCGGTGGACGACAGAGGCCGAACCCGAACCCCGCCACCCGCCAGCCACTCGCCGTCCGTCGAGGTGTAGACCGAGACCGGTTGGCCGCCAAAGGCAAAGAGGCCGACCTTCTCATCTTCCCAGAGGCTCAACGACAACCCGTCGAAATGCAGGTAATCGACGTTTGGAAGATACTGGCGACCGAGGACCAGATGACTCAGCGCGTCGTAGTCGTGCAGATCCACGGCCGCCTCGTACAATCGCGGCCAGGTCTGGTCATAGGCCGCGTCGGTCGTGTCGTTCCCGTTCAGGTCGAATTCATTCACCCCAGACAGACGCAGATCCATGTGCCCATTCATCAGATCACGGCCTGACAAGCTCAGGTGCTGCTTGAAGTCAGCATCGCTGCCGGTCGCGTCACTCTCGTACTGGAAGCGATTCGACAACCAGACGTCATAGACCGGTTTCCTGGCCTCCTCGGCCCCGGCTGTAAACACACCACACCCCGCAACCAAATAGAAAAGGCAACCCCAACGGAGCCGGAGAATCAAGGATGCCAGTCGCGGATGCGGAAACGTTGAATCCGTCGTTTGTTTCATGCCGCTGCGGCCACCGTTTTTCTGCGCTTTGTCGTAACAAGCAGAGCCGGGCTATGACTCTCAACACTTTGGGTATCAGGAAAAGAGACACCGACCTGCGCAAACTGCCGTGGATCGTGCTTTCCTGAACTGCCGGCGGTCATGCGGCCGCCAAACCTGACATAATCCGCCTTGGCGGCATCCGTGTTTGGCCCGCCTCTGTCGCTGTCCCAATTTCAAGCTACTCATGGACCTTGGGGACAACAGCAATATTCATACCAATAACCAAGGCAAAGATGCGCAGGAGCGGCCTTTTCCGCATCGACTGAGGGAGACAATATTCGGCAGAGACTGATTCGTAGAGCGAAAATCAGCGTGCCGGCGAGCCCGGACCTCATGGATCACGACCGCGCCAACGAAAAACCGGCCGCGCCAACGGAAAACCGTCGCAAGGAACAGTGGCCTTTCCAGATCATGCAACGACGCGGGAGTCAACGCGGTCGTGGCAGGATCAGCGTGCCGCACGCTGCGAAGCCACGGCAGCATTCAGCATTTTCTGGAGCAAGCGCCGGGCCGCCTTCTTCCCACGGCGTTCAATAACCTTACGCACTGGGTCATCGGCCATCTGCTTGAGGAGTTTCATCCGGCGCGAGATCGGGAGACCGACGCTCTGAACTTTGGGCCGAAACTCACGCAGCAGGCTGAGTTGCTTGGCGTAGGCCGGGCCAATGACGGACGACAGCCGCTCGCGGAGCTTGCGCGCCAGTGCCGGGCCGCCGCCGCCCGTGGAAATGGTCAGCACCAGGTCGCCCTGGCAGAAGACCGCCGGCACGGTGAAGGAGCAGCGCTGCGGCTGGTCAACCACGTTCACCGGGATCCCCGCCGCGTACGCGTGCTCCCAGACGCGCTGGTTCACGTCCGGGCAGTCGGTGGCGCTGATGGCCAGGCACGCACCGCGAAGGTCGGCCTTCCGGTAGCGACGCTGGACACGGCGGACGCCTTTCATGCGCAGCAGCGCCCCGCAGAACTCGGGGCTGACCACCGTGACCCGCGCGGCGCAGGCCACCAGGCTCTTCACCTTGCGCAGCGCAATCCGCCCGCCGCCGACAACCAGCACGTCGCGCCCCGACACGTCGAAGTTGATTGGAAAGTAGCGCATTGGGAGGTTCAGGGTTCAGAGTTCAGGGGTTTAGGGGAAACAGTGCACCCTGGAGCGCCCGCGTCTCGCGGGCTGCACGTGCGTTCTGCTGTACGCACCTTTTCCGCTCACAGGTGCGTTCTCCCCGCGAGGACCCAACCTTCGCTCAGAGCTACGGCGGGCAAGCTGCGAGCGCTCCAGGGGACAGGCCGCACACCGAGCACAACGCGCCTTGTCCAACGCACCAGCACACCCGGCGACGGTTCAGCCCGCGAGACGCGGGCGCTCCAGGGGACAGGCCGCACACCGAGCACGACGCGCCTTGTCCAACGCACCGGCGCACCCGGCGACGGTTCAGCCCGCGAGACGCGGGCGCTCCAGGGGACAGCTCACTCACTCACCCACTCACCCACACACACGCTCACACGGACTTGAGCCCCGTCATCACCTTTCGGGCGGCGGCGATCGTGCGCTGGATGTGCGCGTCGCTGTGCGCAGTTGACACAAAACCCGCCTCGAACTGCGAGGGCGCCAGGTACACGCCTTGCTCCAGCATGCCGTGGAAGAACGCCGCGTAGCGCCGCGCGTCGGACTTTTTCGCGGTCGGATAGTCGGTCACCGGGCTGTCGGTGAAGAACAGGGTCTGCATCGAACCGACGCGGTTTTGTCGGACCGGGATGCCCGCCTCGCGCGCCGCGTCGCGCAGACCTGTTTCCAGCAAGGCCGCCGAAGCATCGAGCCGTGCATAGGGCGGGTCCTCGATCAGGGTCTCGACCGTGGCCAACCCGGCCGCCATGGCCACCGGGTTGCCGCTGAGCGTCCCGGCCTGGTAGACCGCGCCGACCGGGGCCAGGCAGTCCATGATTTCGGCACGGGCGCCGTACGCGGCAGCGGGCATGCCGCCGCCGATGATCTTGCCCAGGACCGTAATGTCCGGGGTCACGCCGTACAGGCCCTGAGCCCCGCCCAGGCCGACGCGGAACCCGGTGATGACTTCATCGAAGATCAGCAGGCTGCCGTGGCGTTGAGTGATGTCGCCGAGGAAGGCCAGGAACCCGGACGCGGGCGCGATGACCCCGACATTGCCGGCAATCGGCTCGACAATGATGCCGGCGATCTTGTCACCATGCTTGGCAAACACCGCCTCGACCGCGTCGCAGTTGTTGTACGGGACCACCAGCGTGCCTTCGGCGTGCTTGGCCGGAACGCCCTTGGTGTCGGGGATCGCGAACGTGGCCAGCCCGGACCCTGCCGCGGCCAGCAGGCCGTCGGAGTGGCCATGGTAGCAGCCGTCGAACTTCACGATCAGATCACGACCGGTGAAGCCGCGGGCCAGGCGGATCGCGCTCATGGCCGCTTCGGTCCCGGAACTGACCATGCGCACCTTTTGGATGCTCGGCACGCACTGCACAATGCGGCTGGCGAGACGGTTCTCCAGCTCGGTCGGCATACCGAAGCTCGTCCCCTTCTCGCAGGTCTGCCGGATGGCTTCAACGACGCGCGGATACGCGTGCCCGAGAATGAGCGGCCCCCAGGACATGACGTAATCGATGTACTCCTTGCCGTCCACGTCCTGAACACAGCAGCCGTAGCCCCTTTCCACGAACAGCGGTTGCCCGCCCACACCCTTGAACGCGCGGACAGGGCTGTTCACGCCGCCGGGAATCAGAGTGCATGCGGTGCGCCACAAAGCCTGCGAACGTGCGCCGGGAGTGTACATGGAAGAATGCCTTTCGGTTGATCGGGCTGCTTCAGGGTTACGAGTAACGCCACACGTGACACGAGAGTCCGTGTACTATACAGCCGCCTGGCGGTTGGTGCATGCACCCGTGGCGCGGGACCTCCGGGACCGCAGCAGAGTGCCCTCGGGCCGTCCCGGCCCGAGATCCTCGGCCGGGGACCGGCCGAGGCACTCCGCTTCGGCGCGGGACGCGCCGAGCCACTGCGCGTCCGGACTTGCCTACACAAGCCCCACAAAAAGCGACCTGTGCGGGTAAATCCTGAGAGAGAAGAGGACCCGCCATGGACGCTGGGATGCGCCTGTTCGTAGTGGGCTCGCAGCGCGCGGAACGAAGTGGAGCGCCAAGAGCCCATCCGGCGTGTTGCGACGGCCTGACGGACGCTGGGATGCGCCTGTTCGTAGTGGGCTCGCAGCGCGCGGAACGAAGTGGAGCGCCAAGAGCCCATCCGGCGTGTTGCGACGGCCTGACGCAGGGATGGTGTCTTGCCCGGCGGACAACCGCCGGGCTTGCGACACCACTACGAACGGGGTCGCGACCCCTGCCTCTTCACACGAGGCCGGATGGATTCACCCGCCCGCCCGCACAAAAAGAAAAGACCTGCGCAAGCAGAGTGAGGCCGGGTAGGTCGCGGTGCCAGCCCAGACGGCCTCCCCTGACTGACAGTACCGCGGGCGGCCCTCCGCCCGCCATCCGAACCTTGCGCTACGTGTGTGCCGTGAAGCGGGCAGAGGGCCGCCCGCGGTACTGTCGGAAGGTGACGGGACTCGATCCGCTGCTTGCACAGGTCGACAAAAGACGCCAAATAATACCAGAACACGACAAACGCGAACTACAGACCGAGGTAGACCATGCTGGTCTTCTTGAACTCGCGGAGGGAGAACAGGACTTGGTAGTCGGTGATGCCCGTGTCGCGGGCGATCTGCGCGGCGGTTGCGAGGCACTCGTCCCGGGACGCGCCGTGGATCATGCCGTAGACATTATAAGGCCAATCCGGGACGCGTGGCCGTTCGTAGCAGTGGCTGACCTTCCGGCAGGCGGAGATGATGCCTCCGACCCGGTCGACATCGGCATCCGGCACGTTCCAGCCGGACATACCGTTAGCGACGTACCCGGCGGCCTGGTGTCGCAACACGGCGCCGAACCGGCGCAGCGCGCCGCTGTCCTTGTACGCCTGCAGACGCCGCAGCACGTCGTCCTCGTTCATTCCCAGTTCAGCCGCAACAGAGAGGAACGGGCGCACCGCATCGCCGATGTCGCCGCAGCAGCGCTGGATGAGGCGCCGGTCCTCGGCCTCGACGGGGATTGCCGTGTCGGGTTCCGGAGTGGCGACGGGAAGGCTCTTGGGAGCGGGCGGAACGCACGGGTCACGGGAAACGGTGCTGGTGGCGGAACGCACCGAAACGCCACCGTGGGGACACGGTGGGCGTACCGGAACGGCCGCCGTGGAAGCCGGCGTTCCAAGGTTTGCCTCAGGCGGTTGGTTGAGGTCGAAGTTGACCCGGATTTTGAAGGTCTTGAGGGCCGGCAACGGGTACAGTTCAGCCACGCCGTCGCAGCGCCTGACCTCGTCCAGGATGGCGGCCATCTGCGCCTGCGTCTCGGCAATGACGGTGAACCAGAGATTGTAGACGCCCTCGCGCTCGTAGTTGTGAGTGACTTCCGGAAAGGCCGCCGCGCACCGGGCCACCGCCTCCAACTGCGGCGGCGCGACGCGCACGGCAACCAGCACGCTGACGTAACCGAGCCGACGCGGTGCGAACGAACCGCCAATCCGGCGGATGACACCACACTCCCGCAACCGCGAGATGGCACCGTGAACGACGTCCGGACTGACCCCAAGTTCGCGGGCCAGGGCGGCGTACGGCTCGGAGCACAGCGGGAAGTCCCACTGGATCCGAGTCAGAACCTGTCGTTCGAGATCACTGAATGTGTCGTGCATGGGTCTCATGAGTCCCGTGGGACCCATGGGACTCATGGGACCCATCTCACGGGCAGGCCGCCTCCCGCCTATTGCCTCCCGCCCATTGCCCCGCCCTGCGGCACGTACGGGCAGTCCGGTTCGGCGCCGAGGTAGTCACCATCGGCGGCGTAAGCCCGGGCCCGGCAACCTTGGCAGAGCTTGCGGAAACCGCAGGCGCCGCACTTGCCGTGCAGTTGCGACGGGTCGCGCAGCGCCATGAATACTTCGGAGTCCTGCCAGATGTCACCGAGCTTGCGTTCGCGCACATTCCCGACCCGCAGCGGCAGGTAGCCACAGGGCTGCACGTCGCCGGTGCGGGAGATGAAACACACCGCCGACCCGGCCAGGCAACCGCGCGTCATGGCTTCCATCCCGTGGTGCGGCGACGGCGGCTTCCCGAGATTGCGTTCGCGCCCGACTTCGTGCATGATGCGGTAGTACTGCGGCGCGCACGTAGCTTTGACGTGGACGCGGCCGCGCAGTTCCACAGAGCGGTCGAACAGCCAGCGCAGCACGCTTTCGAAGCGCTCCGGCGGCAGACGCACGTCGTCGCTGATCTCAGCGCCGCACCCGACCGGCACCAGCATGAATACGTGAAACGCATCGGCGCCCCGGGCCAGGACCAGGCTGAGCAAGTCGCTGATTTCCGCCTCGTTGTGCTGGGTGACGGTGACGTTGATCTGCAACGAGGCGCCGGCGCGCTTGAGCGCGTCAAAGCCGCGCAGGGCAGCCTCAAAACTGCCCGGGAGGCCGCGGAAACGGTCGTGCGTCGCCGGCTTGGCGCCGTCCAGGCTGATACTGACCCGCTGAATCCCGGCGGCAACGATCTTCTGCGCCATAGCGTCATCGACGAGCGTGCCGTTCGTGGCCAGGGCAACACGGGAGAAGATGCGCGTGCACTCCTTGGCGATGTCGAAGATGTCAGCCCGGACCAGGGGCTCACCGCCGGTCAGGATCATGATCGGATCTGCGTCTTCGCGGATCTCCCGGGCCACGCGCAGAACCTCCGCGGTGGTCAGCTCATTGGGCGCAAAGTCGGCCTGAGCCTCGGCTCGACAGTGCTGGCACTTCAGGTTGCAGCGCGCGGTCAATTCCCAGAAAACAAGGCGTAGTTCAGGGTTCATGGGTGGAAGGGGTTCCGGCGGGCAGGGGGTTCAGGGTTCAGGGAAAACGGTGCGCCCTGGAGCGCCCGCGTCTCGCGGGCTTAGCCGTTGCCAGGTGTGCTGGTGCGCAAGGCGTCCTTCGGTGTTTGGGGTTCACGGTTCAGCGGCGGCTCGGCGCGTCCCGCGCCGAAGCGGGGTGCGCCGGCCGGCTCTGTCCGGCAAAGCCGCCTGCGCGAAGACGGATCCCCGGGCGGGGGCCTCGGGCCGGGACGGCCCCGAGCACCCTGCTGCGGTCCCGGAGGTCCCGCGCCACTTTTCGCGGCCGTTCGCGCCTATCGTCGTTCCTCCGTCCCGGGTCTCAACCCTCTCTGAGCCAAGTGGCGGCATCCTTGGCCCAGTAGGTCAGAATCAGGTCGGCGCCCGCACGCCTTATACCATAGAGGATTTCCAGAGCGGTCTTCCGCTCATCGATCCACCCACGGGCCGCGGCAGCCTTGACCATCGAGAATTCGCCGCTGACGTTGTAGGCGGCGACCGGCGCCTGGCAATGGGCCCGTACCGCCGCGATGATGTCCAAGTACGCGAGGGCCGGCTTCACCATCACGATATCGGCGCCTTCGTCCAAGTCCAACTGAACTTCCCGCAGCGCCTCGCGCGCGTTGCGCAGGTCCATCTGGTAACCGCGCCGGTCGCCGAACTGCGGGGGTGACTCGGCGGCGTCGCGGAACGGTCCGTAGAAGGACGAGGCGTACTTGGCCGAGTACGCCATGATGACGGTGTCCGGTTGTCCAGTGCGGTCGAGCGCCGCGCGGATCGAGCCGATGCGGCCGTCCATCATGTCGCTGGGCGCCACGACGTGCGCACCGGCGTTGGCATGGGAGACGGCCATTCGCTCGAGCAGTTCGAGCGTCGCGTCGTTGTCGACATCGCAGTTGCGGACGACGCCGCAGTGGCCGTGGTCGGTGTACTCGCACAGGCAGACATCGGTGCAGATCACCAGTCCGGGCACCTTCGCGGCCAGGGCCCGCACCGCCTGCTGGATAATGCCGTCATCCGCGTACGCTTCCGAACCCTGCGCGTCTTTCTGTGCCGGGATGCCGAACAGAATGATCGAATTCACGCCCGTCCGCACCAGCGCCTGGCACTCCTCGACCAGCACGTCCACGGACATCTGAAAATTGCCCGGCATCGAACCGATCGCGTTGCGCACACCCGTCCCGTGACGCACGAAGTACGGCATGATGAAGTCGCTGGGCTGCAGAGTCGTCTCGGCAACCATGTCGCGCAACCCGGGCAGCCGCCGGAGTCGTCGCATGCGGGTGACGGGGAACTTCATAGCCCGATCTCCTCGTCGGTCAGGTAACAGGCTGGGTCGCAGGCCCAGACGTCGCCGGTGACGGCCTCGGCGCGGACGCGGAAGTTGCCGTTGCACACGTCCAGCCACTTGCACTTGGCGCAGCGGCCGTGCATGTATTTCTTGCGCTCCCGGAGCTTGGCCAGGAGTTCGTCACCATCCGTATTGCTCCAGATCCGGCTGAACGGCTTCTGGCGCACGTTGCCCGGCGAGTAGTGCCGCCAGAACTGGTCAAAGTGCACCGCCCCGTCCCAGCTCACACACCCGATGCCGAGGCCGGTGCTGTTACCGCCGTTCATTTTCAGCAGTTCCATGACCTTTTCGGCGCGGGCCGGGTCTTCGCGCAGCAGGCGCAGGTAAAGATACGGCCCGTCGCAGTGGTTGTCCACCGTCAGGACCTCCACCGCCTTGCCGGCGTTGTGCAGGGCCCGGGTCCGATCCATGATCAGGTCCACGGCCTGGCGCGACTCGGCGTGCGAGAGATCCTCGGACACCAGCTTGCTGCCGCGCCCCGCATACACCAGGTGGTAGAAACAGACACGCGGAATGCCTTCGGCTTCAAGCAGATCGAATATCCCATTGATGTCCTGGGCGTTGCGCCGGTTGATGGTGAAACGCAACCCCACCTTGATGCCGGCGGCGCGACACTCGCGAATGCCGGCCAGGGCCAGATCGAACGCGCCGGGGATACCGCGGAAGCGATCGTTGGTCTCGCGCAGGCCGTCGAGGCTGACGCCGACGTAGGACAGGTCCACTTCCTTGAGGCGGCCGGCCATTTCCGGGGTGATCAGGGTGCCGTTGGTGGAGACCACGGCGCGAACCTTGCGCTGGCGCGCCCGGGCAATGAGTTTGAGGATGTCGGGGCGCATCAGCGGCTCGCCCCCGGAGAACAGGACCACGGGCACGGCGAAGTCGGCCAGGTCATCGATCAGAGTGAGGCCTTCCTCGTGCGTCAATTCACCGGTGTAGACGGTGTCGCGCGAGTGCGAATAACAGTGGACGCAGCGCAGATTGCAGCGTCGCCCCACATTCCAGACCACGACCGGCTTCTTGTCCCGGGCGAACTGGAGCAGGTGCGACGGCAGCCGCCCGGACTCGCGACCGTACCGCAACGGGTCCGAAGGTTCAACGGTGCCGCAGTAGAGTTTGGAAATCCCAATCATGTTTTGTTGCCCTCGAAATGCCGGACCAGTGCCGCGACCAGGCCGGGAATGGTGGATTCAGTCGCTTCCAGTCCGATCTGCAGGCCTTCGCGACTGGCGCCGGAGGACGTCTCCGGCCCGATGCTGGCGTAAAGGACGTTCCCAGGCAGGTCGCCGAGCGCCTGCCGCACGATGGCCGCGTAGTTCGCGGCGGTCGACGAACTGGTGAATGTGACCACATCGGCGCCGCCGTTTCGCAGCACGTTCAGGACGTCCTCGTCCGGGGCCGCGGGAACGGTCCGGTACGCCGTGGCCTCGGTGACCTCGGCGCCCGCGGCGCGCAACGCGTCGGGCAGGAATGGCGGCGCGATGTCGGCGCGCGGCATGAAGAACTTACGCCCGGTGATCTGGCCGGCGTCCCGAAGCGCGGCCAGCAGCGCTTCCGACGTGAAGCGCGACGGGACCAGGTCGGGGCGGAGGCCTTTTACGCGCAGTCGCTCGAGGGTGGCCGAGCCAATGGCGGCTACGCGACTGGCGCCGAACCGCCGCGCGTCGCCGCCGAGCGCGTCGAGGGCGGCAAACACGCTGTCAACCGTATTGACGCTGGTGAACAGCACCCAGTCGAAGGACGACAACGCCGCGACCGCCTGACGCAACGGTTGATCGTCTTGCGGCGGCTCGATGTTGATGGTCGGGAACAGCAGCACCTGCGCGCCGAGGTCCTGCAGTTGCCGGGCAACGTCGCTGGACTGGGTCCGCGACCGCGTCACCACCACGGTCTTGCCGAAGAGCGGGCGCTGATCGAACCACCGCAACGACGCGCGCAACCCCACCACGTCGCCGACCAGCGTGATGGCCGGTGGCTTCAGGCCCACGGCCCGGACACGCTCAACGATCGTCGCCAGCGTGCCTTCCACCACCTCCTGCGTGGGCAGGGTGCCGTGGCGGATCAGCGCCACCGGCGTTTCCGGCTTGCGCCCGTACCGGACCAGGTTTTCGACGATCCCGGACAGGTTGCCGACCCCCATGTAGAAAGCCAGCGTGCCGCCGCCCCGGGCCAGCGACTCCCAGTCAATCGTGCTCTCCGGTTTCAACGGGTCCTCGTGGCCGGTGATGAAGCTCATGACCGTGTTGCAGTCCCGGTGCGTCACCGGGATGCCGGCGTAGGCGGGCGCGGCGATTCCGGAGGTCACACCGCACACGACCTCAAAGCGCATGCCGGCCTGGTACAGTTCCATGGCCTCTTCGCCGCCGCGCCCGAACACGTACGGGTCGCCGCCCTTGAGGCGAACCACCACCTTGCCTTCGCGCGCCTTGCGCACCAGCAGGGCGTTGATGTCCTCCTGGTTCATGGTGTGCTGCCCGGCGTGCTTGCCGACGTAAATCTTCTCGGTGGCTTTCTCAGCCCAGGCCAGGAATTCACGGTTGGCCAACTGGTCGTACACAACCACGTCGGCCAACTCCAGACACTCCTTGCCGCGCAAGGTCAGCAACCCGGGATCGCCGGGGCCGGCGCCAACCAGATAGACGATGCCTTCATTTGCCATGGGAGGTTCCGGAGGGTTCGGTGTTCAGTGTTCGGTGTTCAGGGCAAACGGCGCAACCTGGATCGCCCGCGGCCCCGCGGGCCGAACCGTCGCCAGGCGTGCCGGTGCGTGTAACCGTGTTCATTGTTTGGTGTTTGGGTCTCGGAGGCGGCGTGGTCGGCCCCGTCGGCCCCATCAAGCTCATCGGGCTCATCGGGCTCATCGGACACGTCAGACAGGTCTGACACGTCCGCCGCCACGCGCGCCACACTATGCCTTGACGATCTCCTGCTGCAGACTGCGTTCGACGTCGCGGATTACCTCGGCCGCGCCCTGGGTCAAGAGGGTATCGGCCAGGCGCTGTCCGATCTCTGCGGCACGGTCAGCCGGACCTTCGTGCGCACCGTTGAGGACCTGAGTTCCGTCCAGAGAGAGCACGCGGCCGCGGAGTCGGAGCGTGTCCTTGTCGAGGACCGCCAACGCGGCGACAGGCAGCTGGCAGCCGCCGCCCAGGTGCCGCATGAACGTTCGTTCCGCGGTGACACACGCCTGGGTCGCCGCGCAGTGCAGCGGCTGCAGCAGGGCGCGCAGGGCCTGGTCCGAGTCGCGGATCTCCACCGCCAATGCGCCCTGTCCGGGCGCCGGCAGCATCTCGTCGGGGTCAAAACACCCACTGATATCGGCGCCGCGGTCGACGCGGAGCAGGCCGGCGGCAGCCAGCACGGCGCAGTCGACCGCCCCCTCCTTGACCTTACGCAACCGCGTATCGATGTTGCCGCGCAGACTGACCACGTTGCAGCCCGGGAACAAGCACTTCAGTTGGGCCGTGCGGCGCAGGCTGCTGGTGCCGATCCGCAGCTCCCCGGCCCGCTGCCGCAGTTCCGCCGGAGAAACGCCGACCAGCGCGTCGCGCGAATCGGCCCGAACCGGGATCGCACCCAGCCCCAGCCCGGCAGCCCAGTCCGTGGGCAGGTCTTTAAGGCTGTGCACGGCCAAGTCGACCGTACGGGCGAGGAGCGCCTCCTCGATCTCCTTGGTGAAGAAGCCTTTGCCGAGCAGTCGCGCCGGCATCTGCTGGGTGTGCACATCGCCCGCGGTACGAATGACGACAACGTCAAAGCGGACCGTAGGGTGGGCTTGCCGCAGGCGCTCGATGACCCAGTCTGTCTGGGTCCGCGCCAGCAGACTCCCACGCGTACCGACTCGAACCAGGTTACTCATCTCCGGGGTCCTTTGGGGTCAGGCCGAGGAGGCGTTCCACGACGTCGGCGTACTCGTCCCAGCGTCCTTCCCGGGCAGCTTCATTCAACGCCTTCTTCGTGTCGGCGGTCATCTTGCCCATGGCGCGGCGCAGCATGTGGCGGATTTCGTCACGGCACCGGTCGCAGGTTCCGGGGATAGGGGCGACCGTCTGCTTGGCAAAGGCCCGGGTGAACTCACTTTCCGCAATGCGCTCCGCTTTCTCGTCGATACGCTTCATGACCGCGCCGAGCGTCCCGGCGCGGAACAGGGCGGCGGCCTCAGCCACTTCTTCCTCGATGATGCGGCGCGCCGCGTCCACGGACGCCTGGCGCAGGGCGAGGTTGTCGTCCGCCACCTTCTGCAGGTCGTCGATATTGTACAGATAAACGTTGTCCAGGTCGCCCACGGCCGGTTCCACGTCCCGCGGCACGGCCAGGTCAATGAGAAACACCGGGCGCTGATGCCGGTTGAGAACGGCGCGGCGCATGGCGTCGGCATGGATGATGCAGTGCGGCGCACCCGTGGAGGTGATCACAATGTCAGCCCGGGCGAGGTACTCCTCGAGCCGGTCAAAGGCAACCGCCGTCCCGCCGTACTGGTCCGCCAGGGCACGGCCGCGTTCGACGGACCGGTTCAGAACCAACGCTTCCTTGACGCCCTTGTCGACCAAGTGCTTCAAGGTCTGTTCGCCGACCTCGCCGGCACCCACGATCATCACCGTCTTGCTGCTAAGGTCCTCGAAAACTTCCTCCGCCAACTCCACGGCGACCGATCCCACCGACACGCGACCGCGCGAGATGTCCGTTTCGGCACGAACGCGCTTGGCCACCTTGAAAACCCGCTGCACCAACGGGTCGAGCACCCGACCGACGGTCTCACTGGCCACGGCCGCATCATAGGCGCGCTTGACCTGGCCGAGGATTTCGGTCTCGCCGACGATCATGGAGTCCAGGCTCGACGCGACCGTGATGAAGTGGGCCAGCGCCTCGAGACGCTCCTTGCGGTAGAACGAGGCACGCAGAGCCTGATCGGCGCCGTCGATGCCGATGAGCAGCAGGTCAATCAGCAAGTCACAACTGACACTCTCATCCGGCGCCGCGGCATAGAGCTCGGTGCGGTTGCAGGTCGACAACAGCAGCAATTCGGCACGGGGCAACTGGCGGCTCAGGTGCGCCAATGCCGCGGGCATGGCGTCTGCCGAGAAAGAGAGCCTTTCCCGCAACGCCACCGGAGTGGTCCGGAAATTGATGCCGACGACCGACAAGTTCATAGTTGACAACCGCTGCGACTCAAGGGCTGCGGCCCAGATTGCCAGCCCCTTCAGCCTACCTGCATCAACTGTCGCCTACAGCCTAACCACCTACAGCCTGCCTGAACGACTACTTCGGAGAAATGAAGTCGTGGATGCTGCTGGTCATCAGATGCACGCCGAGGAACGTGACCAGCACGCAAGCCAGGCCCGCCAGGGCCACCATAGCCATCCGCCGGCCATGCCGGTCCGCCGTCAGACGGAGGTGGAAAAGGATGGCATACACCAACCAGGTCGCGGCCGCGCCGGCCACCTTCGGGTCGGTGGTCCACAGAGTGCCCCACCCGAATCGGTGCGTCAGGAACACCCCGAGCACGATCGACAGCGAGAACATGAGGAACGCGAACCCGATCTGCTCGTGCATCAACTGATCGAGAGCTTCCAAGGGCGGCAACCGGTGAAACACACGGCCGAACCGTTTGCGCTTCAGGTTCCGGTCCTGGATGAGGTAAGCGATGGCCAGGAAGCTCTCCAGGGTGAACATGCCGTAGCCGACGAAGGCAGCGGCGATGTGCAGTCCCAGCCACGCCGTCTGGATCTGCGCGTCGGCCACCACCTGGGTGTGCATTCCGGCCAGGCTGCCGATCACCACCACGGTCACAAACGGCAACAGAATGCCGGAGACCCCTCGTGTGTCATGCCGGACCGCCATGCACAGATAAGCGAGAGTGACAGACAAGCCGTACCAGACCAGGGCCTCGAAGATGCCAAACGCCGGGATGCGCTCCAGACGGAGGCCGCGCAAGGCCAGGACCGCGACCAGGCAAACGGCCGCGGCCGACAGGAGCGGTGCCATCCCCCGCCCCCGGCTGGGAGCGGCCCGGACCAGCCTGTGGACGGCCAACCCCGAGGCTGCGACATACAGCCCACAAGCGACCACCATCAGCAAGACTTCGGCCGTCACTGCACGAATCCCCTGTTACGATGCCGCATAACTGTGAAGCCCGGAAAGGAGGAAATTGACCCCGAAGTAGGTGAACACCACGGCCCAGTATCCCAGGATGGCGAGCCAGATGGTAAGAACGCCGCGTTTCTGCCAGCCGAACCGCACGTGCAGGTGAATGCCGTAGATCAGCCAGGTGATGAACGACCAGGTCTCCTTCGGGTCCCAGCCCCAGTACCTGCCCCAGGCCTCCTGGGCCCAGACCGAACCGGTGACAATGCCGATCGACAGGAACAGAAAACCCAGCAGAAGGGTCCGGTGCAGGGCCGTCTCCAGCACGTCGGGGTTCTTGACCGTCGAATCCAGCTTGGCAACTCGGGCCAACAGCGCAACGGGCACGGTCAGCAGTCCGGCGACCGCCGCGCAGACGGCGGTCACGGCGATGGCAACGGGCACGGTCAGGGTCAGGGTCATCACTCCGTGCCGCCGCAACTCGATCATGACGACCGGCGCGACCAGGGCGGTCACCGACAGGGCGACCAGGTAGCAGCCGGCGTTCCGGTGCCCGTCCGTGCGCCGGATCAGCAGCAGCAGGCACATCAGGTAGCCAATGGAGAACGCGCCGTACCCAAAGAAACAGAAACTGACGTGAGTGGTGAGCCAGAAGCTGTTCTGCAGCGCCGGCATCAGCGGCTCAATCGTGCCGGGGAACACCAGAGTGGCCAGGCCCAGGCTGAGAAGGGCCGCCAGCACCGCCGGCATGCCCAGCACCCGCAGCCCGTACTTGATCTCAACCGTCAGGTAAACCAGCGCAATGCCCCACCCGAGGAAGACCAGAGTCTCAAACATGTTCGACATGGGCGGCCGGCCCGCCATGCCCCAGCGTTCAGCGATGACCGCGGTGTGCAGCAGGAGCGTGACCAGCAGCAACCCGCGACCGGCGAGGACCACCCCACGCCGGGTCGTGAATATCGTGAACGCGTAGAAGAGGGTGGTCACGAAATAGGCGATGTAAAGGATATTGAAGAGAACGGACTCCGTCATGGCTTCTCCTCATTCGGCGCGGTGCGCCCGCGCTTCAATAACGGCTGAACGTACAAGGCGACCACCAGTCCGGCCACAAACAGGATGAACCCGGCGTAAACCAGGGGGACGCCGGGACTTCTGGCGACTTCCAGCCCCGTCCACTTCTCCCTTTCCCTGTCATACGACGACTGGTAGAACGAATAACCACCGTAGACCAAGGGACGGTTGACCTCGATCTTGTGTTCCTTCACAACGGCGCCGTTCTCGACGACTTGAACCGTGCTGCGGAATGCCTTGACGCGAGCCCCGTAACCGGTCACGGCGGCAAGCAGTCCGGCATCCGGCCCCATGGCCGGGTCGCCGCCCGCCAGCAACCAGGCTGGCTGGCCCACGGGCTTGCCGTTCTTGAGCCACTGCACGAGGGCTCCGGGCCGCCCCTCGCCCGACGCCGTCTCCGCCACCTCATGCGCCAGCGTAGCCTGTGGCAGAAGTCCCACGATTTCGACCGTCCCCACTTCTACGGCAATGGCAATGCGGGCACCGGAAACGGCACTGCCGCGCGGCACGTCCTCGCGGCCGGACGAAACCACCGCGTAGGCGATGTCGCCATCGTGAACGGCATACAGGAAGAGCTGGTGCACAAAATCGATGTCCGCCGGACGCACATAGGTGGCGACCGGACCGGCTTGCTGCCCATGCATGCGGCGGAAGTCCGGAAAGTGCGCAAACAACCACGTGTCCTTCTTCGTCCCGTCCTTGCTCTCGACCCGAACCTGCACGGCGGGGTTGACCGGCCGCTCCGACGCATTCTTCACCGCGCCGCCGTCGATGACGAAATGCGGCGCGTAACGGAGCACCTCCACGACAGCACCGGCCTGGGTGGTCACTTTCTGCCCCGGGCGGGCCTCCAGTCTCAGCTTGGAGCCGTCCGGCTCGGCCATCTCCACAAACCCATTGCCGGCCCCAGGCTGCAGCGCGATGAACTCGCGGTCCCGGGTCGTCGCATCCGGCATGACCCGCAGGACGACGCGCAGCAGGTGATCCGGCGTAGCGATCTCTTCCCGCTCGCCCTCGAGCAGGAATTCCTCGTGTGACGCGTGGGGGCCACCGCCAAGCTTGATCCGCACCCCCAGCTTGCCGCTGCCCGCGGGGGCCGAAACCAGTTTCGGAGACTCCCCCAGGCTGTCCTTGATGTCATCGACACGAATCGCCCAGCCGGCGCCGAAGACCGGGCGTTCGCTCCCGGCGGTCATCTCGAAGGGCTTCTCCGGCTTCTCCGCCCCTGTCTGCACCACCGTCAACTCCGCGGTCGGGGGATACCGCTCCACGGTAAAGTCCGTCAGGTGGACACTGAATGGGAGCGTCCGCTGCTGAGCGCCGGTCCCGAACGCCGCCATCGACTCGCCGATCCGCAACTGCACGTCGCCCCGCACCCCCCACACCCCGTCCACAATGGCGCCCGCCACGACAAACAGAATGCTCAAATGGGTGATGACTGAACCGACCCGGTTCGGCCAGGACGCGTAGCGGCCCAAGGTGCAGCATATCAGGTTGATGCAAAGAGCGCCAAGCAGGGCCAGAAACCATGCCGCCCGGTAGACGAAATGATTGGCCTGCGCCTGCGGCAGGAGGGTCCCGACCAGGCATGCCACGGCTGTGGCGGAAAGCAACAGGACGGCCGCCTTGGCGGACCCGATCGTACGCAGAATGCTCACCGTTGTCCTCGTTTCAGGTCTGGGGCCTTCAGAGCCCGCTGTATCGCGCCTTCCCACGCGCGCAACATCCCCGCACGCGTAAAGCGAAACACGTAATGTAAACTCTCAAACACCCCTTGCCCAGTCCCCGCGCACGCGCGGCAGGGCTGTTTCAAGATCTGGCGCCACGTCTCGGAAGGCCACGCCTCCGCGCACACCCGGTAGGGGCGGCCTGTCCTCAGGCCGCCCCCCCCCGGCGTGGGGACACGCCGGGAGTACTCGCTGCACGCGACGGTCACGAATCTTGAAACAGCCCCGCACGCGCGGCGTAATGCGTCAGCCGGCCCACCGACCGGGGCGGCCCACTTCAGCCTGATTCAACGCCTGCACGCGGCCGGGGTAGCGCCGGCTCGGCAGGGCAGTCACGACGCGAGTCGGAACGACACGACGCACCCACCGCCAGGCACCGCAGCCCACGGCAGCCGTCCCGGCCAGCAGCAACCCGAGAAATTGTCGTCGGTTCAACGCCATAACCCGTAGATCTCCCGGTTGCAGTCCGGACACCTGCCGTCGCGGAGCCGGTTCTCCTGAATCACGAAGCCCTGCCGCCGCACCAAAACCTTCTTGCAGGACGGGCAGCACGTGGTGGCACTGCCCTCCAGCAGGATGTTCCCGACGTAGACGTAATGCAGTCCCACGGCCCGGGCGATCTCACGGGCGCGCGCCATGGTCGATTCCTCCGTGGGGGGCAGGTTGCGCATGCGGTAGTGCGGAAAAAAACGCAGGAAATGCAACGGCGTTTCCGGGCCCATGTTCTCCTTCAGCCACGTGCAGAGTGACAGGAAATCCCGGTCCGTGTCGTTCAGGGTCGGAATCACCAGGTTGCTGACCTCGACCATGACGCCGCACGACTTCGCCAGGACCAGGCCATCGAGAACCGGTTTCAGGGTGGCGCCGCACATGTCCTGGTAGAACTCGTTCGAGAACGCCTTCACATCTACGGTCGCCGCATCCACGTACCGGCACAGCTCCCGGAGCGGCTCCGGGTTGATGTACCCGGCCGTGACCAGGACGTTCTTGATCCCCTGCTCCCGCGCCAGCCGGGCGCAGTCCAGCGTGTACTCGTAGTAGACCAGCGGCTCGGTGTAGGTGTAGGCGATGGAGGGGCAGGCTTGCTTCTTCGCCAGCGCGACCACGTCGGCCGGCGGCAGGAACGCGGCCCGGCTGTCCTCCGGATTGCACTGCGAAATCTCCCAGTTCTGGCAGTTCTTGCAGTGCAGGTTGCAGCCGACCGTGGCCAGGGACAGAATCGGGGTCCCGGGCAGATAGTGGTACACCGGCTTCTTCTCCACCGGATCGACGTGGACCGCCGACGCAAACCCGTACGTCACGGCACACAACTTCCCCTCGAGATTCACCCGGATACGGCAGTCGCCGCTCTGGTTCGGCTCGATGACGCACCGCTTCGGGCACAAGTCGCATTGAACAGTCATCACCACGGTTCAAGACCTCGGAAGTCCTTGCCGGCAAACCCACACTTTACCGTAGGACCGGAAGGACGGATGGCAAGCGGGACCGGCGGCAGGGCTGTTTCAAGATCCGGCACCGCGTCTCGGAAGGCCACGTCTCCGCGCACACCAAG
>Ga0156402_1100_pt1 | contig 78318 bp, 65 predicted proteins | sample RifOxyA3_FD_108045 | JGI IMG/M metagenome (GOLD analysis project Ga0156402, IMG submission 108045) | Lentisphaerae bacterium RIFOXYA12_64_32 | reverse complement strand
AAGTTGACAAGGACACCCCCGAGAGCAAGTAGGAGGCCGCGCGCGAGATCGGGGATGCAGGCAGGGCGTGGAAATCACTAGAGAAGAGGAGGAAGACCCGATGGCAACCGCAACCGCACCGAACCGCAGACTCGTCAGAACCGGCCGTACCTGGCTCGCCGATCACCAGCGCCTTGATGTGACGGCGCCCAACCCGCGACCTGTCATGCAGGGGGCCAATCGCGCCCGCCTTTCGGGCTACATCCTGCGCAGATGGGAGAAAGCCACCACGCCATCCCCTGGAACGATCATGCGCGATCTCCGCACGGGCCGCAAGATGGTCATTCAGCGTCAGGGACCCGAGTTCTGTGTCGCGCTCTTCCACCTTCTCGGCTACGGCCAGGGAAGGTCTTTTACCCGCGCGTACCAATTGGCGGTCCATATCTGCCGCGATGCCGGGGTCAAGTATCCGAGTCTGAGCACGGCCCGGCGCTGGGTAGCAACCAGGGCGATGGCCTGATCATGACGCAAACGGTTCACCATCGGGAATGTCGAACGGCCAGAGAGGGAGCGCCATTTCTGACGCATCCTGCCATGCGCTCGCCGCACCCCGAATCGCTCCGCGGTAGGAACTCGACGAGCACGGCCGGCAGACGTCCAGGCTCTCCAGCATCTGAGCCGCATACTGCAGCCGGACGACTGCGGCAGCCCTCAGTGAGCGTTGGACGGCAGGATCCTGCCACGCCTTCTTTTTCTTGCGTTCCGATGGTGTGGCAACCGCGAACTCCGCCACGTTGCGATCGCCTCGCACATAGGCGAACCATGCCGAGCGAGTCGTTCCCCGCAGTTCCTCCCAGAGTTTCTGCACCTCGGCGTCGCTCATCCCTTCCTGGAGTTCTTCAGCCAGAAGACCAGCCTCGTGCGCTGCCATTCCGAGATCCATGGAGTGATTCCCCCGGGGCGCGTCCTGGCCCACCCAGGCCGCCCCAACTCGTAACGTAGCACAGGAGCCCGGCCCATGCCCAGCCGCCGCAAACTGACGCCCCGCGCCGCGTTCATCCTCGCCGGCGCTGCCGGCAAGGGCCTGACCCTGGCCGACATCCAGGTCCGGGCCCGAGCGCACGCGAGCGTGTTCTACCGCGTCGTGCGCGGCGAGCGTACGTCAGCGCGCATCGACCGCGTCATTGCCCACGCGATCGGCGTATGTCCCCGCGAACTGCGCAACCTGCGCCGTTCGCAGCAACCCACCAGGTGACCGGAAGAGAAGAGGAGAAAGACCCGATGGGAACGTCGATCTTCACGGATCTCGGAGTCCGACCAAGACGTCCTGCTCCATTTCGGCGTAGTACAGCAACAGGTGCAGCATCTTCAGCGGCTGGAACTTCGGCAGGTTCGCGGTATCCGGCTCTGTCGCATTCCCTTTCTTCAGTTCTCCAGGCATGCGGCTCAGTAGATCATCAAACAGAAACAGATTTGCCCCGTCTTGGAGAGCAGGTCCGACGACTTCGCGCATGGATTGAAGGTCGAGCGGATACGGGGGAGGAACTTGTCAGGGCGGGGGAGCGATCATAGAGGAGTGCCCTTTTCCGAAGCATTCACCCGAGCTTCCAGGGCGTCGATGCGTTTCTGTTTCCGGTCCAAGTCTCGGCTCATGAAATAGAACGCAGGGATCCAAACCAACATGACGATCATCCAGTACACGATGAAGAGAGCGTGGATGAGTATCTCCGCCATCGCTGCGGCTGAGATCTGGCCCCCAGCGTCGCCAAGTATCACGACAACGCGTCGGACGGAGTTCCCTCCGAATAGCGCCGCAAGGATGATGAGTGTTCTCCGTGTCGGGATGACGCGGGAGAGAAAACTCCTGGCCGCGGCCCTGGTCTCTGGTTTCGTGGCCGCCTTGACGATCGTCTTGCAGATCCAGATGGCGCCGGCAACGGCCAATGCGTTCACAACGGCCTGGGCCACGCTCGTCGTGCTGAAGGCGTTCTGCATCGCGTTCATCCCCTTCCATCTCATGACCCGTTGAGTGTCATTACCATAGCATCGCAGATCGGAGCCCGCACCTGATGTCCTACACCCCGCCAACCCTCGCCATCGTCGCCGTCACCAAGACCGCCGACGGGCTGTACCGTGCGAAGTCCGCGAACCACAAACACGAGCTGCGCAGCGACCCGCGCGCCAGCACCGACCGCACGCGCATCCTGACCGACTTCGGGGCGCCGTTCCAGCGCCTGATCCGGCACATCGACGAGATCTACGCCGCGCGCCAGCGCAACGAGGCGCGCCGGATCCGGGAGATCGCCGCCAACCGGGTCGATGGCGTCTGGTTCAGCGGCATGCGTGACCGCTGGGGCGGGTGCGGGAAGCGCCCGCGTTCGATCTGCAACACCACGGCCGCCTGTTAAGAGGAGGTACCACACCATGACCTCGACCACCCGCTACCTCCAGGAATCGCGCCTCACCGAGCGCCGCGCCGTCGACGCTGACGCCGCATTCGCGCGCCGCCTGGTCCTGATCTCGTTCCTCGGCTGGCTCATCGCCATGACCCTGATCTGGGGGCGTGACCATGCTTTGTCCTCGTTGCGGCGGGATCGGTCATCTGCGCGACGGCTCCACGTGCGAGCGTTGCGGCGGGGCCGCGTTCCTCTGCGACCGCTGCGACAAGCCGCGCCCCCCAGGCCAGGCGCTCTGCGATGCCTGCGGAGCAGAGGAAGCGTCAAGCCGCAGGGAAAGGGCGGGTTGCCCTCTCCCTGCACCCTCTCCCGATGGAGTTGCATTTGCCGCACGCGGGGTACCGCGGGCGACAAATACAACTCCCATAGGGATGGGTCCGGGAAGGGACACCGTCCCTGCCCGGCCGTCGGAGACACCAGCAAAGGAAGAGGAGAAGACCCCATGCCCAGCAGAAGAATCCTTGCCCGCGTCAGCAAGCACGATCCCAACGCTCCCCGCCACATCGCGACAGACAATGCTCCCAGGCTTCCAGGGCTTGACGAGCGCATCAGCCTGCGGTCCGCGGCAACCTTACTCCACGTCCGTGCCAGCGTCGAGAGGCTCGCGGCGTTCGGACTGAAGCCGATCGACTCTGTCAGCACTGGCACGCTCACATTCACCGCGTACGACCGCGCCCAGGTCCTGGCCGCGGTCAAGAAGATCGAGACCGCCCGCGCCGCGCGCATCGCGGCGGCGACGTCAGGCCCGGCCGCCGTGGCGAACGGCGTCGCCGCCGCCGTCGCCGAGTCCGGCATGCCGCCGCCCGTCCAGGACGCGACCACGCTCGCCCGGCAGCAGTTCGCCGTGAGTTGCGAGATCCGCGACCTGCTCAAGTCGTTGGTCGCATCCCAGGGAAAGGCCGCATGACCATGCGCCTACGCGTTGACATACAACTACTCGAGCGCCTGCGTAACGCCAGCGAGCGCTACGGCATGCCGATCAGCGAGATCGTGCGGCGGGCACTGCGGTGGTCCCGGAAACCGGGCGCGTGCGTGGTCGGTCGCGAAACGCGCAACCCGACCACAACCGGCGGCGAGTGCTTGAAGCTCCAGGACATCCCGCACGAGCTCGTCGCGCGCCGGACCCCGGCGCGGATCCGCGCCATCCTCCGCGCCTACCTCGACCAACACGACCGCGGCGGCGCCGCGCCCGCGCCCGAGCTCGAAGGCGGCCTCATCGAAGGCGTGCACTACAACGTCCCCCAGAGCGAAGTCCTGCGCCGGTTCCTTTCGAGGTAACGACCCATGTCACAAGCACTTAACACCATCCCCTGCATCTCCATCCGACAGCCCTGGGCGTGGCTGATCGTGCGTCCTGATCTTCCGGATCCGGTTGACCGGGCGATGGCCCGGCAAGCTGGCGAAATCAAGGACATCGAGAACCGCACCTGGTCGACGCGGATTCGGGGACAGGTCCTGATCCACGCATCGAAGGGCATGACGAAGGCCGAGCACGACGATTGTCTCGCGTTCCTGCGACACGCGTTTCCTGGCCTGGCGAAACGTCTTCCGTACGCCCAGGCTCTGCAGTTTGGCGGCATCATTGGCGCGGCGGTCATCGATCTCTGCGTTGTGCAACACCGATCGCCCTGGTTCTTTGGCCCGCGAGGTTTCTTGATGACAATCAGCCACCCGATGCCGTTCATGCCCTACATCGGCCAGCGTGGGTTCTTCCAGGTTCCCGCCAGCGCCGTTGACTGGAACTTGCGCGAGTTCGAACAGGGCAGACGCCCCGCTCTTCCTATCCCCACGGTGGGGGAGTACTTCCAAGCCCATTCCGGTAGCGATCCCGCGCGGCGATGCCGCGTCTGCGGCTGCACTGACGCCGACTGCTCCGGCTGCATCGAGCGAACCGGAAAGCCGTGCCACTGGGTCGCAGCAGATCTGTGCAGCGCATGCGCGAACACCGGGCTCTGCCGCGGTACTCCGTCGGCAGGAGCCAACTCGTTCGGCTCGGAGGTGTAGTAAGTGGGAACCAACTACCAATGCCCGACGGTCCTGGACGCCTGCTGCGGTCCGCGCATGTTCTGGTTCGACCGGGCTGACAGTCGGGCGCTGTTCGTTGACAAGCGCCGCGAGCGGTGCCACGCCGACACGAGGCAAGGCCGGCGCGAGATCGTCATTGACCCCGACCAGATAGCGGACTTTCGCGCGCTTCCGTTCCATGACGCGACCTTCGCGCTGGTGGTCTTCGATCCGCCGCACACCTTCGCCGGTCCGAACGGATGGACGCGGAAGAAGTACGGCACGCTTGAGTCCGGATGGCGAGACGACATCCGGCACGGCTTCTCCGAGTGCTTCCGCGTGCTCTGTCCGCTGGGCACGCTGGTTTTCAAGTGGTGCGAACATCGGGTTCCCGTATCCACCGTGCTGGCTCTTACGCCGGAGCGGCCGCTGTTTGGCCAGCGCTGTGGGACCACAGCCAAGACGCACTGGATCGTGTTCCAGCGGCCGAACACGCGATAGACGGCGCCCGTCCATCTGGCCAGATAGACAGCGACAGGAAACGAACCAAATGCCAAACCAGACCAACAACCACCTTCCCGGGCCGGCGGCGGCTCTTCTCCCCCTCTTCCCCGCCGCCGTGCCCGGGCCTTCTTCCGTCGCGCTGCTCTGCGAGCCAGACGCGCTTCCAGCCACGCTACATGAGCGCGCCGCCATCGCAGAGTCGATCGCCAAGCATGCCGACTTCTTGCCGGTGGCCACGGCGATCTTCCTCGCGAGCACGCGCGCGCAGTTCTTCCCCGCGCGTGAGCAGGCAGGCGCGTTCCTAAAATGGATTGCGGCGGCATGGCGCCGTCCGGTCAATGCCTCGCACATCCACCATCTGATCGCGGTCGGCGAGTTGCTGCTCGACACGCGCGACGACAAAGTGTGGGGCCCACACTTTCAGGCGCTGCCAGTTGAGAAGCTACTCACGCTCACGCGCCTGTCGCGCGAGAAACTGATCCCGTTCATGGAAGAGAACGGCCTCGCCCTGGGCGACGCCTCGCGCGAAGAGATCCGCGACATGGTATCCGAAGTCCTCGGCGAGAAACGCCGGCACGCGCGCGTCGCCCACACTACCAGCGTGGTCGGGCCGTTCGAGCTCGCGATCGGTATGGCCGACATGCCGGCCGACAAGGTCTACTCCGCCGCTGACGCCATGCGTCCCGACCAGAGCCTGCGGTTGCTCAAGAATTCGATGGTCATCGCCGAGCGCCAGGCCGACCAGGGCCAGTACTCGCCCCAGGACCTGGTCGACGCCATGGCCGCGGTCAAGTCCTGGTTCCAGCGCATCGTCCCGCTGGCGCAGAAGGCGGGAATCGAGATCACCTGAGAGGGTTCAGATGGCTCTACGCTTCTCATTGTCTGACATCGGCGGCCTGGCGCCCACGGCCAGTACTGCGCAGCCGTCGCTGCCTTTCCCCGCTACCACCGGCCCTGCGGCGGACACGGGCTCTGCCGTGCCGCCGCAGGCGCCGTGCAACCTGCCTGCCGTAGTCATGCACACGGACGGCAACGTTGTCCGCGTGGAGATAGTAGAGTCGGCGCCGGAGCAGCAACCGAGGACTCAACCGACAACGGCGGCTGTGGCGGTCTCAGCCGCGCCCGCCATCGTCGCCGCGGAGCGATCCGGGGCTGCGCAGTCCGCATACGAGCAGCTCAAGGGCGAGCACCAGGACGTGATCCGCGAGCAGCTCGAGTTCTGCCAGCGGCTGTGGACGCTGTGGCGCGGCGGCGGCGGGCTCGCGTTCGAGGCCGCATACCAGGCCGTGGCTGCGCGCGTGGCCAAAGGCGATTTCCCCGCGCTGGCCCAGCGCGGCAAGTTCTCGATCGGCGTCGTGCGGCGATGTTGGATGCGGAAGCTCACCGACCCCCAGACCGGCGCGCCCGCCTGGGATCTCGACCGGCTCGCGTTTCAGTACCGCGCCGGCGCGGTCAAGCAGTCCATCGCCAAAGCGCTGCCGGCGGCGTACACCGAAATCTTCTCCGCCATGTATCTGACGCGCGGTTGCCGTAGCGTGCGCTCGGTCTGGGAGGCCGCCGCAACCAAGTGCCTCACAGAGGGTTTGGCCGCGCGCGACGAGATCCCGACCCTGGAGCAGGTGAAGTACTACGCCCAGACCAAGATCCCGCGCCGCCTGGTCAACCTCTACCGCACGCCCCAGGCCGAGAAGGCCCGCGTCGGCGGCTACATCCTGCGCAAGTGGCGCGCCCCCGGCGAGATCTGGATGATGGATCATCACCGGCTCGACATCTACTGCAAGGTCCCGATCCCCGGAAAGGCTGACGAGTGGTGCCTGATCCGGCCCTGGATCACCGTGGTACGCGACGCGGCAGCCGGGTTCATCCTCTCCGTCCTGGTCTATGCGGACTCAGCACCGAACCACGAGAAGATCGTCGAGTGCCTGTACTACGCCTTGGTCGTGTCTGGTGGCGTGGCGCCGCGGTACCTGGTCATCGACAACGGCATGGACTTCCTGCGGCGCGGTCTGTGCACCGACATGATCCTGCGCGCCGACGCGCCGGCAGACTCCGCACTCGAGGCCCTGGACCGCGCCTTTGGAGATGTCGAGATCGAGGACGGCGGCCAGGCACATACCATCTCCATCGCGCGCTGCCTCGGGGTCGAGGTCCGGCGAACGCGCAACTACGCCGGCCGCCAGAAGCCGGTCGAGCGCGATTTCCGCAACGTCGCCGGCGACTGGGCCAAACTCTGGCCCGCCTGGGTCTACTGCGGCAACTCCCCGAGCACGCGGCCGAGCGAAGCGGCTGGCCAGGACCGCAAGACCCGCAGCGAGCCCCGCAACTACCCCAGCGTCCAGCAAGCCCAGGACGCCATCGAGGCCTGGCTCGTGCGCCTGCACGCCACCCCGAGCAATGGCCGGATCCTCAAGGGCATGTCCCCCGCGCAGGCGTGGGCCAACCGCCCGACCCTGGCCCGGCCCGCGTTGCCAGAGCGTGCCCTGCAGCTCGCATGCATGATCCCTCAGCAGCGCCTCGTCTCCGTGCGGCCCGAAGGCCCGTCCGGCGCCGACATCATGTACAAGCGCTGGTGGTACCACGGCGCCACCGATGCCGACTGCCTCGCCCTGGGCACATTCTGCGGTGACCGCACAAAGCAGATCCTGATCAAGACCGCGTTCAACGTCCCAACCTTCGACTGGGATGGCAAGCGGCTGCCGATCCGGATCTGGGCCTTCACCACGGACGGCCGCTTCGTGGCCGCCTGCGAGGCGCACGAAGAGTTCGACGCCCTGGACGCGTCCTACATCCCGGAGGAACGCGACGGATTCCAGGCCGCCTGCCGACGGATCAACCTGATCAAGGCCCAGGACAAGCGCCGACGCGAGGAAGCCACCGGCGGCATGACCGAACGCAATGTCCGGCCCACGTCGCCGATCGCGTTTGCCGGCTTGGCCGGCGTGCCGCCGGCCCCGCAACTCACCCAGGGCTCGGACGATACCCCGCACGCTCTGGTCACCGCCCCGGCCGTTCCGGGCCCTGGCCGCGGCCGCGCCCGGATCACAGCCCCAACCGCGGGCTCCGCTGCCGACGCTGGTCCCTTCGCCACGTCGGGAAACCCTTCTGCGGAGTCCGCGCCTACCGTCAAGTCAGATCCGACCATGGTGGCGGACCTCGCAAAACTGCAGAAAGGAGACTTCGGCATCGAGAGACCTGAAGATCGGATTGCACGCGAAGCGGCCGCACTACTAAGAGAAGAGGAGGCGACAAATGAGCACAACTGAGGTCATGACGGGTGGGTTCAGCGCCGACCGGCGCGGAGACCACATGAACATCCCCAGGCCCGAGATCCTGGCCGGCATCGCCGGCTACTCACAGGATGACCAGGACGACCTGCTCTGGTTGCACGGCTATGCCCTGGACATGCTCCACGGCAGCCGGTCGGCCCTGGTCGACTGGTTGCAGATCGACTGGACCACGATCACCAGGATCTGGCGCGGCAAGTACGAAGCCGACATCGCCAAGGTCATGGCCAAGATCCGCCACCAGCGCCGCAAGGCGGAACTCGCACAGGATGCCGGGTTCATCGAGACCGTCACGGTCCGGAAGATATTCGACGCCTTGGACGCCGTCCGCGAGACCAACGTCATCGCCTTGATCAGCGGCGCCAGCGGCCGCTCCAAGTCCCACGCCGCCAAAGAGTGGGTGCGGCGCAACAACCACGGCCGCGCCTACTACGTCGACTGCCCCGTGACGGGCGGACTCCGCGCGCTCCTGGACGAGATCGCGGCCCGGACCGGCGTCGGCCGGAGCAAGAACAACGCGGACCTGTGCGACATCCTCTCCAGGTCGTTCGACTACCGGCACACTCTGATCTTCGACGAGGTCGCCAGGCTTCTGCCCGCCCGCAGCAACAGCATCGTCCCGATCGAGTTCCTGCGCCGCCTCCACGACACGACCGGCTGCGGTCTGGTCCTGGTCGCCACAGAGGTCTTCCCGCGCGAGATGCGCGGCGGCCGATTGTCGTCATGGTTCGAGCAACTTCTCGGACGCCTCGAAATCCCGCTCCACATCCCGGACCGCGTCACCCGCCGCGAGGTCGCCGAAATCTGCGCCGCGTTCTGCAAGGGCGACCCAGAGCCCGAACTCATCAACATGGCGCTGGACATAGCCAACAAGCCGGGCCGGGTTCGCAGACTGTTCACCCTGCTACGGCACGCGGCAACGATCGCAGCCTCGCGCCGGACGGCGCTCGGCGCCGTCCACTTCGCCGCCGCCCGCGACAAACAGGCAAACATCAACGTCTGGCCACAAGACTGAGCGCGGCAAGCAAAGCGCAGCGTAACGAAAGGAATCACCCCATGCCCAAGCTCGCAGACACCCGCACCGTCCCCGACCTCGACGCCGCCAAGGCCCTGTTCGCGGACTACGCACGCACCGACCTCGAGATCGCCAAGCGCAGAGCCGCCAGCGACGTCCGCATTGCCCGCCTCAAAGCCGAATATGAGGCCGACGTCGCCAACCTCCAGGAGGCCAGAGCCGAGCAGCTCCGTGACCTCACCGCCTACATCCTCGCCAACCGCGACCAGTTCGAGGATCCCCGGTCCGTCAAGACCGACTTCGGCAAGTTCGGCCTGCGCGATGTCAGCAACCTCGAGGTCACCGACGAAGCCGTTGTGTTTGCCTGGGCCAAGAACCACGGCATCGACGACGTCGTCAAGACCACTACCGCCCTGGTCAAACCCGCCATCACCAAGCGCCTGAAGTGCGGAGACCGCATCCCCGGCGCCAGGATCGTCCGCGGCGAGGAAGTCTTCGCCACCGTCGATAGCGCCCTCCTGGACACAATCGAGCCTGTACTCTGCTCTCCGAACGCCGAGCGAGCGAAATCCCCATGAGGTGATCCATGCGCCGCCCCACCCAACCCCGTCCCGACTCCCCCTGGGCTCCGCGCCAGATCCGCGTCGTGCACATCTACGCCCACCTGGCCGGCCTGGACGATGGCGAATATCGCACCTTCCTCCAGGCCCACACCCTGCTGGGTCGGTACCACCACGGTGCCATCACGTCCAAGGACGTCCGCCTCACCCAGTGCGACTTCGACCGCTTCATGCCCGCCCTTGAGGCCGAGACCTGGCGCCGAGTTGACTCCGGTTTGGCCCCAAAGCCATCAGGCAAGTACTCCGCCAGGCTCTACTGGGCCACCCGTTGTGGGGTTTTCGGCTCCATGACCACACGTCAACGTTGGTGGATCGGCAAACACTGGCCAATCCTGGCCGCCCAGCACGGCTACGAGGCATCCTACCTGGACGCCATGATCTCCCACGCCACCGCCGGCGGCTGTCGGTCCTGGGGGCTCGCTTCATCAGCCCAGGCCGACCTGCTCATCACCGCCATCCAGGACCGCCTCAACCACGCGCCGGCCGCCGCGCCGAGTCGGGAGGAAACCACCCCATAGACGTCCGACACACCGCTACGCTGACCTATAACAGGCGCGACTTCTCCGATCGTGAGATGTCGCGCCTTACTTTTTCTGGCTGTGTCGTTGGTCGGCGGCTCGAAAACGGAGAGGAGATAAGACCACCGCACACTGTCAAAGTGTGGGCCGCACACTCGACCTTGTCAATACCTGCGTCGGGTCAGATTCAAGCACGTCGACCTGTGACAACCTATTCCCCGTCGTCACGCCAGCCCCGGTCAACCTTCGACCCTATCTCCACCCGCCACTGACGCATTACGCCAGAAGGTGAACCCCGGACGGCCTCGGCCACCGGCGTGATGCGATGATGCCACGCTCCAGCACAGGTTGACCTCGCCCGGAGTCCCGCTATCTTTGCCTCTTCATGGGCGCAGTCCATGGCAGGACGGCGCGGGAAATACACAGGAGGAGAAGTACCGATGTCGGACAAGTTGCGATTGGGCGTTGCTGGGTGTGGCAAGATTTCGCGCGTGAGTCACGTACCCGGGTTCCTGAAGGTGCCCGGGGTCGAAATCGCCGCGCTGTGCGACAGCGACCGTGGCCGCATGGACGAAGTCTGCAAGGAGCACAAAATCCAACCGGCGTTGTTCTCGGACTACGCCGAAATGCTCAAATCGGGGCTGGATGCGGTGGCCATCTGCACTCCGAACTTCCTGCACAAGGACATGAGCCTGGCCGCGTTTGCCGCCGGGTTGCACGTGCTGTGCGAGAAGCCGATGGCCGCGACCTTGCCCGAGGCCACCACCATGATCCGCGCCGCGCGCAAGGCAAAGAAGGTCCTGCAAATCAACCAGAGCGTACGCTACAGCGGCCTCTACGTAACCATTGGCGAACTGATCAAGTCCGGCGCCATTGGCGAGCCGTTCCACATCCGCTGCATCCGCGCCGGCGGCAACACCCCGGACAAGGGCTGGTCGCCAGGCGCCACCTGGTTCGTGTCCAAGGCGTCCCAGGGCGGGCTGGTCCTCGACATCGGCATCCACATGGCCGACATGATGGAGTGGGTCATGGGCGGCGAGGTCGAAAAGATCGCGGCCCTGGTCGACACGCGCACCCAGGGCATCGATGTTCCGGACAACGTCTCGGCGCTGTTCCGGTTCCGCAACGGCGCCACGGGTATCCTGGAACTGAGCTGGACCATGCCGTCCGGGGCCGGGGTCCTCGAGATCTACGGCAGCCAGGGCCGCATTCGCCAGGGCGCCACCGAGAAACCCATCGAACTGACACGCATCGTGGACGGCAAGTCGGAGGTCACGTTCCCGGAGCAGAAGCCGGGAATCAAAGACAGTTTTGCCGCGTTCGCGGACGCCATCCACGGCGTCGCGCCGTCGCCCACGTCCGGGGAAATGGGCCGCAACGCCCTGGCGCTCTGCGACGCCATCGCCAAGTCGGGCGGCACCGGCCGCTTCGTCAAAGTGCAGAAATTTGCGCGGTGATGGCGCGGCATAGGTGTTTAGCCACCCTTGGCGGCTACCTCTGCGACAACATGTTTGTCGCAACGGGTGTCGAGTGTCGGGTGTCGCGGGGTCACTGAGTCACTGCGTCATGGAGTCACTACGTCACAACCCGGACCGCGACTGCGCAGCGCGCCTCTTTTCCCGAGCGTCAGTCGCGGGAAAAGCGTAGGATGTTAGGCTTTAGGTTTGCCGATCGGCAGGAAGATATTGGCCTCCCTTCAGCCTATCAACCTTCTCAGCTCGCCCCGCGCCCCCTCTTGAACCCCAAACCCCGAAACCCTTGAACCTCTGAACGGTTGAACTCCTGAACCCCTGAACCCGAAAGGACCCCGGCCATGCAGATCGGTGTGAGTTCCTACAGCTACAGTCGGTTGGTGCGCAATGGGCAGATGAAGCAGATCGAGGTCGCGGCCAAGGCCAAGCAGATGGGCTTTGACGTGATCGAGTTCTCGACCATCGCCGTGCCCGAAGGCCAGAAACTCGAAGACTTTGCCAAGCAACTCAAGGACGAATGCGACAAGGTCGGGATCCCGATCGCCAACTACACGATCGGTGCAGACTTCCTGAAGGGCTCGGGCGGCGACTGGAAGGCGGAAGCGAAGCGGCTCGAGGGCGAACTGAAGATCGCGAAGATCCTCGGCGTGCCGGGCATGCGCCACGACGCGACGGGCGGGTTCCCGGCCGATCACAAGGGCGGCAAGAGCTTCGATGACGCGGTGGCGACACTCGCCAAGGGCTGCCGCGCGGTGACCGAGGTCGCGGAAGGCATGGGCATCAAAACGATGGTCGAGAACCACGGGTACTTCTGCCAGGACAGCGAACGCGTCGAGAAGCTGATCTGCGCGGTGGCGCACCCGAACTTCGGCGCGCTCATCGATATGGGGAACTTCCTCTGCGCCGACGAGGACCCGGGCCAGGCGGTCGGACGCCTGCTGCCGTACTGCTTCCACACGCACGCTAAAGACTTCCATGTCAAGCCGGGCACGGCGCCCTTCCCGGGCGACGGCTGGTTCGTCAGCCGCGCCGGCAACTTCCTGCGCGGCGCGATCATTGGCCACGGCGATGTGCCGATCACGCAGTGCCTGCGCAAACTCAAGCGCGCCGGCTTCAACGGCGTGCTCTCGATCGAGTTCGAAGGCATGGAAGACGTGCTGCTCGGCATCGAACACGGCCACAAAAACCTGCGACGCTTCGTCGCCGAAACGAACTGAGGCGGGAACGGGAAGAGCGGGGGTTTCCCACCCCCGCGCCCCCGGCCAAGGGGCGTCATTGACTCCCCTTGGAACCCCTCGGTGTACGCCTCCGGAACCGGCAGAGCGCAGTGAGGTGGCCACCGGCCGTCGGGATGCCTGAGCGGTGGCGCGGAGGCATGGACCTGTGCCGCGCTCTGCCGGTTCCGGAGGCGAAGCCGTCCGCCAGGCGGTTGGCCGGAGAACCAACATGGGAGCGCAAACGAGAGGACGAAGCGTCAGATTCTTCACCAATACCTGCACTACTTGCGCCAATAACGTTGGTGTCCCGCTCCTTAGTGACTTCGCATACGGGGAAATGATCTTCCAGACCGACAACGGGAAGGACTTCGCCTATGCCGAAGTCATTGCCGAGGATGCGTGGTCGATCATCGCTGGCATATGTGAGAACGAGTTTGGCTTGGGTCGCAAGAAACCGAGCCCGAAACTGCAGGTGTTTCACTGCGTGGCCATCAGGTGCGCGGATCCGCTCGATGGACGTCCGTACACAACCCACTTCCCACTTTGCCCGAGATGCGGTGCAAAGCTCACCTCGTACGGAGACAACCAGATACACCACGATGGACACGTGCCAAGGGCGACTTGGCAACGCTTCATGAGTCTCTCGCCAGAGGCGCGGAAGTCCCTCGTCCGCAAACTGTGGAATGAGGAAGTTGACCCGTGACGCGTGGCTGTTGGCTTGCGAACCTGTAGGCGGCAGAACTGAGGCGTTCGCGCCGGAGGGAGCTGGGCCAACGCACCTATGCCGTGTGGCGACACTCCCAGCCACCACTTACCTGCTAGCCGCGGGCCCCGGAGCAGGCTCCTATGAAACTCGGTCCACTCCCATGCACGTGCCACCGCCTGAGTCCCGCCCTTCAGGCGGAAGCCGCAGCGACGCTTCAGCGAGCGGCCGGGATCGACTCGCTGAAGCTCGCCTCCACTTCCGCCTGAAGGGCGGGACTCAGACCGGGACACCGCAGCCTCACCTCGACATGACTGGGCGGCTTGCCGCCCAAGGGGCGCTGACGTGTTGCCCGGGTCGCGGCAAGCCGCCTCTACGCGACGCGGTGAAGTTGCGCTATGGCGTCTTCGTACTCGCGGCTGATCAGGGAGCAGAGCTCCGCGGTCCGGGCTCGGTCATTCCGACACAGGAACCGGCCGGAGATGGCTTCAAAACCCAGGATGGGGTCGGCCTTGGCCAGGTCGACGACATCGATGGAGTCGAACTGCAGGACGGCGGCGACCTCAGCCATGAACTCGAGCAGCTCTTCCGTGTCGGGCTGGCTGCGAAAACAGACGCCAAGGTCCAAGTCGCTTTCGGGGCCAACCGTCCCGTCCTTCGCCGAGCCGAACACGACGGCGAACGCGATGTCCTCGCGCTCGGACAGACAGGCGGCGAGCCGGTCAAGATCCAAGGTTCGCATGGGCGACCTCCGCAATAAAACTGTCCAGATCGCCCAGATGGTTGCGCACAATGTCCACCAGGATCGCGTTGTCAACGGCGTCGTAGCGGTGCACGACCAGGTTTCGGAACTGGATCATCTTCCTGTACTTTCCAGCGTCTGCAATGATCCCGCGTGCCGCGATCGTGTCCAGCGCCGTGCCTGCGGAGGCACACGGTGGTTCGCCCAGCAGTGACACGAGCCGGTGCGCGATGTCGATCACCGCCTCGACGCAGATCTGCAGCGATCGCTCGACACCACGTTTCAGGAAGAAATCCGCCTCCAGCCGCGCGACGCTCAGGTCCGACAGTGTGCGCAGTTCGCGGACCGTCTCGCGGATGACGTCGGCCGGCTCGGAAATGACCCCGCTCAGTTCCATGGTCGCCCCACAGATGGTTTGAGGATGCCGCCTTCAGCGACGTTCGGAACGATACACCGCGGCCAGGGTGTGGCAAGCCACATGTTTTCTGGCGGCAGGATGCATCAGCCTTGCCATCGATCTTCTTTGCCCCTATTGTACGACAGAGTGACAGAGTCCACCCAGGAGTGTGCCATGCCCGTAGTCAGCATGTTCTATGGCATCATCGTCTCGATGTACTACAAGGACGAGCAGCGGCACCGGCGCGCACACATTCACGTCCGGTACCAGGAGCATGAGGCCGTCATCGGGATCCCCGAGGGAGACCTGCTGGAAGGCAGCCTGCCGCCTCCGAAACTGCGGCTTGTATTGGCGTGGGTCGAGATTCACAGAGACGAACTGGTGGCGGACTGGGAGCTTGCTGTGAGTGGACAGCAACCGTACAAGATCGATCCGTTGAAGTAGGAACCGGCACCATGAATCCGCGCGTCAAATCCGTACGCCCGCTACCGGCATACAGACTCCACCTCGAGTTCACGAACGGCGAGGTGGGTGTTTTCGATTGCTCTCGACTGCTGGACGTGGGGGTCTTCCAGGAGCTGAAGGATGTCCAGTACTTCAACCAGGTCCACGTGTTTCTCGGCTCCGTTGCCTGGCCGCATGAGCAAGACATCTGCCCCGATACGCTGTACATGGACTCCACCCGAACGCGCGCGGATGCCGCCTAGAGCCAGAGCCGTCTGTACCCGGGCGATCCACCCCGCGGGGCGGCCCGCCAGACCGAGATAAACAGAATGGATTCCCAAAAGCCCCCCGGTCGCGCCGCGTCATCCCAGTCCCGCCTGCCGTGGCGGCGGGTGCATTTCACGGGTATTGGCGGGGTGGGCATGTCCGGGCTGGCCCACATCTGCCTGGACTGGGGGCTGACCGTCTCCGGGACGGATGCCAAGGCCAGCGAGGCGCTGGACTGTCTCGCGGCGCGCGGCGCCCGCGTCCAGGCCGGGCATGCGGCCGACTGTGTCGACGGCGCAGAACTGCTCGTGTACTCCAGCGCCGTGCGCGAGGAGAACCCGGAGCGGATCCGGGCGCGCGAACTCGGTATTCCGGAAATGCGGCGCGGCGAATTCCTGGCCCACGTCGCGACCTGCTTCGACAACGTCGTGGCGGTCGGCGGCTCGCACGGCAAGACCACGACCGCGGCGATGCTCGCCCACATCCTGCTCGACGCGGGGCGTCAGCCCGGCTATCTGATCGGCGGTGATGTGCCTGCGTGGCCGCGCCCGGCCCGGGCCGGGTCCGGCGTCGTGCTGGTCACGGAAGTCGACGAAAGCGACGGCACACAGTCACTGGTGCGCAGCTCGCACGCCATCGTCACGAACGTGGAGGACGATCACTGCTGGAGCCTCGGCGGCATTGAGGCGCTCGAGCGCTGCTTTGTCGATTTTGCGGACGCCGCACAACGCCTGATCACCTGGGACCACCCGACGCCACGGCGACTGTTCAGCCACCATCCCGCCGCGCGTTTCCTCGCGCTCGCCGACTGGCCGGCAGGAATGGAGCTGGCCGTGCCGGGCGCGCACAACCTCATGAACGCCACGCTGGCGCTGGAAGCGGCGATGCAACTGGGTGTCGCCCCGGCGCAGGCGGCCGTCAGCCTGCGGTCGTTCTGCGGCGTGTCGCGGCGCCTCAGCGAACGGTTCCGCTCGCCTGACGGCCGGATCGTCATCGTCGAGGACTACGCGCATCACCCCACGGAACTGCGCGCCAGTCTCAGCGCGCTCCGCGGCGGTTACCCAAAGCACCGGCTGCTGGCCGTGTTCCAGGCGCACCGGGTCGAGCGCGTCAAGCGCTACGCCGCCGAGTTCGCCGACGCGCTGAGCACGACGGACGAGGCGGTCGTCACCGCGCCGTTCGCCGCCTGGCTCGATGACCTCAGCCTGGCAGATCCACGCACCATTGCCACCGCGGTGCGAGGCGTCCCGTCACGCTACCACGACGGGCCGCTCGCGGAACTGGCCGCGGAACTGGCCGCGGAGATCGCCGGCCGGCCGGGGAATGAACTCGCGGCCGTCATCGGCGCGGGCGATGTCAGCCAGCTCGTGCCGCTGCTGCGGAACTGCGTGGTCGACGGACTGCTGGAACGGTGGCGCCACGATCTGGCCACGGCGGTGGGCGGACTCCGCATCGGCCGCGACCAGACCTGGTCGGAGTTGACGACGCTGCGGCTGGGCTCGGGCCGTCCGTTGGTGGCCAGGCCGGAGTCGACCGAACAACTGGTTGCGCTCCTGGCCCGGGCGCGAACGCTCGGGCTGTCCGTCCAGGTCCTGGGCGGCGGCAGCAACCTGGTGGGCACGGACGACGAACTGCCCTGCCTCTTCGTCCAGTTGCGCCAGGGCGAGTTTGTCCGCACACGGCGCCGCGGCGCTGAGGTGCGCTGCGGCGCGGGTGTGCCGCTGGCCCGGCTCATCCGCGGGGTGCTGCGCGCGGGGCATCTGCCCGCGGTCGCGGCGGGCCTGGCCTGGATCCCCGGCACGGTCGGCGGCGCCATCACCATGAACGCCGGCGCCCACGACGCCAATATCGGCGATTTCGTCGCCCGGGTTTGCGGACTCCGCACCTCGGGCGAACCGTGGGGGCAGGCAGGCGATGAAATCGACTGGCGTTATCGCGGCACGGACATTCCTGGCGACGTGATTCTGGCCGACGTGACGCTGACGTTCCCGGACGGCGACGCGACCGACGCCGTGGCGCGACTCGAGGAGACGGGACGGCGCCGGCGCGAGAGCCAACCCCGCGGACACAGCGTCGGGTGCGTATTCCGCAATCCCCCGGGCCAGGCGGCCGGCCGCCTGCTGGACAGCAGCGGCTGCAAAGGCCTGCGAGTAGGCGGCTGCGGCGTCAGCCGCAAACACGCGAACTTCCTCATGCACGACAGCCAGGGCACGGAACAGGACTTCGTCGAACTGGTGCTCGAGGCGCTCCGGCGCGTGCAGCGCCAGACGGGCTTGGTCCTTGAACCTGAAGTGCGGTTTGTGAACCCGGCCACCGCCGCCCGGGTACGGAAAAACCTCGACTGGCTGCACGATGCGGCCGGACCGGCCCGTGAACCAACAGCCAGCGCCGAGTGCGCGCCAAGTTCCGAGCGCGACGCGGGGTAGTGTCAAACTCGACAGGGGAATGACAGACAGGTCATCGCTGTCGCAATCGTGATCGCCATCGATTCTCGACCCCGTGTTCGCCACGTTGCAGGTCATCGAGACGCGATCACGACGAGGATTGCGGAACGCGATCTGGGGAAAGTAAGGAGTCGACCTTGAAAATGAAACCAAAACCCGGCAGACCCGACCGACACCCCACCCGCCACGGCGACCGGCACCCGTCGCCAGATCACGATCGACACGAAGACCGCCGCCGCGGTCCACCGCCGGCGCCGGCGGTGAGCAAAACCGTCTGGAAACCGGGTACCATGCTGATGCCCGTCCCGGCAGTGATGCTGTCCTGTCAGGGCGAGCCGGGCGGGCGGCCGAACCTCATCACGGTGGCCTGGGCGGGGACGGTGTGCAGTACCCCGCCCATGCTCTCGGTCGCCATCATGCCGGCGCGGTTCTCGCACGGACTGATCCGCCGCAACCGCGAGTTCGTGGTCAACATTCCGTCGCAGGCCCAGTTGCGGGCCGTCGATCAGTGCGGCGTCTGGTCCGGCCGCGACACGGACAAGTTTGCGCGGACCGGCCTGACGCCCGTGCCGGCGCAGCGCGTGGGCGCACCCCTGGTGGCCGAATGCCCGATCAACATCGAGTGCCGCGTCCGTGACGTCCGGACACTGGGCTCACACGACCTGTTCCTGGCCGAGATCATGGCTGTACACGTGGCCAAGGACCTGGTCGGCGAAGGCGGCCGGCTGGCCGTTGAGAAAGCGCGGTTGATCGCCTTTGCCCACGGCCACTACTACCTGCTCGGGAAACGCCTCGGCCGGTTCGGCTTCGCCGTGCGCAAGCGGTAGAGGGCGGTGCGCCGGCGTTGGATGCGGCGGCTGGCGGAAAATGCGGCCATCGCCATGTGCCAGGCGAGACGGGGAGGCCGTCGAGAGCGCGCGACGTGAACTCGGGGGCTCCAGCACAAGGATGTGCAGCGTACGCCGGGATACGCCCGTTCGTAGTAGTCCGCCGCGGCGGACAATGCGCAGAGTGGCAGTGGCGCGGGACCTCCGGGACCGCGGTAGGGTGCTCCGGGCCGTCCCGGCCCGAGGCCCTCGGCCGGGGACCGGCCGGCGTACCCCGCTTCAGCGCGGGACGCGCCGAGCCACTGCGCTGGACCGGAACCTGGTCGGGCAGACCGCCCTTCTGCGAGGCTGACTTGGCCCGCACCGATCAACACATAGCGGGCCCTACAGTTTGGTCGAGAGGTTGCCGCCGCAGTCCGGGCAGGTCAGGGCAAACCCCTGCTTGGCGCACTTCCCGCACCACAGGGTCTTGCACTTCTCACAGCGCCCGAACGGGGCTTCCCCGCCCTCCAGCGAGACTGTGCTGGTCGAGGCGTGCTGCGAGGCGTCGGCGCCGCAGCCGCGGCACTTGTAGAGTGCGGCTACGCCGCCCTTGCCCGCACCGGTTGGCGCCGACGGGTCTCGGAACACGCCGAGGCGCTTGTACTTCTTGTGGCAGAATTCGCCCCACCGGCGACAGCCTTCCTCGAAAACCGCCGTTGTGCTCGCGGCGGTGTCGGCATCAATGACGCCTTTCTCCGCCAGTGTCTTCCACAACAGGTATTCCGAGGCGTTGTACTCCGGCATGGGCGTCCGGATGGTGGCTGGGTCGGCACTGCGGCGGATTGCCTCGTAGGCGTCTTCGACCATGATCTGCATCTTGGCCGAGATGACGTTGACCGCCATGGCACTGGCCGGGGCGCTGGCCGGAAAGCTGTCGGCAAATTCGCACGCCGCCAGGTCCGCCGCGCGGCTGGGGTCGCGGAGGCAGCTCAACACGACCATGGCCCCCCAGGCCCCGAGCAGAATCAGGACGGCCCACAAGAACGCCGCCCACCAGCTCAGGCCGAACACCAGCCAGAAGATCAGGAACAGCAACGGGCAGGCGACCAGGCTGGCCGCTGCCACCAGCGCAAAGGCCGGAAACATGTCCGTCTGGCGCGCCTCACCGATCGGCTGCAGTATTGCTTCGACCCGCTCGACCACGTGCCGCTCCACTTGCAGCAGGTCAACGCGGAAGTTCTTGCCGCCGGCCGCGGCCGCACGCTTCCGCTCAGGCGAGGCGGGAACTTCGTTCGGGAGCTTGTCGTCGCCCATGAGTCGTCTCGCAGGGGTTCCTTGTCAGGCGCCAAAGCCACGGTAATCGCCTCTGGTTGCGCCAAGGGACATTATGCCCATTGTGTGCCGAACGCAAGGGGAGACGGACGATGCGGTGGCGCGCCTCCGGGTGGCTGGCCGCCCAGCCATCTCAGGGCGAACCTCGACGCGCCGCGCCCGGACCACCTTCAGGGCGTGTCGATTCAGCGCGGCAGCAGGCCTTCCAGAGTGGCGGGAGCGGCTCGCTCCCGCATGCCGGACCGAGCCGGTCCGGCCACGTTGGGCGTGGTTGCGCATCTGAGGTGGTTAAATCGACACGCCCTGAAGGCGGCACTACGAACCTTGGGAAGCGCCAGGCTTGCAGTTCCGCGTTCACGCGGTCCGGGGTTGTGCTTTGCCGGACGGCCAGGCTACCGTGCCCTGTGACGCGCCTGAGCCCCGTAAGCGAGAAGGCGGCCCCGGGTCGCCCGGGGCTGCCCTCGTCCGTCCGTCATGATCGCGGCCGTACCGCTTACCGCGTGTAGGTCGAGGCGGTGGTGGTGCCGCCGCGGCCGGTCCAGTTGGTGTGGAAGAACTGGCCGCGCGGTTGGTCGACGCGCTCGTAGGTGTGAGCGCCGAAGTAGTCGCGCTGGGCCTGCAACAGATTGGCGGGCAACCGCGCGCAGCGGTAGCCGTCGTAGTAGGCCAGTGCCGAACTGATGGACGGCATCGGAATGCCGAGGCGCACCGCGGTCGCCACGACGCGGCGCCACGACGTCTGCGCCTGGCCGGTCGCCTTCTTGAAGAACGGGTCGAGCAACAAGTTGTTCAAGCCCGGATTCTTGACGAAGGCGGCCTTGATCTTGCCGAGGAACGCCGAACGGATGATGCAGCCGCCGCGCCATATCAGCGCGATGCCGCCGTAGTTCAGGTTCCACTTGTACTCTTTCGCCGCGGCGCGCATGAGCTGGTAGCCCTGCGCGTAGGAGACGATCTTCGCCGCGTACAGCGCCTTGCGCAGGTCGTTGACCATCTTCGCCTTGTCGCCACGGTACGCGCCCTTCGGCCCCTTTAGCACCGTGGACGCCGCGACGCGTTCGTCCTTGATGGCCGACAGGCACCGTGCGAACACCGCCTCGGAGATCAGCGTCAGCGGCTGGCCCGCGTCGAGCGCGGCCAGCACGGTCCACTTGCCCGTGCCCTTCTGGCCGGCGGTGTCGAGGATCAGGTCCACCACCGCGTTGCCCTGTTCGTCCTTGTACCCGAGAATGTCGCGCGAGATTTCGATCAGGTACGAGTTCAGTTCGGCGTCGTTCCACTCCGTGAAGACCTTGTGCATCTCTTCGTTCGACATGCCGAGGCCGTATTTCATCATCTGGTACGTCTCGCAGATCATCTGCATGTCGCCGTATTCGATGCCGTTGTGAACCATCTTGACGAAGTGGCCGGCGCCGTTCTCGCCCACCCAGTCGCAGCAGGGATCGCCCTCGGCGGTCTTGGCGCAGATGGCCTGGAAGATGGGCTTCACGTGCGGCCAGGCGGCCGGCGAACCGCCAGGCATGATGGCCGGGCCGAGAAGCGCGCCCTCTTCGCCGCCGGACACGCCCGTGCCGATGTACAGCAGGCCCTTGCCCTCGACCAGTTGGGCGCGCCGCATCGTGTCCGGGAAGTGCGAGTTGCCGCCGTCGATGATGATGTCGCCCGGTTCGAACACGCCCAGGAGCTGCTCGATCACCGCGTCAACCGCGCCGCCGGCTTGCACCATGATCATGGCCTTGCGCGGCTTGGCCAGGTTGGCGGCCAACTCCTCGGGGCTGTGGCAACCGATGATCTTCTTGCCCTTGGCGCGGCCGTTCACAAACTCGTCCACCTTGCTCGTGGTCCGGTTGTAGCAGGCAACCGTAAAGCCCTTGCTCTCCATGTTCAGAACTAGGTTCTCGCCCATGACCGCCAGACCGACCAGCCCGATATCCGCTTTGCCTGACATGTTCGAATTCCTTCCTTAACAACGATCTGTGCGCAGACTTGATATGACCGAAAACGGGTGAATGAATGTAGTCACCAGCACCGCAAAAGCAAACGTGGCAGTTGGCGGCGGGTAATGCGTCAGCGGCCCCCGGCCGGTCCGCCGGCCGGGGGGCGCTGACGCATCGCCGCAAAAGCCGTGGCAAACGTTGATTTCCGCGGCCCCGGGCGGTATCATAACCCCGCGCGCGGCCCTGGGATTCGGGGTCGACGCGCACGGAGTCTGAGACGGTTCGAGCCCTGATGGTGCCATGGAGTTCCTTTTTCTTCTATTCCGCTACTTTCCGTACGGCGGTCTGCAACGCAACTGCGCCATGATCGGCCGCGAGTGCGCCCGGCGCGGCCACACCGTGCAGGTCCACACCAGCCGCTGGGACGGTGAACGCCCCGACGGGCTTCAGATCACGGTCCATCCGCTCACGGCCCTCTCCAATGTGGGTGGCGAGACGCAGCTCCTCGAGTGCGTAAACCGGCGCCTGGCGGAGCACCGCGTGGACTGCGTGGTCGGCTTCAACCGCATGCCCGGGGCTGACTTTTTCTACAGTGGCGACCCGTGTTTTGTCGTGCGCCACGAAGACCGTGGTTTCCTCTATCGCCTGCAACGCAAGTATCGGGCACGTCTCGCGTGGGAGCGCGCCATGCTCGATCCCGCGGCCAACACCGAGGTGTTCATCGTGGCCGCACGCCAGAAGGATGAATACCAGCGCATCTACGGCACGCCCGACGAACGGTTCCACCTCCTGCCGCCCAACGTCGCTCGCGAAACATTCCAGCGCGACAAGTACCCGACCGCGCGCGTGGATGTCCGGGCCGAGTTCGCCATGCCCGACGAGGCCCTTGTCGCGCTCCTGGTCGGAAGCCGATTCAAAACCAAAGGCCTGGATCGCGCCCTGCTGGCCTTGGCCGCACTGCCGCCAGACCTGGCGCCGCGAACGCACCTCCTGGTGGTCGGCGAGGACTCACCGCGGGATTTCGAAAAACTCATCGATCGACTGGGGGTCCGCGAACGGGTGCGGTTGGCCGGCGGACGCACCGATGTGGCGCGGCTCTGCGCGGCCGCGGATATCCTCATCCATCCGGCGCGCGTCGAGAACACCGGCACGGTCATCCTTGAGTCCGTCGTCATGGGCCTGCCGGTGCTGGTGACCGACGTCTGCGGCTACGCGCCGCACGTCCTGACGGCGGACGCGGGCCGAGTGCTGACCTCGCCGTTCGACCAGAACGCACTCAACCGCACCTTCGCCGAAATGCTGCAATCGCCGGCGGACCGGGCCAGGTGGTCGCGGAACGGGTGCGAGTACGCCAGACGCCCCGACCTCTACGGCCGCGAGGGCCGGGCGGCGGACATTCTCGAAACCCGCGCGTTGCGCAATCGGGCGGGTAGGTGCGCATGATCGTCCTACGTGAAGACCTGCGGGAAGTCCTCGGCGCGCTGAGCTTCGATCAGTTCATGTCGCTTTCGGGAAAGACCTGGAAGGCCAACCCGGACGGCACGCGCTGCACGGTCGAGGTCGAGGTGGGCGGGAGACGGTTCTTCGTCAAGCGCCACTCCGGCGTGGGCTGGCGTGAAATCTTCAAGAACCTGCTCCAGTTCCGCTGGCCGGCCGTGGACGCGAGCGCAGAAGTCCGGGCACTGCAGGACCTGCCGGGGCTGGGTATTCCGGTGCCGCACCTGGCCGCCTGGGGACGCGAAGGCAGCAACCCGGCCCGGCGCCGCTCGTTCGTGATGACCGATGCCCTCGAACACGTGGACAAGCTCGACGCCTTCTGCCCGCTGTATTTCAAGCCGCCGCTGACGCCGGACCGCATCCGGAGCAAGCACGCCCTTATCTGCAAGATCGCGTCCCTGGCGCGGCGCCTGCACCAGGCCGGGCTGGTGCATCGCGACCTGTACCTCTGCCACATCCTGCTCGACCTGAGCTGGGAGAGCTCCGCCCTGGACCGTGACCGCCTCAGCCTGTTCCTGGCCGATTTGCACCGCGTTCGAAACTACGCGCCACGGCGGCAACGCTGGGTCATCAAGGATCTGGCGGCGCTTTACTTCTCCGCCCTCGATCTGCCCCTGACGCGCCGAGACCGGCTGCGGTTCATCCGCGCCTACCGCGGCGCGGAGCACTGGCGGGACCGCCTCGGCGGCGAAGCGCGGTTCTGGCAGCAGGTGGCGGCACGTGCCCAAGCCATGCACCGGCGACTCGGGCCAAAGTCGGAGGGCTGAGGGATGAAAGCTGAAAGCTGAGGCCCGGAGACCGAATCGTATGCGACTTCGATTCCGAATCGTCAAGGACAGTATCTCCAACCCGCTGGACTGGATCTACCGCCATGGGACGCCGGGCCTGCAGCGGGCGGTGTTCGGCAGCGTCGCCGTCTTAGGCAAGGCCTACTACTACGTCCCCGGCAGCCATGGCCGCCGCACGGCGCGCGACATCTGCCGAGTCGCCGGTCGAACCGACCCGCGACAGGTCTTTTCCGGCATGATGGATGGCCTGTCGTTCGCCCTCTCCACCTTCGGCCGGATCCTGCACGACAAGACGGGCGCCGTCGCCGACCTGCTCTCGCTCGACGAACACGCTGTCGCCACCTTCGCCGAGGTGCAGAAGACGTACGGGGCCTGCATCGTCGTGCTGCCGCACTGCGCGGCCTCACTCGTCTCCGCCCCCGGGCTGCGGCGGAACTTCAACATGCTCCTGCTGGTGCGCGAATCCTCCTCCGAGACCCGAGGCCGCTACCAGGAAGAGTACTTCGGCCACTTCGGGACCGACCTGCTCTTCGTGCGCCGCACCGCACCCGCCACCGTGGCCCGCACCATCCTCGGCGCCCTCAAGGATGGCAAGTTCGTGCTCGCCCTGACGGACCGCGTCGCCTACTTCAAGGGCCAGGACACCGACGAGAAGTACGACACGGTCCGGGTCAAGATCTTCGGCCAGGATGTGATGCTGGGCGCCTGGCCCGCGCGCTTCAGCCTCAAGCGCCAAGTCCCCATCGTGCCCGGCTACATCCGGCTCGAAAACGGCCGCATCATCGGCAGCGTCGCCGAACCCTACATTGCCAAGGACCTGATCAGCGGCACCCAGGAGTGGGTCCGCTATTTCGAGCAGTCCATCCGCCAGTACCCCGCCGACTGGCCTTTCATGCTCGACAAGCGCTGGTCCAAGATCATCGCCGCCGCGGCCGCCGCGGCTCACCGGTGAACTCGCCGCGTGTTGCTCGCGGTACGCTCGCGCGCCAGGCATACTCCTGCCCCCGCTGCACGACGCCTTGCCTTCGTTACTATGTGAGTATATAGTAACGGAGTAGCCAGACAAGCCACACGACGGCGGGCGGTATGGACAAACAGGACTGGAAACTCTACGAACTGAAGGCCGAGGTGCTGCAGGCCATGGCGCACCCGATCCGCTTGGCCATTCTGGACCTGCTCAAGGATGGCGAGGTGTGCGTCTGCGACATTGCCAGCCGTATCGGGGCGCAGAGGTCCAATGTTTCGCGGCATCTGTCGGTCATGCTGAAGGCGGGGGTGGTTGAGGTGCGCAAGGACGGTCTGCGCATGCTGTACACGCTGCGCACGCCCTGCGTTCTGAAGTTCGTATCGTGTGTGGCGGATGTGCTGCACGCCAAGGTCGAGTCCGAGGCCGCGACGCTGCGGCGCCAGAGGTGACGGGAGGGCTCGTTTTTTCGACCTGTGCAATAACCCGACCCCACCGGCCTTGCGCCGGTGGTGAAAGATGTTGGTTGGCTAAAATGGACCGCCGCCCGCCCGCGTCTCCCTCTTCTCCGTGCGGACCGCGGCCGCGGTCCGCACGGAGAAGAGGGGGTAGTTAGGCGGATCGGCTAGCCGTTGGACCTGCTTCACCACCGGCACAAGGCCGGTGGGGTCGCCAAGCCGCCCTTATTGCACAGGTTGCTTTTTTTTCTCCAACCATGTGAGTCCGCAATCACGCACTCACGAATAGAGGAATGACGGAATGGACTGGAAGCAGGAATGGAAGACGCTGGCCGCCATCGTGGCGGTGTTTCTGGTGTTCTTCTGGCTGCCCGTCGGCGGGGCGCGGTTCGACGGTGCGGTGCTCGAAGCGTTCCACCTGATCAAGTGGTACGCGCGGGAGCACGTGCTGCTGTGTCTGGTGCCGGCGTTCTTCATCGCCGGTGCAATCGGCGTGTTTGTCAGCCAGGCCGCGGTGATGAAGTATCTCGGGCCGAAGGCGAACAAAGTGCTGGCTTACGGTGTGGCCTCGGTGTCGGGCACGATCCTGGCCGTGTGCTCCTGCACCGTGCTGCCACTGTTTGCCGGCATCTACCGGATGGGCGCGGGGCTGGGACCGGCCTGCGCCTTCCTCTACTCCGGGCCGGCCATCAACATACTGGCGATCATCCTGACCGCGCGCATCCTCGGCATGGAACTGGGCGTGGCCCGGGCGGTTGGCGCCATCGGATTCAGCGTCATCATCGGCCTGATCATGCACCTGATCTACCGGAAGGAAGAGCTCGCCAAAGCGGACGCCGCGATGGCCATGCCCGAGCCGGAGGTCAAACGGCCGCTGTGGCAGAACGCGGTGTTCTTCGCGGTCATGGTCGGCGTCCTGGTGTTCGCGAACTGGGGCGCGCCGAACGACTTTGCGTTCAAGCTGTCGGACGGTCGGCAGTTCGAGGCGGCCGTGGTGCGTGCCCCGGAGGATCTTGCCGCGCCCGACGCCTCCTACTCGCTGAAGGTTATCGCGGGTGCGGAGCTGGGCCGGGAGCTGGACGTCCACGCCGCGCTGATCCAGTCGCGGACGCCGACGCCCGGCACCTGGACGACGCTGTGGCAGGCCAAGTGGCTGATCACCAGCGGCTTTGCCGTGGCGCTGGCGCTGGTGCTGGCGTTCTGGTTCGGCATCGCGTGGTGGAAGCTGGCCCTCGCGGCGGTCCCGGTCGCCATCCTGGCCCTCGCCTTGCCCATGCACGGACTGATGGTCATGCTCCCGTTCGCCGCCGGAGTGGTGGGACTGTCGGCGATCACCAGCGCGGACAAGGGCGAGGCGGGCGAGTGGTTCTCGGCTACGTGGACATTCGCGAAGCAGATTCTGCCGTTGCTGTTCATCGGTGTCGTGATCGCGGGGTTCCTGCTCGGACGCGTTGGGCACGAAGGCATGATCCCCAGCCGCTACGTCGAAATGCTCGTCGGCGCCACGCCGGACACGTTCCTGTCCATCACGGGGCTGGCGGGCGCGAGCGCGGAGCCCGCAATCCGCAGCCTGTGGTCGCTCTGGACGAATCTGTTCGCCAGTGTGTTCGGCGCGTTCATGTACTTCGCGACCCTGACCGAGGTGCCGATCCTGCAAGGCCTGATCGGCTCGGGCATGGGCAAGGGGCCGGCCTTGGCCCTGCTCCTGGCCGGGCCGGCATTGTCCCTGCCGAACATGCTCGTGATCCGCAGTATCATGGGCACGCAGAAGATGGTCGTGTTCGTCTCACTGGTGATCGTGATGGCCACGGTCACGGGCATGGTGTTCGGCGCAGTCTGGGGATGACGACCGCCGCCGCTGGAGCGCGAGAGTATCGCGAGCCATCCGCAGAGGTCGTGGAGCGCGAGCGTATCGCGAGCTCCGGAACGGAAAGGACCAATTCATGAAGAAACTGCAGATTCTCGGTACCGGCTGCCCCAAGTGCAAGAAGCTGGCGGAGAACGCCGAGGCCGCGGCCAAGGCGCTGGGCATCGAGTACACCATCGAAAAGGTGACGGACATCAACAAGATCATGGCGTTCGGCGTCATGATGACGCCCGCGCTGGCCGTCGACGGCCAGGTCAAGGTTGTCGGCAAAGTGCCGGGGCCCGACGAGATCAAGGCGTTCCTGGCGTGACGAGTGGAAGCGACGGGAGCGAGTTCCGAGTACCACTGCGTCACTGAGTCACGGGGTCACTGAGTCAGCGAATCCCGGCGCGGCAACAGAATGCCCAACAAAGGAGTCTTCCCATGAGTGACAAGCCATCGTGTGCATGCGGTGCGGCCCCGAAGTTGATCTTCGCGTGCTCCGGTTCCGCGGATGTTGGTGCCATAGCCGACCAGACGGCCCGCAAGTTGGCGAAGGACGGGGTCGGGAAAATGTACTGCCTGGCGGGCGTCGGCGGCCGTGTCTCCGGAATCATGGCCACCACGAAGTCGGCAGCGAAGATCCTGGCCATCGACGGCTGTCCGCTGGCGTGTGCGAAGAACTGTCTCGAGCAGGCCGGGTTCAGGAAGTACGAGCACGTGCAGCTTGCCGACCTGGGCATGGCCAAAGGCAGCACGCCGGTTGACGCGGCGAGCATCGCCAAGGCCGCCGCCGCCGGTGCCGCGAAACTGGCCTGCTGACTGACGTCCGCACATCCTGGAGCGCGAGCGTACCGCGAGCAACCGGCGTGACCACGGTCGAACAACGATGATCGATGTCGGGTTCGCCTTCGACCCTCGACACCCGACACACCGCACGGAGAATCACGACCATGACCAAGACCTGGGCCACACGCATCCTTCTGGCGTTCGCCATTTTCACGCTCGGTTTCGGCGTCGGCAAAGAGGTCGGCAGGCGCCAGGCCGCCCCCGCGGCACCGGCGCCTGAACCCAGCGGCGGCGCTGCTGTCGCCGCGCCCGGCCAGGACAAGGTCATCGTCTACTACCTGCACACGACCTTCCGCTGCGTGACCTGCAACAGCATTGAAGCGATGGCTAAGGACGTCGTTGAGACGGACTTCGCCGAGGCGGTGGCCGCCGGCCGCATCGAGTGGCGCGAGGCGGATTTCCAGGTGCGCGAGGACCTGGCCAAGCGTTACGACGTCACCTCAAGCTGTGTGGTGGTCGCCAGGGAGCGCGACGGCAAGGATGTCGAGTTCCAGCGTCTGGACAACGTGTGGACCCTGTTCGAAAAGCCGGCCGAGTTCAACGATTACATCGCCAGCGCAATCCGAAAATACCTCGAGTGACCTGGAGCGCGAGCGTACCGCGAGCCCTCCGGACAACGATTGGAGCGCGAGCGTATCGCGAGCAACCGACCAACGCAGTGGAGCGCGAGCGTATCGCGAGCAACCGACCAACGCAGTGGAGCGCGAGCGTATCGCGAGCAGAAACGATGGCTGAACCACAACCAGACCGACCGCACATCCCGCCCCGTCACCACCCGGCGCATCCGCCGCCGGTGCGGCGCCACAACGTGCCCGTGATCGTGCCCGTGACGGTCTGCACCGCGGACCGGCGCGAACTGCTCGCGAACCCGATGGTGCACGGGGCTCTGCGTACCGCGTGGGACGGGGCGCGGAAATGGCTGGTCGGCTACTACATGATCATGCCCGACCATCTGCACCTGTTCTGTGCGCCCGGTTGTTCGGCGCCCCCGGCGGTCAAAGTGTGGGGCAGGTACTGGAAACGGCTTGTCAGTCAGGCCGTGTCGGCCTTGTACGGTCAATGGATACCCGATTGCTGGGATACGCAGATGCGGTCGCAGGAGCACTATGTTCGCAAACTGGAATACGTCGCCGCGAACCCGGTGCGCAAGGGCCTGGTGGAGCGGTCGGAAGATTGGCCGTATCAGGGGAAGATGAATGAGTTGCCGTGGATTCTGTGATTGTGCGGGCTGACGGAGGGCTCGCGGTACGCTCGCGCTCCAGGGTGAGGCAGTGTGGCGTGGGGCGGGCTCGCGGTACGCTCGCGCTCCAGGGTTAGGTGAGAGATACGTAAGGAACAGACACCCATGACTTGGTTCGTCATCGGTTCGGCGTTGTGGCTGGGGATACTGACCTCGATCAGCCCCTGTCCGCTGGCCACCAATATCGCGGCGATATCGTTCATCGGCCGCAAGGTCGGCCAGCCGCGGCAGGTCGCGCTGTCGGGGCTGCTGTACGTGCTCGGGCGTACCGTAGCGTATGTGGCGCTTGCCGGGCTGCTCCTGGCCGGACTGCTCGCCAGCGGCGAACTGGCCCGGTTCCTGCAGCGGTACCTGAATCTGGCGTTGGGACCGCTGCTGATCGTCGTTGGGCTGATCCTGCTCGGCATGATCGGCGCGGGGCTGTCCATGAACCTGGCCGGGAGCGGCGTCCAGGAACGCGCGGCCAAGGGCGGGGCGTGGTGGGCCGGCGTGCTCGGGTTCCTGTTCGCACTGTCGTTCTGCCCGGTCTCGGCCGGGCTGTATTTCGGCGCGCTCATTCCGCTGTCCGCAACGCACAGTTCGCGATTCCTGCTGCCGGGCGTGTTTGGCCTCGGCACGGCCCTGCCCGTGGTGGTCTTCGCATTCCTGATCGCGTTCGCGTCCGGGTATGTCGGGAAGGCATTCAACAAGCTGACGCAGATCGAGCGCTGGGTGCGCGTCGCAACCGGCGTGTTATTCATCGCCGCCGGCATCTACCTGAGCCTGACGCATGTGTACGGACTGTCGTTGATGGCGTGGTAAGGCGGGCGGCGAAGAGACAGTGGGCTCGCGGTACGCTCGCGCTCCAGGGACGCGCATGGTACGTGGGCGGCTCGCGCTCCAGGGGCGTGCCCCGGCAGAATATCAAAGGAGACACACGATGACGAGAGGTTCTTTCACATCCCGATCCGGTCTCGCGGTTGCGTGTGTGGTGGTCCTGGCCGTCGCTGGACGCGCTGAGGAGAAGGGGAAAGCCGCGTCGGCTCCCGGCCAGGCACAGCCCCCGGCGCAGGCCCAGGTGGCGGCTCCGGCGCCCGCCACCGCGGCAACGGTGATCGTGACCGATGTGGCGAAGCCGGCCCCCATCCCGCGCCTCCTCGACCTGGGCGCGGGCAAGTGCATCCCCTGCAAGATGATGTCGCCTATCCTCGACGAACTCAAGAAGGAGTACGCCGGCCGGTTCGACGTCGAGTTCATCGACGTGTGGAAGGACCCGGCGGCCGGACAGAAGTACGGCGTCAAGATGATCCCAACGCAAATCTTCTACGACGCAACCGGCAAGGAACTCTTCCGGCACGAGGGGTTCTTCGCCAAGGACGACATTCTGGCCAAGTGGAAAGATTTCGGGATCGCGTTTACGGACGCCAAAGCCGCGGCGCCGGCAACGGAAAAAGGAAACTGAACATGCAGGCACAGTGTATCGTCCGACGCGTCTGTCTCGCGGCCGTCATTCTGGCCGGTGCGTCGTGGGTCACGGCAGCCGACGGGGCTGCCGCCGCGGCGAACAGCGCGGCGGGCCTGCGCACGGTCCAGGCTGCCTACCCGCGCCTGTCGTCGGGGCCGCTGGCAACGGCCCGTCTTGCCGAGCTGCCGCAGGGTGTCATGCTCAGGTCGGGCGACCTCGCCGTGACCGAGGCCGACATCGAGGCCGAGATCGGCAAGGCCCCGTACGGTGTCGCGGAACAACTTCGTGCCAACGCGTTCTTTGTGCTGGAGCAGCTTGCCGCCAAGGGCTTTCTGGCCCGGGACGCGAAGTCCACAGCGGCCAAGGCGGGCAAGGATGTTGCCAGCCGCAGCGAGAGTGAACTGGTCCAGGAGCGGCTCCAGGCCGTCGCCACGTCGGTTCAGGTCGCGGAGCCGGAGGTGGCTGCCTTCTACGCCGCCAACAAGGACATGTTCTGCGGCAAAGGTCTGGCTGACGTCAAGACGTATGTCGAGGAACTCCTCCGCGAACAGAAACAGGAAGAAGCGGTGGACCAGCATGTCAGCAAACTGGTCCAGGACGCCGCGGTCGAGGTGTCGGCCAAGTGGGTCGAAGCGCAGGGCGCCACTGCCAGCGACAACCCCATCGAGCGCGCCCGCGCCAGCGGCAAGCCCACGGTGGCCGTGTTCAGCTCCTCGAGTTGCTGCGGGCCGGACAAGATGGGGCCGGTCGTCGACCAGGCCCAGGCCGAGTACGGCGAGCGCCTCAATGTCGTTTCCGTCAATGCGCGTCAGGAGCAGGTCATGACGATGCGCTACAAGGTCCACTCGATTCCGCTGCTGGTCTTCTATGCCGCGGACGGGGCCGAAGTGTTCCGGCGCACCGGCTTCGTCGAGTTCGCGGATTTCCAGAAAGAACTGCTCAAGATCGGGATCAAGTGACCCTGGCGCGCCACAGCCCGGTTCGCGGCGCGATTTGACAGCGCCGCATTTCGTATTAGTATATTCGCGGTGACTAATATGAAAGACGATGCCGACAAACTGGCGCGCGCGCTGAAGGTCTTGTCCGTGGGCACCCGCGTGCGGCTGATCGCACTGCTCAAGGGCCGGTCGCTGTGCGTCAATGCCCTGGCGGCGCGGCTGGGCGTGACGCAAGGCGCGGTGTCGCAGCACCTGCGCATCCTGCGCGATGCCGGACTGGTGCTCGACGAGAAGCGCGGCTACTACGTGCACTACCGGCTGAACGAGCCGGCTCTCGCCGCGTGGCGGGAGCGGATAGGCAAGCTGCTGGCCCCGGTTCACGGGGCCGGCACCGCAACGGACACCGAAGCAGAAGGAGACCGACCATGTGCGATTGCTGCAAGCCGAAGACGCAGGGCTGCCAGAAGCCGGCGGAGTTGAACGGCAAGCCCGCGGACTGCTCGCCCAAGCAAGTCCGCAAGTGCCACGGCGATGTGAAGGAGCATCCGTGCACGAAACCGGCCAAGACGTGAACGTGCGCGCGAACGCGGGCAGCGCGGGACAGCCGGAGCAGACCGGGTCGCAACCGATCATCCAGGTGCACGGGTTGGCCAAGCGCTTCGGCGCGGTGCAGGCCGTCGCGGGCGTCGATGTTAATGTGGCCGCGGGCGAGCTGTTCGGTTTCCTCGGGCCCAACGGCGCGGGCAAGACCACGACCATCAACCTGCTCACCGACCTGGCGCGGCCCGATGCAGGGAGTATCTGCATCGCGGGCACCGACTGCTCGAAGAATCCCAAGGCCGCGCAGCACCTGATGGGCATCGTGCCCGACGAGAGCAATCTCTACCCGGAACTGAACGGTTTCGAGAACCTCTGCTTCTGCGCCGCGCTGTTCGCCATCAGCCTGCGCAACGTCCGGCGCAAGTGGATCGTATAGGGCAGGGGCAAGGCGAATGAAGACCGGCAGCTTCGAATTCAACGTGCGCGAACTCGCCATGCCGACGCCCAGCGATGAAGAGTTGATGCTGAATGTCCGCGACGGCGACCTGGCCGCGTTCGAGCAACTGGTTCCGCGGCGCCAGACCGAGGCGTGGCGCGTGGCCTATCGCTTCACCGGCGATGCCGCCGAGGCGGAGGACATTGCCCAGCAGGCGTTCCTGAGAATACTCGATGCCGCGCCGCGCTACACCCCGACGGCCGCCTTTCGTACCTACCTGTACCAGGTGGTGACGCGCCTGTGTCTCGACCGCCACCGCAAGAAACGGCCTGTTCTCGCCGAGTCCCTTCCCGACCCCGCCGCCGCTGCGCCGACGCCGGAGGAACACGCCGGCGCGCGTGACCGCGACCGGCTCATCCAAACAGCCCTGGATTCCTTGCCCGCCGACCACCGTCTGGCCATCGTGCTGCGCTACTTCGAAGGGCTCAGCGGCGTTGAGATGGCGGCTGCGATGGGGCGCAGTCCGAAAGCGGTGGAACGCCTGCTGGCCCGCGCCCGCGCCGCCCTGGCGCCCCGCCTGGAGCTTCTTCGCGAGAAATAGCGGGGGGCTGAGGGGGATATTCGCATGTCGTTCGTTTAAGCAGGTGAAAGGACGGCACGATGGACTGTCGAACCGCACAACCGAGCTTGAGCGCCTACGTCCGGGGCGAACTGCCGCCGGACGTGCGCAGCGCCTTGCAGGCTCATCTGCGTGAGTGTCCGGCCTGTCTGGCCAGCCTCACCGCGCTGGACCCCATCGCGGCCGCGCTTGGCCAGAGCCAGGAACCGCCGGCGCCGCAGGGCTTTGCCACGCGCGTGATGGCCGCGGCGAGAAGCCGGGGTAAGCCCGTGGTGGCCGGTGACTGGGACCCGCTCCACTGGTGGCGTATGACACCGGCGCCGATGCGTGCGGCGGCGGCGGCCATGCTCGTCGCCGGCCTGACGGCGGGGCTGGCCACCGGCTGGACGGCACGGCCCGCCACCCGCCAGGCTCAGGACACTCAGGCCGTGGCGCTGGCCGATGCCGTGGCGGCGTATCACATGGACTACTTCGGTGACGCGCCTGACGGCTCGCTGGCCGATGGCTACGTGGCCCTGCTCGCCGGGCGGAACGGGGAGGGACGGTAACGATGTGGAAGAAGCTCGCGCCACTGCTGATCGTGCTGTCGGTGACACTGAACGTTGCGGTTGCCGGGTTCTGGGGCGCTCGTTGCTGGCGGTCAACGTGCGCGGTCAGCGGTTCCTGCGGTCAGGCCGAGGTGGGATGCCCTCTGCACCGGCGGCTGGGCGCCAGCGAGGAGCAATGGCGGCGCATCGAGCCGGTCGTAACGGCATTCCGCCAGGAATCGCGGACCGTGTGTCAGGAGGTCGCGCAGGCGCGCCTCGAGTTGCTGGAGCTTCTGGCCGCGCCCAAGCCGGACACCGAGACGATCGCGGCCAAACAGGAGGAGATACTGGCCGGACAACGGCGCGTGCAGGAACTGGTCATCAAGTACATCCTTCGGGAAAAGGAGATTCTCACGCCGGAGCAGTGTCGGGCGTTGTTCGATCTCCTGCGGCAACGGAACGACTGTGCGGGCCACGGCCCGATGTTGGGAACACCAGGCAGGATTCTTGGTGCTGACGGAGCAATGGGACCGGGACGCCGTCAGTGCCCTTGAAACAGGGTAAGGAGAAGCACGCATGAAGAAAGCATTGCTCATGGTCGCGGGGGTAATGACGGTGGGGGGCGCGTCGTGGCTGGCCTTGGCTGCCGCCGAGAACGAAAACCCGCCGGCCCCAGCGGCTGTTGCGCCTGGCCAGTGCCACGTCACGGCGGCGGCATGCCCTCAGGCTGCCGGTTGCCGGCCCGGCCCATCCGACTGCAACGCCGGGTGCAAGAACTGCCCGGCCGCCAAGGACCAGGATGGCGACGGGCGCTACGATGCGGCAAAGGACTGCGTGCGGCACTCGGGTAGCTGCGCCACCGCACACCGGACAGGTGCCTGTCAAACCGATGCGGTCCTGTGTCGTGGTGCGAACCGCGGCGACAGCAAAGACTTCAAGGATGCGGACGGCAATGGCGCCTGTGCCAAGATCGCCGACTGCGGCCGGCACTCGGGAAGCGCCTGCCCCGGGCACGGCAAGCGTGGCAGTTGTCACGCCACTACCCAGCCACCGGAGGCAGCCAAGTGAAGTGCCACGGATACCCCAGCACGGCCTGGGCCGCAACCAAGTGGTGGAGTCAGTGACACTTGCCCAGGCCGCTCGAACATCCAACGCTCAACGTTCAACGTCCAAGTATCAAGGTCGGACGAGAGAGAAGTCTTGCCAGAAAAACAAGAAGTTTGCGGACAGTAGTACATACTGATCCAGGAGATGCTGCAAGGGCGGCTCAACCTGGACGAGGCAACCGTCGTCGCGGCGCACCCGGACGCCTGCTCCGGCCAAGGCGTGCGGCTGTGACCGGCACCGCTTCCCGACAACGACGGCTCTCTCTTGCGGCCGATCGACGTAACGAAACGGGGGGCCGCCGCATCTATATAGGTAGCGACATCCATGGGCCAGGACTACGGCGAGGGGGGGCCGGTCCTGGAAAGGTGAGAATGGCCGGGATGTCAAGTCGGGAATCCGGGTGCGGTGACGAACGAGAGACCAGGAGAGTCACGGGAATGGGTGATGAGAAACGACTCATTGAGCAAACGCTTGCGGGCGACCATGAGGCCTTCCGCGTGCTAATTGGCCGCTATCAGACCGCCATCTACGCCTTGGCGCTGCACCGTGTCCGAAACCGTGCCGCGGCCGACGAGATTGCCCAGGATTCCTTCGTGGCCGCCTACCGGAAGCTCGTGCAATTGAAGGATAGGAACCGATTCGGTGCCTGGCTCCGCGCGATCGCGTTGCGCCACTGCGCGCTTTGGTTTCGGTCCCACCGCCATGAGGAGGCCGACAGCCCGCCGCTGGTGGACCGATCGGCGCCGGACTCGCCCGCCATGGGCCCCGCGACGGAGCAGGATCAAGACACGCTGGACGTCGCTGCGATGATCGAGAAACTGCCCGAACGCTTGAGAGCAGCGGCGCTGCTGTGCTTCGATGAGGAGCTTTCTCCCAGGGCCGCCGCGGCCATACTCGGAATCAAGGGCGGGACACTTCGCAAACGTCTGCACGACGCCCGCGCCCGGCTGCACTGCGAGATTATCCATAGAGCAATCAGGGAAGGGCAGGAGTATCTGCTTCCCCGGAATTTCGCGGACGGGTGCATATGCCGCTGCCTGGAGGCAGAGGTGACAAAGACGCGAAAGGAGATGAAAGCCCATGTGCAAAGAAGCGAGAAAGTGCGGGTGCGGTTGTGTGCCTGCGCCCAAGCGTCCAAGTGAGCCCAAGACGAAGAGAAACGCGAAGAAGGCGAAAACCGCGAAGTGAGGAGGTCCTCGGGGGGCAGCGCGCCGCGCTGCCCCTTCCGCTTCCCGCCGTGGGCGGACAAGGGAGGGCAGGTGAAGAAATGCCATGGCGATGCCAGGGATCACCCGTGTGTGACCATGGCGGGCGCCCGGACAGGAGGAAGACGATGAAGCTTGGCATGGTCATCACGCGGACGGGGCCCGAGACCGTCTTCAACGTGCTCCGGCTGGCGCTCTACAGCGTCGAGCAGGGCGACGAGGTGCGCATCTCATGAGCCCCATCTACCTCGATTTCAACGCCAGTACGCCGATCGCGCCGGAAGTCGCCGAGGCCATGCGGCCATACTTGGCGGATCACTTCGGCAATCCCTCCAGCCGCCACTGGGCTGGTGCACCCGCAAAGGACGCCGTGGAACGCGCTCGGGCGGAGGTGGCGGGACTCCTGGGGTGCGACCCGTCGGAAGTCGTCTTCACGAGCGGGGGAAGCGAATCGAACAACCATGCCATCAAGGGTGTCTTCTTCGCCAATCCACGCCCGGACGCGCACATCGTAAGCACGCAGATCGAACATCCCGCCGTGCTCAATCCCTGCCGCTTTCTGGAGCGACTCGGCGCGCGGGTCACTCACGTCACGGTGGACCGACACGGCCTCGTTGACCCGGACGACGTGCGGCGCGCCATCACTGACCGGACGATTCTGGTCACGGTGATGCACGCGAACAACGAGGTGGGAACGATTCAGCCGATCCGTGAGATTTCGCGCATCGCCCGCGCCCGGGGGATCATCTTTCACACCGACGCAGCGCAGTCCGTCGGCAAGATCGAGACGCGTGTGGACGACCTCGGCGTGGACCTGCTCACCGTCGCCGGGCACAAACTGTATGCGCCGAAAGGCGTCGGCGCGCTCTACGTGCGGAAGGGCACGCCCATCGAGCCGCTCATCCATGGCGCCGGGCACGAGTCGGGACGCCGGGCCGGGACTGAGAATGTCATGTTGGATGTCGGGCTGGGCGCGGCATGCCGGATCGCCGAACCGTGGCTCGGAATGCCCTCGGTCCGGCAGCTCAGAGACCGGCTCTGGGAGCGGCTCCGCACCGCGCTTGGCGAACGGGTTGTCCTGAACGGCCATCCGGACCTCCGGCTGCCGAACACGCTCAATGTATCCTTCCGCGAATGCATGGGTGCCGATGTGCTCGCCGCGCTGGACGGCGTTGCGGCGTCAACCGGGTCCGCTTGCCACGACGGGCGGCCGAGTCTGTCACCGGTGCTGCACGCGATGAATGTGCCGCCCGAGGTCGGCCTGGGCGCCGTGCGCTTCAGTCTGGGCCGGACGACCACCGAGGCGGAGATCGATGAGGTCACGGACCGGCTCGCGCGCCTCTTCGCATCGAAAGACGAAAGATGAACGACCTGTGCGGGTAAGTCTTCAGATGGAAGTGGCGACGTGGGGGTGCCAAGATACGCCCGTTCGTAGTAGGCTTCCCGCTTGGCAAGCGGGACGGAACGAAGTGGCGCGCCAAGAGCCCATGCGGTGTGTTGCGGCGGCGTGGCGTGGAATGGTGTCTTGCCCGGCGGACTTCTCCGCCGGGACTGCGACACCACTACGAGCGGCGCCGTTCCCGATGCCCGTCCGCGGGCGGGCGTTTTCCCGCAAAGCTGGATTTGCCTGCACAGGTCGAAGATGAAAGGCGAAGAACAGCTTCCCTGTTCTTCCTGTTCTTTGAAAGGTGGCCATGCCGAGAGCTGTCTTCCTTGCGATTCTTGCCGTGCCACTGCTGCTTGGCGGCTGCGTCCTGCCGACCCCGACAGACCCCTACGCCGGGATGTCGGCTGGCCTGCCGCCTGCCGCGGCCGCAATCCGAACGGCCGTCGCTGAGCCGACTCCAGGGCCACTGACCTTGGACAAAGCCATCGGCCTTGCCCTGGCCGGCAACCCCGAGCTGGCCGCCACGGCGCACGACTTGGGGGCCGCCGTTGCCCAGCGCGACATCGCCGCCGGACAGCGGCTGCCGAGCCTGCACGCCGTCGGCGGGTACAACAACTACCTGGACGGGCAACGGTTGCTTGCGGCCAGGGAAAACGGGGAACCCGGCGTGTTCAGCCGGGACATCTTCTCCGGCGACCTGGTTGTGAGCCTGCCGTTGTTCACCGGCGGCCGGCTCGCCAGCGAGGTCAAGGCGGCCGAACTGCTGCGGCTGGCGGCAGAACATCGGTTGGCTCATACGCGCGACGAATTGGTGTTCAATGTTTCGAGCGTGTTCTACGGCATCCTGGTGCAACGGCGGCTGATTGAATCCCTCGATGCCTCCCGCCAGGCGCTGGATGAGCACCTCAAGCGGGTGGACGACCTGATCGCCGCGCGGAGGGCCGCCCAAGTGGACCGCCTGCGCACCGAGGTCCGGCTGGCGGACCTGGCCCAGCGCACGGTGCGGGAGACGAATGTTCTGGCCATACAGACCCGGGTCCTGGCGAACCTGCTGGGCGGCGGCGCCCGCGAATCGCACCTCGATGTTGCCGGCGAACTGGCGGCGCTGGAGACGATGCAGGAGTCTTCCGTAGACGTGGAGATGAGCAAGGCCATGGCGCAACGCGACGACTACCTGGCGGCCCGGGCGGTGCTGGAGGCCCAGGCCAAGGCCGTGGACGCGGCGCGGGCCGCGGCATGGCCGACGGTGGCGCTCCAGGGCGCGTATGGCGGGCGCTGGGCCGCCGACCCGACCGACCGGCCCGCGGGCACGGACCGGGCCGATGACGTCGGCCGCGTCGGGCTGGTGGCGGACCTGCCGCTGTTCGAGGGCGGCCGGATCAGGGCCAGAGTCCGCGAGCAGCAGGCGAAGCTGGCTGCCGCCCGGGAACGGCTGCGCAAGCTCGAGTTGCAGGTGCGGCTCGACGTCGAGACGGCGATCCTGAGCATTGTCTCGTCGCGGCAACGGATCGCGGCGACGCAGAAGGCGACCGAACAGGCCGCGGAGAGCCTGCGCATCGAGCGCGAGAAGTACGAACTGGGCAGAGGCGCAATCGTGGACGTCCTGGATGCGCAGTCGGCCCTGCTCGAGGCGCAGACCACCTACTACCGGGCCCTGGCCGACCTCAGTGTCGCCACGGCCCAACTGAAGCTGGCAACAGGTGAGCAACCATGAGCCCATTCCCGCCCATTGCCGCCAGAACTCACCGCAACGGACAACCTGACCGCCCGCACGCGGGATCGTGGTGCTTCTGGAGCGCGAGCGTACCGCGAGCCGGATTTCATCCTAAGGCGGCGCTTCGCCCGCAACCCAAGCGAATCGCCGCCGCCCTCACCCCGTCCCTCTCCCACCGGCGAGGGCGGAGTATCTACCGAGACACATGTTGTTTTTCACCACCGTTCCCGGGAATCAAGGCACTAAGGCGCGGGAGTTCAAGTTGCCCGGATTCCGTGCTCCGGGCGGTGAGTTCTGTGTTGCCATCGCCGCGGCCCGTGCGAGCCGCGAAGAACGACCAGTGCGGGTAAATCCACAGAGGGCGGGCGTGGGGCGAGCCGTCCACGGCGCTGGTACGTCTGGGCCTGCTGGAAGGAGATAACCTCTGATGCTCGGAAAAGCGATCCGTTGGGTAGTGCTGGTTCTGGTCGTGGCGGCGCTCGTGGCCGGTGGGCGCTTCCTGGTGCAGCGCAAGCGGCAGGCCCTCGCCAAGTCGCCGAAGTTCGAACTGCGTGCGACCCCGGTAGACACGGCCGCGGCCACCACCGGCAACCTGGACGAGGGGCATGACTACCTGTCGGTGATCGAGCCGCTGCAGATTGCGAACGTCTCGGCGCGCATCACCGCCACCGTGGAGAAGGTCCACCGCCAGGAGGGCGAAACCGTGCAGGCGGGTGACGTCCTGGTCACGCTGGACGACCGGCAGTTCCGCGATGGGGTGGCCACCATGGAAGCCCAGACCCAGCAGGCCAAGGCCGACCTGGCAGCCAACCAGGCCAGCGTGACGTCGCTGAAGGAATCGCTCGCTTACTGGCAACGCGAGAGCGAGCGCGACCGCAAGCTTGCGGTTGGCGGCACGATCCCGCCCGCCCAGGCCGAGGCGACCGCCGAGAGGACCAACGAAGCCCGCGGCAAGCTGACGTCGGCTGAGCAGAAGTCGCGCGCCCTCGAACAACAGGTCGAGGCGCTGCAGCGGAAAACCGATGAGCTGCGGACGACGCTGACGTACTGCACCATCGCCAGTCCGTTCGCCGGTGTGGTCACCGTCAAGGCGGTCGATGCCGGCGACCTGGCCAGTCCGGGCAAGACGCTCCTGGTTGTCGAAGACCGCAGTACCCTCAAGCTGGCCTTCGATGTGCCACAGGGCGACCTGCCCGCGTTCGCCGCCGGATTGCCGGTCAGCTTCACGGTCGGGGACAAGGTGCGGCAGGCTGCCGTATCGCGGCTGTATCCAGCGCTGAACCGGGCGCGGATGGTACGGGCGGAAGCCCTGCTGACCGGCCCGGCCACCGAGGGGCTCACGCTGGGCGCTTACGTGAATGCCGCGGTCGTGTTTCGTCGCCGCGAGAACGTTACCCTGGTTCCGGTCACGGCCATCGTCGAGAGCCCCGAGGGCACGCCGCGCGTGTTCGTGGTTCGGGACGGCCGACTTCAGGTCCGGCCTGTGACCCTCCTGGGCACGGCGTGTGAACTGGCCGGCGTGGAGGGGGTTGCCGCGGGCGAGCAGGTCGTGATCAGTTCGTTTCTGGGTTGGGCGCGCCTGTCCGATAGCATGGCCGTGGAGGCCCGGCAATGAACCTACCGGACTTCTCCATGCGCTCGCCCTATACCGTGATTGCCACCTGCCTGCTGGTGACGGCGCTGGGGTTCTTCGCCTTTTTCCGTACGCCCACGGACCTGTTCCCGGACAGTGCGCCGCCACAGGTGGTTGTGGTGACCGTCTGGCCCGGCGCCGATGCGGACGACCTGGCCGACAAGGTCACGCAGGTCATCGAGAAGGAGTTGAACAGCCTCGGCGGCCTCAAACGCATCACCAGCACCAGCCGCGACGAGGTATCTTCGATCAACGCCGAGTTCGGCTACGCCAAGCCTTTGGGTGAAGCTGTCGTCGACGTGCAAAACGCGGTCAGCCGCATCCGGGCGGCCCTGCCCGCGGCGATCATGGAGCCGCGCATCTACCGCATCTCGGATGCCACCCGGCCGTTACTCACGCTCGCCCTGACCCCGCAACCCGGCAGCGTCAAGGACCTGGCCCAGATTCGACTGTTGGCCGAGAACCAGATCGAGGACGCCTTGCTCAATGTGGATGGTGTCGCCGACGTGGATGTGTTTGGGGGGCACCAGCCGGAAATCACCGTGCGGGTGGATCGTCTGCGGCTGGCAGCCAACGGTCTGAGCCTGGCCGATGTGGTGGCCGCCCTGGCACGGCACAACGTCTCGGCCCCGGCGGGTACAGTCTACTCGCCCCAGCGCGAGTACCTCGTGAAGGTGGCTGGGGAGTTCGAGAACCTCGACCAGATCCGGCGTCTGCCGATCCGCTACGGCGAGCGTGGCGCTCTGCGCCTGCGGGATGTTGCCGACGTGGTTCTGGGCGAGGCGGAGCAGCGCAGCGTCTACCATGGCAATGGCAAGCCGGCCATCGCCATCAACGTGCTGCGCCCCGAGCGCGGCCCGACCGTCGAAGCCATCCGGAACGTAAAGGCGCTTCTGCCCCGCCTTCAGGCGGAGTACCCGGACATCGCCTTCGCCATCACCGACGACCAGCAACCCATCATCGATCTGAACGTTCACGGCATGCGCAGTTCGCTCGTGCAGGCTATCATTCTGACGGTGGCCGTGATCTTCCTGATCCTGGCGGATATGCGCGCCGCGCTCATCGTGTCGGTGAGCATTCCGCTGGCGTTTCTGGCCAGCCTGGTGGTGCTCTGGTTCAGCCCCTACACGCTGAACATGGTGACGCTGACCGGCCTGATCATCTCGGTGGGCATGGTGGTGGACGCCTCCATCGTCGTGCTGGAGAACATCTACCGGCACTACCACGATGACCCCGGCAAAAACGCGACCCGCGCGGCCAGCCTGGGGGCACGCGAGGTCGCTCTGGCCGCGACCGCCGGCATGCTGACCACGGTGGTCGTCCTGGTCCCGGTCATGTTCGCCGGCGGCTACACCCAGCAGACCATGCGGCCACTCAACCTGGTCATCTCCGCCACCCTGATTGCCTCGCTGCTGGCGGCGCTCTCGGTGGTGCCGTTGATGGCGTCGCGGCTGCTGTCGCACGGCGAGCACAAGCGCAACCTTGTCGAGCGCCTGTTCACGTTCACGGATCGGAGCGTCGGTTGGCTCGGCAAGGGGCTGTTGCGCCTGCTGCGCGGCGCGCTGGTGCGGCGCTGGCTGGTGCTGCTGCTGGCGGCGGCATTCCTCGTCGTCACGATGAAAAAAGTGAAACCGCTGATCGGCGGCGAACTGATGCCGCTCATGGACACGGGCATCGTCAATCTGGAGTTCGAGACGCCGGCCGATGTCCCCCCGGCCCAGGTGGAGACAGTGCTCGCCGAGATCGAGCGGGTCATCTACGAGCAGCCGGGCGTTCTGGCGGTCTCCTCGACCGTCGGTTCGGAGCCGGGGCAAATCAGTTTCGGCGGTGGCGGGGCCACGGCACAGACCGGCAAAGTCCGCATCCTGTTGGTGGACCGCACCCGGCGCGAGCAGGATATATGGGAAATCCAGGACCAGTGGCGCGCGCGGCTGCGCGGGATCGCGGGTATCCGCAGTTTCCGCATCAGCGAGTACGGCGCCACGCCGGTGTCCACCACGCGGGCACCCCTGGACATCATTATCAGCGGCCCGGAACCGCGGATGCTGGACGACTTGGCCGCGCGCACGCTGCAGGCGCTGGACGGCACCCCGGGTCTGGTCGACGTGCGCCGGAGCTGGACGATCGACAAACGCGATTGCCGCATCCATATCGATCCTGACCTGGCCGAGCTGTACCAGATCCCCCCGCCGCGGGTCGCCCAGGAATTGCGCACGGCGGTGAAGGGCGTGACCGCCACGCCGATGCGCCTGCGCGGTTATCTCGATATCCCCGTGACCGTTCGGCATCGCGGCAAGGACATCGAGTATCCGGCACAGCTCAAGGACGTGTACCTCGACACCCACCTGGGGCAGGTGCCGCTGCGGGCCGTAGCCACCATCGAACCGCACCGGAGTCAGCCGTTCATCACCCGCGAGGACCTCCTGCCGACCATCGACATCACCGCCGGCAACCGTGGCTACACCATCGGCCATGTGACGGGCATGGTCAGGAAGAAACTGGCCGGCATCGCCGTGCCCGCCGGCTACTCCATCGAGTTGGCCGGCACCGCGGTGGACATGCAACTCGGGCAGGAGGAGATGGGCCGCGCCCTGCTCATCGGCATCGCGCTGCTGTTCATCCTGCTGGTGGCCATGTTCAAGTCTTTCCTCCACCCCTTCACCATCATGGCCGCCATCCCGCTGGCCGTAGCGGGCGGCTTCTGGGGGTTGCTGCTGTTCGACAAGCCCATGTGCAAACCGGCCATGATGGGCCTGATCCTGCTCGGCGGCACCATCGTCAACAACAGCATCCTGCTGCTGGATTTCATCATCGAGGCCCGCAAGAAGGGCATGACCAAGGACGAAGCCATTCTCCAATCGGTCCAGTTGCGGATCCGGCCGATCCTGATGACCACGGTCTCGACCGTGGTGGGGTTGATGCCGCTGGTGCTCGAAATGGCCGTCGGCCTGGAGCGGATGAGCCCGCTCGGCATCGTGGCGGCGACCGGCCTGACGGTGGGCACGTTCCTGACCATGGTGGTGATTCCTGTTGTGTATTCGTCCCTCGACAGCCTGGCGACGGCATTCGGCGCCGTCTGGCGCCTGATGTTTGGGCCCGCTCCGGACGCGGCCGGCGCCGCGCCGGCAGCCCCATGAAGGGGTGCGTCGGGCCGGTCTCATCGCCAGGACGTTCCCGCCCCAGGACGGGTGACGGCATGGTCTACACAGTCCGATGACAAGTGAGGGACGGGCAATCACATCAGATGCGCCGCCCTGCTGCGGGGGCATCTTCCCCGATATCGAGCAGCTTGAGTACGACCAGCCGTTACGGGGCAAGGCCGTTCAGGTCTTGGTGCAGAGCAAGGGCATCGGGCCCGCCGGCCGCTCGATTACGGTTGACCGCGAGCAGTGGGACCGGTGCGTGGCCTGTGCGCGCTACCGGGACTGCTACGACCTGAGTCTGGCGAAGCTGGTGTTGTCCATCGCCATAGACGGCCACGGCTGACGTGGCTCAGAGGAGAACCATATGAATGCAGAAGTCGAGGTCGACGCCGGGATCTGCGGGTTCCAGACCCGTATCCAGGCCGAGAGTGAGGACACTCAGAATGTCACGTTCAAGATCGCCAGCGGCTGCGAGAAGGCCCGTCGGTTCGGTGAGGCACTGACCGCCAAAGGTCCGGTGGACGGCTATGCCGAACTCGGCGCCGGCAGCGACGGCGTGGTGCTGACCACGGCGCGCGAAGCGCTCAAGGGCTGCTGCGCCGCGTGCGTGGTGCCGGTCGCGACGTTCAAGGCCATGCAGGTGGCCGCCGGCGTGGCGTTGCCCAAAGACATCAGTATGCGTATCACGGCCGAGTGACACCGTCCCGCCCTGGAGCGCGAGCGTATCGCGAGCCGGTTCCGGCACACCGTCCCGCCTTGGATCGCGAGCCGCATTTCGCCATACGGCGTGGGAGTTCAGGTTGTCCGGCTGTCATGCTCGGGGCGGTGAGTTCTGGACAACAGGTGCGTCTCACAGGCCCTTGAACGGGTTGCGGATTTCCAGGCCGTCGATGACTCGCCCGTCCGATAGGTCTTCGCTGTAGAGCAACTCGCACCGGGCCTTCTGGGCCGCGGCAATCACCAGGGCGTCCCAGAAGGACACTTGCCACAGGATGTTGCCGTCGATGGCGCGGCTGATGTCGTCCACGGTGATGGTGACAATCTCGAAATGCCGGAACGAGTGGATGATGTCCTTGGCGTGGAGCGGCTCGATGCCCAGCTTTCGGGTCGCCGTGACATAGAACTCCTGGACGATCTGTGTCGAGATGCAAGGGGGAATCTCGCGGCTGAGGTCGAGGATCAGTGCGCGCGCTGCCTTGCGCTTGGCGGGCGAGTCCTGATCCGACGCATAGGCGAGGACGTTGGTGTCGAGGAAGGCCTTAGCCATTGTACAGGTCCTCTCGCGTCCAACGCTTGCCCCGCGAGTGGCCCTTGGCGCGGTCCATCTTCGTGAAGCATTCAGACAACCATGATTCACGCTCCTCGCTAACAGCCCGCTGCAGCAGGTCGCGGAGCAGCGCGTTCAGGGAGGTCTGGTGTTCCCGGGCATACGTGCGTCCTCGCTCAATCAATTCCTCATCGATGGCCAGCGTCACGTTCTTCATCGTCGCGTCTCCTGTTTCCACATAATAAGGTAGCACATATCCTGTGTGACCACCAACGATGGCGGACTCCCGGGGGTAATACGTCAGCGCCCCCCGGCCGGCGGACCGGCCGGTTATAGGTTGATGTTACTCGCGCCGGTTCGCGCCGCCGCGGGTCTTGCGCCCGCGGGGCGACGATTGGGGGAAAGAGGGCGGACGCACCGCCCCTTTTCCCCCAATCGTCGCCCCGCCCGGACGAGCCGGGCGGCGGCGCAGAGCAGCCCTCGAGTAACATGACGTCTCGGAAATGCTACACATGTTACTGTGCTGCAAGGACTATGGACAATGGACCATGGTCCCCAGTTGCGCGTAGCGCTAAGTTCGGAGTCCAAGGTAGAGGCCAGGTCTCCCGGCCTGGCCTGGTTCGGTCGCGTCGCCACAGCGCGCCGGGTCAGGAGGCCCGGCGCCCACCTTCGCTGACGCATCACGGGAAAAGAGGCCCAGAGGTCCAAGGGTTGAGTCCACGCCCGGCAATCGTAATCGCACTCGTAGTCCGGCTCGCAATCGAGAACGTGTTCAGAGGACCCAACCTTGTCGACGGTAGGGTTTCACCCCATGGGATGGCAGGGTTTCACCCCATATCAAACGATCCAGCCACAACCTATAGTCTTTATATAGATATAGTCTTCCCAAAGGACAAGTCTGAGCCCTGAGCCCAAACCGAAATCGGCGTCGAAAATGCCGGGGACCGGGAATGGCGGCGCCAGGGCCGGGTCAGAGTTCAGCCTTCAGGCTGTCCCGTGACACGCTGAAGCGTGAACTCGAGCGGAAGCTATGCGACCGGGCCTTGAGCGCCAGCCGGCGCAGAACCAATACGAATAGAGGAGTTCTCATGACCAGCAACAAACCAACCCACGGGGTGGGAACGCGCCGCAGCCGGGGAACCTTGGACCGCCTCGCCGGCATGATGGGCCTTGCCGCATTGACCCCAGGCGCGGCCTGCCGACGGCGCCGAGCCGTGACGTTACTGCTGCTGGCCGTGTGTGCCGGTGTCTGGACCGGGTCGGCGCAGGCCGCCACGGTTTACGTCACCCCCGCCGGGACCGGTGTTGGCACGTCATGGAGTGATGCCTACGGCGACCTGCAAACGGCCATGAACGCCGCAGTCGCCGGAGACCAGGTCTGGGTGAAGGCTGGCAGCTACCTGCCGACCACGGACCCGAGTGGCAGCAGCGTTCCGGTCGACAACCGCACCAAGACCTTCGCGCTCAAGCCCGGCGTGGCCGTGTACGGCGGCTTTGCCGGCAACGAGGCGTTGTTGTCCCAGCGCAACATCGCGGGCAATGTCACTATACTCAGCGGCGATCTCGGCACAGCAGGCGACCCGAGCGACAACGCCTACCACGTGGTGTCTGCAGACAAGATCACCAACATCGGGCTCGATGGCGTCACGGTCACCGCCGGCAATGCCAACGGCACGGACCCGAACGACCGCGGCGCCGGCATCTTCTGCAACGGCATCAACAGCACGAACACGCTCGCCAACTGCATGGTGACCGGTAACCACGCGGCCGACGGCGGCGGCGGAGTCTTCTGCGGGTTGTCCGCGCCAGCGCTCACCGCCTGCACGATAACGGGCAACAGCGCGGACTTCTGCGGCGGCGGTATCTACTGTGACTTCAGCTCGGCCCCAACCCTGTCCGACTGCATGATCAGCGGCAACACCGCGACGGCGGCGGGCGGTGGCGTAGCGTGCACAGGCTCCTCTTCCCCGACACTGACCCGCTGTGTGGTGAGCGATAACCACGCCTCCTACGCCGGCGGCCTCTTCTGCGAGTCCTCCGCGCCGAACCTGATGGACTCCGCGGTGAGCGGCAATAGCGCCGACTACGGCGGCGGCCTGTTCTGCCAGACCGCCTTCCCGCTGTTGACCAACTGCACGCTCACCGGCAATAGCGCCACGGCCTACGGCGGCGGCGTCTACGCCTTGGCATCGACGCCGGCGCTGACCAACTGCACGCTGAGTAGCAACAGCGCGACGACCTTCGGCGGCGGCGTGTTCTGCTACTCCTCGTCGCCAAAACTGACCAACTGCATTCTCTCTGACAACACGCAGCATGCCGTCCACGAGGCCGACTCGGCCTCCGACCCGGCGGTGAGCCACTGCCTGTTCGCGAACAATCCCCAAGGCGACTACTACGACGAAGACACTAACGCCATGCACAGCGTCCTGCAGTTCGGCAGCATCCTGCCGCTCGGCAGCGTGGCCGGTTGTTTCGACGGCGACCCGAAGTTCGTCATGGCCGGCCCGAGCGCCATCACCGGCGCCTGGAGCGGCCCTGCCAGTTACAGCGCACCCGATAACCGCACGACCCTGACCAACAGCGCCGCCGGGTTCACCCCCGGCGCCCTGGTCGGCCGGCTCATCAACGCCGACACCAGTCAGCGGAGCCAGGCGCTGGTCGTGGCCAACACCGCCACCACGGTCGAGGTCGTCGGCAACGTCACCGTCTACGTCGCCAACGGCGATGTCTACACGGTCGTGGATTATCACCTGCGTGACGGTTCCGCGGCCATCGATCGCGGCACGCTTGCAGGCGCGCCGGCCACGGACATCGACGGCGATGCCCGGCCAGGTGTGGGCGGACAGGTGGACATCGGCATTGACGAGGCCCCCGCCGGCTACACGCCGATCTCCACCGGCACCATCTACTATGCGGCCGCGACCCGCCCGAACGACAGCGGCGACGGCCTGTCCTGGCCCACGGCCAAGAAGACGGTGTCCGCCGCTCTCGCACTGGCGCAGTATGGCGACCAGGTCTGGATCAAGGCCGGCACCTACCGGGCGACCACCGACGCCTATGGCAATGCGGCCCCGTTCGACGCACGCACCAAAACCCACACGCTGAAAAGCGGCGTGAACGTGTACGGCGGCTTCAACGGCAGTGAGACGGCATTGGCCCAGCGCAACGTCGCGGCCAATATCAGCATCCTCAGCGGCGACCTGAACGGAAACGATGTCGGGTTCGCCAACAACAGCGACAACTCCTACCACGTGGTCTCTGCGAATGGCGTGAACCACAGCGTGCTCGACGGCGTCACCGTCACCGCCGGCAACGCCGATGGCACGAGCACCCCGGAGAAGTTCGGCGGCGGCATCTCCTGCACCGGCGTCAACAATACGAATACACTGGTCAACTGCACGGTGATCGCCAACAGTGCGATTACCGGCAGCGGTGTGTTATGCGACATCTCTTCTCCGGCTCTTACCAACTGCACGGTGACCGGCAACAGCGCCGACGGCGTGTTCTGCAGTCAGTCTTCCCCGACTCTGACGGGCTGCACGGTCAGCGACAACAGCGGCACCGGTGTATTGTGCTTCCTTTACTCCGCGCCGACGCTGACGAACTGCACCGTGAACGACAACAGCGACCGCGGTGTGGACTGTGGCTTCTTTAGCTCGCTGACGCTGACGGACTGCACCGTGAGCGGCAACAGCGCGGGCGGTGTATCCTGCAGCTTCTATGGAACCGCGACACTGACGGGCTGCACGGTTAGCAGTAACAGCAACAGCGGTGTATCCTGCAGCTATTACGCTTCAGCGACGCTGACCGACTGCACGATCAGTGGCAATCGCACCAGTTACCAAGGCGGCGGCCTGAACGGCAACGCGGGGGCTTCACTGACACTGACGAACTGCGCGGTCAGCGGCAACCGCGCGAGTAGTGGCGGCGGCCTGTGGTGCGCCGGCAACCCGTGGGTCGGTAACTCCGAACTGAGCATGACCAACTGCACCGTCAGCGACAACGTCGCCAGTGCCGGCGGCGGACTGTGGTTCGCCTCAACCTCGCCGGAACTGGTCAACTGCATTTTCCATGACAATACGTCACAGGCCATCTACAAGTTCGCCCCGCTCAGCGCCGCCGACCAGGCCATGTTGGCCAGCTTGCCCCCGGAAGTACTCTACGCCTTCGAAGCCCTCGGTTTCGGCCTCATCGACGACTCGCGCGCTGCCATCATCCACTGCCTGTTCTACGGCAACCCGAACGGCGACGTCTGCGTCGGCGGTTCCATCGTCGTGACCGGGGCGACGGCGATCAATGCCCTGGTGGGCAACAGCGGCAATGTCACCGGCAACCCGAAGTTCGTCATGGACGGCCCGGCCGGGACCACCGGCACCTGGACGGCCCCGGCCAGTTACAACGCGCCCAGCAATCGTACGACCCTGACCAACGCCGCCGCCGCGTTCGTCCCCGGCGCGCTCGCCGGCCAACTCATCAATGTCGACACCTCGCAGCCCCTCCAGACCCTGGTGGCGGCGAACAGCGCCACCACCGTCGAGGTCGTCGGCAATGTCGCCGCGTACGCGGGCAGCGGGGACACCTACCGGCTCGTCGATTACCACCTGCGCAACGGCTCGGCCGCCCTGGACCGGGGGCGGACCGCGGGCGCGCCGACCACCGATTTCGACGGGGACGCACGGCCCGGCAGCGACAGCCTGGTGGACATCGGCGCGGACGAGGCGGACGGTAGTTTCGTTCCGGGCACGGGTGGGCTGCTGCCGGTGTCGTACGCCCAGGTATCGGCGGCGGCTAGGTTCGGCACCTTCTCGGTTTTCTACCACGCCGACTCCGCCATGGGTGGGGTCCGGTCCGTCAGACTCTTCTACCGCCGGAACGGCGGCGACTGGACCGAGTATGGCACGAGCTTCACCGCCAGCCCGATCGATTTCGACACATCCACCACGGGCGGCCCTGGGGTCTACGAGTTCTACACGCAGGCCATGGACAACAATGGTAACGAAGAAGAGCCCCATGCCGTGCCGGACGGCCAGACCGTGGTGATCACCAGTTTCATCGGGAGCCGCGTCTACGTGGATGATAGCGCCACCGGTACCCAGACGGGCGCCGACTGGGCTAATGCCCTGCACAGTCTGCAGGCCGGGTTGACGGTGGCGACGGCCTTTAGCGTGTCGCAGATCTGGGTCGCGACGGGGCGGTATCTGCCCTCGCAGGACGGCACCGGGAATCCGGCCCCGACGGATCCACGCACCTGCACCTTCGCCCTGCCCTCGGATGTTGAGCTGTTCGGCGGCTTTTCCGGCACGGAGGCATTATTGTCCGAGCGCCCCAACCCGGGGCACCCGACCCTGCTCAGCGGCGACCTCGGCACCGTGGGCGACACCAGCGACAACAGTTACCACGTCGTCACCCTGAACGGAACCTACTACGCGCGCCTCGACGGTTTCACGGTCACCTCTGGCAATGCCGCCGGCAACTACCCGAACAACCAGGGGGGCGGCGTCTACTGCTACGACGTCAATGGCACCAACACCCTGGCCAACTGTATGCTCATCGACAACAACGCCGGTTACGGCGGCGGCGGCCTGTACTGCTACGGCTCGGCGCTAGTCCTGAACGCCTGCGTGTTGAGCGGCAACCATGCCGTCTACGGCGCCGGTATGTCCTGCGACGCTTCGGCGCCGGTCCTGAACGGCTGCACGCTTAACGACAACCGCGCCGACTCCCAAGGCGGCGGTTTGTACTACAATGACAACACCACCATGGTCCTGGTCAACTGCATGGTGAGCGGCAATAGTGCCATCTTCGGCGGCGGCCTGCTCGGCAATGCCAACACCACCTCGCTCCTCACCAACTGCACGTTCAGCAGCAACACCGCCAGCCTCGGCGGCGGCGTCTTCTGCAACGACGGCGCCACCGGGGTGCTGACTAACTGCCTCCTGTCCGACAACACCGGACATGGCGTCTATGAATACACCGCTGCTGCCGACCTGACCGTGACCCACTGCCTGTTCAACGCCAACCCGAACGGCGACTACTGGGATGAGGGCACGACGAGTCTGACCGGTGCGGCGTTGATCAATGCTATCCCGGACGGCCAGGCCACGGGCAATGTGGACGGCGACCCGACGTTCGCCATGAACGGCCCGGGCGGGATCACCGGCAGTTGGACCGCCGCACCCAGTTACGATGCCCTCCTGGATCGCACGATCCTGACCACCGGCGCCGACACCTTCACCCCCGACGCCCTGGCCGGTCAATTCATCAACGCCGACACCAGCCAGCGCCGGCAGGCGTTAATCATCGGCAACACGGACACCCAGGTCGCGGTCTGGGGCGACCACAGCTACGCGGGTGGCGGTGCTGGTGGCCCCGCCGCCTTCCGCGTCATTGACTATCGCCTTGACAGCGGCTCTGCCGCCATCGATACCGGCACAGCCGGCGCCAGCGTACCCGCCACCGACATCGCCGGCGACCTACGCCCGATCGATATCCCCAACCAGGGCGCCAACGGCACCGCCACCGAGTTCGATATCGGCGCGTACGAGGTCGTGACCGTGGCGGCACCGCAACTCCCGGGACTCGAGATGTTCTTCACGCAGGCGCTGCAGCCGCCGCCGCAGGCCATGCTCGCCTGCCGGGCACCGTGGCAGACGCAGTTCGCCAACGGCGTCATCTTCCGCGACCTGCGCCTGAGCGCCTTTACCGCGGGGTTCCCGCTCCCGGCGATGGGCGCCACCGATACCCAAAGCATGGGCTGCGAGGCCATGCTGGACGTGTCCAGCGACGGCGGCACCACGTTCCTGCGGGTGCAGTGCGCGGCGCAGATGACCGTGCGAACCACCGGCCGGCCTGAAACGAACGGCACGCAGTTCTTCGACACCGAGATGCTGCAACTGGACCTCTCCGGCGGCGCTCTGCCGGCAGGCATGATGCTGCGCGAGAGTCCGTCAAAGGCGTCGCTGGGACGCATGACCGTTCGGCTGGTGCCGGGCGGCTACATGATCAGCAGCTTCTTCGACATCTTCACCGAGGTCAGCCTGGACGGCGGCCAGAACTGGTCACCATCGCCCGAATCGTGGCGCTTCGAGCTGCGCCGCTTCGGCACGACGGTGTCAGCCATTGGGGCCCCGACACGTTTGCTGCCGTCGCCCATGGCGCAGTATGCGTCAGCCCCGGACCAGACCTTGCAGTTCACCAATGGCGCCCTGGTGAGCAACGTGAGCCAGACGCAGTTCAGCGCCGCGCAGTTGCCGCCGATTTCTGGCACTATCCAAAGGCAATCGCTGGACGCCGTCATGAGGCTGAAGTTGTCACTGGATGAAGGCCAGAGCTTCCTGGAGCTGCACGGCGCGTGCAGCATGGTCATCAGTCGGGCCTGTGCCGACTCCGGGGCCAACGGACTCCTCGATACCGAAATGGTCTCCCTTGACTTTACTGACATGGAGTGGCCGCCCTACGTCATGCTCCGGGAGAGTCCGACGCGGCCCTCGCGCGGCATAACCCGCGTGCAGGCGCAGCCGGACGGCACGTTCCGCATCCAGAGCTTCTTCGACGTGTTCTTCGAGATCAGCCAGGACGGCGGTCAGAGCTGGGCGGCCAGCAATGAGCCCCTGCGCCTGGAGGCAATCCCAGTTGCCACTTCGAACCCGTTCCCGACCTCTGGCATACCGCCGTCCGGCAGCGTCTACGCGGACCCGAGCGCGCTGTTTGCCGCGTTCTCCGGCGGCGTGCTGGTGCGGCACCTGAACCTGCACGACTTCCTCGATGCAATCCCACTGCCAGCCCCCGACGCCAGCGCCACGCGTGTGCTCAACGCGTCCGTGGACTTCGAATTGTCCCGCAACGGCGGCCTGAGCTGGGATCGCTACGCCTGTGTCGCGTTCACCACACTGCGGGTGAGCAGCAGCACCGACTCCGGCTCCACGCGCTACTTTGACACCGAAATGCTGAGCCTCCTCCTGACCGGCGGCAGCCTGCCCGCCGGCATCATGCTGCGCGAAAGCCCAACGCGCGCTTCCACCGGCCGCACCAGCGTCACCGGCAACCCCATGAGTGGCCCGTTCTTCATCGACAGCTTCTTTGACGTGTTTACCGAACTCAGCGTGGACGGCGGCCAGACCTGGCTCCCCGCGTCGACATCGGGCCTGTTGCGACTGGAACCAACCCAGTCTCTGACTATGACCTGCCCCGACGATATCACACTCGCGGCCCCGGACGCCAGCGGGGCCGTGGTGTCCTATGCCGCGCCCGTGACCGAGGGTGGCTGTGCGCCAGTGACCGTGACCAGTGTGCCGCCGAGCGGCAGCCGGTTCCCGGTCGGCGTCACCACCGTGGTCTCGACCGCCACGGATGCCTGTGGCCAGACCGCCGAGTGCCGCTTCACCGTGACCGTACAGCCATCGCTGACCCCGGGCTTCGAGATGTTCTTCCCGGACGCACTGCTGCTGCCACCGCAGGGCCTGTTCGTCAGCATGGCGCCGTGGCAGTCGCAGTTCGCCAACGGCGTGGTTCTCAGCGACCTGCGGCTGCGTGCCTTTACCGGCGGGCTCCCGCCCCCGGCACCCGGCACCAGCACAACCGAAAGTATCGGCTGCGAGGCCATGCTGGACCTGTCCCTGGACGGCGGCGCCACGTTCCAGGCGATACACTGCCAGTCGCAGATGACACTGCGGACCACCGGCGGGACCCCGACGGGCACGGTGCAATTCTTTGACACCGAGATGCTGCGGCTGGACTTCTTCAGCGGCAACCTGCCAGCCTCCGTACAGTTGCGCGAAAGCCCGACCAGGGCGTCGCTGGGCGGCGCCACCCTGCGGACGGTGCCGGGCGGCTGCATGATCAGCAGCTTCTTCGACATCTTCACCGAACTCAGCCTGGATGGCGGCCAGACCTGGCTGCCAGCGGCCGACTCGTGCCGGGTCGAACTGCGCCGCGACCCGACGACGGTGGCCGTACTGCAGGCGCCGACGCCGCTGTTGCCGTCGCCCATGGCGCGGTTTGCATCAGCTCCGGAGCAGGCATTGCGCTTCAACAACGGCACAGTATTGCGCCACCTACGCCAGACGCTGTTCAGCACGGCCGTGTCGCCGCCGGCGCCTGGCGCCGACCAGACGCAATCGGTGGACGCGATCATGGATTGGGAATTCTCTTTTGACGACGGCAGGAACTTCCAGGCAAAGCGCAGCGCGTGCCGCCTGGAAATCCGCCGGGGGTGTGCCGACTCCGGTGCCAACGGCCTCTTCGAGACCGAGATGCTGTCTTTTAACTTTGCGGAGTTCGAGTTCATCGCCATCCGCGAGAGTCCAACGGAGCCCTCGCACGGCATGATTTCGCTGCAACCACGACTGGACGGCACCTACGACATTCAGAGCTTCTTCGACGTCTTCTTCGAGGTCAGTCTGGACGGTGGCCAGACCTGGTCGGCGGCCAGCACCGCGCCCCTGCGCCTGGAGGAAAGCCCGGTGGCCACGCCGAACTCGTTCACGACCGCGGATTTTCCGCCAGCCGACGGCGTCTATGCGGACTCAGCCGACCTGTTTGCGATGTTCGCTGACAGCACGCAGGTGCGACAGGTGAAGCTGTACGACTTCACTCTGGCGTCCCCTCTGCCGGCCCCCGGCACCAGTACCACGCATGAGTTCAGTTCGGCGGTGGACTTCGCACTGTCCAGCGACGGCGGCCTGACGTGGGACCGCTACGCCTGCGTCGCGTCCACCACTTGGCGCGTGAGCAGCGGCACCGACTTCGGCCAGACGCGCTTCTTTGACACCGAGATGCTGCAACTGAACATCGCCGGCGGCAACCTGCCCAGCGGCGTGATGATCCGCGAAAGCCCGACCCGGGCCTCGACCGGGCGGGTTTGTGTTACCGGCTCCGCCATGGGCGGCCAGTTCCAGATCGCGAGCTTCTTTGACGTGTTCATTGAGTTGAGCACCGACGGCGGCCAGACCTGGCAGCCCACGCAACGCGGTCCCGGCACGCTGCGGCTCGAGCCGCTTCCGCTCCTGACGATCATCTGTCCCGATGATGTCACGGTCAAGGCCCCGACTGCAAACGGGGTCGTGGTCTCGTATGCCGCACCCGTTGCCGCGGGCGGCTGCGCGCCGGTCACCGTGACCAGTGTCCCCCCCAGCGGCAGCCTGTTCCCGGTGGGCGTGACCACCGTGGTCATCACGGCCACCGATGCCTGTGGTCAGACCGCCGGATGCCGCTTCACGGTAACCGTGGAGGCACCCCCAGTCCCAGAGCCCCACGCGATTTTCGTCAAGACCGATGGTACCGGTGCCGGCACCTCCTGGAATGATGCCTACGGCGACCTGCAGACGGCCATGGCCGCCGCGGTCAGCGGGGACCAGATCTGGGTCAAGGCCGGGACCTACACGCCGACGACCGGCACGGACCAGGCGATCTGCTTTGAGCTGAAGAGCGGCGTCGAGGTCTACGGCAGCTTTGCCGGCAACGAGACCTTGCTCTCGCAGCGCCAGATTGCGGCGCACCCGACGATTCTCAGCGGTGATCTCAACGGTGACGACGTCGGCTTTACCAACAACGGTGACAACTCCTACCACGTGGTTTGCATCGACGGCGTAGTCAATACGGTGTTCGACGGCTTCACCGTCACCGCCGGTAACGCCGACGGCGCCTACCCGAACAACATCGGCGGCGGCATCTACTGCGCCGCCGCCGACAGTACAAACACACTGGCCAACTGCACGGTGCTCGGCAACAGCGCCGAGCGGGGCGGCGGCGTGTCCTGCTACGTGTCTTCGCCGACGCTGATGGGCTGTGCGGTCAGCGGCAACAGCGCCGGCACGGGCGGCGGTCTTTACGGCGAGGGCTCTTCGCCGACGCTGATGGGCTGTGCGGTCAGCGGCAACAGCGCCGGCACGGGCGGTGGCGTGTTCTGCTTCATGCAATCTTCTACGGTTCTGACCAACTGCTCGGTCAGCGGCAACAGCGCCGACGTGGGCGGCGGCGTGTTCCTCTCGATGGGCGCCGCCGCAACCCTGACCAACTGTACACTGAGCGGCAACAGCGCGGAGTCCGTCGGTGGCGGCCTGTACTGCCAGACGAACGCGACGACGCTGACCAACTGCGTGCTGAGCGGCAACAGCGCGGGGGCCTTCGGCGGCGCCGTTTCCTGCGGCTATTCAGACGCCCTCGTCCTGACCAACTGCACCCTCAGCGGCAACTCCGCTGGAACCCACGGCGGCGGCATATACACCTATATCACCACGGCACTGGCCCTCACCAACTGCATTCTGAGCAACAACACCCAACACGCCGTCTACGAGTACGGCATCGACGCCGACCCGGTGCTAACCCACTGCCTGCTCTACGGCAACCAGGACGGGGACTATCTGGATGAGGGTACGACGACCCTGACCGGGGCCGCGGCGATCAATGCGCTGCCGGGCAACAACGGCAACCTCGCCGGCGACCCGAAATTCGTCATGGACACGCCCGGGGTCACCGGCACGTGGACCGCGGCGGCCAGTTTCGACGGCGTCAGCAACCGCACGACCTTCACCGACAGTGCCGCGGCGTTCTCCCCCGGCGCGCTCGTCGGCCGGCTCGTCAACCCCGACACCAGCCAGCGCCGGCAAGCCTTGATCGTCAGCAATACCGCCACGCAAGTGGTGGTCTGGGGCAACCACCCCTACGCCGGCAGTGGCGACACCTTCCGCTTCGTCGACTACCGCCTCGGGGCCGGCTCGGCCGCCATCGATACCGGCACGGGCGGCGCGGGCGTGCCCGCCACCGACATCGTCGGCAACGCGCGGCCGCTCGATACCCCGAGCCAGGGCGCCAACGGCACCGGCACCGAGTTCGACATCGGCGCCTACGAGAGTACAAGCGGACAGCCGCCGGTGCTCGCCGGGTATGAGATGTTCTTCCATGAAGCGTGGCTGTTACCGCCGGAGGGCGTGCTCGTCGGCGCGGCGCCGTGGCAGGTGCTGTTCGCCAGCGGCGTGATCGTCCGCGACCTGCGGTTGCGCGCCTTTGGCCCCGGGTTGCCGCTCCCGGCCCCGGGAACCACCGAAACGCGCAGCCTGGCCTGCGAGGCCATGCTGGACCTGTCCCTGGACGGCGGCATCACCTTCCAGCCGGTGCAGTGCTCGGCGCAGATGACGGTTCGGACCACCGGGCAGACCGAGACGGATGGGGTCCGCTTCTTCGACACTGAAATGCTGCAACTGGACCTCGCCGGCGGGACCTTGCCCACCGGACTGCTGCTGCGTGAGAGCCCGACCCTGGCCTCGACGGGGCACACCACCGTGCGTGCGGCACCAGGCGGCGAGATGATCAGCAGCTTCTTTGACATCTTCACCGAAATCAGCCTGGACGGCGGCCAGAACTGGTCACCGTCGGCCGAGCCATGGCAGGCCGAACTGCGTGGCGATCCGACACTCGGGCCGGCAGTGGCGGCGCCGACACCGCGATTGCCGCCGCTCCTGTGCCAGTATGTGTCCCCGCCCGACCAGCCCCTGCTCTTCGCGAACGGTGCCGCGCTGCGCAACGTGCGCCAGACGCTGTTCACGGCGACCGTGTTGCCGCCGGGACCGGGCCCCGCCCAGACGCTGACGACCGACGCGGTCATGGACCTGGAACTCTCGCTGGATGGTGGCGTTGACTTCCAAGTTCTGCGCGCCGCGTGCCGCATGGACATACGCTGGGCGTGTGCCGACTCCGGCGCCAGCGGACTCCTCGATGCCGAGACGGTCACGTTTGAGTTCGATCGGGAGGGTGTCATGATCCGCGAAAGCCCAACCTTGCTCTCGCGCGGCCTGACCTCGGTGCAGCCGCAGGCGGACGGCACTTACCGCATTTACAGCTTCTTCGATGTATTCACCGAGCTCAGTGTGGACGGCGGTCAGAGCTGGTCGCCGGCGAGCAACGGGCCCCTGCATCTGGAGGCAACCCCAGTGGCTACGCCGCACGCGTTCGCGACCCCGGATCTGCTGCCGCCACCCGGCAGCGTCTACGCGGACCGGACCGCGCTGTTTGCCGTGTTCCCCGGCGGCGTACAACTGCGACACCTGACACAATACGGGTTTGCCGAGTCGATCCCGCTGCCGGCCCCCGGCGCCAGCAGTACGCGTCAACTGGCCGAACCCGTGGACTTCGAACTGTCCCAGGACGGCGGTCAGACCTGGCAGCGCTGCACCTGCGCTCCCACCACCACCTGGCGCGTGACCGGCCTCACCGTCCCCGGCAACACGCGCTACTTTGACACCGAAATACTGAGCCTTGTCTTGACCGGCGGAACCTTGCCCCCCGGCATGATGATCCGCGAGAGCCCGACGCGCGCCTCCACCGGCCGAACCAGCGTCACCGAGAAACCCACCGGCGGCCAGTTCCCAGCCCTGATCGACAGCTTCTTCGACGTGTTTACCGAGTTGAGTGTGGACGGCGGCCAGACCTGGCAGCCCGCGCTGTCAGTCCCGGGCACGTTACGCCTCGAACCGCTCCCGGCCCTGACCATCACCTGCCCGGATGATATCACCATCGAGGCCCCGGACGCAGGCGGAGCGGTGGTGACCTACGCTGCGCCCGTGCCTGCCGGCGGCTTTGCGCCGGTGACCGTGACCAGTGTCCCGCTCAGCGGCAGCCTGTTCCCGGTGGGCGTGACCACCGTGGTCTGCACCGCCAGCGATGGCGCTGGCCAAACCGCCGAGTGCCGCTTCACGGTGACCGTGCAGGCGCCCCTGGTCATTGGCGGCGTGTCTCCAGGGACGGCAACCGGAACGGGAACGGCAACCGTGACCGTGGCCGGGCCCACTTCTGTCTCCGAGGGCGCCACGCTCCAGTTCGGGGTCACCGCCAGCGGCGGCCGTGCGCCGTACCACTACCAGTGGACCCTGGCCGGCGCCGCGGCCCCAGGTTCCGGCGACTCTCCAACGTATGCTTACCACCCGGACTTCGACACGGTGCAACATCCCGACGTGAGCCAGGACAAGGTGTTGGCGTGTACGGTGACGGACTCCGGCGGGCATCCGGCGGCCATCGCGACGTGGCAGACGTTACGGATTGCGGACGTCGACCGGCCTTGCGGGCAACCGCTCATTGCGATCAACCCAGCCACACCGCAGACACTCGACAACCTGTCGGCCAGTATCCTCCAGGCTCCGACAGACCCCGATGGCGACGTGGTCACGGGGTACGGCTACATTTGGGATATCCCCGGTGAGGGTCTGCCGATTGCCGGCAACCCGCTGAGTCATACTCACACGCGCAAGGGCCAGGTGTGGCGCCTCACGGTGCGGGCGCTGACCAATCCATACCAGGCCGGAGAGGTCGAGTCAAGCAACGCGGCAACGGCAGAAATCACGATTGGCAATACGCCGCCCGAGGCACTCAGCCCGTGGGGCCTGGAGGTCAACCAGAATGGTGCCTTGAACCTCCAGGTGGGGGGCCTGGACCCCGATGTGGATGATGGTATCGACACCCTTCTTTTCTCAGCGGCAAGTGCGCCCGCACACGGGACGCTGGAAGCGTTCGACGCTGCTACTGGCACAGCAGTCTATCGGCCGGATGCCGGCTTCACGGGCAATGACAGCTTCACCTTCCGGGTCTCGGACGGCACGGCCGCTTCCATAGCCGTCGAGGTGCCGATCTATGTGTCGGCGACGACCGGTTGGCTGGTCGCCCTGTCGACGACCAACACCGCCACACCGGGAGTGCAGTTCGGGGTTGAGCCGGACGCCACGCCTGACTTCGATGCGCGGTTTGATCGCCTGGCGCCGGCGGCGCCCGCCAGCGGCGGCTACACCGCCTTCATCAACGAGGGAAACCCCTTGCTCGACGGCCTGGAGCGCGATATGCGCGGCACGGCGCAGGGCACCAAGTGGCTGCTCGAAGTCGTTTCCGGCGAGGCGCCCGTGCTGCTAGTCTGGGACGACACGGTCTGGGACGACACGGACATACCCCACTTGCGCTTGTGGGAAGTGGCGCAGCCGAGCACTAACGCTCCCCGCCTGCCCGGCACGACCATCGCCATGGACGCAACGCGGCAACTCGAGGTCCTGGCGCCATCGCCGCGCTACTTCGTCATCGGGACCACGGCCTCTTTCGAGTTGCGACTGAAGCAGGGCAGGAACATGTTCTCGCTGGCCATTGAACCGACGGACCCGGCCGTGGATTCGGTCCTGGCGGCGCCGGATCGACCCGGGGTTGTGTATGTCGGGGTCGTGTGGGAGTTCCACGACTCCCGCTACGCGGTGGCCACCGAACTGCACGCGATGAAAGGCTACTTGGTGTATGTGCCGGAGGCGGTGAACCTGGTCGTTGAAGGTTCACCCCCAGCCACGACTCTCCTGCCTCTCGACACGGACTGGAACTTTGTGGGGCCGGCCGCCCGCTGCCGTGCACCTGCGAACAGCGCGCTGCGGGGTCCTTACTGGTGGTGGAACCCGGATTCGGACGCCTACGAACTTACCTGGTACGACGAGTATCTGGAGGTCGGCCGGGGCTACTGGATTCGCGCGGCCGAACCGGTGACGCTCGACTTCGGACCGTAAGAACTCAATGCCCCCCAAAAGGCGGGATTCGTGGCCAGACGGAGCAACCCCTGTTGCGTCACCCGGCAGAAGGCGCATCCGTCGACCGCCGCCCGGTCAAACCAGGCCGCACAGGCCGGGCCGGGAGACCTGGCCTCCACCTTGTTGGCACCACGCGATTCCCCACCTTCACGGTCGCATCACGACACGCGGCCCAGGGCTGTTTCAAAGTCGGCGGTTTGAGCGTGGCCGGGCAAATGACGGATCGAGGGACCCGCGGCGTGTCCCTACGCCGGGGCGAAGGTGCGTTCCGAGATGCCCGCCGACGGCCCGTTGCGCAGTGCATTCTACACTGAGCCAGAGTGCCACTGACCCACGCACCAACACACGTAGCGGAGAGGCCCAGCCTAGGGACAGGCAGGGCCTACTGGAGCGTCACAGGGGCAACTCGCACAGCCGACTTTGAAACAGCCCTGCACGCGGCACGATCTGCCTTGCCTTCCGTCAGGGCAGACGCATATTTGGGTTTTGGGTGAACAGCACCGACGGTCTGCACCGTGTCTTGGGAGGATTTCATGATGAGCACAACATCTCCCGTCTGGGTGAAAGTCACCGAGCACGCCGCGTGGGCGCCGCGCGACTCGTGCGGCGAAGTGGTCTACAAGGACCGGATGTGGCTGCTCGGCGGCTGGTTCAGCTCCAACATCATCGGCCCGCGCGACGTGTGGAGTTCGCAGGACGGTAAAGACTGGACCCTCGCCACCGAGACCGCCGCCTGGGAACACAGCGACCTGCCCACCACGCTCGTCTTCGACGAACGGATGTGGTTCATGGGCGGCTGGTACGGCGGCCGCCTCGCCGGCGCCTCGGCCAGCAGCCAAGTCTGGTACAGCACCGACGGCGCAGACTGGCGCAACGCCACCATGACCGCCGGCTGGAGCCCGCGACTCGGCGCCGCGGGGGTCGTTCACAACGGCAAGATGTGGATCCTCGGCGGCCTCGAACGGTACTTCGACGGCAACGAAAGCCATCTGCGCAACGACGTGTGGTGCTCGGCGGACGGCAAGGCGTGGGAGCTGGCCACCGCCAGCGCGCCCTGGGCGCCGCGCGCTTTTCATGCCGCACTCTCGTTCGCCGGCAAGCTGTGGGTGTTCGGCGGCGGCAACTATGTGCCCACCTACGCCGGACACAACGACGTCTGGTGCTCCACCGACGGCGTGCAGTGGACTCAGGTCACTTCACACGCACCCTGGTCGCCGCGCATCTGGTTCTCGGCGGTCGTCTTCAGAGACCGCATGTGGCTGCTGGGCGGGTGGTCGAACAATCCCTCGAAAAACTGGAACGACGTGTGGCACACCACAGACGGCGCCACGTGGACGGAACTCAAGACCGACTCCATCTGGTCCGAACGCCACGAGCAGTCCTACTACGTCTTCCAGGACAAACTCTGGCTTGTCGGCGGCAACGCCTGGCCGCTGGTCAACGACGTCTGGCGCCTCGACCTGTGCGGGTAAATCCTGAGAGATAAAATGCCCCGCCATGGACGCCAGGACGCGCCTGTTCGTAGTGGGCTCGCAGTGCGCGGAACGAAGTGGAGCGCCAAGAGCCCATCCGGCGTGTTGCGGCGGCGCGGCGCGGGGATGGTGTCTTGCCCGGCGGGCAATCGCCGGGACTGCGACACCACTACGAGCGGCGCCACGGCCGGATTTACCCGCACAGGTTGAAGAAACTTCGGCCAGAACGGCAACCTGTCGAGCGGCTCGTCCCGAACCGCAGCCAGCCAGCGCTGGCGGGACGTCATGGTGTCCGACATGGTTCCTCCAGCCCCAGGCGCTCGAACTGCTCGGCGGGTGCGTCGTTGGCGCGCATCAACTCGGCCATCTGCCCGCAGAGCCGCGCCTCGAGCGCCTCGTCGCGGAACGGGTGCTCCTGCGCCGGGTCCTTCTCCAGGTCGAACAGCAGGGTGCCGAACGTGTGCGGATTGACCCAGGTGCGCCCGCCGATCTTCATGGTACGGCAGCCCTTGGTGAACGCGAACGGTTCCGCCAGGCCGATGTCCTGCAGTTCCTTGGTCTCGAACGTGCGCCGCATGTGGGTCGGCATCAGCGTGTACTCAAACAGCGGTCCGTTCTCCGGCGCGATCGGGGCACGCATGTACACGTACCGGCCGTCAGTGAGGTTCACGTGCGCGCCGTGCAATCCGAACAGCCCAGCCTCGCGCACCGGCCGATCGCGTGCCACCGTATCGCGCAGGGGCACGCCCTGCATGTCCTTGGGCCGCTCAACGTTGAAGTACTCCAACACGGTCGGCGCCAAGTCGATCGTCTGCACCAGGCTGCGGCGGCGCTCGCCGGCCCGGCCGCAGCGCGGGTCCCAGATGAACAGCGGCGTGTGCGCAACCTCGTTGTAGAACGGCTGAACGCACTTGGCCCACCAGCCGTGCTCGCCGAGCAGGAACCCGTGGTCCGTGTTCACGATCAGCAGCGTGTCCTTCCACAGGTCCAGTTCGTCCATCTTGTCCAGCACCGTGCCCAGGTAGTGGTCGCACATGCTGATCAGCGCCGCGTTCACAAACCGGATGTGCTGGACAAACTCGGGCGCCTCCTTGACGCGGCCATAGGTCGGCCAGTCGCAGTGCGGCCCCTTGTACGCGTCAGCGTAGAGCTTCAGGTACTTCGCATAGGTGAAATACGGCTCGTGCGGATCGAATGTCTCGAGCTGCAGGAACCAGTTGTCCGCCGCCCGGTTCGTCTCGAGAAACTCCAGGCCCAGCCCGAACGTGCGCGCCTGCGAGTGGTCCTTCTCCCGACGCATGTAGGTGCGGTTGACCCAGTCCTGGCGCATCCACGGGCCCTTGCGGTAGACATCGTTAAGGCTGCCTTCCGGTATGCCCAGGGTCTCATCAAGACGGCACTTCCACGGGTCGCCCTCCTGCCCGCGCACGTTCTCCCACGTGGCAAAGCGCGTGTGGTAGTTGCAGCCGCCCTCCTCCCAATAGTGGTAGTGGTCGCTGACCAGGTGCGAGTGCACGCCCTTCTGTTTCAGGAGCTCCGGCATCGAGTCGTCGTACGGCTCGATCGGACCCCAGCTCCGGTGCAGGAAGTTGTACCGGCCCGTGTGCAGCTCGCGCCGCGCCGGCATGCACGGCATGCTGCCGACGTAGGAGTTGTCGAACGTCATCGTCCGTTCCGCCAGCCGCCGGAAGTTCGGCGCCTGCACCCACTCGCACCCGTACGCCGGCAACATATGCCGGTTCAGCGAATCGAACATCACCATGATGGCTTTCATGCGTCTTCGTCCCTTTCTCCGGTAATCGCTCCTCTGCGTCATTCTGTTGCCGTGGCGACCTTGATATCACCCTTGCCGACCTTCGCCCGCTGCGCTCGCCGAAGACTCGCGCCCGCTTCCGCGTCAACGCGGGACTCAGACGAACAGGCCGGTCCGCTCCCCGCCTGAGTCCCGGCTTCAGCCGGAAGCCTGCGCCCGTGCTTCAGCCGGGTGCGAGAACCGTCGCCTCGCGCGGCAACGCCCGGTCACCGCCCACGCAGCCCTGCCCCCCGAACGCCCCAGGCTCGTAGTCCCGCCTTTAGGCGGTCCGGGATGCGCCTCGCCAACTCGAAAGACCCGGACCGCCTAAAGGCGGGACTACGAGCCTGGGGCACCGCCACGCCATCGCCTGGCTGCCGTAAAGATACCGACCGTCGCGGAGTTCGCAAGGTACGCAATGGCGACAGGGTGATGTGTCAGCGGTTCCCGGGCGGCGGACCGCCCGGTCATGCGTGGGCGTTACTCACTGTCCGTCCGAGTCGCTCCGGCCACTCTGTCGCAGCCCGCCAGTAACATGGGAGTGAAGGTGGGCGCCGGGCCTCCTGACCCGGCGCGACGCAGCGACGCGACCGAACCAGACCAGGCCGGGAGACCTGGCCTCCACGTTGGACTGACGCACCACACGCAGGAGTAATGCGTCGGGGGCAAGGGTGGAAGCTGAGACGCCGGCCAAGGGACTGGCCGGGCCACTGACTCCGGGCGACTCGATCCGTGGTGCAGACAGTTGCTTGCCCGCAGGTTCAGGACGACGCGTCGAGTTTGGCACTCCCTGCACCTCATACGCATTACGTCCCATCACGGTGCAGCAACCGGCGCCGCCGCCAGCAACCGCGCCAGGTACCCGGGATACGTGTCGCCTTCCGCCTTGCCGGCACCGGCCATGTTCGCACCGAAGGTGATACTGTCGCCGAAGCAGACGATCTTCGCGTGCGGCAGTTGCCGGTCCTGAATCGCCTGGAACACGGCCGTGGCGATGAGCCGATACCCGGCCGCAGTTGGGTGCACACCGTCCGCTGACTTGCTGTTCGCCTCGTTGCGGAGTACGCACCCGGCGCCTGGCCCGATCTCGCCCAGGACGGTGAACAGTACATTCAGGTCCACGAGCACCGCACCGCTCTCCTTGGCCACGGAGCGCACCGCCTCGTTCGCCTGGCGGATGACACCGCTCGGGCCAGCCGTGCCGTAGAACTCCGCCGGGTGCCGCGTCAGCAGGTGCGGCTCGTAGCACGGCGGGATGGTCATCAGGATGAGTTTCGCGCCCGTGTCGCCGATGCGCTTGACCAACTGCTGCAGGTTGGTGCGGTACTCGGCCAGCGGCACGGCGTTCGCGTGGTTCAGCACGTCGTTCGTGCCGGCCATGAGCACGACCAGGTCCGGTTTCTCGGGCAGCACGTCCCGGTCCAGGCGCGCCAAGAGGTCGCGCGTGTTGTTCCCGCCAATGCCGGCGTTCACGACGCGCGCGGGCGCCGCCGTCCCTTCGGCCGCCACGACGACACCGCCCATAGCCATTGCCGCCACCACACTCACTGCGGCTGTCAGGCGCATATCCGTCTTCTCCTCGGTACACCGCCGGCCAGTGGCGCGGGCCCGTCCCGCGTCACGCCGGAGAAGGTAGTGCGAAGGGACAGAGAGATCAAGGGACCTATCGGCCATTGGACGCATGTCAGTTCCGTAGGGTGTTTCCTTGATGGAAGCAAGGCGGACGGCAATACCCTATCGATAAAGTCCCGCGAGTCAATCTGTGTCAGGCGGGTCAGTGCTCCAGCCTGTCCCCAGGCTGGAGCGCTTCGCCGCGTGTGCAGGTGCGTTCGGCCACGGTGTTCTGACGGGAGAGTGGACCGCAGCGCCACGACTCGTCGAAGGGCGTTTGGAACGCACCGCGCACCGGCGTGCGGACACGCCGGGGGTACCGACTTGCATCCGTGGTACTACCACACCTACGGAACTCTGCCGAGTTTCGGTGGCGAAAGCGTGAAACGGGGGTACCGTACAGCCGCAACACGCGAGGCACATCGAGCATGGCCAGATACTCCAACGCGACCGAGCGGTCGTGCATGCGGCACATGCACTACATGCTGCCGCCGGCTGACCGTCTGATCGGGGCCGGCCTGGACCGGACTATGCGCGGCCCGCTTGCGGCGCGGACAGCACCACCAAGTTTCGCTATGACTCCTGCCCGAGATTCGAGGGAGGCACTGATGGACTCTGCCCAATCCATTGTGCGTCGGCCGCTGCGGCTCGCGATAGCGGCCGGCATGCTGGCTTTCGTCGCACTGCCGGCGACGCGCGCCGAGAGCGATCTCGCGCGCGCCTACCAGATCATCGCGACAAAACAGTTCGTCGACCTCACCCACAGTTTCGGTCCCGACAGCCCAGTGTGGCCAGGTTTCGGCCAGGCCAAGATGACGCCGGCGGGCAATCCGAAGACGCACGAGGCGTATACGATCGCCAAGGACGGCTTCCACACCACCGTCTACGAGATCGTCGGGCAATACGGCACGCATGTCGATCCACCGGCGCATTTCGCCGACAACGGCATCACGATGGACGAGATCCCGCTCAAGCAGATGATTCTGCCGCTCATCGTGGTCGACGACACGCCGTTCCTCGCCAAAGATCCAAACCACGCGTTCTCGGTAACCGACCTGATGGCGTGGGAGCAACAGCATGGCCGCGTGCCGAACGGATCGTTCGTGGCGCTGCGCACCGACATGTACAAAGATTTCGACGGCAATCCCGAGCGCTTCAAGCACTGCCCGTTTCCCGCCTGGGCGTTCGAGACGATCAAGTTCCTTTACGAGGAACGTGGCGTGACGGCGACCGGACACGAGGCGTTGGACACCGATACGACCGACAAAATGGATTCGGAGACCTACATCCTGCAGCACGGCCACTATCAGATCGAGGTGATGGCCAATCTCGACAAGGTGCCACCAACCGGCGCGCTGATCGTCGTGACCTGGCCGAAGGTGAAGAATGGGCTGGGGTTCCCGGCGCGGGCGTTCGCGATCCTGCCGTGATCGCCGCCCCTCACGGTCGGAACCAGATATCGACCGTGATGTCTTCGCCGAACGGGACGCCGACGCCCTCGGCGTGCGGCCAGCCGGGCGGCTGCGTGAAGGCGGACGACGAGATGTCCGACGAGCACTTGCGGCCGTCGGCCAGTTCGAGTTCGAGCCAGAACCGGCGCACCTTGAACCAATCCTTGCCGGTGTTCAGCAGCACGAACCGGTTGCGGAACGCGAGCGTGGCCATGGCGGCCGGGGTCAGCGGCACGGACACTTTCTCGGCCCAGACGCCCTTGCCTTCGTCGCCGCCGGCCGGCGCCATGGGCCCGATCTCGATGCCGTTAACCATCGCGGAACTCCCGTACTGCCCCGAGCCGCCGGACAGCCCGATGCCGTCGTAGTGCAGCCAGCCCTGCTTCGCACCGCGCAACAGTCCGACCGTGAGCCCCGGCACGGGCATCGGGCCCGGCTCAGTCCGGAACGCGCCACTGTCGCTCTGCAGCGTCCGCTGCAGAAGCTTGCCCTTACTCTCCAGGCGCATGTCGGCCCAGCAACCCCAGTCGCCCTCCGAGTTGTCGGCCCTGCCCACGTCGGTCACCAGCTTGATCCGCACCGTCTTGCCGGCCCAGGCCGAAAGGTCGGCTTCGATCGGCAGCCAGGCGTGCGTGGTCACGGTCTGCTCCCCCGCCTGCGTCTCCGTGCCCTGCTCGTCAACGACCACGACTTGGTAGAGAATGCCGTCGCCTAGGTAACTGCCGTCGCCTTTACCGACCACGGCGCGGAACGCCGCGGCGGGCGCGGCCGGCAACGCCACCGGCGCGTAGCGCGCAAAGACATACCCCGCGCCGCCCTTCCATGGCGGATGCATGAACAGCCCATTCCTCGCCACGCCGTCGCAGCGCAGCCCGTCCTTGGCGACGGCATTTGCGCCGCTCTCGCCAGGGTCAGCCTGCTCCGGCTTGCCGCGGAAGCACATGCCGGTTTCCCACGTCTCGGGCAGCGCCGCCACAGCCGCGTAGTCCTGCAGCGTCAACAGCACGCGGTCCGCGTGCTGTTCCAACCCGCCCGCCTTGACGCAGATCGCCAGCGGTTCGGCAGCCTCCTGTGTCGGCGGCGCCAGGTCGAAGCTCACGGACGCGGGAGTATTCGGCCGGAGCTTCACCGGTTTCGCCGTACCCGCGGCAGAGACCTCGCCATCCGCCGCCAGCGCCAGGCTGCTGCTGACCGTGACCGTCAGATTCACGTTCTTCTCCAGGCTCACCGACACGTCCGCCAACGGCACGACCGTGAAATCGATCCAGGCACCCTCAAACTGCAGCCACACACGCTGGCCAGGGGTGGCATCGGCCGGGATAGCGGCCGCGTGCGCCTCCTTGCCCTGCACCGCGACCTGCTCGCCGGCAATGACCGTGTCGCGCTCGCACTTGAGCTCGACCGCCGCAGCCGGCGTCCCGCCCACCAGCAGGTAGCTGAACGCGCCCTTGACCGGCACGACGTAGGTCAGGCCGCGCGATGTCCGCAACTCGGCCGGCCCGAGTTCCTTGTTCTCCTCGTCCAGTGCCACGGCGCTGACTGCGCCGATGGCGAACCCGCAGTCGCTGTTCTCGAACGGGATGATCTCGAATTTGTTTTCCGGCAGGAACCGGCAGATGCCAACTCCGTTGGACGCGGCCTTGGGGAAGCGCGCGAACCGGCCGCGGCCGTCGACATAGAGGTACGCTGGCGTCACGGCGCAGTCACGACGCTTGCCGTCAGCGTCGCCGCTGAACACGTCGATCGTGCCATCCTCGGTCCAGCCCACGTAGCCGTTCGGCGGCAGATCGAGCTGGCGTCCGAACGCTGTCACCTGCATCCGTTCTGTCGGACTGCCGTTGACCACCGTCATGCAACCGTTGCTGTACTTGGTCGCGACCTGCGAGCGCTGGTAGGCGCCCGTGGCCATGGCAGCGGTGCTGTCGACGAGCTTGCCGTCGGCCGTGGCGTACAGGATCTCCTGCGCGCTACCCAGCGTGTAGCGGCTGTGCAACTGCTGCAGCATGTAGTAACCGCGCAAGCGCCGGCCCTGCCCGCCGTCGCCCGCGAAGAAGCCGGGGTGCCCGAACGCCACGGTCGCGGAAAGGAAACGGTCGATCGACGCGTCGACTTCCTCGGACGTCTTGCCGAGACTGAAGTCCTGACCGTAGAACATCTCGACACTGCCCATGCCGAAGTTGCAGCACAGGTCGTGCATCTTGCGCAGGTCGAAATCGACGACCCACGGGTTCTTGGGAACGCGGTAGCTCTGGTCCTGCGCATAGTTTCCGTCCGTCAGCCCGCAATACGGGAAGTGGTTCGGGCCCTCCGAGTAGACCGGGCCATTCCAGGCGTTCTTCTGGTGCAGCATGATCTCGCCATAGGCGTAGAACACCGCGATGAACGTCCCGGCCCCGGGTACGCGCGCGTCGTAGTCGACGCGACTCCATGGCGTGACCGACGTGTGCACGTCGCAGTAGGCGGTCGAGAACCGGAACTTCTTCTGGATGATGTACGGCAATTCCGAGGCGTACTCGATGGCACGCGCCGGCTTCGGTGCGTAGCAACGCATCCACGCCGTCTGGAGTTGGTTGTCCGACGTGCGGCTGATCAGGTCGGGGCTCCAGTACTCGTTGACCGGCGCGAAGTCGGTGAAGTTGTTGTATGGCCCGTAGACGAACCCGAGCTTGTCCTGCATGACCCGAGCGTAGTTGTACTGCCCTTCGTCGCCGCCCTTGCCCGGCGCCGGCCGCGTGCGGAACGTGAAACTCTCGCCGCCGTCGCGCCAGCCGGTCTCGTGGTCGGTGATCAGGATCTCGGTCATGCCGTAACGATGCATCCTAGTCCAGTGGGCAATATCGCTGTCGCGATTGCCGGCGCCGTGCGCGATCCAGACGTGCGTGCCGGCCACGTGCTTCCACGGCGACATCGGGTTCGGGATCGTGGGCAGAACTTCCTCGAGACGCGGCGACACGACCAGGAAGAAGCGCTCGAAGCAGTCGTTGCACTTGCCGTCGGTCTTCGCGGTGTAGCGCACGCCGCCGTTGTAAGCGACCGCGCCGTCCTTGACCTCGTTCTCCGCCCACGGCATGCTGGCGTTGGACAGCGTCCAGTCCGTGTGCCCGGCCAAGAGCAGCGGCGTCTCGGGCGCGCCGGACACAACGACCGCCGGACGTACGCCCGAGCCGTAGCCGCCGTAGGTGTAGTACGGCATCGTGACCAGGCGCGGATTCTCCAGCCCCTGGGCGCGCCCGTACCGCACCTCCGCCACCTGCCCGCCCGGCGCCACCGTGTCAATCACCAGCGACTTGTTCCAGAGCCGGTACGTGTGCGTGACCTCGGCCGCCGCATCGCCGGCGGTGAACCGCCAGCGCGACACGACCGTGTCACCCTGCAACTGCGTCCCGAGGTGTTCCGCCTTCTCCGGAACCACGGCCTCTTTCGGCCCGACCAGGAACACGCCGCCGTCGACGCAGGGTCGAATCTCGCCGCCCCGACCGTCCCAGCGAACCGAGATGTCCGAGAAGCGGCCCGTCTTGGGCTCGAGCCGGTACGCGAGCTTGCCGTCCGTCCCGTCATAGGCGAACACGAACGCATCGCCGTCCTGCCGCACGCTGGTCTTGAAATCCTTCGTCAAATTGTCGGGCAGAATCGTCTCGAGCCGGGTCGGGAACGGCAACTTGCCGGGGCCGGTGTTCGTGCCCACGCCCTGCCCGGGGAACATCGGAATGCCGCGTTCCGGGCGCGGCTTGAACGTCAGCGCGGGGAACTTTTCGGTGAACACGGCCAGGTTGTCAAAATACAGCGACCGATCCTCGACGTTCCCACCGTTCGTGATCCGGAAACCCTTGAACTTGCCCCCCCCCGCCACCGCCTGGATCTGCTCGGGTGTCAGGCGCCGGTGGCACAGGAACCACTCCTTCCAAGTGACCGTGGCCAGGTGGATGTCGAACTCCTTCCCGGCGCCGTCCTCGAACAGCGCGGAGACACCGACCGATGGCGTGCTGGTATCACGCGCGTACGACCAGACGTTGCCGTACACCCAGCAACTCACGGCATCGAACGGCTGCGTGATGACGATCGGGTTCGGCGGCAGAATGCGCACGTCCGGAGACGCGCCCTTCTTCTCCGCGCGGTAGGTCAGCTTGCCGACGTAATCGCCCCAGATCTGCTGCTCGCGCGTGCGCTCGAACGCGGCCACGGAGTCCTTGACCTCGACCGTCCAGCCGGTCAGGTCCTCGAAGTCGACCAATGGCGGGTGGTCGTCCGTGGTGCGGTTCGCCCAGTCCATCTCGTACGGACGCTTCCCGACCTTCTCCTCCTGCGCACCCGACAACCCGGCAACCCCGACCAGCAGACAGCACACGATGAGGTGACGCATCTGGTTCTTCTCCTTTGTGGATTTGGCCCACCGCTACGATAGCATGGCGAGAGGCACAGTCCAGATTGCAGTGTGGCCAAAAAAGCAGGCACGTGGCCCGGTTGGCAGGCGATCGGGGGTCCAGTGGCTCGGACCGTCCCGGGCCGAAGCAGAGTGCGCTCGGCCGGTCTCCGGCCGAGGGTCTCGGGCCGGGACGGCCCCGAGCACCTTGCTGCGGTCCCGGAGGTCCCGCGCCACAGCGCTCAACCGCAACCGCGTGCCGCCTTCGTCCACAGCCGGCTCAGGTCGGCAACGCGCAGGTTGCAGGACTCGGCCATGGCGGTCGCCTCATCGATATTGCCGATCACGTTCCACGGCTCGTGCGCGTCGGACGTGATGACAACTTCGATATCGTACTCCTGCGCCAACTCCCAGAACTTGTGCAACGGGTAGGAACGACGTCGTCCGTCCGGGGTCTCGATCACCGGCTTGCGCAGGCCATAACCATTGATCTCGATCGGCATGTGCAGATCCGCCGCGGCCTGCAGCATGTCGCGGCTGCACGCTTCCGCGTCGCGGTCCCAGGGCAGGTAGCTGCAGCCGAAGACGTCCGGGTGTGCGATGAACGCGAACAGGTCGCACTGCATGCCCTCGATCACCCACGCGGTGTAGGCGCGCAGCCTCTCAACGTCGCGTATGCCGCTGTGAGCGCCAACCCACTGCCCCTGGTACGGGAACCAATGGACGGCGCCGATGAGGTAGTCGAACCCCAGCCGCCCCAGGAGCTCGTCACGGTAGTACGGCTCATAGGCAGGATCAACGTCGCACTCCATGCCTTTCAGGACGGTCAGGGCCGGGAACGCCTCGCGCGCCGTGTCGATCTCGCGACAGTAGTCGGCCAGTTCGCTGGAGTGCATGCGCACGTCGAGCCAGCGATTGTCCGGCAGCGCGGCGTGGTCGCTGAACCCGAGCACGCCCACCCCGGCCGCGAGCGCCGCTTGGCAGTAGTCCGCCGCAGCGCCCTGCGCATGCTTGCACCGGCGTGTGTGGGTGTGGAGATTCGCCAAGATTTTAGGACGCGTATCTGATGTCATACCGAATACTGTGTTACGGAGCGGAAATCAGGACCTGCGAGAGACCACTGCGAGTAGAAACGAACGGTCGCGACCGCAGAACCATCGCGACAAAACTCGGAGGGCTCCGGAAGGGAAGTAAGGTACACTGCGGGCAGACCGAATCCAGCTGAGAACTCGCATCGTCGCAATGCCTCAGAACCTGTGAGAGAACCGGCACACTATGGAACCCCGGTTCTCCGTAACCAGGGGCGGCGGGTTGCGAGAGCCTGCCTCCCAGGACACTCGACGGAACCCCTGGATCGACTTCTCTACACCTTCTGACGCAATATCAATGCCGTCGGATCGCTTTGGCACGCTGAACGGCGCACCCTATATTTGCCGCCACACACGGATTTCCACGGTATTCCACGTCTCGCTCGAGTCAGGGAGGGAACCCCATGAAACCCTTGCTCTTCGGCCACGCCCGGCGCACGATCACGCCGACTGTGCCGGTCTCGTTGGCCGGGTACTTCAACATCCGCATGTGGACCGGCGTAAAAGACGACCTGTACGTCCAGGCCCTGGCGCTGAAACAGGACAAGACCCTAACCGTCCTCGTCCATTTCGATCTGATCGGGGTCTACGGCGAGGTCCTGGATGGGGTGCGCTCCGGGTGTGCGGACCTCGCAGGGCTGAAGAGGGAACACATCCTGCTGACCGGAACCCACACGCACACGGCGCCGGAGATCCGGCCGCACCCCGGGTGGTCGAACCCCGAGTACAACCGCGCGGTCGTGGCACAGGCCGTGGCGTGCGTGCACGACGCGGTGGCCGCACTGCAGCCGTGTGAGAAAATCGTCTACGGCCAGGCGAGCGACGACCGGTTCGCCTTCAACCGCCGCTACTGGATGAACACCGGCGCGGTGATCACCAACCCGCCGCGCTGCGATCCGGGCATTGTGCGACCGGAAGGTGTGATCGATCCGGAGATCGGCCTTCTCGGCTTGGCGGTGGGCGGGAAACTCCAGGTTCTGCTCACCAGCATCTCGAACCACACCGACACCATCAGCGGCTGCGAAGTCTCCTGCGACTGGCCTGGATTCCTGCGCCGCAAACTCGAGGCCGCTGTGCCCGGGCTGCTGGTCATGCCGCTGACCGGCGCGTCCGGCAACATCAATCACTTCAACCCGCACGGACCGGCCGAGCAGTCCGGGTACGACATCGCGCGCCGGATCGGCGAAGGCTACGCCGAGTCCATACTCCCGGTACTGCCCAAACTGACAGAGAGCGCATCAACCGATCTGGCCGTCGCGGCGACGGCATTCACGACCGGACCGCGCGAGATCAACGACAACGAGTTGGCCGAGGCGCGCGAACACGCCGCCAAGTACACGTTCGACGAGAACTACACCCTAACGTCGGAAGACCTGGCAACGCGCTCGCCCGCAGCGCTAAAATACTTCGCCGACCGCCTGCTCAAGGTCGCCGCTGACCGCACGCACAAGACGTTCGAGGTGCGCGCACTTGGCATCGGCGATGCGGTCATCGTCAACCTGCCCGGCGAGCCGTTCGTCGAGATCGGCCTCGCCATTCGCAAGGAACTCTGCAAAGGGCGCCCGGCCCTGATCGCGACCCTGAACCAGAATGCCGGGTACATCCCGAACCGCTGGAACTTCGGCCGTGGCGGCTACGAAACCATGCCGCTCTCGTCGCCCTACTCCGTGGGCACCGCCGACCTGCTGCTCGACGCGGTCCGCAAGGCCCTGGCCGACCTGAGCGGAAGGAAACGGGCGCCGACACGTAAGCCCGCGGCGCGCAAGTCCACCCGCAGCAGCTAGTACTCGACCGCCAAGAGTCTTTCCGCAGTCTGCTTGCCGTGTGCGTGCCGACCCCACCGGCCTTGTGCCGGTGGTGAAGGAGGTTCGTTGGCTGGGTGGACCCCCGGGTTCCCCCCCCCATTTCCCCCTTCTTCGGGCGGAGCGCGTGGCCACGCGCTCCGCCCGAAGAAGGGGGGGTAGGCGGAGCGGTTAGCCGTTGAACCCGCTTCACCACCGGCACAAGGCCGGTGGGGTCGCCAATCCGTTCCTCCCGCGCAGTTCGTTGCGTCTGTGCGGACACATGGTAATGTGCAACGCATGGAATCATCTCGCACAATGAGTTTTGGCCTCTTTGACTACGCGGCGTTCCTCAGCTTCTTTGCCTATGCCGCAGGTTCTGTCGTGATCCCGGTCGCGCTGGTTCTGCTGGCGCGCGATCTGGGGTTCTCGCTCGAGAGCGGCGGCATGACCGCCGGCGGCGCGCTGCATCTCGGCCGCACGGTCCCGATGGTGGGCTCCATGCTGCTCTGCGGCTTTGCGGCCGGACGCTGGGGCAAACGCCGAACCTTCGGCGTCTCGGTTGTCCTGATGGGAACCGGAGTGGGACTCTGCGCCATTGCCCCTGGATACGGCATCCTGTTCCTGGCTTTGGTCATTGCCGGAATGGGCGAGGGCGTGATCGAAGGACTCGCGACGCCGTTCGTGCAGGACTTGCACCCCGCTGAACCCGGCCGCTACATCAACTTCGCGCATGCATTCTGGTCGATCGGGGTACTGGCAACGGTCCTCGTCTCCGGCGCGTTGCTTTCGCTCGGCATCTCCTGGCGGCTGGTCACCGGCGCAGTGGCGGCGTGCGCGTTGATCCCCGCGGCCATGCTGCTCCTGCCGTCCCGCAGCGCGCGCAAGTTCCCCGAGCACCCGGCCCCCCTTCACTGGAAAACCGTCTGGGGCCACGCCATCGTGATTCTCCGCATTCCGCGCTTCTGGCTGTTCTTTGTGGCCATGTTCGTGGCCGGCGGCGGGGAGTTCTGCCTGACCTTCTGGTGCGCAAGCTACATCCAGTTGAACTTCAGCTCCTCCGCCTGGGCGGGCGGCGTCGGGACGGCCTTCTTCGCCTTAGGCATGGTCCTCGGCCGGACCGGTTGGGGGTACTTCATCAAGCAGCACCAACTGCGTGCGCTCATCGTGCTCTCGGCACTGGCAGGGACAGCGATCACCCTGTGCTTTCCCGTTCTCCGCAACCTGTGGCTTTTCTTCGGACTGCTTTTCCTCGCCGGGATCGCCACCGCGCCGTTCTGGCCCAGCGTCCAGAGCTACTCCGTCGACCGACTGCCAAACACGGACACGACCATGCTGTTCATCCTCCTGTCCTGCGCCGGCGTCCCCGGCTGCGGCGTCTTCACGTGGCTCATGGGATACATCGGCAACCAGGGCGGTGGACTGCGGCAGGCGTTCTACCTGGTCCCGGCGTGCTATCTGATCCTGGCGCTTCTGATCGAGTGCGACCGCTTTTGCACCCGCAGACCGGCAGACACGCCTCTGTCCACTTGATATGATCGGGCGGTCTGCCGCCCGGGAGCCGCTGACGCAATACGTCGTGGGCCCGCACGCGCCTTGCCGTGCAGCGGGGCTGGGCGCATATTGTCAAGAGGCGACACTCATTGCCCCATGCGGCGAGGACAGCGAGGCAAGATGACACAACGACCGAACATCGTTCTGTTCGTTACCGAGCAGCACCGCGGTGACTGCCTCGGCATCGAAAGTCATCCCGTGCTGATGACGCCGAACATGGACGCCATCGCCGGCGCCGGCGTCCGATTCACCCGCGCCTACTCGAGCTGTCCGACCTGTATTGCGGCGCGCCGCTCCCTTCTCTCGGGGCAGTTCCCGGCCACACATGGGATGGTGGGGTATCAGGAAAGCGTGCCGTGGACGATCACGCACACTCTGCCTGCCGTCCTCGCGGATGCCGGCTACGAGACCTGCTGGGGCGGCCGCAGCATGCACCAGCACCCGCCGGACAGCCGGCTCGGGTTCGAACACGTGGTGAAGATGGATTACCGTCACCCGAACGAGTACATGGCGTTCTTCCAGCAACGCCGCCCGGACGACTGGGAGGGCGTCTACGGCACCGGCGTCATGCACAACGACTGGACGGCGCGGCCATGGCACTTGGAGGAAGACCTGCACCCCACGAACTGGACCGTCCACGAAGCGCTCCGGTTCCTGCGCGACCGCGACGCGTCCCGGCCGTTCTTCCTGGTCGTGTCGTTCCTGGCCGCGCATCCGCCCCTCGTCCCGCCCGCCTTCTACCTGGAGCGCTACATCCGCACCGGCGTGCCCGCCCCCGTGATCGGAGACTGGGCTATACCGCCGCCGAACAGTGGCAAAGGCATGGATGTGTCCGCCAGCGCGGTGGCGCTGTCGGGCGAGGCCCTGCTCTGCGCCCGGGCCGGGTACTACGGACTGCTGAACCATGTAGACGATCAGATCCGCCGCATCGTCAATCCGGTCGGCGGCGTGGACCGAATGACGGCGAACAACACGGTCGTCGCGCTGACGAGCGATCACGGCGAAATGCTCGGCGACCACCACCTGTGGCGCAAGACCGTGCCGTACGAAGCGTCGGCGCGCATCCCCCTGCTGCTGCGTGCACCGCCGCGTTTCGGCATCCATCCCGGAACGGTCGTGAGTGAAGCTGTCGGCCTGGAAGACATCATGCCCACGCTTCTGGAGTTGGCCGGCGTCGCCATCCCGGACACCGTAGAGGGCCGGAGCCTGCTGTCCCTGGCGCGCGGCGAGAAGCCGAAGTGGCGCCCGTACATCCACATCGAGCACGCACCGCTGCACCACACGCTGACCGACGGCAAGGAGAAGTACATCTGGTTCGCCGCCGACGGTCGCGAGCAGTTCTTCCGCCTGACCGATGACCCCACGGAATGCCGCGACCTCGCCCAGGTTCCAGAGGAAGCACCGCGAGTCGCCCACTGGCGCAGTCAGCTCATCGAAGAACTGCAAAACCGGCCCGAAGGCTTCAGCGACGGCACGCGACTCATCCCCGGCCGGCCATACCCGGCCGTGTGCCAGCACAAGCACGCCGACGGATAGCTGGACCCGCCGCGAAAAGGTCTGGCAACGTCCGTCCAGACCGTGGATGGTGAATGGTTGATGGTTGATGGTTGATGGTTGATGGTGGATGGTGGATCCTGGACCCCATTGACGTGGTTTGGCACGGAAACTCGTCCTGGCACGTCTTTCCCAACGGACCGACGCCGGCAGCGCTGCGACTATCCACCATCGACAATCCACGATCTACGACTCCGGTACCTTTTCGCGGCCGGTGGATGGTGGATCGTGGATGGTTGATGGTGGACGGAACGCCAGCCCCAGACACGTTGAGGAAGACGCCTTTGGCCGGTGTTTCACACCAGATTGTCAAGTCCTGGTCTCCGTTTGACACCTTTGCGTTTCTCTCTCTTCGTCTTTTCCGGGC
>Ga0156402_1226_pt1 | contig 78489 bp, 59 predicted proteins | sample RifOxyA3_FD_108045 | JGI IMG/M metagenome (GOLD analysis project Ga0156402, IMG submission 108045) | Lentisphaerae bacterium RIFOXYA12_64_32 | reverse complement strand
TGAAGCGCGTGGCAGGCTTCCGGCTGAAGCCGGGACTCAGGCGAAGGCGGCTCAGTAACAGCTCCGTATGACCGGGCGGTACGCCGCCCGGGGGGCGCTGACGCAACACGCGAAAGGGTGATACGGCGCACCGTAACCTGAACCCCAGGCACCTCTGAGGACAGGCTTCGTCTCGATGGCCTGGCGTTGTGGTTGGGCGCAGGGTCGGGGGTGTGTTGCGGCAGGCAACGCGAGTGTCACCGGTCGCAGACGACCGGACCTCCACGGCCTGCGGCCGGAATTTCCCGCCGTAGCTTAGCGGAGGCGGCTGGAGATCCGCGGCCGCAGGACCGGTGGCACTGGCGTCGCCCTCGCGCATGCTTCCCCCGGCAGTTGCGATGCAGAACGGTGGCGTGCCGAACGCAGAAGCAAGCCGCGCGCCTCTTGCCTTTGCCTTGCGCCGGCGCTGGGCGCATATTGTCAAAGGGCGACACTGATTGCCATCGCCATGGGTCACGCAGGACATGCGGTGGCCGGCAGAATGTTGGCGCTCGGCGTATTGATGGAAAATGCCTCATGAAGAACGACATACTGGGTTCCGCAGCCGTCCTGAACGGCCAGAGGGACGCCTGCCCATTCTGCGTTGCGCGTTTGGGTGCCAAACCCGATTGCGGTGCTCGCATCATTCTGCTCAACGACTTCAGGGCTGGAATGACCGGGACCGTCTCACGTGTGGATTTGGACAGTGGTTTCCCGAAGACCGCCTTCCTCATGCGTGCCGACGGGGATGCCCCCGCGGTCGAGCAGATCATCGATACCGAACGGTAGGACCAGGGGGACGGGCTCTTTGTGGTGGGCGGACGCAGGAGCGGCGTGCAGGGGCGCAGCGAGACGGGGAGAAGCTGCGGCGGCGGGAGCACGGTCAACCCGCGACACAGATCGCGCATCGCCAGGAGCCACCGCTCACGACCTCGTCATAGTGGCAGCATTTTCCGAGCCATTGGTGTGCGCCCAAGTCAGACCGGGACAACGCCCGTCGAATTCGTCAAGCGCCGCCGATTGCGGGAAGCGCTGCTGTTGCTGCAGCGAAGCGACCTGATCAACCTCTTCGTCGCCGAAGCGCCGCTCGGCGTGCCGATGGCCGAGGTGCGGCGCGTCTTGGCGCCGCGCGGGGTGGCGCTGGTCAGGACAGGCGACACGTGGGAGAAGACCGTCAAGGCCTGGCCGCAGGAACTCGACGAATGGACGCACTGGCTGCACGGCGCCGACGGCAACCCGGTTGGGCGCGACACACGCGTCGGACCGCCGCGGTCAGTCCAATGGATCGCTTCGCCGCTGTGGTCCAAATCGCACGATGCCAATCCCTCGTTGGTGGCGATGGTGTCTGCGGGCGGACGCGTCTTCTACATCGCCGATGCCTTCGACCACGACATCCTGGTTCCACAGTTGGTTCAGAGTGTCAATGGAGGTGGGCTCCCAGACGCCAAACACCCGGTCGCCGGAGTCCAGGCACAGGGCGAAACCGCCATCGCTGGCGCGGATCATGTCCAGCCGCCCAGTCACGCGCACACGGCGTGGCGATGGGGTCTCCTGGACCAGACTCCGCGCTTTGAGTCCAACATCCGACGTTATCGTAACAGGACTGGTCACTGACAGGCGCCCGCCCGTCAGGCTCAGACTGCTGATCCCCCAATTGCGTTCCGCCCGCTGGAAACATCCAAACTGCTTCAGCAATTCCTGGTCGAAGCGTGAACTGTCCCGCACGTCACCCCGGATATCCTTTAGCAGGTCAGCGATCAGGTCGAAGCCGGTGTCCTCTTCGACTGACGCGTGCGGACGCAGGGCTGTTCTTCGGCGGCTGTCCTGGGGCGGCGGCGTTTGCCGACCACGAGCCGCTCTGGAAACGGTGCGTCGCGGACAGCCTGGTGGCGCCGGCGATCGCGCGCGCTACCCCAACGCACACTGCCTGCTGATCGGCAGCGACGGGATACCTCTCGCCGACTTCTTCGCGCGCGCGCCGGAGGCGTTCCTGACCCGGTGAACCGTACCGGTACACTCCCATGTTACTCGCGGCCCGCTCCGCGCCGCCACCGAGCTCGTCTCGGTGGGGCGACGATTGGGAAAAAGGGAGGGGCGTCCTCGCCCCCCTTCCCAATCGTCGCCCCACGGCCGCAAGGACCGTGGCGGCGCGGACGGACGCGAGTAACATCCAAACATGACCGGGCCGTCTGCCGCCCGGGGGACGCTGATGCCTGCCCCCATTCCGACTTGACCCTGGCGACAGAACTGAGTATCTTGGGAGAGTTGGCCGTGGGAGCAACCGTCGATGCTTGAGTCTGCTCGAGACCTTGGGGGCGGGTGTGGTAATCCGCGAAATCATCTGGCTTGAGGACATTGTCGACAAGCTGGACGCGAAGCACGGCGTCAGCACCCAGGAAGTCCGCGAAGTGCTCACACCCCGGTCGCACTACCGTCTTGTCGAGACGGGGCATCGGGCAGATGAGGACGTCTACGCCACCTTTGGGCGCACAGCGGCCGGTCGGTACTTGGTCGTGTTCTTCGTCCGCAAGAGCGGCAGTGTTGCGCTGATCGTCTCAGCCCGGGACATGACCGGGAAGGAACGTCGGTACTATGAAAAGACGTAGCTCCATCTCCAAGGCCACGACCGCCGCGGCCATCGGCGAGTACTGGGACACGCACGACGTGGCCGAGGTCTGGGACCGGACAACTCCCGTCGACGTACGGGTCGAGATCGACGCCGAGAAGTTCTACTGCCGCGTCGACAGCGAACTGGCCGAGACGGTGCACGCCCTCGCCCGCAAACGCGGCATCCCCACCGACACCCTGATCAACCTGTGGATCCAGGAGAAACTCATGGCCAAGCAGGCGTGAGGGTCCCGTTTTTGGTGCCGGTCGACGAAGGATCAGGTTGGGATTGAGATGCTTGACGGCGTGTTTCGAGAGAGAAGAAGCCCCGCCACGGGCACCAGGATGCGCCTGTTCGTAGTGGGCTCGCAGTGCGCGGAACGAAGTGGAGCGCCAAGAGCCCATCTGGCGTGTCACGGCGAAGTTTCTGAACGAAGCCGGACGTGTGGCGGCGGCGCGGCGTGGGGATGGTGTCTTGCCCGGCGGATAGCCGCCGGGACTGCGACACCACTACGAACGGTGCCGTGGCGGGGTTTACCCGCACAGGTCGATTTCTTTCGTGTATCCGAAGGTCCAATGAAATGAAGCACAGACTGCTGGCGGTTCTCGCCCTACTGGCACTCTCGGTTGCCGGCGCTGACGAGCGCATGGCGAACTTCGAGTCCTTCATCCGCAAGGACGCCGATCTGACTGTTGACCGACACCCGTTCCTGCTTTGCGGCCGCGACACGGAAGCCGTCCTACGCGCGAAGCGCAACGACCTGTATTTCGAGGTCTTCGTCGCCGACCTGCTGGCGTTCGCCGATCAGTGTCTGGCGCGGTTCCCGGCCACGCACGTCTTTCCGTTCACGGAGAATCCCAACTATCAGGTGGCGGGCGAGGCGCTGGTCATGGCGTTTCTGCTCACCGGCAACGAGGCGTACGCGCGCCGCGCCATCGATTGGACAAAGGCGTTCGTCGCGGCGCATTACCTGCACGTACCCGTCAACGACACGGGCAAGTTTGCCGGGTTTCTCAGCGACGGCAACTCCGTCAGCTTTGTTCTGAACACCGTGGCGCTGATCTACGATTCCCTCTACAATCAGCTCACCGACGACGAGCGGTTCGAGATACGCAAGGGGCTGGCATACTTCTGCAAGATCACGTACGAAATGTCGATCACCACAGAGTACGGCCTCGCGTTCCACAAGAACTACTGCGCCGGACAGATGGGTGCGCTGGGCCTGGCCTGCATGGCGATCGACGGCGAAACGGACCTGGAAACGCACGAATGGCTGGACCAGGCAAAGCGCGTCTCCATCGCCTGGTGCAACGTGGCCGTCAAGCCGGACGGGGTGTATCCGGAGGGGACCACGTACCTCTACTACATGGTGCGCAATCAGGTGCTGTTCCTCGAGGCCCTGTCGCGCCGTACGGGAATTGACTACTTCCGCCGGACGAATCTGCGGGACAGCCTGGTCTGGTCGTTGTGGAGCGCATTGCCGTGGAAGTACGAGTTCGACAACTTCGGGGATGGCCGCTACACCGTGAATCTGCAGGATATTCCCTACGTCCTGCAGAACCACTTTCCGGACGAAGCCGACGCCCTGATACTCAAAGTCCAGGGCGAGTGCCTGCGGTACCAGCAGAATCCGTATGCGATTCTGTTCGGCCGGAAACCGGTGCCGTCGGCACTTGGCGCCGCGGCGAAGCGGGGGTTGTCCAAGCAGTTTCCCTTCGGTGGTATTGCCGGGTTCAGGAGCGGCTGGCAGGAGGACGATATGCTGCTCCTTGCCTACGCTACCGACTACGAGTACTCCGCCCATTCGCAGGCGGACCGCGGTCAGTTCAACCTCTACGGCTGCGGGCGGAAATGGGCCATCGATTCCGGCTATGGCAACGACGGCAAGGTCGAGAACTCCGCCACCGCCGCGGCCGCACACAATCTGGTACTGATCGATGGTGTCGGGGAAGCGTTTGACCCCACCATGCGCCAGTCGGGTACGTTTGCGGACATCACGGCGTTCGCCGCGAACGACCGCTTGGGGTACGTGTGCATTGACGAGAAGCCGGCCTATGACTTCCTTGTCCGCTACCAGTGGATCAGCCGGCGTGCGCACCAGCCCGTGGCCAGGGCAGAGCGTCACATCGTCTTCATTCACAAGGGCGAGACGCCGCCGTACGTGCTGGTCTACGACGACATCAGGAAGGACGATCAGCCGCACACCTACACCTGGCAGTTGCATAGCGCTGGCGCGAACACCGTGGACATTGCGGACGCGGAGGTCAGGCTCCGGCCGTTAGACGTCCAGGCGACGACCGTCTTCGCCCAGGGCACCGGCACGTGGGACACACCGGCGGGAGCAGGGTTCAACCTGTACGCTGCCGCCGCCGGAGACGTCGCGTTCAAGTTCGATGTTCCCGAGGCGGGGACCTGCGCGTTGTGGGCGCTCGGGAGAGTCATGCCCGGCATGGGCGGGAGCGTCGAGGTCTCGGTCAACGGCGAACACCTGGGCCGGTTCCAGCCCGGCTCAACTCGCGAGTTCTGCTGGAACCTGTTTACCTTGAACAAGGACAAGATGCACGAACCGGAATCGGTCCGACTGCAGGCGGGCGAGAACCGGATTGAGTTCAAGGGTATTCTGTCCGGATACGAGGTCGCCAGGCTCCTGCTCGCCAGGGACCTGGCCTTCGTACCGCGGGGACCTGTTCCGAGTGCCGCCGACGGCGTGACCATTGAAATGGGAGCCGCAAGTGGACTGAAGGACGCCGTCCTGCGTTCGGTCGATGACCGTGCCGACGCGGAGTGCCTGGTCCGGGTCCTGCACCCGCCTCAGGCTGCGATCCGCAGTGATCTCTACCAGCCGTCGTGTGATCCGGCACATCCCCGGATCCTTGTGGACGCGACGGTCGTGGAGCCCCATTTCCTGGTGCTGCTCTACCCGCACAAGGACGGTATGCCGGTCCCGGAGATGGAGCGTGACGAGGCGGGTTCGGAGCGGGTGTGCGTGCGTCTCAAGTGGCCGGGCGTGGTCGATCACATCACGCTGAATCCATCCGGTGGCAGACTCAGCGTGGCAGGTGTCGAGACGGACGCGAGATTCCTGTTCTGCCGTTGCGATGCGGGGAGCCGTCCTCGCGACGTCCTGGCGGTGCGCAAGTCGTTCCTCAGCGGGTGCGAGAAGCAGGGGGCCGAGACGTCCGGCGAACCGACGGTTCTCATTCACGCGGACAAGTAGGCGGGATGCATCCGTCGAGGAGGGGGGGGCGATGCAATGCTACTGAGGTTCTCGGGACGCAACGCCAAGAAGTGAACCACGCAGACACGGAGGCACGGAGAAGAAGGTCAAGGAGTGATGGTCGCATTTGCCGCGGCGCAACCGCGGCAAATGCGGCCATCGACGTGTGCCTGGAGAACACGGGGGACCGTCGAGAGCGGGCAACGTGAACTCCGGATTCTCCAGCAGAAGGATGTGCGGCAGTGAGGCTGGCTGGCCAGCCTCACTGCCGCACATCTCCTCTTTCTCAGCTCTCCGTGTCTCCGTGCCTCTGTGGTGAAGTCTTCCTGATGTCGCCGCAGCAACCCAAGCGTCGGCGAAAAACTTGGTAGCGTTGAGGGGGCAATGCAGCAAGGTTTCTCGGCAGAATCGCGATCTGGAGCGCAAGGGCAGGTTCGCCACGGGTGGCACCACGTACTCTACGGGCGGCTGCCGATGGCCACGACCATGCCATGGGCGCGTGCGATGTCCGCAGGTCTCTTTCATCTCGACTTGAGCACCCCAGCGGTGCGGAGCGTTTTCAGCGCTATTTCCCGCCCGGCTTCGCGGCGCGTTCGGGGAAGATCTCATTCAGCGAGCGCAGTGTTTCCTCGACGAGTTCCTGACCACCGGTCGAGTTGACCAGGTTGCAGTAGACCGTGGCGCTGTAGCCCTTGCCCCACTCGCCGCGCACGGTGGGCAGGTAGCTGCCGCCGCGCTCACCCACCTCGCTGCCCGCCAGTTGGATGACGAACGTCTGGACTGCCGGGCTGCGCGCCTGGATGCGGTGCATGAAGTCCATGTACAGCTCGAACCGGTTGGATGCGAACGCGACGTCGCCCAAACGCACCACGTGCAGTTCCATCGGCAATTTCGCCTCGGCGGCCTCGTAGCGATCGATGACGCCCTGACAGCGGCGGCGCTGCGAGTCGAGCCGTGAGTCGTTGATCATGCGTTTCACCGGATCGGGATCGGGCGACGGCTGCTGCTGCTTCAGCGCGGTCAGGTTCCGGCGTTCGGCATCGCACTCCTCGCGCGTGATCGGGCGGCGGGTCAACTCGACGGTGCGGGCGACATGCGCCAGAGCCGCTTCACGGCGGATGTCCGCCTTGGCCCACGAGAAGACTTCCGCGACGCCGGCGGCGACGCGCTCGGCAATGTCCTGCCGCTCGGTCACGCCTTTGAGCGCCAGGCGCCGCTTCAATGCCTCCTTGTAGAAGATGTAGTGCGGCGAGAGGTCGCCCCCGGCCGCGCACTGCGGAAGGACGTGAAGCTTCTCGCCAAAACGCTTCCGCAGTTGCACACGTGTCTCATGCCAGTAATCGGCCGAGAGCTTCCAGATGCCTTCGTCCACCTGCGACGGGCACGGGACGTTCACCAGGACACCCGTCAGTTCGTCTTGGGAGTCGAAGGTGAACAGAACGTTGAGGAACGCGTCCGTTCCAGCCTCGAAGTGACTGAACATGGGGTCGTTGGTCTTGCCATACATCACGGCGTGGCCGTTGACCATCAAGCCGGGATTCGCGGCGGCCGCCGGGCGCTTCGAGGTGTCGTCGAGGTACACCGCGCGGCGACTGTGGGCGACGGACGCGAAGCCATACCCCCAGGCGACACCGCCGGGCGTGCGGCCGTTCCAGGCCTCGATGACTGCATCGGCGGCCTGGGCAACGAAGAACGCCTGGTACTCCTTGCCCGGCATTCGCGCCGGCGTGGCGAACGCGTCCGGGATTTCGTAGAGGTCGCCGCCCTCGTGTGTGTGGGTGGCATTCAGGATGATCTTTTCCACCGGGACTTTCGGCGCCAGCGCGCGGACTTTCTCCCGGACCGCCTTGACGACGTGGGACCAGATCACGACGCAGTCGCAGGACAGGAAGATCACCGCGTCGTGGCCGTCACCGATGGCCAGAGCGGTGACCGTGACGGGGTCCAGCACACCCTCGGAAAGGCGCAAGTGGAACTGACCGCGAATGCCCACCGGTTGGTCCGTGGACACATCTCGGCTGGCCCAACCGATGGATAGCGGATTCGCTTGCTTCGTCATGTTGAATCTCCTCTGTCCTCCAACCGCTTCTCGCAATCCTCGTCGTCCGCCGCGGCGTACTTCTCGATGACCAGCAACGCCCCGGACACCGGAACTCACTTCGATGTTCGGCGTCTTTATCTATCTTAACTATACCCTGCTGCGTCGACACACAATGGTGAAATCTTGCTCGCACGGGTGTTCCCTTGCCGTGCCTCGGGGCTGGGGCATATTGTGAAGGGGCGATACACGTTGCCTGGCCCCGCGGATACCGTCGGCAGCCGCGCGCGGCCTCGGGTCTCACTCGGGGCAGCGCGCGGGGTGTGCGCTCACTCCTGTTCAGGCCCAGGGACCACGGCGGGAACCATCATCAGGAACACCGCCGCGAAGACAATGGCGACGGCGTACAACAGGAACAGGGTCTGATAGTGCGTCACCCGCATGGCGCCGAGGTGCCATTCGGCGGCGAGCAAGCCCGAGCCCATGACCAGCGATGAGCCCAGGCGCGAGAACCCGAACCCGCCGTAGTAGAACGCGCCGCAGAACGCCATGGCCATGGCCTTGTTGCCCGGAGTCGACAGCGCCATCATCTCGGCAGAAGCGACAATCGAGGCGGCGGCAATCGCGAAGCTGTACACGAGCAGCAGTGCTGCGAACAGGACGTACGTGACGGCGTTGCCGACACCGATCAGGAACAGCGCCAGATTCACCGCGGCGAGTGCCACGTGACAACCGAGCAGCGTCCCGCCCGCACCCCAGCGCCGAATGAACTGGCCGGCACCCAGATAGCCCAGGAGCATCCCGAACAGCGCCGCGGCGGAGATGATGACGATGACGTTGCCCGGCGCACGCAGGCAGGTCTTCAGATAGATCATGGTCAGCGGCACCGTCCCGTACGCCGCCAGGTTCAGGGCGAACAGGTAGACTGAGAATCCGGCCAGCGGCTTGTTCCTGATCGCCGTTGCCAAGCCGTCCTTGAATCCCAATGCTTCCTTCCCCTGCGTTTCGAAGACCGGAATTCGCGCGATGCAGAGCGCGCGACCGATGAAGACCACGGCGCCGATCAGCAGGACCACCTGCAGCATCCACAGTGGCGGCGCCTTGCCGATCAGGCATCCGACCAGAAGGAGGAACGTCACCGCGGTGAGCTGATGGCAGAACCGCATTCTGCCGAAGAAGCTCGTGCGTCGTTCCCGCGTGAGGAATGTGTCCAGCATCGGGAACCACCCGGCAATGAATCCGGTCTGGAAGAGCGCGAAGAAGACGATCGCGGCGAGAAGTACGGAGGCGGCGCTCTGGCCGAAGAACGGTGACGCGACCGCGACGAAGTATGCGATCGCAGACAGCGTGCATGCGCGCAGGATGAGGCGCTTGCTGCCGAGCCGTGCCGCCAGCCATGCCATCGGCACGATGCCGATGCCGTTGAACAGAGGCAGCAGCGACGTGGTGATCATGGTGAACATGTCACCCGCACCCAACATGCTGGTGAAGAGGATGATAATGGCGCTGTCGGTCAGCGTCACCTCGCCGAGGAACCCGCAACAGGATGACAGAGTCGCCTTGGTCTCAGACGCACGGCATTGCTCAGGAGTGGGAAGCACCGGTCACCTCGCAGCGGGTGTCAGGGTTCAGGGTTCAGCGGGCCACGGCGGAAGACCCGTCCGCCGCGGCGGATCATCTCGGGGATGAACTGAGGCGGCGTGCCTGAGTACCGGCTTCAGCCGGAAGTGGAGGCGAGCTTCAGCGAGCCGATCCCCGGCCGCTCGCTGAAGCGTCGCTGCGGCTTCCGCCTGAAAGGCGGTACTCAGGCGAAGACACGCACCTGTGGTTGCCTCGAGTTTCATAGGAGGAGGGCGCGGGGTTGTCGGGATCATCGGGATCTTCGAGAGCATCGCGTTGCCTCGTATGGAACCCCAGGGAAGTCTCTTCGATGCCCAGCTCACGGTCGTGATGCCTTGCGCGGTCGGCGTGGCGCGCGAGCGCCGTGGCCCGGGACTCTGCCGGTTGTCTCGCGCAGCACCAGTTCGGCAGGCACCTCCCGCCCGGTGGGCGCCACGATATCCCGACTCAGCAGCGCCCGCAGAAGTTGTACCGCCTGGCGCCCCATCTCGTAGGCCGGGAGACGAACCGTGGTCAGTTGAGGCGCCTGCTCCATCGCAGCCTTGCTGTCGTGATATCCGATCACCGAGATGTCCTGCGGAATGCGCCGTCCCGCGGCGCGGATCGCCTGCATGGCGCCGATCGCCCGCAGGTCGGTGGCGGCCACGACGGCCGTGACATCGGGACACTGCACCAGGGCCCGGCCCATCGCTGCCGCGCCATCCGCGACGTGTCCGCCACACTCCAACACCCGCTCGGGAATGGGCGGAATCCCATTCAGGCGCAGGGTCCGTTCGTAGCCGTTGTACCGGTCCTGAAAGTAGCTCTCTGTCAGGGGGCCGTTCAACAGTGCAATCCGACGGTGCCCCAGGCGTAGCAGGTGCTCCATGGCAAGCGCCGTTCCTTTCTCGCGGTCCGTGAAGATGCGATTCAGGTGGATGTCCTTCTTCATGCCGTCCGCCACGACACATGCGATCCCACGCGACTGCAGGCGCTCGACCGCACGTTCGTGTCCCCGGTAAACGATGAAAATCACCCCCATGCAGGCGCCCGGCTGCAGGGCCTCGAGCGCATCGGCCGCGCCTGCCGTTCGCTCCGCCGCACCGAGCAGGTGACAGTGACACCCCAGTTTGTCTGCGCCGGCCGTGGCGCCACGCAGCATGTCATAGAACAGGAACCAACTGAACGGGTTTGTGACGCTCTCCAGTTCGCCGCTGGTCGCCACGATCTCGATCCGCGTCCGGCCTGCCGTGAGCCCCGCCCGGTTCACAAACGTCCCTGCGCCCCGGATCCGGTACAACAGCCGCTCGTCAAGAAGCTCATCCAGAGCCCGACGCACGGTCCCCCGCTGCACCCCGAATCTGAGACTCAGTTCCCGCTCTGTCGGGATGGCCGGGTCACTGCCGCCCTCGCTCGTGCCAGCTTGGGCGAGTATGCTCTGGCGCAGGCAGGCGGCAATCTGCCGGTAGATGGGGATCTGACTGCTCTTGTCAATCTCGCATCTGATATCCATGGTTACCTGTCCTTGCGTTCGTCACCCGTCCCAGTCATCAGACACGGCCCTGAATGATGCGCAGCATCTCCAGGCTCACGATCTCGCGGCGGTCGTCATCGACCAGACTGAAGCGGTTGCAGTCGTACGGCGTGCTCAGGTAGTTCCAGACGCAGTACGGGATGTCGTGCTGTTTCAGGAAGCGGATGACGTCGCGCATCCAGTTCTCGCGCCATTCCGGCCTGCAGTGGCGAATGGTCCCGAACTCGCCGGCATAGAGGATCTTGTCGGGGTGTGCCTTGACCCAGTCGGCGGCCGGCTGCAGCCGACTTCGGATGAACGTCTCATCCATGCGCTCGAAGGCGTCGTACACGGCGGGATTTCCTTTGGCGAACCGCTGGAAGTCACGGTAGTACTCGATATCGCCGGGATAGGGCATGTCGCGGTTGTAGAGGTAGTTCCAGGTGGCGATCACGCTTTTCTGGTGCGTGAACTCAAACGGGTCGTAGAAGTGGAACGTGTAAGCGATGTTCGCGTCGTTGTACACCTGCAGTTCCTTGAGTTTGGTCACGCTGTTCCAGAGTGCGCTGCCGATCACGATGGTGCGGGTGGGATTCAGGCTGCGCAGCATGCTGACGGTCCGGCCGGCGAGTGCGTTCCAGTTCTCGCTGTCGCAGCTATTCACCTCGTTCAGGATCTCGAAGGCCACCGTGGTTTCGCGATGGTAGCGCGTCTCCAACCGCTCCCAGAGCTTGACGAAGCGGTCCTGCAGCACGGAATCCTTCAGGAGGTCTCCCTCGTCTGTGCAGTCACAGTATGCGCCCACGGCCTTGTGCAGGTTGAGCATGACATTCAACCCCTCAGCTTTGCACCATCCGATGAAACGGTCGACGTGCTGGAACCCGCTCTCCCGATAGGTGAACGGGTGGTCATTGTCTTCGATGACGATCTGGTCGAACGCCAGACGGATGTGATCCACGCCGAAAGACGCAATGCGCTTGACGTCCTCCAGCGTGATGTACCGCTCGAAATGCTCCAGGTCGCCGCGCGTAATGACCTTGCGCATCTCAGCGGGCAGCAGCTTAATCCGTTTGACATTGGTCAGCCAGCCCCCGATCCCCATGCCCTTCAGGTATCCACGGAATTCCTTCATCGGTACGTCTCCTGTACGCGTTCGGGAATGCTCGGACCGACGCCCGTGCCGTCGAAGCGCAACGGACCGCCCGACGTCGACCCGTCCATAGTATACCTGATATGTGATACTATACCTGAACTATACCACCACCACGACAAACGTCAAGTGTGGAGCGGTGTTGCGTCAGTCACGGGTGACGAGTGACTCGCCGGCCAAGGGACCTGCCCGCAGTGCCTGCGCTTGGGCCGCGCAGGCACAGGCGCTGCAGGCGGGCTGGCCGGGCCACTGACTCTGGCCCCGTGGCGCGGGCACATGCCACCGTCACGCGCCAGGCCCGCGCCACAACGCGCAACGAACCGACCCCGCCGTTCCGCCAGACCACGCGTTCCCCGCGCGCTCGCTGAAGACTCGCGCCCGCTTCCGCCTGAAGGCGGGACTCAGACTCCGGAGTCCGCCATCCCCACGCCTTGGTTCCGGCTCCAGGCAGTCCCCGTTCGCCGTCACCACGCAACCCGGACCGCGTGAACGCGGGACTACGAGCCTGGGCCGTTCGGGTCCCGGCGCGGGTTGGGGCACACCCAGGTCGGCCGTGCTTCGCGCATGACTGTTGTCGGGTCACGCCGGAACGTGACCGGCGCCGTGGTGCCCATACAGGTTGCGCGCGATGAACTCGTCCTGCATCTCGGCGGTCAGGTTGATGAATCGGGCGGAGTACCCATACAGCCGGACGATCAGATCCTGGTGCTTCTCCGGGTGTGTCCGGGCGTCGAGCAGTTGCTGCTTGTCGACGCAGTTCAACTGGAGCATGGCCAATCCGGTTGCCGCGAAGGCTCGCTCCACATGTCCCAGTGTCTCGCGGTTCGCCCCGCCAAGCGGCAGCGAGACTGTCAGGACCGAATTCGCTGGGAACTTGCTCAGGTCTACCGCACCCCCGCTGTTGATCGCCGAGCTGATCTCCGCGGAGCGATGCAGTCGCGACGGGGTGATGCCCTGGGTCAGGACGTCGCCCATCTTTCGTCCGTCCGGTGTTGCCTTCGTGATCCTGCCCCAGAAGATGACTTCCCTGTAGATGTAGAGTCCGAGTTGGAACGGACCGCCACGCTCGTTCTTGAGGTCACGCGTCTGGTCGTAGATCTCGTCGAGTACCTTGCGGGCCAGCGAGTTGGACTCCGCCGCCTCATCACCGAAGTGGGGTGCTGCCAGGGCTTCGGCCCGCAGCGCCTCATGGCCGTGCCAGTCGGCCCGGACCGCCTCGAGGAGTTCAGCCAGGCTGTGACGTCCGCTCTCAAAGCAGAGCCTGCGGATCACCAGCAGCGAGTCGACGAGGTTGGCGAACGCGCCCAGCGGGACACCGTGCGGGTTGTAGCGTCCGCCGCCGGCCGTGTAATCCTGACGGTTCGACAGGCAGTCGGAGAGGCACGCCGAGAAGAAAGGCGCCGGGTTGACCTGCGGCCAGACCGAGCCGTTCCTGCCCATGATCGAGCACATCTGGCGGATGGCCCGGACAACATTGCCGAGCACGATCCGGTAGACCGTCTCGAAGTCTGTGGCCCCATCGATCTTGTCGCAGACCACGCCGGTGGACGTCAGTTCGGGCTGCTCGTGGATGGACATGTCCATGATGCGGGCGAGGTTGAAGTAGCAGTTGGCGCCGGCAGAGTGCTCGAAGCCGTCCAGCATGACCTCCCAGCAACCGCCGGCCACATAGCGTCTGGCATCCTCGAGTTTCTTGCCGGCCTTGACCTGTGCCGGGATCAGGCAGTCGTCGTTGAGGAATGAGATGACGTTTCTGCCGCAGGCGAAGTCGCGGTTGATGGCGTCGAGGTAGTCCTGTCTGGAGTTTTTCGAGAACCGGCAGTGGATCTTCGGATAGATCATCCTCTGCTCGTGGTGAGCGTCGAGGACCATGAACGTGACGTCGTTGCACACCTCGCGTCCCGCTTCGTCGCAACCGCCGAGGACGACGACCTCCCCCATCTCCTGCAGGTTGTAGGACTTGTCCACAGGTTTGGCGAGGTCCAGCTTGCAGTCGGTGTAGATCATGAAACGGCAGAGCAGGTCGTAGGCCTCGTCAGGTGTGATACGGTCGGCCTCGATGTCCGCGCGGTAAAGGTCTCCCAGCATCCGGTCGAGGTGCCCGACCACGTACATGCCGACTCCCTCAATGGAGGCACAGACCTCATGGAGGAACCAGATCGCGCACAACCCCTCGTAGAACGTCCTGGCACCGCGCCACGGAACTTCCCTGGCCGTTTCCGCCATCATGGACATGAAACGCCTCTGGCGCGCGTCCTGGCATTCACCGAGAAGGTGTTGGGCGGCGACCGCGAACTTTTCCGAGATCTTCTTGACCGCCAGCAACCCGCGCAGGGCGCATTCGATGAACTCGGTCTCCTCCCTGCTGGCGCAGCGCGGGAGTTCCGCCTCCGTCCGCCGGTATACTTCGGAGAGCCCCTTCTGGATCACATTGGAGTAGGGGAAGCAGTGGTGGTCGGTGTCCACGTACGGGCCGTACGCCAGATGGATGCCCTTCGCTCCGGCGGCGACGTATTGATCGTACTCCGCCGGGTTGGCGTCGCGAAAGAGATGGCAATTCCGCTTGAAAAGCCAGCCGCCGGCAGCGAGCCATGGCGTGCCGTTGCTCTCGGCCGCTTTCACGCCCATCTCCGAGTAGAACGGCGAGTTCTTGAACACGACCGGCGTGAAGTGCTCGGCGATCGTCTCGTACTGGACGGCCTTCAATCGAACCGGACTGAGTCCCGGATGCGCGGCGGCGTACTCGTCGAGCTTGCCGCATATCAGGCTTATGCGTCCGCTCCAGCCGTCCTCGCTGCGGTTGACGTGCGTGTTCCTGAAGTAGTACTCCGTCAGTTCGGAGCGGAGCGCCTCAATGTCGACGATTTCGGCGTCCCAAGGCCTCTGGCCACTTCCGATTGCCGACTTCATCGTCGCGTCTGGTCGTCTCATGTTCTCACTCCCGTTCGTCGCTCATGGGACCGGGCGTGGGCGGCGGCGGCAACCCAGTGCATCCAACGACTGCGATCGATCGCTGCCGACAGCCGTCGATCGCGGCCGACTTGTCCGGTTCGCCCGGAACACCTCCAGCCGGCTCCCGAAAGGTCCGCGCCCGCGGAACGGTCCCTCCCGCGGGCTCAACTCCCCACGAACCCGCCGTCAACGATAAGTGTCTGCCCGTGGACGTGTTCGCTCATGGCGCTGGCCAGAAACAACATCGGCCCGATAATGTCCTCCACCTCTCCCAACCGCCCGGAAGGAATCGGCTTGCAGCGGGACGCCAGAGCCTCCGGGTTGTCGAACAAGGCCGTGTTGATGTCCGTGTTGAAGATGCCCGGGGCAATGGCGTTGACGTTGATACGGTGCTTGGCCAGGCCGCCGGCCAGGCACCGCGTCAAGCCCACAAGCGCGCTCTTCGCCGTGGCGTAGGCGATCAGGCCTGCGCCTTCCTTGAAGGCCGCGGTGGAACTGATCTGGATGATCTTGCCACCGCCGCCCTGTTCGACCATGATCCTGCCCGCCTGCTGCGACAGCTCAAAGACGGCGTCGAGCAGAACCGACATGTCGTTGTCCCACTGGTCCAGCGGGTACTCCAGCACGGGCGCGCAGTGCAGATAGCCGGCGTTGTTGAGCAGGATGTCCAGGCGGCCGAAGTGTGCGCGAACCTTCTCCATCAACCCCGTGCGTTCCTCGCGCCGCGCCAGATCGACCTGGAAGTAGGCGGCCTCGCCGCCGTTGTCGCGGATCTCTTGCAGGACGTCGTCCGTCTCGGGGCTCTTGGAGAGGATGGCGGTCTTCGCACCGCGCCGCGCCAGTTCCACCGCCATGGCCCGGCCCAACCCCCGCCGTCCGCCGGTCACGGCCGCCACCTGTCCCGAGAAGTCGAAGTAGTCACGCATCGCCCGCCTCCGCCGCTGCATGTCGTGCCATCCCCACCGTCGTGCTGCCAGAACCACCTCGGGTTCGCACTGGGGATCGTATATCACGTATGTGACCTATCTTACCACGAGTGTGCCAATCTGTGAATGGATGCAGATTCCCTTTTCATGTTGTATAGTACCAAACCGCGTCCTTGCCGAACCCTCAGGAGTCCCCCGCGATGGACACGACAGCCGATGCCGAACTCCGGTTGCGGATTCACTTTTGCCGCCGTTTCCTCGTGGACAGAACTCACTCCTGGGTGTGCCAGCCGTTCTCGGTTCTGGCCGTGGTCATGAGTGGAGGACTGGAGGTCGAGATCACGGGGCCGCGGGGCGGTCGGATCAAGCCGGTATTGGGACAGGTCTTCTTCCTGCCGGCGTCTGTCCGTCGTCGACCGTATCTGGTGGGTTGCGATGCGGTCGACGCGCTGGCCCTGGCCGTGACCCTGGAGTACTTGGGCGGCCTGGACCTGTTGCGCCGGATCGACATCCCGTTCCTGCCTGAGCCTTCGGAGCGAATGCGAGCGCAACTGCTGGCCATGGAGGAGTTGGAGACGCCATCGGACGACCGGTCGCTGCAACGGTTGATGACGCGCCAGGCTGTGGCACATTCGCTGTTGTCCGGACTCCTGGCGTGTGTCTCGCCGAGCCCGGCGCTGCCGGCGCTCTTGCCGGAAGAGCAACGTTGCGCGCCGGCCCTCCGTTTCATGGACGAACACTCCAGCGGGTCTGTGAGCATGGCAGAGTTGTCGGAGCTCTGCCACCTGTCCCGTACGCATTTCTTCCGCCTCTTCAGGCTGCAGGTGGGCTGCACGCCGTTTGAGTACCTCCGGCAGCGGCGCGTGCAGCAGGCGCGCCGTTTGCTGGCCGAAACCGGCATGACGGTCGCGGAAATCGGTGGAAAGGTCGGTTGGCCGGACCCGTACCACTTCAGCCGGATGTTCAAGGCCGCGACCGGGATGGCCCCGACCCACTACCGCAGCAACTGGCGGAAACAAAGGTTGGTCTAGTGCCGACGCACCCTCTTGACCCCTGCATCCCTCGACACTATCTTGGTCGTACGGATCAGGGCCGTACCGCCGCCGGTCCCTGTGGCTTCGAGAGGGGGCAGATCCAATCCAATGCGAGGCCAGGCTTCCTCCCCCCACTCGGCGTTCCAGGGAGTCGGCGACAGGGGACCTGAAACACGCGGCAGCCTGTGCTGATGGACCGGATTGCTGAGCGGTTGAGACCCCTGCTGTCCGCGCCCACAGGCCACGCTGAGGGTGCTGCTCTACGGATGGCGTTGCCCTATATGAAGATCTCTACACGCGTTCTTCTTCAATTCCTGGCCATCGCCGTCCTGCCGGTCCTCGTGATCGGTTACCTCGCGCACCGGGTGATGACGGAAATGGGTTCTGTGGTGACTCGGAGTACCACCGCGGCGCTGCGGGCCGCTGGCGAGCAATCCATCCGCCTGAAAGCCCGCGATGCGGCGCACCAACTGGGGACTTACCTCCTGACGCATCCTGAGGCGAGATTGCAGTCGTTGAGAGACAACCCTGAGTTTGCGGCGATCGCGCTGCAGAAGGTCGGGGCGACCGGTTACACTGCCCTGTGGCAGGCCGGCACAGGCACCATCATGGTTCACCCCAATCCGCAACTGGTCAACCACCCGATGCAGGAACTCGGAGACCAACTGCCGTCGTTTCGCAAGGTCTTTGAGCCCAGCATCTCCGGCCTTGAGTTCGGCGGTTACTATGACTGGCTGGAAGTCGACAAGTCGTTGCGCCAGAAGTTCATGATCAGCACACCTGTGTCGCCGCCGGTCGAAGGCGTAACGCTCATGGTGAGCGCGACGACCTACATCGACGAGTTCTTCGGCCCCATCCGTGACGCGGAGAACCGCATGGATTGCCTATTACTCGACGCGCGCCGGCAGAGGTGGATCATGGTGCTTGCGGCGGCGCTGGTGGCCGTCTTGCTGGCCTTCTGGCTGGGGCGCGGCCTGACCCGCCCCCTGGCCGATCTGGTGCAGGCCGCCCAGAGAGTTCAGCAGGGACAGTTGGACTGCGCCGTGAAGATCCACCGCTGGGATGAACTGGGGCTGTTGGCGTCGGCCTTCAACGCGATGCAGGTGAGCCTGCTTGCCTCTCATCGCCAGATCGAGGAACACGCGAGCAGTCTCGAGCAGCGTGTGGCCGAGCGCACGGCCGAGCTTGAGTGTGCGACGCGACAGGCCCAGGAGGCACAGGCCGCTGTTGAGAGGACGCAGGGGAGGCTGAAAGCGTCTGAGGCCAAGTACCGGGAGATGGTCAGTGGTTCGTTGGTCGGGATCTTCCGCACCACCGTGAGTGGCTGGGTCGAGGAAGCCAACCCGGCGCTTCTGCGCGCCCTGCAACTCGACTCCGTCGAACAGATGAACCAGATCGGCCTGGCCAACCTTTACTGCGACCCTCAGGACAGGGCACGGCTCCTGACTGCGGTGCGCGAGGGCCCGGTCACTGGCTTCGAGACCCGCTTCCGGCGCGGCGCCGGACAGACGGTCCCGGTCTGCCTCAGTGCCCGCCAGGTCTGCGACGAAGACGGGGTCCCCCGCTTCCTGGAAGGAACATTTGAAGACATCTCGGAGCGGAAACGGGCCGAGAGCGCCCTGCAGGAGAGTGAGGAGCGTTACCGCACGTTGATCTCCAATCTCCCCGTGGGTCTGTACAGCCGTCAACCCGGCGAGCGTGGCGAGTTCATTACCGCCAACCCCGCCATCGCCCGGATGTTCGGCTACGAATCGATTCAGGAGTTCATGAAAACCCGCGCGGCGGACACCTATGTCAATTCCGAAGAGCGGCAGGCGTTCTCCGCCCGTCTTCTCGCTGAAGGGCAGGTGTCGGGTGTCGAACTGAGGCTCCAGAAGCGAGATGGCACGCCGATCTGGGGCAACGTCACCGCCAGGGTTGTCCGCAACTCGCGCGGGGACATCGAGTGCTTCGACGGCATGATCGAGGACATCACGTTGCGCAAGCAGGCCCAGGCGGAACTGGAGAAAGCGAAGGAAGCCGCGGAGGCCGCCAATCGTGCGAAGAGCGCATTCCTGGCCAACATGTCCCACGAAATTCGGACGCCCATGAATGCGATTCTCGGGTTCGCTCAGTTGATGCAGCGTGACCCCTCCATCACCCCTGCGCAGCGTGACCGAGTCCGGACGATCAACCGCAGTGGGGAGCACCTGCTGGCACTGATCAACGACATTCTGGAGATGTCGAAGATCGAGGCGGGCCGCACCATCCTGAACCCGAGCACGTTCGATCTTCACGCCCTCCTGGAGGATATGGCGATGATGTTCCGGGTGCGAACCGATGTGAAGAAGCTGCGGTTGACGGTCCGGAGGTCGGATGACGTGCCGCGGTACGTCGTCACCGACGAGGGCAAACTGCGCCAGGTCCTTATCAACCTTCTGGGTAACTCGGTGAAGTTCACGGAACAGGGAAGTGTTGCCCTGCGCGTCGGGGCGGAACGCCGGATCGATGGCAAGCTGCGCCTGGTCGCCGAGGTCGAAGACACCGGGTTGGGCATACGGAAAGAAGACATGAGCCGACTGTTCCAGTACTTCGAACAGACGGCCAGCGGTGCTCGCACCGAAGGCGGCACCGGGCTCGGCCTGGCCATCAGCCGGGAGTTCGTGCGCCTCATGGGAGGCGATATCGCGGTAGCCAGCGAAGCCGGCAAAGGCAGTATCTTCCGGTTTGAGATCGGTGTCGAGGAAGGAGCGCCGGGGCCCTCCGTGGTGCGTGTCGCGGCGCCTCCCGTGGTCGGCCTGCAGCCTGGCCAGAGTCAGCCCCGCATTCTTGTCGTCGATGACAAAGAAGAAAACCGCGCGCTTCTCTCGGAGATGCTCAGGGGCGTCGGGTTCCAAACCCGCGAGAGCGCCAACGGCAGAGAAGCCCTGAGCGACGTTGAAGAATGGCGCCCGGATCTCGTCCTGATGGACGTACGCATGCCGGTGATGGACGGATACGAGGCCATACGCCGCATCAGGGCCATGACTGTCGGATGCAAGACGCCCGTCATTGCCGTCAGCGCCAGCGCCTTTGACGAGGAACGTCAGCGTGTGTTCGATGTGGGCGCGGACGACTTCATCGGCAAGCCCTACCGCGAGGCGGAGTTGTTCGAGAAGATCCGGAAGTGCCTCGACGTGCGTTACGTCTACGGCGACGTCCCCCCCCCGGCCGAGGCCACACCGACGCCAGCAGGCCCAGCGCAGATGGCAACCACGTCCATGGCGGCAATCCCCGACGGGCTCCTCGCGCAGATGCGGGAAGCCACCCTGAATGGCGAGATGGACCGTCTACTGGAGCTGATCGACCAGGTCGCGGCCACAAACGCCGATGTCGGCAGCGGGCTGCGCCAACTGGCCAACGGCTTCCAGTACGATCAACTCATCCAGTTGCTGGACAGGAAAGGGTAGACACCCGTGAACGAGACCCCAGGTAAGTCACCGCAGGCGAGCGTCATCCTCGTCGATGACACTCCCGCCAATCTGCAGGTGCTGTCCGGAATGCTTCGGGACTGCGGGTACAAGCCCCGGTCGTTTCCGAACGGCCGGCTGGCTTTGCAGGCGGCGGCGAAGGAACCGCCGGACCTCATCCTGCTCGATATCCTCATGCCGGAGATGGACGGCTACGAAACCTGTCGCCGGCTCAAGGAAGACGAGCGCTTGCGGAGTGTCCCGGTGATTTTCATCAGCGCCCTTTCCGAGACCTTGGACAAGGTCAAGGCCTTCCAGTGTGGCGGCGTGGATTACATCACGAAGCCGTTTCAGTTCGAGGAAGTGGAAGCGCGGGTCCGAACGCATGTGGCCATCAAGCGGTTGCAGGCTGAACTTGCGGGACAGTACCGCAGCCTGCAGATGAGCTACGAGGATCTCCGAAGGCTGGAAGCCTTGCGGGACAACCTCACGCGTATGGTCGTCCATGACATGCGTGGACCGTTGATGGTGATGCAGGGCTACCTGCAGATGCTCCAGGTCAAACTGAAGGACCGCATCGACGAGAAGGAGCGCGGGTTCTTCGCCGAGACCTCCGTCTCCTGCAATGGATTGGTGGAGATGGTGAGTTCCCTCCTCGAAGTCAGCCGACTCGAGGAAGGCAAGATGCCGCTGCGGCTGGCGGAGTCCGACCTCCGCGATCTGGCGGCCAAGGCGGTCAGGACCTATGAGCCCATGCTGCGCAGGTGTGCGCTGGCCGTGAGTGCGCCCCCGGGGTCGGTCACGGTCATTTGCGATCCCGACCTGATCGAGCGCGTGTTCGCCAACTTGGTCGGGAACGCCGTCAAGTTCACTCCCCCCGAAGGTTCGGTTGAAGTCCGTTTCCGCCCGGCGGAGGGCGAGGTCCGCGTCGAGGTGGTGGATACCGGCCCCGGAGTGCCCCACGAGTACCACGCGAAGATCTTCGAGAAGTTCGGGCAGGTCGAGGCGCGTCGAGAGGGGAGGAAGTACTCGACGGGGTTGGGGTTGACGTTCTGCAAACTCGCGGTCGAAACCCATGGTGGTGCGATCGGCGTCGACAGCGACGCGGGAAAGGGCAGCACGTTCTGGTTCGTCTTGCCCAGGACGGCAAACCCGCAGGCAAGGTGAACGGGGAGGATGAAAAGGAAACTTCCGTCTCCATCCCCGCCCCAAGTCCCACACATTACGAACCAACCACACACCCACCCACCGATAAGGTAATCCGGACCATGCCCAGCAAACGGACGTTGCTCGTTGTTGACGATGATATGCCCGTGCGGCTCATGCTCGCGTCGTTCCTCGGGGGCGAAGGCTATGACGTGATCGAGGCCGCCGACGGTGCGGTGGCCTTGCAGATCCTGGGACAGCGCAAGATCGATTTTGTCCTCTCGGACATGGACATGCCGAACAAGTCGGGGAAGGACCTGCTCCTGGAGGTCAAGAAGAACCGACCCCAGTTGCCCGTCGTGATCATCACTGGCAGGCCACGTGTGGAGGCGGCTGTGGAATGCATCAAGATCGGGGCCTTGGACTACCTCACCAAGCCCTGTGACCTGGAGCGGCTGGCAGCGATGATCAAGGAGACGCTGGCGTCGTCGCCGCCGCTCGAGGCCACCCGCGTGATCGAGGTGCCGAGGCGGTTGATTGGTGGATACAAGGTCCTCGAAGTTCTTGGCGAGGGTGGCATGGGCATTGTGTTCCTGGCTGAGAAGGACGGCCGGCGCTACGCCCTGAAGATCATCCGTGGTGCCGGGTGCCTCGTTGAACCCCAGTCCGAGTACCTGACCCGGTTCACACGTGAAGCGGCGATCGCCACCGCCGTCCGGCATCCCAATATCATTCCGGTCGTCGAGTATGGGATTGCTCAGGAGGAGAAGATCCCGTACATGGTCATGGAATACTGCGACGGCGTTGCTCTCGACGACCTGATCAAGCGCCGCCAGGACCTGCCCTATGCGACGAAGGTGTCCATCGTCCGGCAGATTGCCGCCGCCTTGGAGGCCATAAACGCTCACGGCATCTGCCACCGTGACGTGAAACCGAACAACGTGTTGGTCGACGCGGAGATGACCGCCAAGCTCACGGATTTCGGGATCGCCCGCTTAGCCGGGTCTGAACTGACCGGGACCGAGAAGTTGCTGGGCTCTCCGCCTTTCATGGCGCCGGAATCGTTTGCCGGTGTAGCTGACGTCGACCACCGCGCCGACATCTTCTCCCTCGGCGTGGTTGCTTACCTGCTGTTCACCGGCCAACTGCCATTCGCCGGAAACTCGATGTTCGCGCTCGCCGAGAACATTCGGACCGGCAAGCCCACGGAACCGCGCAAACTCGATCCCCAGTTCCCGCCTGTGCTTCAGCGGATTTTGGCGAAAGCGCTCAAGAAAAAACCGGAGGAGCGCTATGGGTCGGCCACAGAGATGATCGCCAGTCTCGATCAGTTCCTGAGCGGTGCCGAAACGCCGAGCTCCCCGCTGCAATGGCTGGGGGAAGAGATACTCGCCAGGGACTGGCGCTGACGCACGTCCGCGAACCCGTACGTCCCGCTCGGCCGTCACCCTCTCGCGGCCGTTTGTAGTACGATCCGCCATCTGCTCGTCTTCTCGGCAAGAAGTCTTTCTCGTCGGAAGCTGAATGTTGAACGTTGAAATTGAGTGGTGAGTGTTTACGGCCCGGCAGAAAGCGCCGCCATCATCCCGCGACCACGGGATTGCGGGCCTGGGCCGCGCGATGTCTTTCGCAGCTACTCTGTCCCGGGGCCAACTCCGCGCTATATTGAAGCCCTGTCGATGACCGTGTGATGTTCACACTTGCGACCGCGGTTGTGCCGCGATCGCTTATTCAGGCAGTTACAGGAACAAAGGATTCAGGCTATGGCGGACACGTACCTTCAGAAGCTGTTTGCGGAACGGATCGGCGGCGCGAAATTCGGCAAGGATACGACCATCTACAAGTTCGAGAAGATCAAGCGCGCCAAGACCGCCGCCAGGGCCGCGCACCCGGACGTCGAGCTCATCGACATGGGCGTCGGCGAGCCGGACGACATGGCGCCGCCGGTCGTGGTCCAGACGTTGGCCAAGGAAGCGGCCAACTGGCAGAACCGCACCTACGCCGACAACGGCATCCAGGAGTTCCGCGACGCGGTGGCCGTGTACATGGCCGACCTGTACGGAGTCAAGCTCGACCCGAAGACCGAGATCTGCCACTCGATCGGCAGCAAGTCGGCGCTGACGCTGCTGCCGGCCTGCTTCATCAATCCGGGCGACATCTCCGTGATGACCGTTCCCGGTTACCCGGTCCTGGGGACGTGGACCAAGTACCTGGGCGGCGAGGTGGTGAACCTGCCGCTGACCAAGGCGAACCGGTTCCTGCCGCAGCTCAAGACGCTGACCGCGGACCAGCGCAAGCGTGCCAAGCTGATCTACCTCAACTATCCGAACAACCCGACCGGGGCCTCGGCTACGCCCGCGTTCTACGACGAAGCCATCGCGTTTGCGCGGAAGCACAAAATCCTGCTCGTCTGCGACGCGCCCTACTCGCCGCTGGACTTCACCGGCAAGCCGCTGAGCATTCTGTCGCGGCCGGGCGGCAAGGACGTCGCCGTCGAACTGCACAGCATGTCGAAGGGCTTCAACATGACCGGCTGGCGCCTGGGCTGGGTTTGCGGCCACGCCGATGCGGTCAACGCCTTTGCCACGGTGAAGGACAATGCGGACAGCGGCCAGTTCCAGGCCATCCAGAAAGCGTCCGCGGCCGCACTGGCGAAGCACCGCCAACTCACGCCGCCGATCTTCGAGAAGTACCGGCGCCGGCTGCAGGCCCTGGTCACCATGCTGCGCGAACTTGGGTTCGACGCCGAAATGCCGGGCGGCTCGTTCTTCCTCTACGTCGAGATCCCGAAGGGCACCAAGTCCGGCAAGACGTTCCCCACCGCCGAGGCGTTCAGCCAGTGGATGATCACCGAGAAGCTGATCAGCACCGTGCCGTGGGACGACGTCGGGCACTTCGTGCGCTTCGGCGCCACGTTTGTGGCCAAGACGCGCGCCGAAGAGAAGCGCGTCCTCAGCGAAGTGAAACGCCGCCTCAGCGACGCGCAGTTCGTGTTCTGAATCCCGGGGAAACCCCGGGAGACGCGGACGGACGGCGTCGGCACGCGGTTCGGCCAGAAACGCCCCCGCCAATGACGTACGCACTGCGTGGCGGGTGCAGAACGCACCGCAACGGGCATCCGAGCCGCGACGGTCAGGGAGCGGTCTCTGGGAGGCCGCTTGCTCACACGCGCGGCTCGGCACAGACGTGCACCCGCCACGCCCATGTTACTCGCGGGCCACTCCGCGCCGCCACCGGGCTGGTCCCGGTGGTGGCGACGATTGGGGAAAAGGGGCGGGGCGCCCGCCCTCTTTCCCCCAATCGCCGCCCCGCGGGCGCAAGACCCGCGGCGGCGCGAACCGGCGCGAGTAACATCAACCTATGATCGGCCGGTCCTCCGGCCGGGGGCGCTGACGCATTCCGGCGCAACTCCAGGGCTGTTTCAAGATCCGTGACCGTCGCGTGCGGTGAGTACCCCCGGCGTGTCCCCACGCCGGGGGGGGCGGCCTGAGGACAGGCCGCCCCTACTTGATGTGCACGGAGGCGTGGCCTTCCGAGACGCGGCGCCGGATCCTGAAACAGCCCTGGCGCAACTCCCCCATCCCCTGCATTGCCGCCCCATTCGGACTATGTTCGGCCGCGTGGCCGTTGAGCGGCACGCAGACCGCTGCGGGCCAGAGCTGCGACTGCGGCCACACCGTGATCGCCGTGGACGGCGGCGGCACCGTGCGCCGCTGCCATTTCGTCCCTGAACCGCTGGGCAACCTGTACGACGACGGCCTGGCCAACCTGCTGCGGCTGCGGCCCTGTCCCAACGCTACCTGCTGGTGCCACATCGGCTACGTCCATCTGCACGCGCTCCCCCTGCGCGAGCAGTTCTCCTCCGGCATCCTCGAACGCATTCCTGTCTTTTGACCTGCGGTCCTGCAGCGGGCGTCATCCCGTCCCGCGCCCTTGCACCCCGCCACACCCCGGACCCGGTGCCGTCCACCGTTACGACGTAACGCCGCGGGTCCGTGCCGGAACCGAATCGGGCCACGGCTGCACACGCGCTGCCGCCCACGTTGTCGCCCATTCCTCTCTCCGCCCCCCCCGCCCGCGGGCCCGCCGCAAAGAGGGCGTCCCCTCTTCCTGTCGTCCGGGATAACGACTGAAGATCGCTTCATCCCCTCTTTCTCTCGCCATTGGCATCAAAACGTACGTGGCAGGGGCTGCCCGGGAATGAGCTGCCGGAGGAAGCGCTCCACGGGGATACAGAGAACGCCATGACGCAGCAAGACCTCCTTGCCGCGGTACAGGAAAAACAACTCGGCCTCGGGGTAGTCCTCGTGGAAACTGCGCAGTGAGCGCAACTCGGCATCGCGAATGACCGCGGCGTTCTTGACTTCGACAGCCGCGAAGACCGCGGCATCGTACAGCACAAAGTCGATTTCGGCACCGCCTTGAGTGCGCCAATAGTGCAGCCGCGCATCCGGGTTACCATAGTCGATCCACGCTCTCAGATGCTGCAGGAGCAACCCTTCCAGCGCTTGTCCGTCGCCCTCTTCCGGCCGATCCAGCGGTCCGGCCGGGCGCAGCGAACGGAAGACCCCCGCGTCGAAGTAGTAGAACTTGGCATGAACCGCCAAAGCGCGCTTGGCGCGCTTGCTGAACACGGGCAGACGACAGGCGATCAACAGGTCTTCCAAGATGGCCACGTAGCTGTCCAGGGTGGAACGTTTGACCTGGCATTCGCGGCCGATTTCGGAGAGGTTCAGGGCATTGCCATGGGAGAAACTCATGACCTCCAGGAAGCGCACAAACTGATCGAGATTGCGCACCAACCCTTCACTCCTGACTTCCTGGTCCAGGTACAGTTGGATGTAACTGCGCAAGGTATCCTCCGGGGTGGCGGAACTCCATACCAGCGGCAACGTCCCCAACCGCAGCGCGCGTTCAAGGGAGAAGGCCGAGCCCAGTTCGGCGGCGAGGAAGGGGTGCATATTGCGCACCACGGCGCGGCCGGCCAGCAGATCAACCCCTTTCTGTCGCAGTTTCCGCGCGCTTGAGCCCGTCAGTACGAAACGCAACTCCTGCCGTTGCTCCATCAGGCGATGGACCACGGGCAGCAACTGCGGCACCCGCTGTACTTCATCGATGACCACGGTATCACGCGTACCATGGGCTTTGACGAAATCCTCCAGACGTTCCGGTTGTGCCATGTAGGTGCGATAGGTGGCGGCCTCCAGCAGGTCAACCCAGGCGGCTTCCGCGAACGTCTCGCGCAGCCAGGTGGACTTGCCGGTGCCACGTGGCCCGAAAAGGAAGAAATGTTTGGCTGCCGGTGCGGCCATCCGCGGGATCAGGCTTGTGTTCATAGTCGTAATATAACATCGGTTCCGTAAAAGACAGGCAGAGATTTACGGAAGAGATGGAGGAATCGGTTGATTGTGCGGGCGGGAGACGGGTGCCTCGCGGGGCGGGGATCGGGGACGGGTGAACCGGCCTGGCGTGGGGGGCTCGCCGCCACCTGTTTCGGCGAGGGCATCCGCGAGTCGCGTCTGAACCCCCAGTGGCGGGTGGTGCGCCAGTGCGCCCCGGGTTACTCAGCGAAGAGGGGCGCGATGCACTCGATGATGCGCGCTGCTGCGTCCCCGGGCGAGAGCGCCGTGGTGTCGACGATCAGGCTCGGTTCTTCGGGAGCTTCGTAGGGCGCGGAGATGCCGGTGAACTCCGGGATCTGGCCGGCCCGGGCCTTGCGGTAGAGCCCTTTGGGGTCGCGGGTTTCACAGACCTCCAGGGGCGCATCGACGAAGACCTCGAAGAAGCGGCCGGCGCCGACGATGTCACGGGCGCGGGCCCGATCCTGGCGGTACGGGGAGATGAACGCCGTGATCACGATGACCCCGGCCTCGTTGAAGAGCCGGGCCACTTCGCCGAGGCGGCGGATGTTCTCAGTGCGGTCCGCGGCGCTGAACCCGAGGTCGCGGTTCAACCCGTGGCGAACATTGTCGCCGTCGAGGACATAGCAGAGGTGCCCTTCCGCAAAGAGCCGCTGTTCGAGCTCGCGCGCAATGGTGCTTTTCCCGGAGCCGCTGAGTCCTGTCAGCCACACCGTGCCGCCGCGCTGGCGGAGCAGGGCCTGCCGCTGATCAAGGCTGACCGCCGATGTCTCCTGTGACAGGTTCTGACTGACGGGCTCGTCTTTCCCCGCCCGGCGTCCGCGGCCGATCGCGCGGTCCACGATCATGCCCGCCGCCACCGTGGCGTTGGTCAGGCGGTCGATCAGAATGAAGGCGCCCATCTGCCGGTTGCGGGTGTACGGGTCAAAGGCCAGAGGCCGGTGCAGGGTCAGGTGCACGCGGCCGATCTCGTTCAGTCGCAGGGCCGCGGGTTGCCCGGGCTCGGCGGCCGGCATGCGGCGCATGCTGTTCACGTCCATGCGGTAGCGGATTTCCGCCAGCGCGCCGGGGATGACGTTGGTGGCGTGTTTGACCAGGAAACTGGTCCCCTCGCGCGCCGGCGTCTCGTCCATCCACACCAGCATCGCCTCGACGTTCGAGTCCACGCGCGGCACGTTGTTCGGGTGCACGAGCAGGCTGCCGCGGGACAGTTCGATCTCGTCCGCGAGGGTCACGGTGACGGCCATGGGCGGGAACGCCCCGTCCAGAGTGCCGTCCTGCGTCACGATGGACTTGACCCTTGAGAGCTGCTTGGACGGCAATGCCATCACCTCGTCGCCCACCCGCAGTACGCCCGAAGCGACGGTGCCCGCGAAGCCGCGGAAGTCCAGGTTGGGGCGGATCACGTACTGCACCGGGAAGCGCAGGTCGATCAGGTTGCGGTCCGTGACGATGTTGACGTTCTCCAGGTGGTGGAGCAGTGTCGGGCCGCGGTACCAGGGCAGGTTCGGGCTGGGGGTCACGATATTGTCGCCGTGCAGCGCACTGATGGGGATGAAGTGGATGTCGCCGAACCCGAGGCGTGCGACGAAGTCGTTGTAGTCCCGGCGAATGGTTTCGTACACATCCTGCGACCAGTCCAGCAGGTCCATCTTGTTGATGGCCACCAGCACGTGGCGGATCCCGAGCAGGGAGACGATGAAACTGTGGCGCTTGGTCTGAGTGACGACGCCGTTGCGGGCGTCGATGAGCACCACGGCCAGGTTGCAGTTGGATGCGCCGGTGGCCATGTTGCGGGTGTACTGCTCGTGCCCCGGGGTGTCCGCGATGATGAACTTGCGCTTGCTGGTCGAGAAGTAGCGGTAGGCGACGTCGATGGTAATGCCCTGCTCGCGCTCCGCCTTTAGGCCATCGGTCAACAACGCCGGATCGAAGTCCGTGCCGGTGGTGCCGTGCACCAGCGAGTCCTTGATCACCGCGGCCAGTTGGTCCTCGTAGATCATCCGGGTGTCATAGAGCAGGCGCCCGATCAGCGTCGACTTGCCGTCGTCCACACTGCCGCAGGTGAGCAGTCGGAGCAGGTCCTTCTCCTCGTGCTGCCGCAAGTAGCCGACAATGTCGTCCCGGATCCGGTCGGCATCCGGGATGTGCATCTGCCGGCGCGTCGTAGATGGTTCGTGGTTTGTCATATCGGATGTCTCAATGTCGCCACGGTGGGGGGGGGCGGGATCGAACCCGCGGTCAGAAATACCCGTCCTTCTTCTTCTCTTCCATGGACGCGGCGCCGTCGTAGTCGATCACACGGCCCTGGCGTTCAGAGGTGGTCGCCAGCAGCATTTCCTGGACAATCTTCTCCAGCGTGTCCGCGTCCGACTCGACGGCACCGGTGAGCGGGTAGCAGCCCAGGGTGCGGAAGCGGACCCGGCGCAGTTGCGGCGTCTCGCCGGACCGCAGCGGCAGCCGGTCGTCGTCCACCAGGATCAGGACGCCATCGCGTTCCACCACGGGGCGCTCGGCGGCGAAATACAGGGGAACGATGGGAATCTTCTCGCGGTGGATGTAGAGCCACACATCCAGTTCGGTCCAGTTCGACAAGGGGAACACGCGGATGCTTTCGCCCTTGCGGACCTTGGCATTGTACAGGTTCCACAGTTCCGGGCGCTGGTTCTTCGGGTCCCACTGGTGAAAGCGGTTGCGGAAACTGAACACGCGTTCCTTGGCGCGGGACTTCTCCTCGTCGCGGCGCGCGCCGCCGAAGGCAGCGTCGAAGCCGTGGTGATCGAGGGCCTGCTTCAGCGCGTCGGTCTTCATGACCTGGGTGTGCTTCTCGCTGCCATGCTCGATGGGGTTGATGTTCTGGGCCAGCCCGTCGGGGTTCGTCCAGACCAGGAGCCGGACCTCGGTCTCGCGTGCCACACGGTCGCGGAACTGGATCATCTCCCGGAACTTCCAGCGCGTGTCCACGTGCAGCAACGGGAACGGGATGGGCCCGGGATGAAAGGCTTTCTGGGCGAGGCGCAGCATCACCGAGGAATCCTTGCCGATCGAGTACAGCATCACCGGGTGCTCGAACTCCGCTGCGACTTCCCGGATGATGTGGATGCTCTCGGCTTCGAGCTGCTTCAGATGTGAGAGGGTAAAGCTTTCCATGGCTCGAAATCATCTTTCACGAGTAAGGCAATGTAGCGCTATGCGTGACTCGGGAACATGGACCCTGATAGCGACCTGTGCAATACGCCCGTCCGGTTCTTCAGCCCCAACGGGGCGCAACACACCAGCCCAAGGCAGCGCCCCGGGTAACACCCCAACCGCGCGTTGCACCCTGAAGGGGGGCGACATGACCCCGCCTGCAGCGATCGGGGCCGAGAGTATGTCTCGCCCGTTGCCGCTTCGCTGTCCTTCGACAAACTCGGGGCCCGTCTCGCTTGCAGCTCGGCTCCGGGCTGAACACCCTCTCCGTCTCCATTCCCAGGGTGTTGCCCCGAGTTGGTATGTGGCCGCGCCTTCAGCGCTCCGGACGGGGGCGTCCTCATGGCGCAGGTCGCATATATGGAATTCCTGAGACGTCAAGTCCGTGAACCCGCTCTGTCCCACCCGCGTCGGCAGGCGACGAAGAACGGGTTGAGCAGGCTGGGTTTGTTGTAGCGCAAAGGTTTGCCCGTTTCGTAGTTGGCGACCGTGCCGCCGGCGGCTTCCACCACGGCCTGGCCGGCGGCGGTATCCCATTCTGAGGTCGGCGCGAGTCGCGGGTAGACCTCGGCGCTGCCCTCAGCGACGAGGCACAGTTTCAGCGAACTGCCGATCGAGACCAGGGTTACCGGGCCATGTTCCTTCTCGACGCCGGCAATGAAGGCGCGGGTGTCATCATTCAGGTGCGACCGCGAGGCGACGACCCGAACGGGTCCGGCGGTCTCGGCCCGGGGCAACGGCAGTGCCGTCCAGTGCGGGTTTGGGGCCGCACCGCCCGCGAGCAGGTCGGCGGCCGCGCGGCAGTTCGGGCCGGCTTCCGCCTTCCAGGCGCCGACGCCGCTGATGCCGGCGTACACGGTTCCCGGCACCGGCGCGCAGACCACGCCCAGGACCGGACTGCCCGCCTCGATCAGGGCGATGTTCACCGTGAACTCGCCATTGCGCTTGAGAAACTCCTTGGTCCCGTCGAGCGGATCGACCAGCCAGAACCGCGGCCAGGCCGCGCGCTCGGCCAGGGGCATTTCCCGGCCCTCCTCGGACAGGACGGGGTAGCCATCCGCTCGGCGCAGGGCGGCCATGATCACCGCGTGCGCGGCGCGGTCCGCCGCTGTCAGCGGCGAGTGGTCGGCTTTGTACTCCACGTTGCCGGCGTCCGCGTACAGGCTCAGGATGGCCTGCCCCGCGGCAAACGCGGCGTCGACTGCCTGGCCGAGAAGGTCATGCGTGGAAGGGAACTGGGACATTTTACCAGAGCTCCGTGGCGCCTCAGCGAACCTGCACGACGGTGCCGGTATCCAGGGATTCAATGGCGGCGGCCAGCACTTTCTGCGCTGCCAGCCCGGACGCGCCGGAGCCGTCAATGTCTTCCGGCGCGACGCCGGCCGTGACCTGTTCCAGGAACCGGTGCAGGCGGTTGCGGAAGGTGTCTTCGAAATCACGCATACCGCCGAAGACCGGATTGCTGTAGACGGTCTTCTCGGCACTGCCGGCGGGGTAGAGCGTGACTTCACGGTACATGTCCTCGATGACGAAGCGTCCGCCGGTGCCGGCCACGTTGCAGTACTCCATGGGGTGGCCGCGCTCGATGTCGTAACTGCCGGTCAGCGTGCCGACCACGCCGTTGGCGAACTTCATGTTGAAGGTGGCCGTGGACCAGATCGTGCGCCCCGGCGCCTTGGTGGCGAAGCACTGCACGGCGACAATGTCGCCGCAGAAATAGCGCATGATGTCCACCGTGTGCGGATGCAGCGCCTTCAATTGGAAATACGGCGAACTCTCGGTGGGGTTCTTGATCCACATGCTCATGTTCATGAACAACAGATGTCCGAGGCGACCCTCGTCCACCCATTTCTTGGCCAGGATCGCCGCGGGGGTGAAGCGGTGGTTGAGGTCGATCCCGAAACAGCGTCGCTTCTCGCGCGCCTTGGCAACCATGGCCTCGGCCTGGGCGATGTCGTTGCTGATCGGCTTTTCGCAGAGCACGTGGCACCCGGCGTCGAGAGCCTGCAGGGTCGGTGCGCAGTGGTCACTGCCGTACTCGTAGCCGCCAGTGGCGACGCTGCAGACGTCGGGTTTGAGCGTGGCCAGCATCGTTGGCGTATCGTAAAACGCCGGGACCCCCAACGCCTGGGCGGCCGCGTCCGCCCGGTCCTTGCGCAGATCGCAGACCCCCACCAGCTCGGACAGTGGATCCTCCTTGTAGATCCGGGCGTGGCGGTTGCCGATGGGGCCCAGGCCGATGACACAGACTCGCAACATGGTAGTACTCTTTCCGGTTGTAGGAACCTGCGCTACGCAATCGGGGACCATAGTCCGTGGTCCGTCATGGCGCAATGGTATGTACGGCGTTTCCGGGTGTTGCGTCAGTCAAAGACATCTGAGGCGGTCCGTCAAGGTGGGCGCCGGGCCTCCTGACCCGGTGCGATGGTGTGACGCGACCGAAGCAGGCCAGGCCGGGAGACCTGGCCTCCACCCTGCACCCACCACTCCCATGTTACTCGCGGGCTGCGGCAGAGTGGCCGGAGCGGCTCGCTCCGGCACCCGCGGGAGCGAGCCGCTCCGGCCACGTTGCCAGAACGACCCGGACAAACAGTGAGTCACGCCCACACATGATCGGGCGCATCCGCCCGGGGGGCGCTGACGCATCACTGTTTCCGCGACGTCAGGTCACTCGCGCTCATAGCCATACTCGGCGATGGACGCGGCGAAGAAGTCGAAGTCGTGTACCCCGGTGTCCTGACGCCAGCGGCCGATGCTCTCCGGCCGGACCGGGATGCGGGCCAGCGGAATGCCGAGGAATGCCTCGAGGCGCTTCAGGGTTTCCTCCTGACGCAGTACGAAGTCCTCGAAGCGAACTTCCAGCCACTGCGCCGGGCGCGGCGTCGCCTTGACCAGGTCGTACTGGTACTTCCAGGAAATGGCGCGGCGCAGGCGCTCATCCTCCGTCGGCGGGTACGGGATGCCCCACTCGGTCAGATTGTCGGTGATGTGGCCGCCGATGATGCAGTCACGCGGATCGCGGATCCAGAAGATGTACTTGATCTCGGGGAACAGCCGCTGGATCCAGGGGTAGACCAGCGTGGTTTCCGGGATCTTCCAGCCTTTGTGCTCGACCGTACTCTCCCGGACACTGGTCAGGAACGAATGGATCAGGCGCCTGAATTCCGCGGGGATGTCCATGCCGTGCAGCTTGCTGAAGTCCCACTCGAGACCGCCGCGCCACTGGACATGCGGCGCGAGCACGCGGCATGCCGCGTACATGTCCTGCGGCGGCAGGAGGTCGCCCGAGCCGTTCAGGGGGTTGCCCATGAACACGCCGCTGGCCGACAGAGTGTGTGACATGGCGCGGGTGCCGGAATGGCCGCGCCCGATGACGGTGACAAGCATACATATCCTCCTGGCGTGGGAACAAGTTCAGGTTGCTTAGGCTGAAGGCTGATAGGCTGAAGGTGGAAAACCCTGACGATTCGGAGCGAGCGAACCGAGGCCGTCAGCCAACACGAACGCCTCCAATCTCGTATGCCGCTGTCTGATTCTTCCTTCAGCCCATCCACCTGAGTAGTGACCTGCCGTGACCCGTTCCGTGAAGGTCAGGCTAGAGCCCTTTTCAAAAGGGTCGGGGATCGGCCTGCAAGGCCGACGCTACAGCCGATCGTGAGCTTGTGTTCCTCGCTGTAGTGGCCGCGTTGCACGCGGCTCTTGGGCTTTTGCTACGGGGGTTGGCGTCGGGCCGCGCATCGCGTCACAGCTTCTTGGCGCCACGCTGGGTCTGGAGTTCGCGCGCCTGCAACCCTTTTGCTGCCTTCGGCGAACCGATGTGCATACCCTCGTAGGCCTGACGCGACGTCTTGAACGGGCCACAGCCCTTGCCGTGCCAGTTCAGGTTCGTGTACATCGGGTTCGGGCGCCCGGTTTCCTTCTCGCGTTTCTTGATCCAGGCCTGCAGGCGCGCTTCCAGCATGGCGACCACGGCCGGTTCTTTCTTGGCCAGGTTGCAGTTCTCCCCCGGGTCTTTCACGATATCGTAGAGTTCCACTTCCGGTTTGAAATGGAAATCGGGCTCCAGCGCGTGGATCAGCTTCCACTGCGGCGTGCGCCAGCCGTGCTTGCGCATCCAGGTGCACTCGGTGATGTAGAACTCGGGTTCCGGCGTGCGTGCGCCGCCGTCCATCAACGGCACCAGGCTGCGGCCGTCGAACTTGATCTTGCTCTCGACCCCGAGCACGTCCAGGATCGTGGGCGTGATGTCCTTCATCTGCGTGGTTTCCGAGAACCGCTTGCCGGCGGGAATCCGGCCGGGCATCACGAACGCCAGCGGGATGTGCAGCGTGCACTCATAGAGCCCGTGGTGGTCGTAGTAGCAGTCGTGATCGTGCAGCGTTTCGCCGTGGTCGGAGTCGATCACCACCAGCGTGTCCTCCTCGATGCCGAGTTCCTGGATGGACGTGAAGATGCTCGCAATGCAGGCGTCCATGTACGCGACGGCGCCGTCGTACTGCGCGATGACGTAGTCCTTGTCCGTGCAGCCCGTGGGCAACCAACTGGCGAAGTAATCACAGAACGGTTTGAACTTCCAGACCGGGTCCATGGAGCGGTTCTTCTTGTCGAGTTCGTTGCCATCGTAGAAGATCCGTTCGTACGGGAGCGGGGGCAGGTACGGCGAATGCGGGTCCATGTGGCGCATGAACAGGAAGAACGGTTTCTTCTCGCCGGCCAGACGCTTGAGTTCCGGAATGGTGACGTTGTTCAGGTTCTCGGCCTTGGGGCTGCGCCCCTGCTCCCGGGAACCCCAACCCTCGAAGTCAATGTATTTCTGGAACCCGCGCGATGCCGGGTTGCCGCTGAACCCGACGCAGGAGGTGCTGTAGCCGCCGCCGCCCAGAATCTCCGCCAGCGTGGTCAGTTTCGGGTCCAGGCCGCCCTGGTGCCGCAGCGCGACGACATCCATGCCGAAGCAGTCCATGCCGGTGAACATCGAGCCGTAGCCGGGTGTGGTGGGGATGTGCGGGCTGAAGTTGTTCTCGAAGACGCAGCCGCGGGCGGCGTACTTGTCGATGTGCGGGGTGGTGAGCCGCGGGTAGCCGTACAGGCTCATGTGGTCCGCGCGCAGGCTGTCGATGCCGATCAAGATGAGGTTTGTCTTGCGTGCCATGCTGTGTACTCCTTGCTTAACGTGACGTCTCGTGAATGATATGTATGTCGTTGCACTACAATTGACTATGGTTAATGGTCCCGGTTGCGCGTCTGGATCAGGCAATGCTGACGCGTCGCCCCTGCGTCGCGGCATCCAGGCTCGCGAGGATCATCTTGAGTACATCGCGGCCTTCCTCGGCAGTGGCGATCGGGGGGCGGTTTCCGTGCAGGAATTCCGCGATCGGACCGGACAGGCCGGCAATGCGCTCGCCGTGGTTGACGATGTCCGGCAACTCACTCACTGTCCACTTGCCGTCGGTCTTGAGATACCACTTGAGTTGAATGCCGCCGGGCGGGCGCGGGATTCCGCCACTGACGCCGTCGCCGTAGTTGCCGACAATGACGCCGTTCTCGCAGACGATCTCGGTGTTGTTCTCGCCCGCTACGGCCACGAAGGTGCCCGATATCTCCGCCAGCGTGCCGCCCGGATAGCGGAACACCGCGATGCCGTTGTCGTTCGGAATGCGCGGGTTCAGCAGCGTGGTGATCTCCGCACTGACGCTTTCCGGCAGGCCGAGCAGCCAGTAGAGGAAGTCGGCCGGATGCGCTGCGTCGTCCGCAAAGATGTCCCGATTCAAGTGCGGCTGCACATGCCAGCTCTTGTCGAAGTCCTTCCACAGATGCGTGGACAGGCAGTGGCGCCGGCGTGCCATGAGGACCTTGCCGAATCGCCCGCTGGCGAGCAGGCGTTTGACCTCCAGGTTGTGCGGGTCCACGCGCATCTGCCACGCGAGCGTGAAGGGGACCTTGGCGTTGGTCACGGCCGTGACGATGCGGTCGGCTTCCGCCAGGGTCAGGGCAAGTGGTTTCTGCAACACGATCGCTTTGCCGGCCGCCGCGGCCTGCTCGACCAGATCGGCGTGCATGGACGTCTCAGAGGCGATAACTACCGCGTCGATGTCCGGACGAGCGAGCAGGCCGGCGGGCGAGGCGGCGGCTTCCAGGTGATGGCGTTCGCACGCGCCCTTCAGGCGCGCCGCATCATGGTCCCAGCCAGCGAGGAGCCGCAGCCCGAGTTGCGCCTCCTGCTGTCGCCAGCGTTCGCAGTACATGCCAACGTGCCCATGCGCAAAGCCCAGAATGCCAACACGAATCGTTGTCATGGGGTGGTTACCTCGCTCCCAGGGCTTTGAGGCAGGCGTTCAGGTAGCCGTAGCTCTCCGCCGCAATGATCGCACGCTCCGCGAGGTCATACTTGCCGGCGCCGATGACCTCCAGGCACACCGGGCCATCGTACTTGCCGTCCACCATCGCCTTGCAGTATCCGGCCAGGTTGATCTCGCCGCGGCCGCAGGCCTGGTCGCGTGCATCGCCCGGGCTGGGGCCCTTGCCCTTGCAGTCGCGGATGTGGATGTGCTTGACGCGGCCGATGACCGCCGGCAGCGCCTTCTCGGGCAGTTCCCCGGCGCGGTAGATGTGGCTCGGGTCCATGTCGACGCCAAACGCGGGGCACGCGATCTTGGCCATGGCCCGCAGGGTCGTGGGCGTGCTATAGATGCTGCCGCCGACATGCGCCTTGCAGCAGAGCGTTACCCCGTAAGCCGCCGCACGTTCGGCCGCTGCCGCGATCACGCCGATCTGGCGCACCAGGTCCTCCTCAATGTCGGACTTGCCGCCGGGGCCGACATTGATGATCGGAATGCCCAGCGCCTTGCCCGCGGCAAACGCCTTCTCCAGGCGCGCGCTGTCCAGGGACGCGACTTCCATGGACAGCAGCGCCAGGCCGTTGTCCGCCGCAATGCGCCGGACCTCCTCGCCCTGTTCCTGCCAGCGGTCGAGCACCAGGTGCTCGCACATGCCGCTGATGGCGGACACTTCAATGCCGTCATAGCCGCAGGCCTTGATCGTCTTTGCGGCCGCCGCAAAATCCAGCCCGGCAAACAGAACGGAATTGACTCCCAACTTGATCATGATGTCTGACCTTTCAATGATGACGTGAGGCGATGCCGGGACGGCACCGCGCCAGTTCAGATGCGCTCGACTCGCGGGTCACCGTGGAGCGTGGGCAGCGGGTTGGGTCGCACCATCTCCCCCCCGTTTTCATAGGAATCGATGACCGCCCATATGTACTCGAGGGTGGCGAGGGCGTCGCGGCCCGAGGACCGCAGGTGTTCGAGGGGAACGCCGCGGGTGACGTCGTCGAGGAAGGCGTGGATGCGCCGCGGGAAGGTGGCGCCGAAATCCTTGATGCCGGTGTCCAGCACTTCGGGGGTCGGGCCCTGGCCCAGCCCGAAAGACTGGCCCGGCTTGACCGCCGGCCAGTAGGTCAACTTCTCAATGCAATTCTCGATACAGAACGTGCCCTTGCTGCCCGCCACCTCGCAGCTCCACCAGCCGCCGAGGCCCCACATCGCGTCGCCCCGGTGGCTGAGCAGGTAGCCGACCGTGCCGTCGGCGAACTGCACGTGGACGCTGTTCACCGACACCAGCAGGTCGCCTTTGTTCTTGCGGAAGCCGGGTTTGGTGGAAAAGGACTGCACGTGGGTGATGTCCCCGCAGAAGTGGCGCATCACGCTGAACGGGTGAGTGAGGAAAGCCTTCATGTGCGCATACGGCTGGTTGAAGCGCGGGCTCTTGTTGTGGCGGTAGGTCTCCTCGCCGCCGTTGAACCCGACCTTGAACAGGCAGTAGACGAGTTCGCCCACCTGGCCCTCGTCCATGTACTTCTTCGCCCGTTCGGCCGTCGGCGTGAAGTAGTGGTTCAGGTTGCAGCCGAGGTAGAGCTTGCGCTCCTGGGCATAGCGCACCATTTCCCGCGCTTCGCCGATGTCGTTGGACAACGGCTTCTCGCAGAGTACATGCTTGCCGGCGGCCAGGGCCTCCATGGCCGGCTCGAAGTGCCAACTGCCGTTCTCGTAACCGCCCGTGGTGACATCCACCACGTCCAGTTCTTCGTGCGCCAGCATCTCCTTGAGGCTGTAGTACGCCTTGACGCCGTGGGTCTTGGCCGCCGCGTCAGCCTTGTCCTTGACCACGTCGCAGACGGCGACCAACTGCGCCAGGGAATCCGCCTTGTGGGCGGCTGCATGCGTGTTGCCGATCCCGCTCATGCCGACGACGCCGACGCGCAGTCCCTTGGGTGATTCCGATTCCTTTGCTGTCACGATGTCCTCCGCGTGCTGCTGTGGCTGCTTCGCTACAGGGTTGCTTTCATGAAACTACACACTACTCTAACCCAGTCCACGTGGTTAGCCTTGTCAAAACCGTCAAAAATAAGCACAATCCTGTCAATGCCCAGAAAGCTCATCAGAACGTCCGTGTTCCCGGACGGCGAGTTTCCGTTGGAATGCCGGCGGATTGACAACCACGGCGCCACCGGCATTCACCGGCATGATTTCTATGAACTGGTGGTTATTCTGGCAGGGTGTGGCCGGCACATCACGGACCGCGAGGAATACACTCTGGAGGCCGGTGACGTGTTCCTGCTCCGCGGCGACATGGCGCACGGGTATGCGGACACCGAGCACATGACCCTGGTGAACATTCTCTTCGATCCCGACCGCCTGGCGCTGCCCATGCGGCTGCTGCGCGATCTGCCGGGCTACCATGCGCTGTTTCGCATCGAGCCGCGGTTGCGCACCTATGACCGGCTGCGCAGCCGACTGCGCCTGCAGGCGGAGGAACTGGCAGAGGTCGCGGGCATGATCGGCCGCCTGCAGCACGAGTTGACGCGCAAGGCGCCGGGGTACCGGTTCCAGGCTTGCGCGCACCTCATGCACCTGCTGGGGTTCGTGTCGCGTTGCTATTCGCACCCCGATCGGAACATGGAACGGCCGTTCCTGCGCCTGGGCGAGGTGCTCAGCTACATCGAACTGCACTACCGCGAACCGATCACCGTGGCGCAGTTGACCCGAATGGCGCACATGTCCGAGAGTTCACTGATGCGTCAGTTCCACCGCGTCCTGAGCCGCTCGCCCATCGAACATGTCATCCGGGTCCGCATCCTCAAGGCGGCTGAGCAACTGCAGCGCGGGGATGCGCGCGTCTCCGAAGCGGCCCTGGCCTGCGGCTTCACGGACAGCAACTATTTCTCGCGCCAGTTCCGTCGCATCATGGGGACCAGCCCGCGCGAGTACCGTGCCCGGGGGAAACGGGAATAGCGGCCGCGACGGGCGAAGGGGGCAGGAAGGTCGCGGTTGCATTGTACTACTCTGGCGTCGCGGAGATGCGGCGCATGAACGCTGCAATGCTGCAGATGGATAGGGGCGGCGCGCGCGGTTGCCCGCCCCTATCCCCGCCGAAATGGCCTGACAGGAGCAGCCACCGGCCAGGAGGGACGGCTATCGCAGGAGATGCCGTAGCGCGCCGTCCAGTTCAGGAAACTGAAACCGATACCCGCTCGCAGCCAACTTCGCCGGCTCGACACGCTGGCTTGCCAGCAGCAGCGCATCCGCGACTTCGCCGAACGCCAGTCGCGCCGCGAAGGCGGGCATGGGGAAGAGCGTCGGCCGACGCAGCACGCAGCCAAGCGTGTTGGCAAACTCGCGGTTCGTCACTGGATTCGGTGCGACCGTGTTCACTGGCCCGCGCAGCGAGTCCGTCGTTAGCGCGTGCTGGATCGTGCCGACCACGTCGTCGAGAGTGATCCAACTCATCCACTGCCGGCCGTTGCCGATGACGCCGCCCGCGCCGAGCTTGAACGGCGTCAACATTCTTGCCAGCGCGCCGCCGGTCCCGCTGAGGATGACGCCGAACCTCAAACAAGCCACGCGGATGCCCGCCTCGGTCGCGGGTTTCGTTGCCGCTTCCCAGTCGCAACAGACCCCGGCCAGAAAGTCCAGCGCGGGCAGACTCTCGTCACGCATCACTTCATCGCCGCGGTTGCCGTAGTAGCCGATGGCCGACGCGCTGATCAGGGCTCTTGGCCGCGGCGTGAGTTTGGCGAGCGATTCGGCAAGCTGCTGGGTCAACTGCACGCGACTGTCTCGGATGCGCGCCTTCTTCTCCGGCGTCCAGCGGCCCACGGCGATGTTGTCGCCGGCGAGGTTTACTACCGCGTCGTGGCCTGCCAGATCCGGCCACGGTTTGGAGTGAACCAGTCGCGTGATGCTGTGGCCGGCGGCTGTCAGCGCCGGCACCAGTGCCGACCCTACCAGCCCGTTTGAGCCTGTGATGAGGAGTCTCATGGTTCTACGTCGGCAATCTGGGCGATGCAAGTCTGGTTCTATCTCGCCGGCGCGGTAACGCCTTTCGGCAGCCATGGGAACAGGTCCTTGGCGCTGGTGCTGCCGTAGGCGAAGATGACCCAGCCGCCGGTCTGGTATCCGCGGGCGATCTCGATCTGGCGAATCGTTCCGACCGGGCCCGGCATCAGGAACGCGCCGATCCCCGGGTACAGCGGAATGCGCCGCTGAATGGCGTCGAGCTGACTCTTGACCCAGCCGTCGAACTGCATGTCGGTGGGCGTGTAGTCCATCGGGCAGATGAAATCCAGGTATCCCTGTTCACACCACACCTTCCAGTCCTGCCCGACATTGACGCGGCACTGCGGGTAGGCGCTGAACACCGCCGCCGAGATCTGCACCCCGGGCGCGACACGCCGCACTTCGTCGTGAACCGCTTTGACGACGCGCGTGATGTTGTCGCAGCGGAACTGCACCCACGCGTCACGGTGCATTCCTTTGCTCAGCACATCGGCCGGCCACTGTGCGACCTTCGCGCCGAGCCCTGCCTCGAACTTGACCCGGCACGTCGGGCAGAAACACGTCTCGTCGCCCGGGTACCGGATGTAGTCGAAGTGCACTCCGTCCACGCCCGGCTTGCGCGCGGCTTCGACCATGGCGTCGAACACCTGCTTCTGGTTGCGGTCGTTGCTCGGGCAGAGCCAGTCGGTGACTTTCCCAGTCTTGTCGACCTGCGTCCGCCCTTCGGCCCGGAGCCGGTCGAAGGCGTCCTTCGGCAGGTAACTGCCGGGCGGGCCGGCGTTCCAGTTCACCATCCACACGTGGACCTTGATCCCGTGCTTGTGGCAGGCCTCGATGCACTCGGCCAGGTAATCGCGCTTCTCGGCATAGCCCGTGTGGTAGGGCAGCACCGCGCTCGGGTACCCGGCCGACCCGGCCCACAGCATGTTCACGATCATCTGGTTGATGCCGCACCGTGCCAGCAGTGCCGCCGACTCTTCCCAACTCATCCCGGCCACTCCTTCCGGTTGGTGACACCACACGGCGCGGAACTCGTTCGGGACTGATTGCTGCGACAGGCAGAACGACTCGACCAGTGCGGCACGAACGTCAACCAACGCCCCGAGCGCGCCATCCCAGTCGCCCGAGGCGCCTTTCGCCTGCGCGATGGCGTAGGCCCCCTGCGCCCGCGCCAAAGCATCCTTGCCCGTTTTGCCGTGCCCCGGCAGGCTTGCGACGTAATGCACGGCGCCCGGCCAGTCATCCTGCTGCACCACGGTGCAGACGTTCATCAGTCGCGTTTCGAACATGGTCTTGCGCACCTCCGGGTAGGCTGCCGCGATCAGCCCCGCGAGCAGCGCGCGCTTGGCGTCCTGATCGTCCTTGGTCAGGACATGCGAGATGTACGCGCCGGCGTCGGACAGGATGATGGCCGGCACGTCGGTGCGCGTCCCGTCGGCCGAGTGCCACCACGCGGCGACCTGGCTGCGGCCCGCGATCGGAGTGGCCACGACGGCAATCCACGAATTCTGGTTCACCGTCTGCGGGGCCAGGGCAGGGGGCGTTGACGCGAAGCGCATGGACGCGAACTCGCCGGGCTTCGGCTTGCGGCAGGCCCCGAGTTTCACACCCAGCACGTCGCCGAGCGCCGCGGGCACGTCGTAACAGGCGATGATGTGCCCGCCGCCGCGCACGAATTCGGCCAGCAGCGCGATCACGTCCGGCTCCAGCCCCGGGGCATAGGGAACCACGACCACCTTCAGCCCGCGCAGACCGGCAGCCTGCAGATCGCTGGTTCCGAGCACCATCGGGACGATCCCCGCATCGTCGAGCATTTCGGCGGCGGACTGCACCCAGGTGTCGATGCTCTTCTGCTTCTCCTCGCTGGCGTCCTTGCCCCGGATCTCGCGCCGCAGGACGGCGACGCCGGCTGCCGGCTCGATGGCCCCGAAATTGGCCAAGTACAGGAGACTGTCGCTGCGCGGCGCGCTCGCCCATGGGCTCAGCCGCACCCGCTCGACCCGGGACCAGCCGGCCGGCGTCCCCTCAACCCCGAAATCCGCTTTGCGGATGCGCACGCGGCACCAGGCCCGCTCGCGGTCCGGGAAGAACCGCCCGTTGTACCAGCCGTCGCCGCTCTTGAAGTACAGGCTGAAGCTCCCAATGGCGCTCAGATTCTCGATGTAAACATCGAAGACGATGTCCGAGACACGGGACAAGTCGACGCGAATCTCGCGGTCCCAGACAGCGCGCGGCAGCGTGTTGCCCACAAAGACACAGGGCATCTTCAGCACCGGATGTCCATCGACCTGGACCGGCTCAACCGCGGCGGTCTGCGCCTTGGCCGCGCGTGCCCCGGCGTCGTCCGCGGTGTCGGGCGAGTTCCAGGCCTGGCGCGCCGCCGCGGCGCTCGCATACTCCAGGCTGTCGAGCACGCGAAGGTCGGCGCGCGGTTTGGGCGGTGCCGGCATTGCGCCCGGTGCTGGTTCAGGTTCAGGCTTCTTCGTTTCCGGCAGGGGCTCGCGCAGGCATGACACGCACACCGCACAGGCAGCCACGATGCCACAGACGATTCGCATGTTCACGGTTCCGCTCCCTTCTGCCTTTTCGCCCCACCGTTGCCCTTCTCTGCCCGCGCTCGCACGCGCTCGGTCCCTGGCGATCCGGGGCAGGGCAGGGGGACGGTGAGGCCAACGATCACCTACTGTACTCTCCGAGCCGTGCACAGGCCACTCACAGTACGCCCGCCCAAGTACGCCCGGCGTGTCCCCGCGCCGGCGCGAAGGTGCGTTCTTCTGTCCCGCCCAGCTTTGTGTCGAGCCGAACGCACCAGCACACATGGCAGCGCCCAAGCCGGCCAGCGTGGGGACACGCTTGGCCTACCAGTACGCCCGGCGTGTCCCCACGCCGGCGCGAAGGTGCGTTCTTCAACCGCGCTCCAGTTTCATCCCCAGCGTGCGGCGCCGGTTGCAGACGCACAGCAGTACGGCTACAATAGCTTTCGATACACGCACCGAGACGCCCTGGCGACGGGTCAGCCCGCGAGGACGCGGGCGTTCCAGGAAGCACTGTTCCCCCGGGCGATGTGTCGGGTGTCGAGTGTCGGGGGATTCCTGAACCCCGAACCCTGAACCCTGAACCGGCGCCGGCGCAGAAGGAATCCGCTTCATGGATATGACTCCGCAATCCAGCCCTGACTTCGTTCAGCGTTGCCTGCCGGCCTATGACATCGGCGAACTGAAGGACGTGCAGGCCTTCGGCGGCACGGCCGGCAAGACGTGGCGTGTGGTGACCGATCGCGGCGCGTGGTTGCTGCGGTTGCGCGGACTCCGCACGTCCTCCGACGAACTGATCGCGTTCGATCACGGGCTGCGTCAGCACCTGCTCGGGCGCCGCATCCCGACCGCCACTCCCGTGCCCACGCGCGCCGGTCAGACCGTTGTCCGGATCGACGACCGCGCCCTCGAACTGTACGCCTTCATCGACGGGGTCGGCATGCGGGATTCGCACGCCCGCCACATTCTCGCCGAAGCGTCGCGGACGCTCGCGCGCCTGCATCGCGCCTCGGTCTCGTACCCGGCCGCGCAGGCCCTGCCGCCTGTAGCCCAGTACGCCAGCCTCGGCGTCCCGGACGCAAGCGACCGCATGGAAGACCCGGGACTGCTCTGTCGCGTCTATGACCAGTTTCTCAAGCACCCCGACGCCCAAGCCTACGGCGATGCGGCCCAGACCGCGACGCGCTGGCTCGAACGGCTCCGGACCCGCTTCGACCGAAACGTTTACGACGGGCTGCCGCACACTGTCACCCATGGCGATTTCACCCTCGCCAACCTGCTGTTCGACGAGCACGGCCGGCTGATCGGGGTGTTTGACTACGACTGGGCGCGCTGGGCGCCGCGCGTGCGCGACATTGCCGACGGCATGTTCTTCATCGGCGGCCGGCGCCGCACGCCGCTGCGCGCCGAGGACATCTGGTCCCTCACCGAGGCTGCCGAACTCACTGTCGATCGGTGCGCGCTGTGGCTGCGTGAGTACCGCGATATCGGTGCGTTGGCCGCCGCCGAGTTCGAGACCATTCCGCTCGCCTTCGGCGCCCGCTGGCTGTCCGTGCGCGCCGAGGGCACGGCCAAGGTCGCGCCCGAGGACCGGCTCCGCTTCTGTTTCGGGAATCTCGCCGAACCCCTTGCCTGGCTTGACGCCAACTGGCCTGCCGTCATGGCGCTGGTGTGAGGCCGTCCGACGGCACCCGGCGGGAGTCAAGACCAAGTAGCCGCAGTCGAAGGAGTCCCGCAGTTGGACTTGGTTCCCTGGAGCGCCCGCGTCTCGCGGGCTGCCTTCGGTGGCGTGGCGGTCTGCCGCGAGCCAGTTGCCCGGAAATGCCCGGGGCCTGCGTCCCCGTGACGCCGGCGTCTCGCCGGCGGGGTGCGTGCGGCGGCAACGCGCTACGCCCGCGAGGACGCGGGCGCTCCAGAACGCACCGTATTGTCCTGAACCCTGAGCACGGTGGCGCCGCAAGCGGGGATGTTGCCTGCGGTCGCGCCCGGAAACCGAACCGCTAACCGGTTCGTTAGAAATCGATTAGAACCACTCAATCCCACTGTTCCCGCGGCGGACGGGGCAGTATAATCTCTCGCGGAAAGGTTGAGTCCGTTCGCCCAGGCAAGCGCGGCTTGCAGGAACGGAACGAAGCCGTCCGGCGGTGCCCAATAGCGCATCATCAGGACACTCGGCCACAAGATGGTCCGGCTCCAGCCTATTCACGGGTTCGCTGCCGAAACGACCGCCGCCGTCGTCATCCAGGTCGCCACTCACTGGGGCATCCCGCTGTCCACCACGCACGTTATCTCCACGTCCATCATGGGTGTCGGGGCCACGAAGCGCCTCAGTGCCGTCCGCTGGGGCATCGTCGGCCGCATGGTCTGGGCCTGGGTCTTCACCCTGCCGGTAACCGCCCTCCTCGCGTACTGCTTCACTCGCCTGCTCCTGCTCGGTCAGGCCTCCTGAGCCGAACATCCTCCGCCCCACCGTGTTTCCGCGCCTTCGCGCCAGTCCGGCACATCGCATCCTCACGCCTGTCTGACATCCCCTAGCGTACCCCTAACCGGGGGCTCACAGTCCGGGGATATCATGTGTGTAGTTGATTGCCCCCGGCATGGACGAAGACCAGCCAAGCCGATGGCCGTCCGGGGACAACGGCAGTCAGAGACCTGCGTCACGGCAGGAACGTCAGGAGGCACGCACGGACATGGAGACGACTCTCTCCTGCAATCAGGAACCGGGCAAGGAACTGACGCGGACTCTGGTGTGGACGCCAAGTGCGTCCCCAACGGATGACACCTTGCTTCCGGCTTTTCACCGCCTTGCCAACGCGGCCTCATTCGCCCACACGCACCAGTTGCGGGTCATCCGGCGTTTGGGCCAAGGCCGACAGGGAGTCGTTCTGGCTGTCGAGCAGTCCGGCCCTTTCAACACGGTCACGGAGCACGCCCTGAAACTGCACGACCCCACGCCCTTCGCTGGACCGGAAGCCTACCGGCAGGAACTGGAGCGCATCGCCCGCCAAGTCAGCGCTCTGCAGAGGATCCACCACCCGAATCTGGTTCAATGTCACGAGTTCGTCCTGCTCGGCGATGTCGGGAGTGTCCTCATGGAGTTCATCGATGGACTCGACATCCAACACCTGACATGCCTCCGCGCCCGGGCGAATAGGGGCGTTCCGGAACGGCAGAACTCACGCGACCGCACCGCGGCGTTGTTCGTTGCCGGAACCTGCCGATGGCAACCTGGCGTGGCGTTCTACATCCTGCGCAAGATCCTGCGCGGCCTCGATGTCCTGCACAAGGCCGGTTACATCCATGGCGACATCAAACCGCAGAACGTCATGCTCGACCGGTTCGGCACCGTTAAGCTGGTCGATTTCGGACGCGCGATCCCCTCCGACGGGTCGACCAATCTGCTCCTTGGAACACCTCTGTACATGGCCCCGGAGGTCCACCGGAGAGAAAGGCTTACACCCGTATCCGACCTCTATAGCGCGGGCATGACCATCCTGGAAATGCTGCGCGGGCGTCAAGTCCTCGCGGGCGCCGAGAGCGAGAGGGAGTTGCTGTGCCAGAAGGAAACCCTGGCGAAGCGCTTGGAGGATTACATGCCGCCCGGAATCCTCATGGACGAGAGGTACATCGCCATTCTCCGGCGCCTGCTCTCCCCAGATCCGACCGAACGCTTTGCCAGTGCGACCGAGGCAGACAGCGGCCACGACGGTGTCCGCCTGCTCCATGACACGTTGCTGCGGGAGCAGTTGAGCGAGGATTACGACCGGCGGCTGGCCGGCTGTCTCAGCGGGCTGTTGCCGTTCGTCGCAGCAGCCCCTGACCGCCGCCTGGCCGTCGCCGGGCAGCCGTTTCCTGTCAGGGCAAACCGCCATCGACCTTCGGTGACAACGCCAGCAACGTTTTGTCGGTTTCGGGCCGACAGGTGTCCTGGGAAGTCCGAGACAAGCACGAAAGGAGCAGGCAAATGAGCACGCGGAACTTGGCTGAACCGATCGCGGGCTGGCGCCTCACCGAGGAACCTGGCCTGTACGGCCTCGTGGTGCGCGAGCGTGGGGAGTTGATCGAGTACGTGTCATACCGCGAGGCCGCCCGGCGGCAAATGCAGAAGCGGCAGGCTGCCCCCCACCCGGAGGCGTCCCGCCCCCGGGAGAACCGAAGTCTCGCGCCGGTCTAACAGTCCCTAACCCACGCCTAACGCGGGCCTAACGGTTCAGGCTTAGATTGAGTGCAGAAATGGTGAGATGGCACTCAATCCAATGCCGGCAGAGGACCGGAAAAAGGCACCCATCCGGGACCGAAAGGAGGTGCGCTACCAAACGGAATTGAACGCAGTGTCTTGCGCCACGGAGTAAGGGGTGGCAACACCTCGCACAACGTTCGCCATTTCGGAAGATTAGGGATGGAACAGCAAGGAAGGACAATGGAATGAGAAAACTGCTAGCAGGAATCGGATCGGGTCTGCTGCTTCTCGGCGTGCCCGCCAACTGGGCACAGGAGAACGTCAGCACCGCGGACCTGATGAAGATCATCCAGGAACAGAACCGGAAGATCGACGCATTGACGCAGCGCCTTCAGGGCCTCGAGTCGCGGCAAGCGCCAGCGGCAGGCGGCGACACGAGCCAGGTCAAGACGGTGCTGATGGAAACCAACGAGGCCCTGGCCGCGACCAACAAGCGGCTCGACGGGCTGGATAAGAGACTCGTGCTCGGCAAGGGCATCGAAGGCCTGAAGCTGACCGGCGACCTGCGTTTGCGCTACGAAATGCGTGACCAGGACTTCGAGAACTACGCCGCCAGCGAAACTGACTCGAAGGAAGACCGCGGCCGCTTCCGCACCCGCTTCCGGCTGGGCATGGTATGGCAGAACCCGACCGAGGCCTGGGAAATCGGCGCTGGGCTGGCCACGGGCGGCGACGACGGTCGCAGCACCAACGATACGTGGGGCGAGACCAACGCGTTCGAGACAGGCGATATCCGCCTGGACTACGCGTACGCCAAGCACAAGTGGGACGTCATCGATGGACTCCCGCTCAGCCTGTGCCTCGGGCAGCAGAAGAACCCGTTTGTCACGACCTACATGTTGTGGGACGGGGACCTGCGGCCGACCGGTGTGACCCTCCAACTGGGCGATCCCAAGGGTAAGAACTACGCCGGAGCGTTCCTCACCGCTGGCGCGTACGACGTACTCTGGGGCCCCAACCTAAACAAGACCGCCACCAACGACTACGACGTGTACATGCTCGCCGCGCAGGCGGGCTACGCGTTCAAGAGCGACCCCGTCAACGCGTTGGCGGCAGTGGGCATCTACCACATCACACCAGACTCCTTGTACGATGTGACCGGCGTCAGCATCAAGTTCGCGACCTCGCCGGGGCTTTACAACATGGGCTTGGCTGAGGACTATGGGTTTGATGTCGTCGACCTCTATCTGGAAGCGACGACGTCCGTCGCCGGCATCGAGGTCAAGCCCTACGTGCATGGCGCCATGAACCTGAGCGCTGACGGCGATGTCAGCCAGCAGAACCTCGAGTCTGGCGAGAAACCGGACGAAAACGATATGGCAGGATTGGTGGGACTCTCTCTTAAGCGCGGCAAGTGGAAGCTCGGCTATAGCTATGCCTACATCGGGGCTGACGCCGTGTTCGGTCCGCTGAAGGACAGCGACTTCGGCGAAACCGCTGGTCTGATGGACACTGACATCATGGGCCACAAGCTCGGGTTGAGCTACAACTTCACCAAGAACATGAACGTGGGCATCACCGGTTACCTGCTCGACCGCATCAACGGCGGCAGCGATGAGACCGCCAAGAACGAAGCGGACTCCACCACGTGCATGCAGCTCGACGCCGTGTACAAGTTCTAGTTTCCTCCCCCGGGACGGTGGCGGCCTCTCCCTCTTCCCCACGCCACCGTCCACTTTCCGAAGCCAACGTCAGAACCATATCGGGACACAGAAGTCAACAAGGAGAATCGGAGTCATGAAATCGTCTGTCGAACGTCGCATCCGTCTCGGCCTGGCCGGGACCGCCGTAGCCTTGGCGCTGACCAGTGCTGGACCGGCCTGGGCGCAGGGCCAGATCCAGGTCGATCCGAATCTGAAGTCGTACCAGCCGGTCGTAGGCATTGCCGGCAACCTGAACAGCGTCGGGTCCGACACGCTGAACAACCTGATGACGTTCTGGGTCGAGGGCTTCCGCAAGCTCTACCCGAACGTCAACATCGGCATCGAAGGCAAGGGCTCGAGCACCGCGCCGCCGGCGCTGATCGCCGGCACCGCGCAGCTCGGTCCGATGTCGCGCGCCATGAAGAAGAGCGAAGTCACTGAGCTCGAAGGCACTTACGGGTTCAAGCCGACCGAATTGTGGGTCGCCCTGGACTCGCTGGCGGTGTTCGTGAACAAGGACAACCCGGTTCAGTCGTTGAGCCTGGCCCAGGTTGACGCCATCTTCTCGAAGGGCTGCAAGCGCGGCCTGCGCCCGATCACGACCTGGGGCGACGCGGGGGTGCAAGACGCGGCCTGGGCCACGCGCCCGATCAGTCTGTATGGCCGTAACTCGGCGTCCGGCACCTACGGGTTCTTCAAGGAGCACGTGCTGTCCAAGGGCGACTTCAAGGACACCGTGAAGGAGCAGCCGGGGTCGTCGTCGGTAGTCATGGGCATCACCGAGGACAAGAACGGGATCGGCTACTCGGGCATTGGCTACAAGACCTCCGGCGTCAGAGCGATTGCCATTGCCGGCGACGACAACACCCCGTACGAGCCGAACTGCGAGAACGTGATTAACGGCAAGTATCCGATCTGGCGGCCGTTGTACATTTACACGATGAAGAAGCCGGGCAAGCCGATGGACCCGCTCACCCGCGAATTCTTCAAGTACGTTCTGTCCAAGGAAGGTCAGGAAGTTGTGATCAAGGACGGGTTCTATCCCTTGTCCGCGACCCAGGCCGAGGAAATGCTCGGCAAGCTCGAGTAATCGATCCCTCCGGCACCCCGGGCACCGTGCGGACCAGACCCCCGCCGGTGCCCGGGGGTGCCTCTCCCGATCCGTGCAGAGTTCAGGAGACAGACGATGCCCCTAGGAAAGAAAGCCACCTCGAAGACCTCCGTACCGGGCGCCCAAGTCTGAGTCCCGCCTTCAGGCGGAAGCGGGCCGCGAGCTTCAGCGAGTGGCGGGAAATCGGCTCGCTTAAGCTCGCCTCAGCTTCCGCCTGAAGGCGGGACTCAGACAAGGGTCGGAGTTCCGTCCCGACATAACCGGGCGGTCGGGGCCCGGCAAACTCCGACGAATTGCAGCCGAAAAGCAGGCATGGAATGGACAAGCGACATCTCAGCAAGATCAAACGCCGCGACGTGATCGCGCGCTGGCTGATCTCGATCGGCGGCGTCAGCGTGATCTTCTGCGTTCTGACCATGCTGGTGCTGATCACCTGCACTGCACTGCCTCTGTTCAGCGGCGCCCGCGCACCGCTCCTGACGCGGTTCTCACTTCCCACCAGTGTCGGGACCCGTGTCCTGGCGGTCGGCTCGGACGACTATCGCGAGACGGGGTTTGTCCTGGACGAGCGCGGTGTCTTCACGTTTTTGGACCTGCGCACCGGCAAGTGCTTCGACGTGGCGTCCGTATTTGCCGCATCCGACCCGAACGCCGCCGCCGCACCGTCCCAACCGCCGTCCCTCGACATCCGCTCCGCCCCCCGTCTCCTCAGCGCCGCGCCGCAATCCGACCTGCGCTTCAGCCTGCTGTGGGACGATGGCACCGCGGCACTGGCGCGGGTGGTGTTCAAGTCGGAATTCACCGGCGAGAAACGAACCATTGCGCACCGATTGACGACCCCGGCCCGGTTCGCCGCCCAGCCCGGCCTGACGCTGTGCGCCGTGGCCCTGCGAGAAACGGAGGACGGCGGGTTTGTGCTGGTCGGTTTGCTGCCGGACCAGCGTCTGGTGCTGCGCCGGATGAACGAGGATGGCGAGGAACAGCCCACCGCATTCCTGCCCGATGTCGCCGCGATCCCGGCCACGATCACCGCATTCACCGTGGACCGTGACGGCAAGGAGTTGTATGTGGCCACCGACAAGGGGAACATTCTTCGGTGGGACATCGCCGCCAGCCCGCCGCAACTCGTCGAACGGGTCAACGCGTTTCCCGACCACCGTGCGATCACCGCTCTCGGCTTGGTCTTCGGCGACGTCTCGCTGGCGGTCGGCGACGCGCACGGCGGCATCTCGACCTGGGCGCCCGTGTCCCTGTACGGCGAAGGCAGCAAACGCCGGCTGGCGCCGATCCATCAGCTTGCGTCCGAGGGCCCCGCCGTCTCGCGGTTCCTGTTCACACTCCACGACAAGAGCGTTGTCAGCGTGACGACCGACGGCGCCGTCAACCTGGACCACCTGACCAGCGAGCGGCACCTGTTGACGTTGCGCCCCGCGCCGGCGCTCACGCAAATGGCGTTGTCGCTGCAGGGCGACACCCTGGTCGGGGTCGACGCGGAGCGCCAACTCTGCCTGTGGGGACTGCAGAATCCGCACCCGGAAGTCAGTTGGGCCGTGCTGTTCGGCAAAGTGTGGTACGAGGGCTACGACAAGCCCGCGTACGTGTGGCAGTCATCTTCGGCCAACGACGATAACGAGGCCAAGTTCAGCTTTGTTCCGCTCGTTTTCGGCAGTTTCAAGGCGACGTTCTACGGCATGCTTCTGGCGATCCCGATTGCGATTTTCGGGGCGCTGTATGTCAGCCAGTTCACCACCTGCGAGGTGCGGTCGATCGTCAAGCCGACGGTCGAAATCATGGCCGCCATTCCCACCGTGGTCATCGGCTTTCTCGCGGCGTTGTGGCTGGCGCCACGCCTGGAACGCGCGATTGTCGGAGTCTTTCTCTATGCCTTTACCTTGCCGCTGGTGTTTCTGGTATTCATGGCGTTGTGGATCGGCCTGCGTCGCGCCGACGTGGTGCGGCGCGTCGAACGCGGCTACGAGTTTGCTCTTGCCGTGCCCATTCTCCTGGTCGCCGGACTGCTGGCTTGGGCCGCGTGTCCGCTCGTCGAGCAGAACCTGTTCCATGGCGATTTCCCGCTCTGGCTGTTCCAGGAGGCCGGGTTCCGGTTCGACCCGCGCAACAGTATCGTCATCGCCTTCGCGCTGGGGTTCACCGTGATTCCGATTATTTTCACCATGTCGGAAGACGCACTCTCGAATGTCCCGAAGAGCCTCAAAGCCGCATCCCTGGCGTTGGGCGCCAGCCGCTGGCAAACTGTGTGGCATGTGGTGCTCCCGTCCGCCAGTCCCGGCGTGTTTGCGGCCCTGATCATCGGGTTCGGTCGCGCCGTGGGCGAGACCATGATCGTGCTGATGGCGACCGGCAACACGCCGGTGCTGGACTGGGGCCCGTTCACCGGCATGCGTACGCTGTCCGCGAACATTGCGGTCGAGATTCCCGAAGCGCCGGCCGGCGGGTCGCTGTTTCGCATCTTGTTTCTGTCCGCCGTGCTGCTGTTCCTGCTCACATCGGTGCTGAACACCGCCGCCGAGTTGATCCGGCACAGACTGCGGAAACGCTACGGGTATTGACGGGGACGAGGGACGGGTGTCGAGTGTCGGGTGTCGAGGGAGAGCGCCTGTGACGGAGATGCAGCCCGCGCTGCGCAGAACGGTTAGAAGTTGAGGCTTGTAGTTCCGCGTTCACGCGGTCCGGGTGGTGCGCGGCGACGGGAAAGGGACCGCCTGAAGGCGGGACTACGAACGGGGACTGCCGGCAGAACGTGTTCATGGCGGGTTTGTGTCCGTGAGGTGGCGGCCCGGATTGCGGGCCCGCCGTGGGACGGTGGAAGAAGCGAAGTATGAAGTCAGCACCGAATACAGACAAGAACGAGGGACAGGTCACGGCCGGCACGCCCGTGCCCGCATCGCCGCCGCCCACTCCTCGCCCGGCTTCCCCTGGGGCAAGCGTGGACTCCCGCATGCCCCGCTCCCCCACCCCCGCAACAACTCAACAACCCAGCACCCCAACAACCCTTCCCCCGGCACCGTCCATCCCCCCATCCTCCGCTGACCCGAGACCCTCGCCCGCCGCTGGCCACGGCGAAGCTTCTGAGCGAAGCCGGGACACGCGGAAACCGCTGCACTCGAAGCACGCCGCGCGCGGCCGTGAGGCGGGTCGCGCGTACGTGTGGGTCAGCAGCGTTGCCATGGCTGCCATTCTGCTCATGGTCACGATCATGATTGCGGTCGTGATCCAGAATGGCGTGCGCGTGTTCTGGCCCGCGAAACTGGCCCTGTTCTCGTTGCGCGACAACACCGTCGTGATGGGCGAGGTCATGCAGTGGGAGAAGAAACCCGACGGCGGCGGCCGGCGTGTCCGGCTCAAGATCGGCAACCGCGACTTGTACGGGCTGGACTTCCGCTGGGTCGACGGCGACGCGATCGCGGCCACGGCGTTTCCGGCCGAGGCGCTGTCGCTCGAACGCCGCGAGTACGGGAACTTCTACGGGTTCCTCAAGTCCGTGAATGCGCCGGAACTGTCCGGCAACGCGCCGTCGGATCTGGTTCCCAGGCTGCTGGCGGATTGGCGCCGCGTTCGCACCGAAATGAAGGAACAGGACCGCACTCAATCTCAGATCAACCAAGTCAACCGTCAGGTCGAAGGCGTTCGGCAGCACCTGCTGCGACTGCGCTACCGCGGCGTCGAGGATGACAACCCGCGCGTGCGTGAACTGCTGGCCGAGGACGCTGAACTCAAGCAGCGCTTCACCCGTCTGGTCGACTTGCAGAACCAGAGCGTTGTGCGCCTGCGCGCGGTCACCGCCACGTTTATCGATGCTGCTGGGACGGAGAAGACGATGGCCTTGGCCGACTTGGTGCGGATATACCGTCCCAACGACATGAGCCTGGCCGCCAAGTGCGGGTTCTACGTCGCCAAGGTTGGCGAGCTTCTGACCGCCGAACCGCGCGAGTCGAACACCGAGGGTGGTCTGTTCCCGGCTATCGTCGGGACGGTCATGATGGTCTTCCTGATGAGCATTTTCTCGTTCCCGCTCGGCGTCATCACCGCCATCTACCTGCGCGAGTATGCCAGGGAGGGGCTGGTCGTGCAGTTGGTCCGTATCGCGGTCAACAATCTGGCGGGCATCCCGTCGATCGTCTACGGCATCTTTGGGCTGGGCTTCTTCGTGTACGGCGTGGGCGGTGGGTTGGACCGGGTGTTCTTCCCGGAACGGCTGCCGACGCCCACGTTCGGGTCCGGCGGCATCCTCTGGGCGAGCCTGACGCTGGCGCTGCTGACCGTGCCGGTGGTCATTGTCGCCACCGAGGAGGCGCTGGGCGCGATCCCCAGCGGGATTCGCGAGGGCTCCCTGGCACTGGGCGCGACCAAGCTCCAGACCCTGGTGCGCCTGCTGGTGCCCATGGCGTCGCCCGGCATCCTGACGGGTTTCATCCTGGCCATGGCGCGCGCCGCCGGCGAGGTGGCGCCGCTGATGATCACCGGCGTGGTCAAGATGGCGCCCGCGCTGCCGTTGGACGGGCAGTTCCCGTTCGTGCACCTGGACCGGAAGTTCATGCACCTGGGCTTTCACATCTACGACATCGGGTTCCAGTCGCCGAACGTCGAGGCGGCCAAGCCCATGGTCTTCATCACCACGTTGCTGCTGCTGCTGATCGTGCTGGCCATGAGCAGCACCGCCATCTGGCTGCGGAACCAGATGAGGAAACGGTACACGCTCGGGTCGTTCTGAGAGGGCAGAGTGTCGGGTGTCGAGGGTCGAGTGAAGGAGCCGGAGGCGTGAGGCCAGGCTGTAGGGGCTTAGCCGCCTTAGCGGCTACCTCTGCAACAACATGTTTGTCGTAATGGGTGTCATGGGTCATGAGTCATTGAGTCACTGAGTCATGGGGCTGACCTCTGACCTCTGACCTCTGACCTCTTGGGTTGCGGGCAAAGCCCGCCTTAGGAGTGAGTAAGAGCGCAGGTGGCGGATGTCCGATTTGTCCGTTGGGTCCGTTTCGTCCGTTCAGCCGCCTCCCCCGACACTCGACACCCGACACGCATCTCCAACGCAATCCAGGAATTGACCGATGGCTGACGATAAACTGATCATGCAGATCGAAAACCCGGTGGCCGACATCCGGGACCTGCGGCTGTACTACGGTGACGCCGAGGCGCTGCACGGCGTCACGATGCAGGTCCCGCGCCAGCAGGTGACGGCCCTGATCGGTCCGTCCGGGTGCGGCAAGTCGACGCTGCTGCGCTGCCTGAACCGGATGAACGACCTCATCGACGGCGTGCGGGTCACCGGCAGCATCCGGCTCGACGGCGAGGAGATCACCGATCCGGCCCTGGACGTCATCGAACTGCGCCGCCGCGTCGGCATGGTCTTCCAGAAGTCCAACCCGTTTCCGAAGTCGGTGTACGAGAACGTCGTCTACGGGTTGCGCATTGCCGGCATCAGCAAGCGGTCCGTCCTCGATGAAACGGTTGAGCGCAGCTTGGCCAACGCGGGGTTGTGGGATGAGGTCAAGGACCGGTTGAATGAGTCGGCGCTGAGCCTGTCCGGCGGCCAGATGCAGCGCTTGTGTATCGCGCGCGCCATTGCGGTGAACCCGGAGATCATCCTCATGGACGAGCCGTGCTCGGCCCTTGATCCGCGCTCGACGGCCCGGATCGAGGAGCTGATGGTCGAGTTGCGGCGCCAGTATACGATCGTTATTGTTACCCACAACATGCAGCAGGCCAGTCGCGTCTCGGACGGAACCGCTTTTCTGTTTGAGGGCAATCTGATCGAGTATGGGCCGACGCGGCGAGTGTTCACCAACCCGTTGTCCAAGCAGACGGAGGATTACATCACCGGCCGGTTCGGGTGAGGTCTCTGTCCGGGAGCACACGCACCCCCGGGATCGTCCTCTGTGGTTCCTGTTCAAGCGGCGGGAGTGAGAAAGGCAGGATGGCATGTCGAAGATTCTGCAGAATGAGATTCGTCGGCTCGAATGGCAGATGTTGTCGTTGAGCGGTGTGGCTGAAGACATGATTTACAGGGCCGTCAAGGCGGTGGAAACGCGCGACCGCCGGTTGGGCGAGGAAGTTATCGCCTCTGACTCCGAGATTGACCGCATGGAAGTCGAACTGGAGGAAGAGGGGCTGAAGATCCTGGCGCTGCACCATCCGGTGGCGGTCGACCTGCGTTTCATTGTCGCGGTGATCAAGATCAACAGCGACCTGGAGCGGCTCGGGGACTTGGCCACGACCATTGCCAAGCAGGCGGTTATTCTGTCCGACCGGCCTGAGATTCCGCAGCCGTTTGACCTGCACCAAATGGCGCGAAAGGCCTGGACGGAAGTCCGTACGAGTTTGGACGCGCTCGTGCATCTGGATGTAGCGGTTGCCCGGCAAGTCCCGGAAATGGACCGTGAGATCGACGCGCTGCACAAGACGAACGGTGGGCTGATCGAACGCGGCATTCGCGACAAGCCCGACGCGACCGCATCGCTCCTGGCCTTTTGGGCCGTGTCGCGGTCGCTGGAGCGCGTGGCTGACCACGCCAAGAGCATTGCCGCCGACGTCATTTATATGGTCGAAGGCGAGATCGTGCGACACAACCGCAAACCGGAGCACCCGGCAGGACCGTGGCCGTCCGGTGCAGCAGACGCCGCTGCCCGCACTGAAGGCCCGACCACCGGCCCAAAGGCATCGTGAGTCTATGGAAAGAAGTCACATTCTGGTGGTCGACGATGAGAAGGATATTCTGGAACTCATCTCGTACAACCTCGCCAAGAGCGGCTACCGGGTGACGAGTGTCACCACGGGCGAGGAGGCCCTGGAGAAGGTGCGATCCGATCGGCCCGATCTGGTCGTGCTCGATCTGATGCTGCCCGGCCTGGACGGCCTGGATGTCTGCCGCATCCTGACCAACGATCCGACCACGGCCAATGTTCCAATCCTGATGCTCACGGCGCGGGGCGAGGACGCCGATGTGGTCACCGGGTTGGAGCTCGGCGCCCAAGATTATGTGACCAAGCCGTTCAGTCCCCGCGTGCTGCTGGCGCGAGTCCGGGTCCTGCTGCGGCGGCAGGGGGGAGCCCAGGAAGATACCGAGCCGACGGCGGTGCTCAAGCGCGGTCGACTGGTGATCGATCCGCGACGGCGCGAGGTGCGGGTGGGCGATACGCTGATCGACCTGACGTATACCGAGTTCTCATTGCTGCATTTCCTGGCGCGCCGGCCTGGCTGGGTCTTCACCCGCAGCCAGATCATTGGCGCCGTGCACGGAGACGAGTATCCGGTCACGGAGCGGTCCGTGGACGTGCAGATTGTCGGGCTGCGGCGAAAGCTCGGTCCCTCGGGGGACTTGATTGAGACCGTGCGCGGTGTTGGCTATCGTTTCAAGGAATAGGAGCAATTGCTCCGGTCGATAGGCTGAAGGAACTCAGGCTGAAGGAAGAATCCCGCCCCAGGGGATACGGAACCCAGGGGGCAATCTGGCTGATGGGTATGGGGTGCATGTTTCGGATGGTCATCGCGTCCCGCCTTCGGCCTGATTAACCTGCGTAGTTACTCAACACGAAAGGTCTCGACAGGCCCTATCATGCCACAACGACGACGCATGTTCTGGTTGCTCTTTCCGCGGTACCTGACGATCATTCTGGTCTCCATGGTGGCGGTCTTTGCCGTCTTTCGCTACGTCATCGAGGGATTCTATCGGGACGACACGCGGGGACAGCTTGAGGCGCTGGCCCGTGTCGTGGCGTTACGCCTGCAGGCGGCTGTGGAGGCGGAAGATCAACCGCAGATCCAGGCCGAATGCCTTGAACTCGGCAGACTCTGTCAGGCGCGTTTCACCGTGGTCCTCCGTGCCGGCAAAGTCATGGGGGACACGTATGAGATCCCCGCCAACATGGACAACCATGCCGACCGCCCGGAGATCCGCACCGCCCTGGAGCAAGGCACCGTCGGGACTTCGGAACGCTTCAGCCATACCATTCAGACGCAGATGTTCTACGTGGCCATTCCTATCGTAAAGGACGGGCGGGCGCTGGGCGTGGTCCGCGTGGCGCGACCCTTGAGCCAACTGCAGTCCGCCATCCGCTCTGCCCAGGACCGCGTCTTGGTCGGGGGCTTGGGGATTGCGCTCATTGCCGGCCTCTTGAGCCTGCTGATTGCACGGCGCATCACTGCGCCCATCGAGGAGATTCGGGCTGGCGCGGAGCGCTATGCACAGGGCGATTTCACGTGCAAGATTCTGCAACCGGACGCCGCTGAGCTCGGCGATCTCGCCCAGGCGATGAACCGCATGGCGGCTGAGATCGAGGCCAGGATTGCGACCGTCACCGACCAACGGAACGAACTCGAGGCGATTCTGCGCAGTATGATTGAGGGGGTTCTGGCCGTGGATCAGGAGCAGCGGTTGCTGACGGTCAACAACGCGGCCTTTGTACTCCTCGGCATGCAGCGTGCCGATGTGCACGGTAAGAGCCTTCAGGAGGTTGTCCGCTGCCCGGCGCTGCACAAGCTTGCCACTACCGCGCTGCAGCAGGAAGCCTCTGTCGAGGGCGAGATTGTCCTGTACGATCAGGACCGTGAGCGTATCGTGCAGGTCCACGGCACGGCCCTGCACGATGCCGCTGGGGTGCGCACCGGGGCGGCGCTGGTGCTCAACGACATCACGCGCTTGCGCCGGCTCGAGAACGTGCGGCGTGATTTTGTGGCCAATGTTTCGCATGAACTCCGCACCCCGATCACCTCACTGAAGGCATCTGTCGAGACGTTGCTGGACGGCGCCATGCGTGAACCGGAGAACGCCCACCGCTTCCTGCAGATCATCCTCCGGCATGCCGATCGGATGAATGCCATCATCAACGACTTGCTGCTCCTGGCGCAGATGGACTTGGCGGAGAAAGACGACGCCCCGAGTCGCCTGGAGTGGAAGGTGATCCCGGCCGTGGATCTGCTGCAGGCGGCCATGCGCGTGTGTGCGGTCAAGGCGGAGAAGAAAGGCATCCAGGTCAGCCACGATTGCCCGAACGGGCTCAGCGTGCGCTGTGATACGCACCTGATTGAGCAGGCGATCATCAACCTTCTCGACAACGCGATCAACTACAGCGAGGGCGGCCGGCCGGTCCGCGTCTCGGCTCGTGCCGAGGACGCCGACGTGCTCATCGCCGTGCAGGACCAGGGCAGCGGCATTCCATCCAACCATCTGCCGCGCATCTTCGAACGCTTCTACCGGGTCGACAAGGCGCGCAGCCGCGAGCAGGGTGGGACGGGCCTGGGGCTGGCCATTGTCAAGCACATTGTTCAGGCCCACGGCGGCAGCGTGGCGGTCGAAAGTGAAGTGGGCAAGGGCAGCACGTTCACCATTCGCCTGCCCGCACCACGGCAGAACGGCAAGGCCTGACGCCGCCTTTTCCAACCCGGCGCAGACGGAACCAAGGCGAACCCCGAACGGCCAAGTCAGGGGGTGTTTTCCCTCTCGACAACCGCCGCCGTGCCGGCGCCGCCGAGGCACCCGGCGACCATAACTCACCGTATCGAACAAGTTGAACACCTACAGTAGAGGCGTCCGCGATAGGTGAGGGCGCCTACTGGTACCGCGCGCCGTAGGACGGGTGCCCCCACCCGTCCCCCGCTTGTGGAGGAGTGTGGGCGTTCCGTGCGCGTGACTCATGCTCAGGACGGTGAAGTCTGGACGACGTCCGCATACGTTTCACGGACGCCGGCACCCACTGCATCCCAGTGTCGGGTCAGCGCATGCTGCCGCGCGGCGTCCGACATGTGTCGGAGCCCTTTGGGGTCGTCAAGGGCGGCACGAATGCTCTCCGCCAGCGCCTTCGGGCAGACGGGGATCGCCAGCAGTCCGGTCCGGCCACGCTGGACCACATCCCGCGGGCCGGGCACATCGAACCCCACGACGGGTACGCCCGAGGCCATGGCCTCCAGCATCACGTTGCCGAACGTGTCTGTCAGCGACGGGAAGACGAACAGGTCGGCGGCTGCATACGCCTGCGCCAATTCCTCGCCTCTGCGGAACCCGGCAAACACGACCCCCACGGGCGCCTGTCGCTCAAGCCGCGCGCGGCACGGGCCGTCGCCGACCAGCATCAGGCGCGCGCGACCGCGGTACGGCAAGTGCGCGTAGGCCTGCAGAAGGGCGCTCAGGTTCTTCTCCACGGCGAGGCGACCGACGTAGAGCAGCAGGTATCCGTCCCGGAGCACGCCGGCCTCGGCACGCACGTGGGCACTGCGCTTCGCCGGGTCGAACAGCTCCGTGTCCACGCCTCGCGGCCACACGGCAAGGTCATTGAACCCTTTCTCCTGCAGGATATTCTGAACCGTTGCCGTTGGGCACAGGGTCCGGCGACCGGCGTTGTGAAACGAACGCAGATACCGCCACGCAATGGGTTCGAGAAGTCCGAGCCGGTACCACCGCAGATAGTTGGGGAAATGCGTGTGGTAGGACGTGACGAGTGGAATGTCGAGCCGCCGGCAGGCGCGCAGTGCGGCCAGGCCCAAGGGCCCTTCCGTGGCCACGTGAACCACGTCAGGGGAGAATGCGTTGAGGGCGCCGACGATCTCACTGGGCAATGCCAATCCGATCCGCACCTGCGGGTACAGGGGGAGGGGTATGGACCGGAACTGGGTAACCGTCACGTCACGTTCGATCCCGTTCCGCCCCGCTGGAAACCTGGGGACGAGAAGCTGGACCTCGTCACCGCATCGGCGCAGGTAACGAACCAGCCGGTCGAGAGTTCGGGCCACCCCGTTGACTTCGGGGGGGTATGTCTCGGTGACTAGTGTCACGCGCATGGCGTGAGCTCCCGTTCCTTGACTGACGTTGCTGTGCGTTGCCGCTCACCGACCACACCGGGAACAGGCGCGACGGGCGCGTCCCACAGCACGTCCAGGATGCGATGCCAGGCGCTCTGGCTGGCGTTGGCCAGGGCCTTGGTTGCCAGAGCGTGGTGGATGCCCTCGTCCAGGCACAGCAGCCGCATGGCGCTCATGAGCGCGTCCGGGTCCGACATGTTGACGATCAGACCGGAGTTGAGTGCACGCACAATCTCCGGTGGACCGCCCTGATCGGAGACGATGACCGGCAGCCCCGACGCCTGCGCCTCGAGCACAACATTTCCGAATGTGTCTGTCGTGCTGGGGAACACGAACGCGTCGGCGCTGGCGTAGGCCTTGGCAAGATCCTCACCCTCCAGCAGGCCGGTGAACACGATGTCGGCGTCCGTGCCATAGCGCTGGCGCAACTCCGGCAACAACGGTCCGTCGCCCACCATGAGCAGGGTGGCGGGTTGTCCCCCGCGCACCAGCTTCTGGAACGAATTCAGCAGATGCTCGATATTCTTCTCCTTGGACATCCGCCCCACATACAGGAACTTGAATTTCCCATTGCAGCCATAGCGGTGCCAGAAATCCGGGTCGCGGTGGGACGGATTGAACTGGACTGGGTCGACACCGCGCGGCAGCACCACGATGCGTTTCTTTTCCAGGCCGTCGCGCAACAGGCGTTTGCGGTAGAACTCGCTTGGGGCCATGATCAAGTCCATCTGGCCGTAGAACCAGACCATGAACCGCCGTGCGACTTCGCCCATGTTCTCGTCCTCGGTGAGTTTCTCGACATAGGTGGGGAAGTCGGTGTGATAGATGCCGGTGGCCTTCAGGCCGAGGATGCGGGCGGCGGCCAGGCCGACCAGTCCCATGGGGCCGGGCGTCGAGATGATGATCTCCGTGAACTCCTGGCGTTCGATGTACTCGATGATCTCGAGGAAAGGCGGAAATGCGACGCGTTGCTTTTCGTACTCGGGCAGTTCGAACATCCCGACGGGGCGGAAGTTCCGCAACGGGAACCGTTCTTCCTGCGGGTCGCGTTCCATGCAGGTGAGCACGGTCAGGTCGCGGTCGCGGTCCAGGGCGACGTTGGCCAAGGTGCGAATGGTCCGCGCCACACCGTTGACATCGTCGAACGTGTCGGTGATCCACGCCTTACGCGTCGGCGTCGCCTCAGCACCGAGGCCTTTGTCGACCTGGAAGCGGGCGCGGACCTGGTCGTGCAACGTGCGGTCCTTGTTTTGGGCGACGAAGGCCGCCAGGTACGGCGCGATCGCCAGGCCGACGGGCGCCAGCGAGGACAGGGTCTGCAGGCCTTCGAGCAGTGAAACATTGCGCATGTGCGCCGCGAACCGGCACATGAAATGGTAGCTCAGCTGGTGGCTGATCTTGCATGAGAGGGCAAAGGCGCGCGCGTCGGCTTCCTCTTCCCCAGGCTCCTTGCTCCCCGTCGTCCAGATGTCTTTGAGGTTGGAGATCTCGTTGATCAGCGACCGCTCGGCGTCGGACAACTGCCGGCGTCGAACGGAACCGAGGACGTAGCTCCTCAGGCGCGGCATCGGGTTGAACCCGGAGGGCTTTTGAGCGGGAGATTCGGTCACCAGGCGCTGAAGCAAACCGTCCAGGACGTGGGAGTGGGTTGCGTTACCCCGCGCGAAACGGTCCTTGTAGTAGCTGTAGGCAATCTGGTAGAAGCCGTGCGCCAGTTTCAGGCTGGTCCCCGACACACCTTCTGGCGAGCAGCGGCCGTTGCGCAGATGGGCGGTGAACTCGCTTACGCCCGTGGCTTCGGGGGTCAGGGTGAACGCCGAACCGATGTATCGGCCGCTGTGGTCGTCGCTGCCGCCGGTCATGACTTTGTTCCACGGCTCGGGCCCCACTGGCGTGATGTGGTGCTGGTTGGCCAGGTCCTCGACCAGTCGCGGTGTCATGAGAGACAGGATTGCGGCTACCAAGTGATTGGCGGGCGCCGCCCGCGTGCCGTTGAGGGCTTCGAACCGATTGAAGAGTACCAGGAGCTTCTCGACGTGGGCCAGGGTGAGTTTCTCGTTCACCGAAAAGGTGGGGTGCGCTACGCTATGGGCGACGCCGCGACTGTAGAGCAACTCTCTGAGGGCATAGATGTCTTCCCTGACGTGCTGAATGTCAGCGAACAGTGGCTCGGTCAGATCATGGGCCAGGACATGCACCTTGCAGCCGTCTTCCGGGAAGTAGGTGGTGATTTCGCTGGAGATGAACGTATTGGGGATGTCCGCTATCTCGAGGCACCCGGCGATGCTGTTGTGATCGGTGATGGTCACAAAATCCATGCCCTTGGCCCTTGCCTGCCGGTACAGCTCCGCCGGCGCCACGAAGCTCTCGGGTGCACCCAGGCGGCGCAGGATCCATTCGCTGGGCCGGTCCGAGTGCTTGCTGTGGACATGGAGGTCGGCGCGTGCGGACATGGTTGATCCCTTTCCGTTCCGGTTCTCCGGTGCAGTCTCTGCGTTCATCGGGGCGCTATTCTCCTTGTCTCATTCCTACTCTACCCCACGGCGGTTAGCTGCGGGTTAGCGCCGGTTAGGGTTCGGTTAGGGCTTGGGCAGTTTGCCATGTGGAGTGCGAGAGTGCGCCGGTTACGGCATGCGCCCGACAAAGACGTAATAGGGGACGGTGAACCCCGGCAGAAAGGGGAGGCGGGCCCGCTGTTCCGATACCGTTTCGGAGGTGAATCGGTCACGCAGGTACGGGAGGTGATCGGCGGAGAGGAACACGTTATCGCGGCTGAACCACAGGGGCCAGAAGTGACGCGTGAACAACGAGTGGCGTGCGCCGCCGGGGGCCGGGAACTTGCGCGACACGTAGAAGTCCGCTACGCCGATCCTGCCGCCGGGCCGGAGCAGGCGCACTGCCTGGGCCAGGGCCGCGTACCAGTCCGGGATCATGGTCAGCGAATAGGAGAAGGTCACCAGGTCGGCGACACCTTCCGGCGGCACAAACTCGGTGGCGTCGGCCTGGACGACCTCCACGTTGCGCCAGGCATGCCGGACGATGCGGCGGCAGGCGATCTCTTGCAAGGCGGGGCAGAGGTCGACCAGGTAGATGCGTTGCCACTGGTGCAAGTCGCCGCTGGTGTACTCCAGGTTGGCGCCCGTTCCCGCACCCAGATCGACCCAGATCCTGCCGGGCTCGGCTGTCGCTTGGCGGATCATTTGACGGCGCCCTTGTAGCAGGCGCTGGCGGAAGTCGTCATAGTCCTCGGCTTGACCGCGGTAGAAGCCGTTCAGTCGCGCCGCATGGGTGGCGCCCGTGGCGGGCGCGAGAATGAGAGAGCGGAGCACTCGCAGATCGCGCGCCAGTTGCATTGCGGTTATCCCTTGCCCGTGTCGAACTGGGTACTCCCCGAGTCTGTGGTGCGATCAGGCTACGGCCAGGTCGGCAATGTAGAAACTGCCGTAAGTGTGGACGCGATCCTGTCGGTGCAGGGCCGCTGCGCGTTCACGGTGGTAGGTCAGCAGGTCTCCGACCCTGCACGTCTCGCGCCCCAGGCGCACATTGAGCGGGTCGACGTAGTCAACGTGCAGACCTGCGCTGCGCCAGATCACGCGCGCGCCGGGCGCGGCACCGTCGACCATCGCCTGCCACTCGGCCTGCAACGCCGCGGTGTCGCCGGCGCTGAGCCAGTCCATGTGGTCGAGGAGCACGAAGCGCGAAATGCGCACGTCATGTCCAGTCAGGAATTGTTCAACCGAGCATGTGTGCGTGGTGATGCGGTCCGCCAACCCATCGCGCAGCCGTTCGAAGTCTTCCTTTATCAGGTACTGAGGACAGCAGGTCCGGGTGTATTCGCCGCACAGGTACACGCGCCAGAAGTAGTTGTCGACCAGCGGCAGTGCGGTGAAGACGGCGCGCACGCATTCCTCGACAAACGCGGCCACGCCGCCGGCGTAGTGACGTTCCAACTGCAGCCGCTGCGGCGCCGGCACGCCCAGCAATGACAGGGATGTGTCGCGCCCCAGAAACCAACGCAGGGTTCGCCCCCAGAACAGGTCGTGGAGCCCGTTCTCGTAAATCCGTTGCTGTTCGGCCACAGTAGGGGCGGCCAACAGCGACTCGATCTGGTCACGGACCCGCGCAACCCGGTTGATGTAGAGATTCAGCAGACGGGCAACCAGCCCGGTTGTGCCGTGGAAGTAGAAAGACGTCTGGCCCGACAGTCCGGGCGCGAAGAAGTTGATACGCCGGTCCCAGAATTCCCGGGCCGCAGAACTCAATTGCGGACGCAGCAGGGCCTGGTACGTCGTGCGCGAGCCGCGCAGCCGCCCGCGTCCGAACATCTCATAGAAGGTGTCATAGTCCAAGGCGCGGATTGCCGCCAGCTTGAGTTCCAGCAGGGCGTTCTGGCGCGGATTGACATCGACCGCGTAGACGTGTCGCGGGCCGGCCAGCGCATAGTCCAAGGCGTTGCAGCCGGCGGATGTGATGACCAGGACGGTGTCGTCCGGTGTCAATGCCAGAGCCGCGCGGTCGATGCGGGGATCTTCCCAGCAGGTGTTGTAAATCAGGTTATGGTCGTGGATGAGGCCGAACCAACGGCGGTCAAACCAGTGCTGAAGCGACACGGGATAATTCTCCTCTCGCGTCTGTGTGTGATCGTGAACGAACGGCCAGGACTTCCGCGCGGGCCTGGGGGGATGCTCTCTCCGCCCCGGGCAGGAACGTGGCCACATCCTCCAGTGCCGCCACATGCCGCTCCTCGACCTTGACCACGCTGTTCAGTGTGCCGTACTCGTTGATGGTCTGGTTCTCCGCGGTGGGGTCGTAGCACCAGAACCCGTCGATGACAAACTTGTACTCGTACCGACCCGGCACCAGGTTGACCAAGGCGCGGAACACGCCGTCTCTGCCCTTGGCCATGCGCCGGGATTCCGGGTCCCAGCCGTTGAAGGTCCCCACCAGGCACACCTGCTTTGCGGTCGGATCGAGATTGCAGACGAACCGCACCAACCCTCGAACGTTCTTCTCTACACTCATGCCAGTCTCTCCCTTCGTGTTGTTGCCAGGTGCCCGAACCGGGCCGCGTTCCTTGAATGACCTGCCTCCCCGACCTGCCGTCACTGCATCCTCGCAAGGTCAGGCGCCCACAGGTGCAGCAGCGCCGTAGTCTTCAACCGCCGCCGCGTCGCCGTCGCCCTCAGGCTTGCGAGGACGTGACCGGGGCCCCTCATTGCGGTCCTTCCAGCCGGACCGCGACGGTCCCGAACCAACGCCCGACGTCGTCGGGGCCGTCGACGGTGCCGTGGACGCCGCTGTCGCGCGGGGGGTGCCGACTGCGCGGCGGAGCACCTCGGCCAGTTCGTGGATGGTGAACGGTTTGGCCAGGAACTCGCAGATGCCCACATCGCGCAGCAGATCCGGCGAGAGCCCTTCGCGGTAGCCCGAGCAGAGGACAATCGGTATGTCCGGCTGGATTTCCAGGATACGGTGGGCGAGTTCAGCCCCGGTCATGCCCGGCATGGTCTGGTCTGAGATGACCACGTCGAACCGGGCTGGGGTTTCCGTGACGCGGTTGATCGCTTCCTGTCCGCTGCAGCAGGACACTACTTTGTAACCCAACTCCCGCAGGAAGCGTTCGACAACCTCCAGCAAGAGCATTTCGTCGTCCACCAACAGGACCGTGCCCGCGCCCCGCAACGTTGTGCCGACTCGCGGCGTGTCTTCGTCCGCGGTGACGCGAACCTTGATTCCCGGCAGAAAGACGCGGAACGTCGACCCCTTGGCGGGCTGGCTCTCGACCGTGATGCGTCCGCCGCAACCGGACACGATGCCGTGCACCACGGCCAGGCCCATGCCGGTCCCTTCGCCAGGCTTCTTGGTGGTGAAGAACGGTTCGAAGATCCGTTCCACGACCTCCGGCGCCATGCCCTGTCCGGTGTCGCGTACCGTCAGTACGACGTAGAACCCCGGGACATCGTTCGTGTCGACCACCGTGGCAGGCGGAACCCCCTCAAACGACGAGACCAGCACTTCGAGCACACCGCCTTGTTCGCGCATGGCGTGCGCCGCATTGGTGCACAGGTTCATCAACACCTGGTGGACTTGCACCGGGTCGGCTACGACCACGTCGCTGTCCGCGTCGATCCGGTGCCGAATGTCGATGGTGGACGGCAGCGTGGCACGGAGGAACTGCAGTGACTCGTTGACGATCGGGTTCAGGCGCAAGGGGCGGTTCTCGCTCTCGACCTTTCGGCCAAAGGTCAGAATCTGCTGGACCAGGCGGCGCCCGCGCTCCGCGGCTTTGCGCACGTTGCTCAGAGCTTCCTGCCGTGGGTCGTCCGGGGGCAGATCCAGTTGCAGCAGCTCAACGTGGCCGAGAATGGGCTGCAGCAGGTTGTTGAAGTCGTGCGCGATGCCACCGGCCAGGGTTCCGATGGCTTCCATTTTCTGGGCCTGGCGCAATTGCAAGTCACTCCGGCGCAGTGCCTCAGTGGCTCGCACCTGCGCGGTGATGTCCCGCACGACCGTCACCCAGGACTGCACTTCTCCCGTTCTGTCGCGGATCGCGGACACGCAGACCTCGGCCGGGAACACGGCGCCCGAGGCGCGCAGCAGTTGCATCTGCAGCCGTACGTAGTCGTGGTCCACCAGTTCGGCCTGCACCAGCCCTTCGAAGCGCTGGTGCGAATCCGCGTCCGGGTGTAAGGCGGCCAGGGGCAGTTCGGCAAGTTGCTCGGCGGGATACCCGAATACGTTGGCCGCCTGTTGGTTGCACCTCAATACTCGCTCCCACTGTGAGTCCGCGATCAGGACTGCGTCGCTGAGGCTGGCGAAGGTCTGTTCGAGGAGCTGTGCCGAGGTGCGCAGCGCCGCTTCAGCGCTCCGCCGTGATCCGACCTCTGCGGCCAGTTCGGTGTTGCGCTGCACCAGTTCCGCGGTCTGCCGTCGCACCTGGCGGCGGAGCACGAGCGCGACCCCGGCCAGCAGGAGGGCCGCCACGACCGCCACGCCCAGGATGACCAGCAGGTGTCGGGCCAAGGTGCTGCTCCGTTCGTCGCCCACGGCACGGCTGACCTGTTGGTGATACAAGGAGGCCGGGTTCTGCTTCATGTCGGCCAACGCGTAGTCAAGCGCGCGCAGGACTTCGTCGTGGCGGCCTTTGGCCGCGGCAAACCGCAGCGCCACGGGGGCGAGAACCAACGTGGTCCGCTGCACGTTGAACTCCCCTTCGTGCGTCCGTCCGTACAGGCGGTCGACGACGCCGGCGTCGACCCACTTGTTGGCCACGGCCGTGAACACATCGTGGTAATCCTTGCACTCGACGAAGCGGCAATTGACATTGAAGCCCTGGGCCGTGGTTCGCAGTTCCTGCGAGTAAGGGTCATCCCGGACAACGGCAACGGTCCGGCTGGCCAGATCCATGATTGTCTGCACCTTGCCGTTGGGTGGCGTGTAGACCTGCGCCCAAGTTGAGACCACCGTTTCCTGACCGAACGCAAACCGCTCCCGGCGCTCGCTAGTGCAGGGCGCGGCCACCAGCAGGTCGATATTCCCCGTCGCCAGTCGTGTCCACCCTTCCTCGATGGACCCGCTCACCGGCTCTATGGACCAGCCTTCCTGGGTGGCGACGGCACCGAGAAGCTCCATGAACAGCCCCCGATCCGGGGGCGCTTTGTCGAGGCACACCAGGGGTTCGAACTCGAAGACACCCACGCGGAGCGGCGTTGCCGCCCATACCACGGAGCACGCTGCGGTGAGCAGAAACGCCAGCAGTGAAGACCGTGCGAAGATTGGACCGAATCGCATGTTCATTCTCCGAGAATGGGTTTGCCGTTGTACCTGATGGAGCGCAGAACGGCTTCTGCCTTGGCGACTGCTTCCGGGGGCAGGGGTGCGTAGTGCAGGCCTTGAGTGTCCGCCTGCCCGTCGTGGATCATCCACCACAGCAAGTTCGCAAGACGTTGGGCCCGATCCGGCGAACGCTGGCCGTACGCCTGCTCCCGGTAGAAGATTACCCAGGTGAACCCGGTGATCGGGTACCCCGTGGCGGCTGACGTGTTCGCGAGATACACGCGTGTGTCATCGGGGACTTCGATCTGGGCGGCGGCTGAGACGCTCGCCAATGTCGGAGTAACGTACTGGCCTGCCAGATTCCGGACGGCTACCGTGGGCAGGTTGCGCGCCGTGGCGTACATGGTCTCCATGTACCCAATGGCCCCGGGAATGCGCTGTACCATGTCCGCCACGCCGGGATTCCCGTCTGCACCCATGCCGACGGGCCAGCGCAGTGTCTTGCCGCGGCCAACCGTGTTGCGCCACTGATTGCTGACGCGTGTGAGGTAGTCGCTGAAGATGAACGTCGTGCCGCTGGCATCGGCACGATGAACGACCACAACGCCCAAGTCGGGGAGTTTGATGTCCGGGTTCTCACGCGCCAGGCGCGGATCGGACCAGCGCTGGATCTTGCCCTTGAACAAATCCACCAGCGTTTCCGGCGAGAGCCGCAGCGTCGGGTTCCCGGGCAGGTTGCACGTGATGGCCACCGCTCCGACACAGGTCGGCAAGTGCAGCAACTTCCCCGGCGCAAACGCCAGGTCGTCGTCCCCAATGAACGCGTCGCTGGCCCCGAAATCCACCTCGCGCTTCAGGATCTTCTGCGTCCCGGCGCCGGACCCGACGCTGTCGTAGATGACGCGTTGCCCCGTGTCGCGGCAGTACCGTTCGAACCACGCCATATAGAGCGGGGCCGGGAACGTCGCACCGGCGCCGGTCAGGATGTCGTTGCCGCGGCCCGGCAGACTGCCCAGAAACAGCATCGCCACTGCAGCGCACCAACGCGCCAACTGGGTTGCAGAACTCATGGGTCACCTCTCGCGCAATGTCGTGCGTGTGTTTGCCACCTCAGGCCCCCGTTACCTCGGCGCCCAAAATGGCGCGTGCCGCGTTGCCTCGTGGTTCCGAATCGATGACTCGGTCCCCGGCGTGACGGCGTGGGCGTGACACCCGGACCCGGGTAATGCGGTCCTGCCCGAGCCTGTGGGAACGACATGCGGCAAGGAGACGGCGGATGGCGGCTGGAGACGGCTCGTCTTTGAACACCGGCGACTGCCGTGCCAGAAACGGGGAATGGCAGAGGGCCGTTCCGGATTTTGCCTGCGCAAATTGCTCCGGCGAGCTGATCACGCCCCATCCGCTGGCGCGGATGTCGTCGGACGAAAGGCTGCTGTGTCTTTTCATGTTCCGGACTTCCCTTGCTGGCAGGTTTGCATGGCCTCTGACTTGATGTTGCACGTCACCGCTTGCAGCACGGTATTCACGCATCACACCACTACGTTACGCCACGCCAACAAGCCCCCTGTGAGGTTCCCGTTAGCACGCTTCAGTAAAACGTTAGGAGAGTGTTAGGCGCAGCTTGCTGGACGAGAGCCGGAAGTCGCGCACAACGCGGCCATGGCAGCGATTCAGGATCAGCTGTTGCGTCCCTGCAGGTCGATGCCCGGCCTGCCTGGGCTCGGGCCTGCCGCACTCTCTTTTCGACCTGTGCAATAAGGATCAGTGCGCGTCTTCGCCTTCGGTTGGGGGCGGCTGTAGTGCAAGGCTCCAGCCTTGCAGTCTTGCCCGGCACCGCGCAAACTACACGGCGCGCCGGAGGGAAACGCATTCGGCAAGGCTGGAGCCATGCCCTGCTTCCGCTCGCGGCCTGCCAGGCTTATTGCACAGGTCGTCTTGTTTCACGGTATGTGGGTATCCGCGTGACTCAGGTTGGTCTTCCACAATTGCTTGCGGAGCAAGTGATTGCGGCAGAACTGGGGCCTGCGCACCGCGAGGACCGCAATACCTTGTCGCGCAGTCAGTTCTGCAACTACGACCTGAGTCAAGCGGATACCCACATCACGGTATTCTCACAGGGCCGCACACGGGCCCAACACGTCGAGCCGATATTGGTCGAGGACCGATGGAGGGCATCCGCATGGTATGTCGAGCAATCGTATTGCTGCTCCTGGGCTTGGGCGCGGTGTGCACCGGCGCCGATATCACCGTGTTGCTGAAGGATCAGGCAGGCGCCCAGGCGCTGCTGGCGAGCAACCCGATTCATGTGCATGCGGCCGGGCATGTGGATGCCACGTTTGATCGGGCCGTGGCCATGTTCATGAGCAAGGAAGTTCTCGACGACGTCCAGGCCGAGTATGCGCGACAGCTCCCGGCGGGCGAGACCCCCGAATTTGTGGTCCACCAAACCGAGTCTGGTCAGTACCATTACGTCAACAAGGACAAGCAGCGCTCGGAGGTGCGGGAACTGTACAAGGCGACCGGTCCGGACGGCGCGCTGGACGCCATCTTTCTGGCGGAGGGGACACGGTTCTTTGGCGCGTTCGAGGCGCTGGTGCACCTGAATGCGCGGCCGGGCGCCGCAGGCAAGGTGGACTACGATTTGAACGTGTACGCGCGGCCGCGCAACAGCGTTTGCAGATGGCTCGGGCACCTGCCGCCCGTGCGGAAGTTCTTCCAGAACAAGACGCAGGAGGTGGCGGATCTCTCGGCCCGCATCTGCGCGCACCTCAGCCGCCGAGAAACGCCCGCCGCGCCGCGTCCGAGCCCCTGAGCGCGCCTCGCCGTTCAGCCGTACCGGCCTTCAATGTACTCCGCGGTCTTCGGGTTCTGCGGCTGCAGGAAGAGGTCCGCGGTGCGGTTGTGTTCGATCAGTTCGCCGAGCAGCATGAAGATGCACTCGTCGCTGGTGCGTCGCGCCTGCGCCATGTTGTGAGTGACAATGACGAGGGTGTAGCGGCCCTTCATCGCGAACATCAACTCCTCGATGGCGCGCGTGCCCTCCACGTCCAGGGCCGAACACGGCTCGTCCATCAAGATGATCTCCGGTTTCAGCGGCAGCAGGCGCGCGATGCAGAGCTTCTGTTGCTGTTCGAGCTGCAGCGTATTGGCCTTGACCTGCAGCTTGTCTTTCAGGTCTTTCCACAGCCCGACCTCGGTCAGCGCCTTTTCGACGGCCTCATCAAGATCGATGCGCCGTGACGTCCCCGCCGGTCCGCCGCCTGCCGTCGCCCCCAGCCGCTTGGCGAAGCGGTAGAATTTCTTGCGGCGCGTCCCCAGCAGGTCCCTGGCGCGGTTGTGGATCCGCAGCCCGAAGACGACGTTTTCGTACACTGAAATCGGCATGGGATTGGGCCGTTGAAACACCATGCCGACCGACTTGCGCAGCTCGACGAGGGACACGTCGGCATCGTAGATGTTGCGGTCCAGGACGCGGATCTCGCCCGTGGTCGTGACGTTGCCGTAGCGCTCGTTGACGCGATTGAAGCAGCGCAGCAGCGTGGTCTTGCCGCACCCGGACGGGCCGATGAGCCCGGTAATCAGGCCCTGCCGGATGTCCACGTTGATGTTCTTGAGCGCCTGGAACTTGCCGTACCAGAGGTTCAGGTCGCGCGTCGTGATGCTCTTGGTTGCAGCGTCGCTCATCCGAAAATGCCGTTCACGTATTCATACGTCTTGCGGTTTGCCGGGTGACCCGAGAAGATCACGTCGTTCGAACCGATCTCAATAACGTCCCCGTTGTATAGAAACAGGGTCCTGTCCGCCAGGCGGCGCGCCTGCTGCGTCAGATTCGTGACCAGGACGATCGTCATCTGCGAGCGGAGTTCCTTCAGCACGTCCTCGATGCGCATCGTGGTGACCGGATCGATGGCAATCGAGAACTCGTCCAGGCACAGCACCTCCGGTGCGTGGGACAGGGCCCGCGCAATCGTCAGCCGCTGCTGCTGCCCGCCCGACAGCTTGGTGCCGAGCGAATCGAGACGGTCCTTGACTTCATCCCAGAGCGCGGCCTGGCGGAGGCATTTCTCGACCAGTCCGTCGAGTTCGCTCCGGGCCGAGATGCCGGCGCAGCGCGGCGCGAACGCCACGTTGTCGTAGATGGACAACGGCAGGCCGACGGGCAGCGGCGCCACCATGCCGACCTTGCGGCGCAGTTCGTAGACATTGCGGAGTTCGCGCACGTCCTCGCCGTCCACCCGCACGGTCCCCGACACGAACGCGTTGGCGCAGAAATCGATGGTGCGGTTCAGGCAGCGCAGCAGGGACGTTTTTCCGGACTGTGCCGGGCCAATGACGGCAAAGATCTCGTTGGGCACGATGTCGAAGGAGACGCCGTGCAGGACTTCGCGGTGCGCGTAGGACAGGCGCAAGTCCTTGACCTCGATTTTCTTTACGGCGCACGACATCGGTTCGTCACCATTTCTTCCGTGACCTCAGGACGACGCGGAACGTGATGGCGGTCGCGTTCACCAACAGCACCACCGCCAGCAGCACCACGGCGATGGCGTACGGCAGTGCCGGCGGCGCACCGCTGGCCTGTGTGGCGATGTAATACAGGTGCATGGACAGCGACATGCACTGTTCGTTCAGCGTGTAGAGGAAGAAGCCGTTGTCGCTGACGGCCTTGTACACGGTCACGCCGGTGAGCATAACCGGCGCCGTCTCGCCCGCTGCGCGCGACACCTGCAGGATCACGCCTGTCAGGATGCCGCTGATCGAGTTGGGCAGGACGATGCGGCGGATCGTCTGCCAGCGCGTGGCGCCGACGTTCCAACACGCTTCGCGGAACGACATGGGTACGGCCGCCAGCGCTTCCTTGGTGCTGGCGATAATCACGGGCAGGGTCATGATGGCCAGCGTCAGCGACGCCGAAATGATCGACTTGCCGAAGTGCATCGCGTACACGAACGCGCCCACGCCGAACAGCCCGTGCACAATGCTGGGCACGCCCGCCAGGTTGACGACGGCCAGGTTCACAATGCGCGTGAACCAGTTGTCCTTGGCGTACTCATTGAGGTACACGGCGGCCAACACCCCGATCGGCGCAGAGACGCAGAGCGAGAGCCCGACCAGATAGATGGTCCCGACCAGCGCGGGCCAGATGCCGCCGCGAATACCGCCCCCGCGCGGGTTGGTTGTCAGGAACTCCCAGGACAGGCACGGCCAGCCCTTGACGACGACGTAGCCGACGATCAGCAGCAACGGCACGACCATCGCCATGGCCATGAACCCGAAGAAATACTTGGCGACACGCTCGGTGCGCCGCTTGCGGCGGCCCAGCGGGGTTTCGGCGAACATGGCTTGCCGGTCACTCATTTCTTTCGGACCCCCCGCACTGCCAGGTCCGCGATCAGGTTGACCGCGAATGTGATCGAAAACAGCAGGATCCCGATGAGGAACAGCACTTGGTAATGCTCGGAGCCTTTCGACGTCTCCCCGAGTTCTGCGGCGATGGTCGCGGTGAGCGTGCGCACCGGATCGAACACACTGTGCGGGATCCGCACGGAGTGGCCCGTGGCCATCAGCACCGCCATGGTCTCGCCAATGGCGCGGCCGACGCCGAGCAGAACCGCCGCCAGAAGGCCATTCTTGGCCGCCGGCAGCAGGATGCGGTAGACGATCTGCCAGCGCGTCGCGCCCAGGGCCAGCCCCGCCTCACGGTACGAGTCGGGCACCGCCTTCAGCGCATCTTCGCCGATGCTGACCATGATCGGCACGCTCATCAGCGCCAGGAGCACGGCACCGTTCAGCATGTTGACACCGATCGGGGTGTGGAACGTCTGGATGATGAGCGGATTCAGCACGCAGAGGCCGATGAACCCCCAGACCACCGACGGGATCGCGGCCAGCAGTTCGATGACGATCTTCAACGTTTCTTTCGTCGCCTTGCCGCAGAACTCGGAGACGAAGACCGCGGCCCCGAGACCGAAGGGCACGGCAATGGCCATGGCGAGCACGGTCACGCTCAGGGTGCCGACGATCAACGCCCCGACGCCGTACTTCGGCTGAGTCTGCGAGGTGGGAATCCAGTCCGGACTGAAGAGGAATTGCGACCAGTCGAGTTTGGCCAGGAACGGCGCGCCTTCGCGGAAGACGAAGAAGAAGATGCCAAACACGAAGATGATCGCACTGATGCCGCACAGGCGAATCATCAGTTCGATCGCCTTCTCGAGCCATACTTCAAGTTGTCCGCGTCGGGCGGGCATGAGTTACTTGTATGTTCAGCCGCTGGCCTCTGCAGACGCCAGCGGCGGGTTCAGGATACAGGAAATCCGCGGCGAGAGCCAACCGCGGTCCATACGCTCCATTGTCAACGCGCGTGCGGCCAGACCGGGTCGCGCCCAGCGTTGGCGTGCAGTCGTGTTCCTCGCGTCACGAGATACTCATCCTGATCGCAGGGGTCGCTGTTTCAACCTTATCCAAGACCTTGCCGATGGATGAAGACTGTCCCGAGACGATCCGTAAGGCGCACCCCACGTACAAGGGGTCAGCCTCCTGAAACCTGGATCCTGCGCGCCGGGGCCGTGGCTGGCTACTGCTTGGGCAGGTGCACATAGCCCGTCTCTGCCACGATCTTCTGGCCGGGTTCCGACATCACCCAGTCGATGTATTTCTTCACGTGTGGCGCCGGCTCTCCGGCGGTGTACATCAGCAGCGGTCGCGAGATCGGGTAGGTCTTGTCCAGGGTCGTTTCAATGCTTGGCGCCCCGGCGGGTTCGCCCTTCTTGCGTGAAATCTTCAGTGCCTTGACCTCTGGCGTGATGTAGCCCATGCCGCTGTAGCCAATGGCATTCGGGGTTCTGGCGATGAGTTCAATCACGTCCTTCGAGCCGTTCATGTCCACCGAACCGAGTTTGAACTCGTTTGCCTTCCCGACGACGGTCTCCTTGAAATACTGGTACGTGCCCGAGTTGTTCTGGCGGCTGACGCGGATGATCTCGTCACCCTTGGCGCCCGGGATTGTCACGCCGATGTCCGACCACTTGGTGACCTTGCCATCGGCTCTGTACATCTCGCCCAACTCTTCGATCGAGATCTCCTCCAACGGATTGTTCTTGTGTACCAGAACGCACAGCGCGTCCAAGCCCACCAGGAATTCGCGGGGCTCGAGCTGGCGCTTGGCTTTCAGGTCGGCGATCTCCTTTTCCTCGAAGCTCCGACTGCAGTTCGCCAGGTCGCAGGCGCCGTTGATCAGCGCCGCAATGCCCTGGCCGGAGCCGCCGCCCGTTACCTCGACCGAGACGTCCGGTTCGACGGCGGCGTAGGCCTCGGCCCAGACCGTGGCCAGGTTGACCATGGTGTCCGACCCGATGTTGGTAATAAGCTGCTTCTTGCCTGCGGCCGGTGCGGCGCCGTCAGCGCCAGGCGCGGTATTCTTGCCGCACCCGGTCAGCCCTAGTACCGCGGCGACCAGGATCGGCAGGGCGGATCGGAGCGGACGGTGGGGTCGGTGTTCTTTCGACATGGGGGACGGTTCTCCTTGCGCTTGTCCAGGCTACAGGTTCTCGCCCTCGACCGCGGCCACCAGGTCCCTCACATGACTGAGGATGAACGCATAGGTCTTCTCGTAGGCGGCGTGGATCTCCTCCGGTGAGCCCTGCACCGTGGACGGGTCAGGTACGGTCCAGTCCATGAACACGCACTTGCGCGGGCGCCGCGGAAAGGCATGTCTCACTTCATCCGCCAAGGCAACGATGACCTGGTGGTGGTCGAGGTGCGGAATGTCGCCAATCCCCTTGGGTATCATGCGCGACGCGTCGATGCCTTTGCCGGCCAGGAAGCTCACCGTCCTGGCGTCTGATGGCTGCGGTTCGATCCCCGCACTGACGAACACGAACCGGGGCCGGCCCAGTGAGTTCCCCGCAGCCTCCGCCATCTGGCTGCGGCAGGCATTGTGAACGTCCACGAACAGGATGCGAACCGCCTCGGCCCCGGGGTGCTTGACGTAATCGCCCGTGCACATGTACAGCACTTCCATGCAGATGTTGCGGGCCTGGTCGGAGACCCGCTCGAACCGGCGCACGATCGCCATCAGCGGACTCAGTGCCTCGAATGATAGTTTGTTCTCACGGAACAGGCGCACCAGTTCCTTATTCACCTGGCTCTTCATCAAGTCGACAGCGGGCTCGCAGGCAATGGTCGCCTTGGCCAGTTCCGCGTCCTGGTGTGCGAACGCCAGGGTCGCGTCGTGCAGCATCTGAATGGAGCGGTTGCCGATCTCCAACAGCCATTTCGTCGGCACTTGCGCGTCCATGTCCAGCAATTTGAGACTTTGGCGGGCGATGCTCTCGGCATAGTCCCCAACGCGCTCGAGTTCAAGGTCCATTTTGATTGTGGCATAGGCGAACCGCAGCGGTCCGGCAACCGGTTGTTGGCGGACGAGGAATTCCAGGCACTGGTGGTCGAGGTCCTTCTCCATCTCGTCGATGTATCGGTCGCGGAGGATGACGGCGTAGGCTAGTTGCCGATTCCGCTCCGTCAGCGCGCGCAGGCACGTCTTGAGCGCCGTCTCGCCAAGGCTCGACATCTCGATGACCTTGCCGCGGATCCGCTCGATGTCCTGCTGCAATGACGTTTCAAAGTGAGTTGACATGTGCCATTAACCCATCTGCGACTGGAGCCATCCAAACCCCGCCCAAACAGTTCCCTAACATAACGTCCGACTCCGTGATTGGCCACACCTGCAAATGCGAAACGGTCGCGTGGCGAACGGACCGATGACCCATCGGGGCGGCAGACGCCGACTTGCGTTCGCCCACACGCATAGCACATTAGCCGCACGTGTGTGGCACTGTGGAGTCGTCTTTCGGGCAACGGTCGATTACCAAAGGAGTTCGGTCAACGTGGACGGTTTGCTGGCCATCGATCCGGGCGGCTCGAAGTGCGAAGCACTCCTCATCGACCTGGAGGGGCACATTCTGGGCTGGGGCCTGAGCCAGGCGCCGGGCATCGGCGGCCGGAACCCGCGCGCTTTTCGCAGTGCGGTGCAGAAAGCTCTGGGCGACCGTGAGTTCGAATGCCTCTGTGTCGCTGGGCTGGGCTCGGCATTGCCGCTGGACCTGTTCCACAAGCACCGCGTGGCACGGTTTGAGCACTTCAGCACCGGCGAACAGTCTTCTGCCCGTGCACAGGCGGAGGTCACGCACGGCGTCGTGCTCTTGGCCGGTACCGGCGCCTTCGCCAACGCGTTGCTCCCCGATGGGCGCGGCCGGCACCTGGATGCGGGCGGCCCCATGCTCGGTGATTTCGGCGGCGGCTTCCACGTCGGGACGCTGGCGCTCCAGGCCACACTGCGTTCCGAATGGCACCCCCGGCACGCCACGTCACTGCGCGAAGCGGTCCTGAACCGCTTCGGCGTCCTGCGCGCCCTGGAACTGCACGCACTGAATCTCTTCTGCCAGGATCGGTCGGTGGTGGCCTCCCTGTCGCGCCTGGTGGCGGCGGAAGCGGCGCGCGGCGATGCCGTGGCCATCCGCATCCTGCAGCAGGCCGCCGACGCGCTCGGCGAAACATTCCGAGACCTGGTCACCGGCCTTGGCATTGAAAAGGAAGCCGGGCCCGTGGTCGGGGTCGGCGGTCTGGTCCGTGGCTCAGATCACTACTGGCAACGCCTCCAGGATCGCGTCCTCGAAATCGCCCCAGCCAGCACGCCGATCCGGCTCACGGATCCGGCCGTGGTCGGGATCGCCATTGCCGGCCTGCGACACCTGCTCAAGGCAAACGCGGACAAGCCGGTGGCGCAGCTCCGCGATGCCGCGCGTCAGCACGTCTGGACCGAGAAACCAGGGAAGTAGCCCGAGCGGGGCAGGGGGCAGGGGG